>Ga0099829_10000724_pt1 | contig 17464 bp, 11 predicted proteins | sample CZO8metaG_3_FD_79336 | JGI IMG/M metagenome (GOLD analysis project Ga0099829, IMG submission 79336) | Vadose zone soil microbial communities from the Eel River Critical Zone Observatory, Northern California, USA - CZOApr15con2H2.8 metaG | ecosystem: Environmental > Terrestrial > Soil > Vadose...
CAGTGCACCCTTGTGACGGAATGCGCCGCGATGCTTCCATAGCGACTGCAGAATTCCGAAAGACCAGCGGAAGCGTTGCCGCATAAGCCCATTGGGGCTGATAGGCGCTTCGGTAAAGGCGAGGGCGCGGTCCTCATATTGAACGCGGAACCCCTGCTCGAGGAGAGACATGGTCAGATCGGCATCTTCGGCAACCGTGCCGAGCTGATATGCTCCTGCGGCACGCACGGCGGCGGTGCGCCATGCACCAATCGCCCCTGGAACGACGGAGACAGCGCCCAAAGCATCCAGTGCGCGCCGTTCAAAATTCTGGCTGGTGATGTACTCGAGTGCCTGCCAGCGGGTCCACACATTCACGCGATTGCCGACTTTTGTGTTGCCGGCCACGGCGGCCACCTTTGGATCCTGGAAATGCGGCACCAGGCGCGCGATGGCATTGGGCGCAATCGTGGTATCGGCGTCAATGCCAATGAAAATTGGCTCATCGTCGCGCACCTGTGCCAGGCCAAAGTTCAGGGCTTCAGCTTTTCCGGCGTTGGGTTTGATGAGCACCTGCATCCGCCCATCGGCAATTTCACCGGCGAAGGTCTGTTGGGTAACCAGAACAGTCGCATCGGTCGAACCATCGTCAATTACGATGACACGTAATTTGCCGGCTGGGTATTCGGAAGCCAGCACGGAGCACACCGTATTCACGATCACGCGCTCCTCGTTATAGGCCGGGATCAGCACCACCACCGAGGGCAAGGAGGCCGGATCGGAAGCTGCCTGCGTTCCCGTTTTAGGTTTTCGGAAGCGGTCAAAGACAGCCAGGCCACCCACAATCAGCAGGCGCGAGGTCATCAGGATATTGCCCAAAAAGAAGATGATGACAATCGCCTGATAGAAGAACCCGTAGAGAGTGAATGCAAGATTATCAACCCTGGCAGTCCAGCGCTCATTCGTGGTCAAAGGGGGCATGACTTCTGCCCGCGTCTTACCAATCAGTTGCGCGACGGGAACAATTTCAAAGCCGTGGGCCCGCAGTTCGCGGATCATCATGGGAAGAGCGCGCACCGTGGCTTCACGATCGCCTCCGCCATCATGCAGCAACACGATATTGGCACATGGAACCTGGGTGCAGGAGAGACGCGGTTGGGTAATCTGCTGGATCACATCTGCGGCAAGGTCTTCAGGAGTGCGGCGGGGCGTGGTGCGCCAGTCGTTGGGATCAAGCTTCGCTCCCACGGTGATGTAGCCCATCTCCTGGGTCAGGCGAAGCGGCTCCACCTGCTCGGCGGTATCGGGCTCAGCATCAATGGAATATGGCGGACGAAAGAACAGAGGCTTCACACCCAGCTTGGCTTCAAAAAGACGCTCGGTGGAATTGAGTTCCAGACGCATCAGGAAACTGGAGATGTTGCTGATATCGGGATGCGTAAATGTGTGGTTCCCGATTTCGTGTCCTTCGTCATAAATGCGATGGGTCAGCTCGGGAAATTTTTCCGCCTGCGCTCCGATAACGAAAAATGTCGCTTTGGCGTTCTCCTGTTTCAGGATGTCGAGAATCTTGGGTGTATAGTTCGGGTCCGGCCCATCATCGAAGGTAAGAGCGACTTGGTTTTTCGACGCGCCATATTCATTCACCTGGAAGGGCATGGGATAGGTGATAACCGCCTCGTTGTTAATCAACTGCGAATCCGTATCGAGGGTAACGTCACGCCAACCCCAGTCCGGGGTCCGTTCGATCTGCAGGACCTCCCCTTTGCCTTCCATGTCAACGTCTTGTCCGGGAGGAATGCTGCGCAATTTTTGAGGAGCATCGGCTTCACGGGGACGGTCCCACACTGCCCACAAAGACCCATCTTCGGAACCTAGCCGCCACAGAGCAAAGGTATTAATGCCCAGCGTACGTGCAGCACGCATTTGGTTGAAGGCCGTGACCGCATCGAGAAACCATACTTCATGACGAAGATCGGATTCATCCATATACGCGTAGTGGGGATTCAGCGAATCGGAATCGAATTCGATCGTATCTTCCGATTCCTGAGCATGCAGCCAGGCTTCTTGCACTGAGACCTTGCTGATATCAGCCAATGCCGGTGCGCGCGCGCCTTTGCGCACGGTCCAGTCGTAACCATAATTTGCGATTCCAGCAATAGCTTTCTCGGGCGGAATTTCCTGCAAAGCCAGCCGCAGATTATTGACATACCAATCCTGCGCGGCAACCGGCCCATTCGCCATGCCGGGAGCGTGCTGGTCGTAATCCATCAGGACCAACCCATCCGCCTGAGCAGCCAGAAAATGATAATCAAAATCGGTATCGTGCGGCGGCACGTTGAGATAAAGCTTCATTCCGCGGCCATGCAGCTCCAAGGCAAGTTCACGGACCAGAGCGTCGTACCCGGGCTGAGCATTGAGCGGAATTTCTTCAAAGTCGATCGAGACCCCGTGATATTGATCGGTGGCCAGAAACTGCATCAACTGGTAGCGAAAACGCTGGCGCGCTGCAGGATCATTCAAGACTGTGCCGATACTGGTAAGCCACTGGTTGGAAACAGAGTCGTAGTTATTGACCAGCGGAAATACCTCTGTCTGGGCCTTTTCTTCGCGCAAGAATTGCATGATCTTGTGCGGAGGATCCACGGCATGCACCACGTTGCCCTGGATCAAATCGAACATCGTGTTGCTTTCGGTCACGGCTTGCAAGCGTCCGTCAGGTGTGACCACGTGGAGCCACTCGGGAAACAAAAGATCTATTTGCGCGGAATACTCTTTCAGCGAAGCGTAACTGGCTTCATCCCAGGGCACATAAAAAGCGGCACGGACACCTTCATCAGACTCGGAGTTCGGTGCGACCTGCGAACTTGGCGGCCGGTTTCTGCGGCTGGTGGTGGCATGACGGCGCACTTTGCGGCCTGGTTCTTTGAGCGCCTTCAGAGGCCTCCGCACTTCCGGAAGCAACAGGTTGGTCAAATGCTCATCACGAAAAAGCGAATAGGCAAAAAACACGATCACTACCGTGAGAACAACACCCAGCGGATCTGTGATGAGCCGCAGCCGCTTCCAGCGCTTGCGCTGCGGGTCTAGAAATACAGGTTTTGCCATTCTTTTGTGTGTACCCTTACTATTTTCTCATTCTCTGGGCCGCCCTAACAGCCAGCCACCCTGGGAAACATTACCAGTTAAAACGATATAAAAATAGAGTATTGACGAGGGGGGTATGAACGCGCGATATTGCTTGCGTGCGCGAACTGCTGCACCATCACTTTAAATTCTTTCTCTTCTGCACCTTGGCAGCCATTGGGCTGCGCCTGATATTTATCTTCAAATTCCCGGTGCTCCAGGGAGATACGTTCGTTTACGGCGATATCGCCAAAAACTGGCTGCTGCACGGCGTCTATGGACTAACCAACGACGGCGTAGCGCAAGCCACCTACATCCGGCTGCCAGGATACCCAACCTTTCTGGCCATTCTCTTCAAGATATTCGGCATGGAGCACTATAACTCCGCCATGTTCACTCAGGTATTAGTTGATCTGGGAACATGTTTCGTGGTCAGCGCCCTGGCGCTTGAGATAACCCGCGCACAGGATTTTGCGGCACAGGATGCTTCGCGGGCAGAGCGTCCAGCGTTGATCGCATTCTTGTTGACGGCGTTGTGTCCGTTTCTCGCCAATTTTGTTGCTACACCGCTCACGGAAACCTGGGCCATTTTTTTTACGACGTTGACTCTTTATTTCGCTGTTAAAGGGTTGCGATCTTTGTTCCATGGCTCCCCCGGGTACTGGAAGTGGTGGCTGGGTAGTGGATTTGCCCTGGGAGCCGGCCTCCTCTTTCGTCCTGATACCGGCATTGTGCTCGCCATGGCTGGCGCAGTTCTGCTCCCGCTTCTGTTCAAATTTCCAAAGCGAACACTCGTCTCCGGGCTGCTCACGCTTGTGGCGGTCATGGTAATGCTTACGCCCTGGACGGTGCGCAACTGGCGGACGATGGGCCATTTTGAACCATTGGCGCCACGCTATGCCAATGATCCCGGCGAATTTGTCAGTACGGGGTTCTATCATTGGCTGAAAACCTGGGTGGTGGATTACATCTCGGTATACAACGTCGAATGGCACGTGGATGGAGAGAAGATTGACATGGCGGACCTGCCTCCCCGCGCCTGCGACTCGCAGCAAGAGTGCGCTCAAACTGAGACCTTGGTGGATTCCTACAATGATGGCCTGACCCTGTCGCCCGAAATTGACGCTCAATTCAACGAGCTGGCGCAGCAGCGCATCCGGCGGCATCCTTTCCGATATTACGTATGGCTTCCGGCCTTGCGTATCACCGACATGTGGCTGAGGCCTCGCGTTGATATGCTGCCACTGGATATTGACTGGTGGCGGATTGACGACAATGGCTGGGATTCATGGATTGCCATCGGGCTGGGAGCGCTTAACCTGGTCTTGATTCTGCTGGCCCTGATTGGCATGCTTCGAGTCTGGCCGCACCATTGGATAAGCGCTCCATCGCTGATTTTTGCCCTCCTGGTTGGATTTGTTGTGCTGCGTTCGCTGTTCCTGGGAACGTTGGAAAACCCAGAACCTCGCTACACCCTGGAATGCTATCCAGTGGTGCTGGCATTTGCAGGTGTGGCTTTCGTGCGGAAAAAACCTCTAACTCAGGGGTGAATCGGACATGCGGAACTGGGTGCGAAAGTGCTGGGAGAGCAGCTCGATGGCCTGTTTGTTTTTCGCGGGGTCGCTCTGGGCCAGGTATTTCATGGCTTCAACCAGTAGGCGCTGTCCTTCAAGGTAACGTGGGTCGCCCGCCCGGGAAGACTTACGGCGGCTGGGATCAGGGATGGTCGGAATGAAAAGGACTTTACCCATGGTCTACTCCGTCAATGCACCCTATTATAGATGCGACTTAGGACACTTTCGGAGCTTAGTTTTCAGGTAATTCTTAGAACTTGAATCCGCATCTTCCGAAAACCGGGGTATCGTTTACGGCGTGACTGTTTTGGTCCGCTTGGTGGTCTTCAGCTTAAAAACACTTTCAGGAATCCTGTGATTCATTTTGATATTGCTGTAATTGGCCAGACGGTAGTCGCCGCTGGGCTCCCAGAACTGCTGCCGGAGCGAAATGCCGCGCGCAGGATCAATCCACAATTCAATGCGGGAAAACATGTTTTTAACGCGGTCGGTCTTGGGAGTGAGTTGCAACTTGCTGGTCTTCACCCCGTCAATCGTCTCGGTGCCCGCAAGCTCAACATCAAAAGACTTCAACAGGTCATCTCCGCGTCCGCCGAAGCCCAGCGCAAACATGCCCTCAATGTCAGAGCGGTTTTTGCCCAAGCTATATTCGGTGACCTGGTCAATTCTGGGCTGATAGAGGCGCACTTTACTGTCGGTGAGCAGGACGTATTTCAAATCAGGGTCGGTTATATCAATCGCCATTTGCAGCTCTTTACTGGTGCGGCGGAAGTAAACCTTGCCCTTCTGGGTGTCGGTGTCGTTTACAACTTTCTGATATTGAATTGAGGTTAGATCGGCTTCTGCCGAGCGAAACCTGGTTGCAGCGGCATCCATCTGCGAAAGCACGGATGCCAATCCTGCTCCCTCCTTGGCTTCCGGCGATGAAGCGCCGGTGGTGGGTTTCTGCGTGGCGCCTGCCTGGGGCTTTTCAGAGTGATGGTTGGATTGCTGCTGCGCCGGAAAAGCGCACACCGCCGTAGCCAGTACAGCGAAGAAGCAAACTGTGCATTTCATTCGATTCGTCACCGCCTGTGAATCCACACCCGGTAGAGTGAAACCTTGCCATGATCTTTAATGGCTTCATAGCGGACCAGTTCCGCGTTGCCGGCATAGGGCTGAATCGCACGCAATAAATCTGCCTTGATTGCATCCGGCTCTCTGCTGGGGACGGCCGACGCTGCAACTTCAAAAACCAGGCCACGCTCTCCGTCGGGATAAGCAACTATACCGGTTGGATGTGGAATGCGCTCTGCCGGTTTGTCATTAAAATCAATCTTGAAAGGCGCAATAAAGATAAAAAGCAGGATAATCGTCACCATTACGTCGTAATGCACGCTGCCGCGCGCATGGGTCCACCAAACGTAACTGGAAAGAGTTTGCCAAAACTTCTTCATTCTGGGAAGGCCTTCGACACCTTTAAGATTGTAATCGCAAGATGGCATTGAAGGTGAGTGCTTGTTGGATTTCAATTGAAATTTGGCTGGAGAATTAAAAAGGGCACTTTGCCTGTGCCCTTTTTCTTGATATGGGGCGCCTAGGGCGCTTCGATCAGCTCCATCTTGCCGTTCTTGGTGCGGTGCAGCACTTTGACCTTGCCTTCATTGTCCCGGAAGACAAAGACCTCGCGGTCGCGAAACTCGCACTCTTTAATGGCCTCTTCCAGGGACATAGGAGTGTGTGAAACCGAATCATAGGACTTCACCACATGCGCCTCAGCCATCTTCACAGTGGCGGGAAAGGCATGCACGACCACCTGAACGGCGGTTTTTTCATCGCTGCCCACGGCGACGACACGCTGCGGAGCCTGCAGGCTGCGTCCGCTGACGGCGCTCCATTTTTTCCTGGCGGCGCGCTTGCGTGTACGCCAGCGGCTCTTATACTTCACGGCCTGACGGTCAATATGGTCCAGGGCCTGGGTCACGGCAGAGACCATTTCCGGGGCCTCCGCTGCCCCCACGATAGGATGATTGCGTATAGTAATCGTGATCTCAGCTTTATGACGGTGTTTTTCTACTGCCAGGATCACGTGCGTATCAAAATTGTCGCCCAGGAGTTTGCGAATCTTGGAGAGGCCATGTTCGATCTGCTTGCGGATGATGGGAGTAATTTCATACTGTCTGCCGGTGTACTCAACGTTCATCGAACTCCCTCCTTATAGGGTCTATTCGTTTGGGTTGTTTTTTTGAAACCGGTACAGCTTCGATGCGCTGAGGCAAGTTTTTTTATTTTCCAATCACCTCCCGTGGTGCGATCAGTCTTTGACACGCCGTTGATGCGTGCTGGGAATCCTCATGTCCTCACGGTACTTGGCCACCGTACGGCGCGTGACCTGGATCCCTTGTGATTGCAGTATGCGGGTGATTTGTTCGTCCGTCAATGGCCGGCTTGGGTCCTCCTCCTCAATCAGCTTTTTGACCTTGCGCTTGAGGATGAGCAGCGACATGCCTTCGCCCTCAGGCCCGTTGACGCTCTCACTGAAGAAATAACGCAACTCAAAGACGCCCTGGGGTGTGTGGGCATATTTGCTGGCCACGGCGCGGCTCACGGTGGAAGGATGCACGCCGATCTCTTCGGCAACATCTTTGATCATCATGGGCTTGAGATGGTCCATGCCAAAATCGAGGAACTCGTGTTGCCGCCGGATGATGGCATAACAAACCTTTAAAATCGTCTGCTTCCGCTGCTCGATGTTCTTAATAAGCTGAATCGCCGACTTATAGCGCTCTTTCACATAGACGCGCACATCTTTTTCCGCGGCTTCACGGTGCAGAAGTTTTTTATAGGCGGGATTGAGGCGAAGCTGCGGCAGGTCTTCGTCGTTCATCAAGACCATGTATTCGTCGCCTTGCTTAAAGATAGCAACATCAGGTTCGATGAGCCGGGGCTGGACGATGTTATAACGCAGGCCGGGACGCGGATCGAGACGCTTGATGTAGTCCAGGGCCTGCATGACTGCTTCCAGCGGGCGGCCCATGGCCTTGGTAATTTCCTTGAATTCCTTCTTTTGCAGGGCCTTCAGATGATTGGCGATAATGGCCTCGCAATCGGCCAGCAGTTGGCGGTTCTCGCCTTCCTCGCCATTCAGGTCCTCTTCGATGTGCTGGTAGTTGTGAATCTGCGCCAGCAGGCATTCCCGCATATCGCGCGCAGCTACACCCACGGGATCCATTTGCTGCACAATCTGAATGGCCTCCCGCAACTGCTCAACCGTAAAGCTGGGTTTGGGCATGGGCATCTGCACAAGATTATTTGTGGCGGCCGATGCGGGCCTGGATCCGGTCTCAGCTTTGGGATTTTCTTGGAGATGACTGGCGGCGGGAGCTGTTGCTTCAGATTGGGCTTGATTCTGGGAGGGGGTGGCGGTGATGTCTGGCTCCGCTATAGGTCCTTCTTCTCCCCAAATTCCTTCCAGCTCACTGCTGGTCACTACGGAGGCTGGTTCCTCGGGAATATCCCGGCCAATGGCCTCAGGAGCAACCACGCCCATCAGTTCATCTTCAGTGGCTGTGAGATAACCTTCTTCGTTCAGGTTGCCAATCACCAGTTCGGCGGCCTCAGCCACCTCTTCTTTCAGACGCATGGATGAAAGCTGCCACGTCAGATGATCGGTTAAGGTAGCAGGCCGGGAGAGAAAATTCTCAAAAGAAGGCTTCTCGACATCTTCCCACTCCTGGCGGCTGCGGTATCCGGGGTCAAGATATTCCTGGAAGTACTGCCCAAAATCAACTTCGTCGAAGGGGTCTTTGGCCTCCTCCTTGGGTTCGGTTCGGGGCTCCTCGGTTGCCGCGGGTGAGGAAAGCCGGTCGCGGTCTTCCTCCCGCTGGGAGACTTCATCCAGCAGGGGTACGGTAGCTTCCAGCTCCTCCAGTACCGGGTTCTCGACCATCTCGGCCGTGATCATGTCACGCAGTTCTAGCTTGTTCAGGGCCAACACGCTGACCATCTGTACAAGGCCCGGCGTCAGAACCTGTTTTTGGCTCAACCGGACGTTTAATCTGGGTTGCAATAAAACCATGAGAAGAATGTTTGCAGGCTTTAAATTACTCCTATTATCGCGCAGTTTGGAAGATAAATTGCGCTTAATTGGGAGTTTTACAGATTTTAACCTTCAGTAACTTGACATTAACTTAAGGGCACCGCTCATCGGGCTTTAATACACAATTTGATGCCTTGGAGTAGCTGGAAGCTGCAGGAATCGACCTACACCAAAGAGAAGCTCTCGCCCAAATAGACGCGCTTCACTTCAGGATCGTTGCCGAGCTGCTCGGGCGTGCCGGTGCGGAAGATTCTGCCTTCATTAATGATATAAGCCCGGTCGGTGACGGAGAGGGTTTCGCGTACGTTGTGGTCGGTAACCAGCACACCGATGCCAGAGGCCTTGAGATCGAAGATGATTTTCTGCAAATCGAGTACGGCGATGGGATCAATGCCGGAAAAGGGTTCGTCGAGCAAAATAAAAGCCGGCCGGATGCAGAGGGCGCGAGCGATTTCTACCCGTCGGCGTTCGCCTCCAGAGAGCGCATAGCCGCGGTTTCGGCGGATAATACCCAACCCGAGCTGGTCAATCAGCTTCTCCATGCGCTCGCGGCGCTCATGCCAGGAGAGCGACTGCGCTTCCAGCACCGCCATGATGTTTTCTTCGACGGTCAGTTTGCGAAAGACTGAGGGCTCCTGCGGCAGATAGCTGATGCGGTGCACGCGGGCGCGCAAATACATGGGGACATCTGTAATATCGGCGCGATTTAAGAGAATGCGGCCTGAGTCAGGAGACGTGAGGCCCACAATCATATAAAAAGTCGTGGTTTTCCCGGCGCCGTTGGGACCCAGCAGCCCTACAACTTCTCCCTGGTTGATCTTCAAACTGACGCCGTTGACCACCCTGCGGCCGCCGTAGGATTTGCCCAGTTGCTCAGTCCACAAAGTGCTGGTTTTCGCTGTCATGAAAGGCTTTATATGTAAACCGCTATTTTACCCGGGTTTGGGTCACAGCCCGAACAGAACTTGAACTTTCCACCAGGACCCGGTCATCCTGGCTGTAAAAAGTTACGGAATCGCCATGGACCGTGCCCCGCTCCGCATCGTATAAACTCGGCTGCGTGGAAGAAGTTCCGGTGAGTACGTATTTGCTGTCGGCGGTGGTGTAGACCAGCTTTTCTCCCTGGGCTGTGCGGGCCGGCTGCTGCACGAATACGTTGCCCTCGGCGATGGCGTGATCAATCTGACTGGCGCCTTGGGATTGAGCGCCAGGGGATGGCGCGCTTTTTGCGCTTTGGCCCGGTGTCAGATAAATATCCAAGCGGTCGGACTTCATGGTGCCATCACTGGATGACAGGAAAACGCCGTCTTCATAGCGGGCTTTGCGTTGATCGTCCGCATAGTTCAAGCGATTCGAGGTCACGTGGACCGGAGACTGCTTGCCGTGCGAATCGTTCTGGATGAAGACGGATTTCACCGGCGCAGACGGGCTTCCCAGCGCAGCCATGGAGCGATGTTCGCGCTGGAAATCAATTGCCGGAGCTTCCACCACGTTTGGGCCCTGCCAGAGGCGGACATCGCCGGTATAGTGGGCTATCCCGCTGGCTTTGGCTGCGGCCATGTGCTTGGCGGTAACGTGAATGGGATCGGCGGAAGAGAGCATCGCGCCTGAAGGCTGCTGCTTCAGGTTGTTGTATGTGGTCTTCACATCGCCCTCGGCAAAGGCGTCGCCTGTCCCGCGGTTCAGGCGCATGGTAACTGCTGTGGTCTGCATTTTCGCCCCGTCTTTGCCGTTATCTATCACGCGAGGAGAGCCGGTGAGGTTCAGCATCTGGTCGCCGGGCGTATAGCGGGCATGATCGGAAAATGCCTGGCGCTCTTCATCCGTATAATGCACGTTACCTTGCTGCACAATACTTTCGATGCCGTTTTCGTTCGATTTGACATTAAAGAGCACATCTAAAGATTGGCTGGTGCTGACCCTGTCAGGCAGGTTGGGCGTGGGGTTCGGGGACACGATTTTTGCATCGGTCTCGCCATGCAGGGTCTTCATGCGGCCTTCAGGGTCGAAGGTTGCATTGAACACGCCGGCGGTGACTACGGTTTTTGGCGCCGCCGCTTGTTGAATTTCAATGCGGGCCGCGCCGCTGGTAACCGCGCTCTGAAAAACACCGTTGGCTCCGCTGAAAATATCCACCGCATCGGTGATTAGTTCAAGCTGCTGAGCGCTTTTACCCGGTTTGGCGGCCTGGACCTGGCGAAAGTGCACATCTTCAGTAGCGTGGATCTTGCTGGGATGGCGCTCGGGAGTAAAGTCAATCACTGCCGTACCCGCTGTACCGTGAATCACCTGTGCGCCGGAAGAATCGAGAACTACATTCCCATGCAGCACCGCAGTTTGCAGAATGTTATGCTCTCCGACCATGAAGGTCCCCTGCCCGGCGTGGACGTCATACTTTTCTCCGGCGGATTTGGTCGTGGTGGCGTGCACACCTGCTTCCGCCAGCATGTGCTCGACGGTGTTGTCCTCGCGCAGGAAAACCGTCAGCTTGTCAGTGTCAAAAGTATTCTGCTTTTCCGTAATATGGGCAGTCAGCAGCACGGCTTGACGCGGCTGCTTGGTCAGAACCGCGTGTTGCGCCGTAATGTTGGCCGGATTCTCGCCTATCGTGTTGACTTTCACCTGGGATTGCAAAGTTATGATATTGCTCTTGGAATCAAGGATTGCGCCCACAGCGGTTCCGTTGGCCTGGGGCAGGCGAAATTCAACCAGACCCTCAGTGACCGCGTATCCGGTTTTCTGACTGAAGCTCAGACCATGAGTTTTAATGTGCACCAAATTCTTTAAAATTTCTGGCGGGGCCTGGTCGGGGCGGGAGGGACCTTGGGTGTTGTTTTCCAAATCTATCTGCACATCGCCCTGCGCAACTACGTCACCGGAGGCAGGATCGTATTCAAAGTCTGATCCATAGATCTGGTCGAACCGGTTGGATTCCTTGCCGTACACAATGATGGTTACGTCCTGCAGTCTGGCGCGTCCGCCTGCCTTGTATTCCAGGGCTTTTGCCGCGTGAATTGTAAACAAGGTCCGGCCGTGGTCCGACTTGGAGAAGGTGTATCCTTCCGAGCTTTTCTGGATCTCTGGGGCTAGCTTGGGCGGCAGATTGTGGCCTGCTGAGTGAAAGCGGAAACGCGCGTAGGAATAATATCCAACCACTACCAGTACGAGCCCGCAGGCAGCGTACAAAAACCAATTCCTGAGCTGTCGAGGATCAGAGACCATATGAATTAAGGAGAAGAGAAATTAAAGCTCTTATTACTCCTGTTGGTCAAGTTCTTCCGGCGCGCCGTGGCGGCGGAGCAAGGCAGGCAGATTTTGCGAAAAAGCTGAGCGCGGCATTACGCTGTCGCAGCCGGCTTCCTGGGCCTTCATCTTCAGATCGCCCTGCACGTGCGAGACAAAGCCAAGGATGGAAGTCCCTTTTTTCAGTTTGGACTTTATCTTTGGAATGGTGGTCAGCGGCTTGGCGTTGACATTGTTGAGATCGAAAATGACCAGAGACGGTTTTTCTTCGGCCTGGGAACCTACTTTTTCCATCAGTTCGTCGAGTGTCTTTACGAATTCAACTTTTACGTTCAGCCTGCGGGCCGTATCCATGATCTTGGTCATGAAGAAGAGGTCTTCCACGAAAGCGAAGATGCGCGTGGCGGCGTCTTCATGCAGGGCTGACGGATCCACGGGCCGGATTTCATTCTGCTGCGCAATCGCCATCCCGCGGCCGGCCGGTTTGCGATTTTTGAACGGCTGGCGGAAGCGATTACGCCTTCCGAAGCCGCCTCGATTGTCGCCCTGGCCTTGATGGCCGCCACTTTCACCGTTCTGCTGGCGATAGCTGTGGTCCATGGGGCCGGTAAATACTCCTCCGCGATTGCCGTTCGCCTGTCCGTTGCCGCGGTTTTGTTGACCGCCGCCACCCTGCCGATTCTGTTTACGTCCTCGGAAGCGGCGGTTGCGGAAGTTGCGGCCTCCATTGGGGCGCGTGCCGGGCACGGGCGGAGTGGTTGCCTCCCCTTGACCTGCTTCTGATTGACCTGCTTCAGAAGAAGGAGCCGGAGCCGGTGCCGAAGGCTTAGGCGCGGGAAATGATGAATCTTCCCCAAAAGTTTCCGGGGAATCGGATGGGAAATCGCTTGTATCCATTGTGTGTTTATTCTCTTCGTTCTATGGTTTCGCCGGGCGGGATTTGCGCACGACGAAAAATCTTTTAACTTAACTTGCCCTTTAGGTTTGATGGCAGCAACGAGGATCGGTGCCTTAATTGCAATACTGCCTCATCAACCTGGTCTGAAAGTTCGAGTGTCATGAAGCCGTGCGGCGTGGTGTGCCAACAGGCTGCTTCCAAAACTCTTCTGTTGCGTGACTGGCACAGCAAAGGAACTGTGCGGCTTTAAGGAACAAGACCATCTTACGCGCAACTCCAGAAACGCGCAAGCGCGATTACAAAATAATTACAAAAACTAAAGTAACGTGCATTGCAGAAATCCATCGTTCATTGGAGGAGGAGCAAGTATCCAAGCTCTGTAAGTATCCAAGTTCTGTAAGTATCCAAGTTCTGTAAGTACCGAAGTTCTGTAAGTACCCAAGCTCTGTCATCCTGAGCGGAGTCCGAGCGACGTAGGAGCGAGGACGTAGTCGAAGGACCCCGAGAATCTATCGCTCACCATGCGGCGTCAAGGCATTCTCACAAGTATGTAACGATCTCGTGTACTGACGAAGAAGGGGTACGCCCTCAGGATCGGAAGATGGGTTTGACTGAATGCTCTAGCTCTAGGACATTTATTAATGCAGCCATCAATAGCCCGGCGTCTTTTTGAATAGAACGTTACTTAAATAGGCATCAATAGCCCCCCTGAGGCTCAATACGTTTCTTCCTTGCACCTCATTTGATGAAGTAGCTCTTATATGTTCATGTCAATGCAGCGCTTCGATTCCACACTCCATAAACTGCTCGGGCTGTGCTAGCATCGCCCAGCAGGAAAAATCCCCCAAACCATCCCCATTTAAGGGTGCGGCTACCTATGGAACAACTGGGACGTTATGAAATCCTCGCCGAGCTGGGTCGCGGCGCCATGGGAACGGTGTATCAGGCGCGCGATCCGCGCATTGACCGCATGGTGGCGCTGAAGATCATCAGCATCAGCGGGGCCTCCGCGTCTGAAGAAGTGGAATACCGGCGGCGGTTCTATCGCGAAGCCCAGGCAGCCGGCAAGCTGGCGCATCCAGGAATCGTAACCATTTATGACGTAGGCGAAGACCCGGTCACACAGACCCCTTTCATCGTCATGGAGTACATCGCCGGCACTACCCTGGAAAGTATTGCCCACGAGCAGCGGCCTCCGATTGCCGTTACGCTGGACCTGGTGAAGCAGGTTGCTGAAGCGCTGCACTATGCGCATTCGCAAGGGATTATTCATCGCGACATCAAGCCGGCCAACATCATCGTGACCAACGATTGGCGGGCCAAGATTACCGACTTCGGCGTGGCCAAACTGGCGGTCGCCGATTTCACCGTCGCCGGCCAGGTGCTGGGAACCCCAACGTTCATGGCGCCGGAGCAGCTCTCGGGGCATCCCGTAGATGGCCGCTCAGATTTGTTTTCCCTGGGGATCATCCTTTACATCATGCTGGGCGGCGTGAAGCCGTTCATCGGCGGGACCCTCAGCGAGGTCATGTTCAAAGTCGTTAACAACGAACCGGCCCCGGTTACGCAGCACAACTCGACACTCTCACCCGATTTCGATTACGTGATCGGCCGCGCGCTGGCGAAATTTCCGCAAAACCGCTACCAGAGCGGACGCGAATTTGCCTGCGACCTCGACGACCTGCTCTCGGGCCAGGGCCCACGCTCGCGCTACTCTGCTCCCACAACTACCGCCTGGGGCGAGGCGACGTTGGCGAAAATCACCAAGGAGCAGTCGGGGATCACGCAAGGACCTTTGTCGGCTTCCGGTTCAGGTAACAGATCGGGAACAGTGATTGCACCCAGTTCAAATTTTGCCGCGCAAGCTCCGGCAACCGAGGTCCATCTTCCGGAGCCGGTAGAATTCAATCCCTTGCGGCGAATGTCACATGGGATTCGCCTTGCGACGATCAGCGTAGTTCTGCTGTGTGCGTTAGCGGGCGCATGGTATTGGATCAACTCCGGTCCTCCCAAGGAACCGATTGTTTCCCCAACGCCTACTCCTATACCTTTACATCCCACGCATACCCCAGTTCCGTCACACACACCTGTTCCCCACTCCACTCCATCCATTGCTCCCACCGGAGACATGGCCAGCCTCGTGGTGAAATGCGTGCACAGCTTCCACAGCGGCGAACTGGTCATCTGGATTGACGGCAAGGAGGTTGATACCGCAACCCTCAGCGGCGGCGGGATCGTGCGTAAAAGATTCGGCGGAAAAAGCGTGATCTCGGCCCGCTATGAAAACACCATTCCAGTTACCGCCGGCAGTCATACCATTCGGGTGCGCGTGACCAGCCGGGGCTATCACCAAACCAAGCAAATCCTGGGCGGCTTTTCTCCGAAAGGCGAAGATATTTTGCTGATCCGCGCCAGCCGCGAGCTCGAGCTGGAGTGGCAGTAATGGGCTTTAGAACTATGCCGTTCTAATTCTTACTATGCTTTCTGTCTCCACCGTCCCCGTTTGCATTTGTCTTCCTGAGCGCCGTCTTTTGGCGCGAAGGATCTTGTGTTGCTTTTCAAATCCGCGCAATCAGTGAAATCCGCGGTAGGTTTTCTTTGAAACCAGAACCGAGAACTGAGAACTGCCTCAGCAAGTCCCCACCCTGAAATCAATTTTCCCCAGCAAATACGCGGTGATCAGCGTTGTTTTTAGTGCTCCAGGCACTAGCAGCAAGTACCCCACCCCCCCGCCTGTTTGGGCATTTTCTCTCGGCAAATCTAAATGAAATTGCGACTAAAACGGAACTCGAGACCAAAACGGGAAGCAACGCCCCAGAATCCTGCTATTTCGATTGCAGGAAAATACCCGGACAAAGATAATCTTGCTTTCCTCGGGTCCTACTGATCTTCATTAAAAAGTAAGAAAGGTGCGCCACATGACAAGAACGAGAAGAGCTATGTCTTTCAGCAGCGTATTCGCACGGGTTTCTCAGGTTGCCGTGTTTGGCTTCGTCATCGCAGTTCTTTCCCAGGCGATGTTCGCGCAGGATGTTTGCCCTCCGCCGCCGCACTCCATCTCGTCGCCGACTCTGCCTACCGACGTGATACCCTGCGCCACCAATGGCATCAACAACTTCGACGATTTTTCCTGGCGGAGTTTTGTGGCGCTGATCTGGCCGGCGGCCCAGGGGCAGCGCGGCGTCCCGGACGTGAACCAGACCACCTTCCCGGTCTCGGGGCCGCTGGTGTTCGAGACCTACAAGGCAGACTGGGAGAGCTTTCCGCCACCCAACGCGCCTAACCCTCCGCCGCCCCCGGCTCCGTGGCAGGATTTCGCAGGCGGCAACAATCCTTGCGGATCCCCGGTGAATGTCGGGTGGGGCAACATGGTGCTGGCCTCTTACACAAAATTTGGCAACCTGGGGCTGGCCGGGTTTGGCAACTTCTTTACCGGACCGCTGATCGCAAGCGGGTTCAGCACACAAGCGATGCAGCAGTACGCGCGCTTCCAGGCCTCTTACAACCAGACCGAGTACGACCAGATTCTTGGGAACAAGTGGTACCTGCAGACGAACCTGGGCGACCTGACCTTCTGCTCCAACGGAGCCACCATTAAAGGACAGGCGTGCCCGGCGGAAAACAGCGTTGACCTGAAATCTGCGTGGATTGATATGACGACCATACCCCAGGCCCAGCAGTCGCGCTATTACACCACCCAGGCCTGGGTGCTCGACCCGACGACCGGCGTGTGCTCCCAGCGAACCATGGGATTGGTGGGCTTGCACATCGTATCGAAAACCCCTTCGCGCCCGCAGTGGATCTGGTCCACGTTTGAACAGATTGACAACGTGCCGGCGGTGACGGGAGCCACACCGACCGACAACACGGTGTTCAACTTCAATGACGGCACAGGCGCGCCCATGCCCGGGAATGATCCTTATTGCATACCGGGACAGACGGGATGTCCGGGGACGAACCCTCCCACGGTGGCTATGCCGGCCTCGGCAGCCCAAGCTACAAGATTCAACGTGACGCGCGTCAAACCGATCGGAATTGGGGCCGCGACAACGCCGGCAACCAATTCCGCTTATCAAAGCCTTTTCGCCAAAAACGCACCTGGCTCACCGTGGCAGTATTACGAGCTTGTGATGAGTCAATGGCCGGTGCCGGGAAACACGCCCGCCAACCCCGGGTTTCCGAAGTTTTCGTTTCCAGGCAAGATCCACAAAGGCGACGACGCTTCGAGCTTTGCGAACACGATCCTCGAAACCTTTGACCAGGAGAGTGTTACAACCGGATGCATGAACTGCCATAATGCAACCGCGCATCCGCAGGGCCCCACATTGCCGGGTAACGATTTTCTTTGGTCGCTGGCCATTAATGCTTACCCTCCGCCGTCGTCGCTGCCGCATGCGAGATTGATGGCGGCCAGGTCGGGCGTGAATTCCTCGACCATGGCGGCCTTAAAGTCACTCGCAGCTTTGCAGAAAGGCGCGATTGCAGCTAACGAAGTGCTTATGAAGAAGCCGGGTAAGAAGCCCGCCGGGAAGCATAAAACTGCCAAACCGCCAAACAAGTAAGGCC
>Ga0099829_10000731_pt1 | contig 17370 bp, 13 predicted proteins | sample CZO8metaG_3_FD_79336 | JGI IMG/M metagenome (GOLD analysis project Ga0099829, IMG submission 79336) | Vadose zone soil microbial communities from the Eel River Critical Zone Observatory, Northern California, USA - CZOApr15con2H2.8 metaG | ecosystem: Environmental > Terrestrial > Soil > Vadose...
CGCCGATCACGACATCGCCTTCCACCGTTCGGTGCTGACGGCGTCAGCGTCGCCCCGGCTGCTGCGCACCTTCAACAGCGTCAGCGCTGAACTGCGGCTGCTCATCGCCCAGCTCCGCCCCGCTTACCGCGGCGCGAGCCAGATAGCCGCCGAACACACGGTCCTGCTCAACGCCCTGCACGCCGGCAAGATCCGCCCCGCCCTGGAAGCGTGGCAAGAACACCTTGACGCCGCCGAACGATTCTTTCTCGACCTCATCAAGGAGAACGGCCCGTGAGATTCACCGACTTCCAGGCGCTGAGCTTCGACTGCTACGGCACCCTCATCAACTGGGAGGCCGGTATCGCCGCCGTGCTCAGCTCCTGGGCCAAACGCCGCGGACTCACCCTCGACGACGAACAGCTGCTGACCGCCTACTCCACCCACGAGGCAACAGCCGAGGCCGAGCACCCCACCGACCCCTACCCCGCCATCCTCACACGCAGCCTCCGGGCCCTCGGCGACCAGCTAGGCACCGAAGTCAGCGACGCCGACGCCACGGCTCTGGCGACATCGGTGCCGGACTGGCCGGCGTTCGCGGACTCCCACGACGCGCTGGAAGCACTCGGTAAGCGATTCAAGCTCATCATCTTGTCCAACGTCGACCGGGCCTCCTTCGCCGCGTCCAAGGCCCGGCTCGGCGTCGAGTTCACCAGCATCCTCACCGCCCAAGACATCGGCTCCTACAAGCCGTCACCGCGCAACTTCACCGCGCTGATCCAAGAGGCCCGGCGGCTCGGCGTCGGCGACGGCAAGCTCCTGCACGTCGCGCAGAGCCTGTTCCACGATCACGCACCCGCGAAACTGGCCGGCCTGCCGACCGTGTGGATCAACCGGCGGCACGACCTTCCCGGCTGGGGCGCGACACCAGCACCCCCGGCCGACGTCAGCCCGGACGCCGAGTTCCGCTCAATGGCCGAGTTCGCCGCCGCCGTCCAAGCCGAGTAACTCGGCCCACCAGCCCCCCAGGGGACCACGAGCCCGCCGCCCATCCAGTTCCATCGCAGAACGGCTCGCGACCGCGACAGGCATCTGGACTTCCGCCACCTCGGCCGGTTCGCTCGGATCCGATCAGCAAGGCTGCCGTATCAGCAGCCGCATTCTGGTCAGTCACCGCCCTGGCCCGCTCGACGACGTCAGCCTGGACAGATGCCGCGCGACCACAGGCGGTGTGACGGACGTGAGCCAGGTTCCGGAGGGTCAGCCTGTCACTATCTTGACCTCGCCGATTCCAAGGGCCTCCACCGGGGCCTTGATCTGGGTTGCATCGCCGACCAGGATCGTGACCAGACGGTTCTGCGGGAACGCCGCGACCACCGCGGCCGTGGCCTCGACCGTGCTCGTCTCAGCCAGGCGCGCGTACAGCTGAGCCTGGTAGTCGTCCGGCAGGTGCTGTTCCACCTGATCCGCCAATGTGTCCGCGACCGACGCTGCCCTCTCGTACTCGAGCGGCGCGACGCCCACCAGGTTCTGCACGGCTATGTCGCGCTCCGTTTCGGTCAGCCCTTCCGCGGCCAGCGTGCGCAGCACCGTCTGCAGGTCATCCAGTGCGGGACCCGTGGACGCCGTGTCCACGGAACCGCGGATGGCGAGCACCGACGCACCCGCCGCGCCGTGCGGCGCCCGCGACCGGAGCACCTGCTCGAAGGCCCGTACCCCGTACGTGTAGCCTTTCTCTTCGCGCAGGACCCGGTCCAGCCGGGACGTGAGCGTGCCGCCCATGCAGTACGTGCCGAGCACCAGAGCCGGCCATACCCGGTCGTGCCGGTCCGGGCCGATCCGCCCCATGAGCAGCTGCGTCTGGACGGCACCGGGCCGGTCCACGATCACCACACGGCCGGTGTCGTCGGCGATCACCGGCGACATGGGCAGCGGCTCGGTGCTGTCGCCGGTCCATCCGCCGAGCGTGTCGGCGAGCACCGCATCCAGGTCGACACCCGTCAAGTCGCCCACGACGACCGCAGTCGCCGTGCTAGGCCGCACTTGAGCCTGGTAGAACGCGCGGACGTCCGCCGCGTGGATCCGCGCGACGGTGTCCTCGGTGCCCTGGCGCGGCCGGGACATCCGCGCGGACGCCGGGAACAGCTCCTGCGACAGCTGCTTGGCCGCACGTCGGCCGGGGTTGGCCATCTCAAGCGGAATCTCGTCGAGACGGTTACGCACCAGCCGCTCGATCTCGCTGGCCGCGAACGTGGGCGCGTGCAGCGCCTCGGCGAGCAGCCCAAGCGCCTTGGGCAAGCGGGAGACGGGCACCTCCAGCGAGACGCGCGCGCCGAGGTAGTCGGCGTGTGCGTGGAGGGTCGCGCCGCAGCGCTCCAGCTCCGCGGCGAACTCCTCGGCAGTGTGCTGGCCGGTGCCCTGAGACAGCGCACGAACCATGACCGTGGCGATCCCGTCGAGCCCGTCGGGCTCGGCGTCGAGCGGCACGTCCAGGCAGATCTCCACGGCCACCACCTGCTGTCCGGGCCGGTGGCAGCGCAGCACGATCAGCCCGTTGGCGAGGGCGCCGCGTTCGGGCGCGGGGAACGTCCAGGGCTTCGCCTGCCCGGAGGCCGGCTGCGGGTGGAAGTCCATGGTCACGGCGGCATCGGTCACCGCCCAGCTCCTTCCAGCTTGTCGTTCTCGTCGGCCGCGCTGGCCTGGCCGCCGACCCCGCCGACTGCCGTGCCGGCCGTGTCTTCCGAGGTGACGGGCTCGTATACCAGCACCGCACGGTTATCGGGGCGCAGCCGCGCCATGGCAACCGCCCGGACCTCCTCAGCGGTGACGTCGAAGATCCGGTTGACGGCCGTGAACGCGAGTTGCGGGTCGCCGAACAGCACCGCATACCGGCACAGCTCGTCGGCCCGCCCGGCGACCGTACCGAGCCGGTCCAGCCATTCGCGTTCCAGCAGGGCCTGCGCCCGCTCCATCTCCTCGGCGGTCGGCGCCTCCGCGCCGAGCCGCGCCAGCTCCTCGTCGACGGCAGCCTCGATCTGCGGGATCGTGGCGCCGCCGGACGCCTTCACGTCCAGCCAGCCCAGCGAGGGGGCGCCAGCGAGCCGCAGCAGCCCGAAGCCGGCGGTGACGGCAGTGCGGTCGCGCCGCACCAGCCGGTTGTACAGCCGGGACGACATGCCCCCGCCAAGGACGGTGAGCGCCAGGTCAGCCGCGTCACACTCACGCGTGCCGTCGCGCGGCAACCGGTAGGCGGCCATCAGCGCGCGCGCCGGGACCTCCTCCAGGATCTCCTCGCGCAGTTCCTTGCCGATGATGTCGGGGAGCGTGCCGTCGCGGGGCGGCATCTTGCCGTCGTAAGACGGGATGGAGCCAAAGTACTTTTCGACCCAAGCGAGCGCCTGGTCCGGGTCAATGTCGCCGACGATGGCCAGGACCGCGTTGTTCGGCGCATAGTTCGCGCCGAAGAACGCGCGCGCGTCGTCCAGCGTCGCCGCGTCCAGATCGGCCATGGAGCCAATGGGAATGTGGTGGTATGGGTGGCCTTCGGGGTAGGCGAGCGCGGTTAGCCGCTCGAACGCGGTGCCGTAGGGCACGTTGTCGTAGCGCTGCCGGCGCTCGTTCTTTACCACGTCACGCTGGTTCTCCATGGACTCCTCGTCGAGGGCGGCCAGCAGCGAGCCCATGCGGTCCGCCTCCAGCCAGAGCGCCAGCTCCAACTGGTGCGCGGGCATGGTCTCGAAGTAGTTGGTGCGCTCGAAGCTCGTCGTCCCGTTGAGGGAGCCGCCAGCCCCTTGGACCAGCTCGAAGTGGCCGTTTCCTTTGACCTGCGCCGAGCCCTGAAACATGAGGTGCTCGAAGAGGTGAGCCAGGCCAGTGCGGCCCTTGACCTCCTGTCGCGAGCCGACGTCATACCAGAGGCAGACCGCCGCGACCGGAGTCAGGTGGTCCTCGGAGAGCACCAGGCGCAGACCGTTGTCCAGACGGTGCTCGGTCACTGTCAAGTCGCCGGAACCGGCCTGTTCTGTGGCCGTATGACCCACGGGCGTTGTACGTCCCTTCGATCGCGTGCAGGAGAGGTACAGCCACTGTATGCAAGGCGGCTGCTGGATCTGCCGCCCCGGCTCGCGGTCCGGGCGCCATCCCAATGCCACGGTTGGTACGGGACTGGGTACGGCGCGTAGCCCTGATGCCATGCTTGCTGCGCTGTGCTCGCGCTCGCTTGTCCGGTGGTCTCGCGGGGGTCGGTGGTAGTGGCGACCGTCTGCTCAGTGCTGGCTAGTCAACGGTCTGGCTCGTTGACGAGTTCGCGGCATCGTCGTTGCGCTGACTCGGCGCTTGCGTCACGAATTCGACTCCGCTCTGGTGCTGAAGCCAGATGCCTTCGCATCCCAGCTTCTTAGCCAGGCCGAACGCAGGGTCGAGAGCTGGCCAGTCGCGGTCTTCGTTTCCCGTCATGCCGGTCACGCCGTCGAATTCGACACCCCGGACGTAAGCCCCGGGACCGGAACCGTTCCGCTCGGTAATTAGGGTTAGGTGTGTCCCGATATAGATCCGTTCGATGGAACTCGTCATGATACTCCCCCTAATCTAGGGCTTAATCGCGTCTAACCATCATTGCTGCAGGCCATCAAAGGGGGTTGTATACGCGTAACCTTACCCGGCGAAGCCTTACGCCCAAACGAGTCTGTAACCAGTTTTTCGGATGAAGTCCGGCGCAGGTTAGAACACATCCTCAATCAGGTGGTTCATCGCAGAGCAGCCGCAATAATAGGCACCGCGCACGCTATGCGGGCATACGAAATGGTTAACACAGGCCTGTAACCTCCATTGGCACGCGCGTCCGTGACCGGGCCTCTAGTGTCCTGAGTCGCGAGCGTCGCTTACCACCCGCCATTCGCCGGGATACCCGACACGACGGCCGAGCCCCGCTGCCACGTTCGGGATACTGGTGAGTCCGGTGCGCTCGAGGCGAGGGTGAGGCAAGGCATGCGGCGGCTCCTGCGGGTGATTGGCGGCAAGCTGGGGCATCAGCGCGCAGCTCGTTGCCTTACGAACCGGGATCGGCGGCGAGGAACTCGGCCAGGCCCGGCGGCAGGCAGGCGAGTCCTCGGCCTCGGCGCACACCTTAGAGCTCGCTGAGCGCCCGCCTGTGAACTAGCAATCCGCGCTCCACCTCGCCGAGGGCCGCTTGCACCTGGTCATCCTGTTGCCCCGCCTGCGCTGCGGCCAAGTGCTGCCCGAGCCGGTCGAGATGCTGGCCGACGATCCGGCGGACCTCCTCGTCGCTCGCGGCCCCATGCCAGGGGTGCGGTGGCTTTCGGCCGGCCGCGCTCGGCATGCTCGCCAGCGGCGACACCCCGAGTGCCTGTTCCTGATCAGCAAGCAACCGGGCCCAGGTTCTCAGATCGTCAAAGAGCTGGTCGAGCACCGCGTGGAGGGCGTGCGTCTCGGGAACCCTTCGGTGAGCCTGCCTCACGTCCAGAACCGCGTCGATGACCTCGCTGAGCACCCGGTTGAGGGCGGCGGCCGGATCGTCGCGCCGGGCCGCGCTCACGCCGGCACCGATGCGGGCCGACGGCCTCCGCACGCGCAAGGCCCAGCTACTGGATCACGCCATCCCACGCGCGGGACCTCCCTGCTCTGACATCGGGCTCCTCTCGCCCCGGCCAGCCCGGATGAATCCGCTCAGTGAACCAACGAGGTAGTCACGAACAGAGCGTACCGAGGCCGGCCCCGCCTCGGCGGCGCCCGCGACTCGCTTTGCCCAGTCGATCCGGACGTCGCCGACGGCGACCTTCATCACGACGTGCGACCGGGCCCTCGGCACAGGTTTCAACCGGGTTGATGGGTAGTCATTTCCGGGTGAGATCTGAGGTGTCGAACTGCGATGCGTCAGGGTGGGGTGGGACTGGACTGCTGAGTTCGTCCCACCCTGTCTGACGCAGATTAGGTGGTTATCCCCACTGGCCGGGCTGGTTGTCACCGGCGGGCTGCTGGATGATGACGTTCACGCGGTTGTAGGTGTTGATGAGGGCGATGAGAGACACCAGCGCCGCGAGCTGGTCATCGTCGTAGTGCTTGGCCGCATTGGCCCAGGCCTGGTCGGTGACACCACCGGCTGCATCGGCGATGCGGGTGCCCTGCTCGGTGAGTTCCAGAGCGGCCCGCTCGGCCTCGGTGAAGACCTTCGCCTCCGCCAGACTGCGACCAGGTTGAGCCGCACCGAGCTTCCCCCAGCGTGCTCGGCGTCTTTGGTGTGCATGTCGGTGCAGGCGGCGCAGCCGTTGATCTGGCTGGCCCGGATCTTCACCAGCTCCTGCGTGGCGGCCGGCAGGGTCGAGTCAGACACGACTGCTCCCGCCGAGTTGATGTACTTCGCGAACTTCGCCGCAACAGTGCTGTCGTGGTAGTTGAGACGGGCGTCCATGGTGATCTCCTTGCCGTTCTTGCGGGTTACACCCCACTGACCCGACGGCCCGGCAATGTGTGACAGCCAGACGAACGTGATGCGCGTCAGTCCATCCGCGATGTACGGACCGGATACCCGGGCCACCGAACGGCCGCCGGCGAGCGGGCAACGACGGCAGTTGCCTGTTGAGTTAGCTCTGTCCCTCGTCGTGGACGCGCCAAGACCTTCCAAGTGCTCGACTTCGGCCTCAGTCCCAAGCCGCCGCCGGTCTCGCCCTCCAGGCTCGGCCCGGTCACGTATCTCATTGATCGCGGGCATTTGACGGTATCCGCCGTGTCATTGCGCTCCGTTACGGGCCACAGTGCTGACGGCGAGGCGGTCCCGCCTCCGGTCACTTCCCTGACGTGCGGAAATGGCTCCTGCCGCTTGGAGTCACGCAGATGACGAGGCATCTGACGAGGTCTGCCGCCTTCGTCTGCACCCGGTTGGTGTTGACGAATTTGACAAGAACGACGCCGTCGTCTCCACGTTGACCATTGGCGTTGTAGCGGTCGGCGAACGCGCTTGCCGCGGCAGGATCGTTGAGCTTGAGGTTCAGGAAGTAAGCGAGGGGTGTGGACGTCGGCGCGTGCGCGATGTGCCCGGCATCGGCTTCGGTGGCCCAGACGAGGCCGGGGTTGTAGGAGCTGACGGTCCCCGCCAGGAAGCAGCCGAGGCGGAAGCAGGCGTCCGGATAGTCGGGGATAGCAGCGGTGACCGCCGTCCCTGTGACCTCGAACGAGCTCCCAGCCAGGCTCAGCCGATCACCGACGTGAAGACCGAGCGTGTTCGCGAACGCTGCCTCGACGACCACCCCGCCGGACCGGACCCAGACGCCCTGTATCAGCTTCGGCCGATCGACGGACGAGGGCGCCGTGCTCCGCCCCTCCACCTCGGCACCTGCCGTCGTGTGCCCCATCCGGAGGAGCGCCCACGTCACGGGGGAACGGCCCGCTGTGCGCGGCCACGCCCGAGGCGTGCTCGAGGGGCACCAGCCCGCTCATATCGGCCGACCCGGGGCCACTCGGGCCGTTCGGGCCGCCCGGGCGGGCCGACGTTGCCGGCCCAGGGCCATTCGAGCCGTTCGGGAAGACCGTCCCTACGACGTCCGGCCCGTTCGCCGCTGCCCGGGTCCTCGCGTACGGGTTGTCCGTCGTACCTCGGAGCGCGAGCCCGAGTGTCAACGTCGTTGCAGCTGTCGCGATCGCGAGCAGCAGAAGGAGCGCCTGGACTGGCCGGTGACGGATGTCCTTCACCGTGAGGCGGCAGACGAGGAGGACCTTTCCCATCGATCAGCCTTCCAGCCCGGGCGAGGTCTGCGAGGTTCCCCTTCGTACCGTCCGTGAGCCTGGTCTCGTCGACGAAGGCGCCGTCGCGCATCGAGATCATCCGGTCGGCGGTGGCGGCGATCCGGGAGTCGTGGGTGACGATGATCAGGGTCTGCCCGGCCGCGTGCAGGCTCTCGAAGAGGCGCAGCAGCTCCAAGGCGGCCGCACTGTCGAGGTTGCCGGTCGGCTCGTCGGCCAGGACCACCAGCGGGTCGCTTACCAGCGCGCGGGCGATCGCGGCCCGCTGCCGCTGGCCGCCGGACAGCGCGGCGGGCAGGAACTTCGCCCGGTCGCCGAGCCCGACCTGTTCGAGCAGTTCCGCGGCGCGCCGCCGGGCGGCCGCGCTGGTCACCAAAGCGTTCGCTGAGGACGGCGTGCTGGACGGTGCGTTCTACTTGCCTGAGATCCGCGACGGCGGCCCGTACCCGGCGCCGATGGCGATCGGTTTCCACTTCGTGGATGAGGTTGTGCACGCCTGGGACCTGGCCAAATCGATCGGCGCGACGGCCGAGTTCGATGACGAGGTGCTGGACATGGCGCTGTCGATCGCGGCCCGGGTGCCCAACGACCCGGTTACCAGAGGCGACGGGTTCGCGTTCGCGCTGGGCGCCGACCCGGACCCGGACGCGCCGACCTTGGACCGGATTGTCACGTTGCTCGGCCGACGCCCGCCGGGCCTCCACCGAGAACGGCGATGTCAACGTCCATCACTGATCTGCGGCAAGCTTGGCCGTCAAGACGATCTCGGGCACCCCGGCCAGTGCGCGCGACACCGGGCACACCCGCTTGGCCTCGTCCGCGTACGCCTGGAACTGCTGCTCATCGACGCCGGTGACGCGTCCCTCCGTATCCAGGTTTATCCGCGCCAGCGTGGGGGCGCCGTCGATGTTGCGCAGCTGGACGCGCGCGTTCGTGCGCAGCGACTCCGGCGCGTGCCCCGCAGCGCTGAGGATGTTCGACAGGGCCATCGTGAAGCAGCTGGCGTGTGCTGCCGCGATCAGCTGCTCCGGATTTGTTCCTTTCCCCTCGCCGAACCGTGAGTCATAGGAATAGGCACCCTCAAAGACGCCGTCACCGACAGTGACTGTACCCGAACCGCTCTCCACATTCCCGTGCCACTCGGCGCTGCCGTTTCGTACAGTCATCCTTGCCTCCTACACTCGCCCGGTCAGACCTTGAGCATCCATCACCATGGCTGGCGCGCGGGGCGGCCGGTCCCGTGACGGGTAACCCGAACAGCTCGACTCTGCCCCGGAAGCTGGCGGCGGGGTATCCGCAACGTGACTGCACCTTCCGCAGCCCCGTCCCGCCCTGCGCGCTTCACGCTGCAACACCCTGCGATGTGCAGTCAGATTACGGATACCTCCCGAAAGGCCCGTGCTCGATGGTGAGAAGGAGCAGGCAGACACCCCCGCCGGGCCGACCGCCGACTGGGAGATCGATCTCGTGACCGCAATCGGCGAGCGCGCGTGCAGGGTTCCTCAAGAAGAGGGTCAGACTCAGGCATGAAGATGGTGGCAGGCACACAACCCGCCGGGTGAAGGGAGCGGGGCTCCGTGACCGAGGATTCCAGCCGCGCTGAGTGGCTGCAGCAAGCTCGCTCCTACCTTCGCAACGCCGACCCCGTGCTGGCGCGGCTCATCGACGACCGGCCGGCCTTCGACCCCCGGGCGTGGCTGGCCCAGCTCCCGCCGATGGACCTGTACGGTGCCCTGCTGTTCCAGGTCACCGGCCAGCAACTCTCCGTCGCAGCGACCCGCCGGACCCTGGCCCGCATCGAGGCCCTTTTCGACGGCCATCTCCCCTCACCCGCCGAGCTGCTGGGAGCCGATCCCGGTAAGCTCCGCGAGGCAGGGCTCTCGTGGCGGAAGATCAGCACGCTCCGCGAACTCGCTGAGCGGCTGTCGGACGGCCGGCTGAACGCGGACGTCTTGAGCAGGCTGCCAGACGATGAGATCATGGCCGAACTCACCGCGATTCCGGGGATAGGTCCCTGGACCGTGCAGGGCGCCCTCATCATCACGCTCCAGCGAGAAGACGTCGTCCTACCGGGCGACCTCGCGCTCCGCAAGGCCGTCCAGGTCGCCTATCAGCTCGACCATCTCCCCGCCCAGCAGGAGGTCCTCGCCATCGCCGAGAAATGGCGGCCCTACCGCAGCCTGGCAACCAGCTACCTGTTTTCCGCCGCCTTCGAGCGAACCGAGACACCGCCGGTCGCCCCGCACGAGACGTAGCGCGCGCCCGGCGGCAGGTCCTTATCGTCGCCGTAAGCCCGGCTGGCCACGTTGTGAGCGCTCCCGGCTGGCGCGTGTGACCTGGGTGGCAAGGTGAGCATCAAGGCGAATGCAAGATGGCCGTCCGGGCGCGTATCGCACGCTTGTACCGCAGTTCCGGCAGCGGGAACCGCTGGCTGCCAGCTAACGAAAGGGCGCCTTTCGTGCAGGTGCAGGTGGACCGGCCCGATGGCCTGGACACGGTAAACGGGCAGATGCCCCGGCGGCCGCAGACTGCCGGGACAGTTATGTGCAGTTCAGTGCCGGTGTGGCGCAAGTCCAGCCACAGTGGCAGCAACTGCGTGGAGATCGCCTGGCACCAGGGCGCGGAAGGTGTCAGCATCTTGGTGCGTGACTCCAAGTTTCCCGGCCAGGAACCGCTTGTGTTCACCCCAGGCGAGTGGGCCGCGTTCCTGGGGCGAGTGAAGACCGGGGACTTTGATGTCCTGGCCAGCCCAGCTGTCGCCTGATGAACGCAGGATCCGGCTGGGTGACCGTGCTCCACGGGCCGCTGCCCATTGTCCAGGGAGAAATCTCGCCAGCGGAGGCTCCTGCCGGGACCTCACCGATGGCACTCCCCCGAGCCGGTTACCTCGGCGCTCGATCCGGATGGCCGTGATTTGCTTGGCGCTGGGCGACTGAACGTCATTGCCGCCTCGCTGCGGTTGCCGTCGGCGGGCCGGCTTCAGCCGGGACGCTGGGGTGGCCGGGTCAGCGGCAGGCAGGGAGGTGTGGCTGGTGGGCAGGACCCGGGACGTGCCGCTGCAGAATCGGGTCACGCCGGCCGGGGAGATCGTGTCTGACCCGGGGCGCGGTTTGCTGATGGGCAACCGGGGTTGCCTGCACGGCCCGGATCGTGAGCTGGGCGTCGCACGCTGGCGCTCGAAGCTGTGGATCTGCTGCGTGCTGGCGTGGAAAGACGTTCAGCGCGATCCGATGTCACCGGGCCGCTGGACGGCGCTGTTCTTCCTGGACGAGGCCACGGCGCTCGCGGCCGGGCATCGCCCGTGCGGGTACTGCCGCCGCCCGGAGTTCCTTTCCTTCGCCGAGGCGTGGCGCCGTGCGCGCGGGCTGGCGCAGCGGCCGCGCGCCGGTGAGATGGACGCCCGGCTGCACGCCGAGCGGGTCGATGCGCGCTCGCGGCGCCAGCTGACCCGCCCGGCGCTGGCCGGCCAGCTGCCTGACGGGGTGATGATCCGTTGGGACGGCGTTCCCGGCCTGCTGGCCGGGGAACGCGTTCTGCCGTGGTCGTTCGCCGGCTACCAGGCTCCGGTCACGCTGCGGCCGGGCACGCCAGTGGAGCTGCTGACCCCGCCGGCGACCGCCGCGGCGATCGCTGCCGGTTACCGCCCATTGCTGCACCCCAGCGCCGCGGCCCGTCTTGCCCTGCCGGCCTGAGCCGGTCGTTCTATGCCCAGGTCGAGCACGCCCGCCAGGCGATCTCAGCCCAACTAATGTGTCCACGCTTTCAGGGGAACCCCGGAGGACCGCTTCGGTTAGTTGGGCATTCGGTGCTGCTGTCAGGGTCACGGTGCGTGGCTGGCGTTTGCTCTGGGATTGCGCGAGTGCTTTATGGAGGGGGCGGATGTCGCGGGCGGATTGCCCGCCGTCGGCGGTGAGGGTGATTATCCCGTCCGGGCCGGGGTGCCCCGCATCCCCACAGATACCCGGGGTTACGGAGCCACCAGCGACCAGAACACGTCCACATCGAAGTCGCCGGCCGGGTCGGGATCGCCGTAGATTTCCCAGCGGGGGCCGGCCAGCCGGTACCCGTTGGCCTTGCTCCACTCGCACACCGCGTGATGGGTGTCGCCGATCTCGGCGATCGGGCCGGCGTGGGTTGCGGTGGCGACGAGCCCGCCCGGCAGTGTTGACGCGACCACATGACCGGCGGGATCGAATGGGCCGTTTACCTGAACGCCGACTTCGACGTGGGGGACGTCGTCCTTGTAGAGCATGATGTTGTGTCCTTGCTTGTAGAGCCCCTCTGGAGCGTCGCCGCGGAGGAAGCTCCACACCTTGTCCAGCATCGGCCCCCACGTCTTCGGGAACTCCGCCCACGTCGTCGCGGCCACTACCACCGCTGTTGGCGTCGGCTCGACGGTCTTCACGGTCACATCGACGGTCATGCCGCGGGAGCATACGCCGTAGCCGTGACCGGCGCACGGGCCGTCCGCCGGAGCCTCTCGCGGTCATCTCCAGGGGATGTGGCGACGCCTACCCCGGGCAAGAGACCGTCCTGGTCGCAGGCCGAGGTCCGCGCGCCGCCGAGCACGCGCTGATCTCCTTGCTAGCGCTGAAACCGCTGCGGATTTCGCAGGCCACGGGCGCCGACGGGCTGCTGTCCGCTGGGCATGCGGGCGAATATGGGATGGCCATCTCCCTTGTACGGATTGTCGGATCGTCTTAGTGTTTGGATCTGTCTGACTATGTTTGGTGTTGTTGTCGAGGCAGTTCGGGACCCGGAGGCGCCATGCGCACGAACCAGGTCGGCCAGCCGGTCGGAGCGCGCAGAGGGAGGCGCCTGCTGCTCACGCTGCTCGCCGCGACAACGCTCGTTATCGCGCTCGCGGGGGCGATACGGCCCGCGGCAGCGCACCCGGCCGCCCCAGGCTCGTCCACGCCGGCCGCCGGCACCTCGCACACCGTCAGCTTCGACGGCTACTCGTTTCTGATCGACGGCAAGCGGACCTACATCTGGTCCGGAGAGTTCCACTACTTCCGGCTGCCGAGCCCTGGCCTCTGGCTCGACATCTTCCAGAAGATGAAGGCGGCCGGGTTCAACGCGGCATCGATCTATTTCGACTGGGGCTACCACTCGCCGGCGCCGGGCGTCTACGACTTCACCGGCGTGCGCGACGTGGACAAGCTGCTCGACATGGCGCAGGAGGCCGGGATCTACGTGATCGCCCGCCCGGCGCCCTACATCAACGCCGAGGTCGACGGCGGCGGCCTGCCCGCCTGGATGTCGACCGAGCCGGGCGCGAACCGCAGCGACGACCCGCAGTTCCTCAAGTACTCCGACGAGTGGATGACGCAGATCGACCGCATCCTCGCCCGGCACCAGCTGACCAACGGCACCGGGCCGGTGATCGCCTACCAGGTCGAGAACGAGTACTACAAGGGCTCGGCCGCGGGCCGCGCCTACATGCAGCACCTTGAGGACAAGGCGCGCGCGGACGGCATCACCGTGCCGCTGACCGGCAACAACAACGGCACCTTCAACTCCGGCGTCGGCGCGCTCGATATCGACGGCCCGGACTCCTACCCGCAGGGCTTCAACTGCTCCAACCCAACAAAGTGGAACGGTGTCCCGGACATCAGCTACGACCACCCCGCGGGGCGGCCGCTGTACACGCCGGAGTTCCAGGGCGGCGCGTTCGACCCGTGGGGCGGGCCCGGCTACGACAAGTGCTCGCAGCTGATCAACGATCAGTTCGCCGACGTGTTCTACAAGCAGAACATCGCCGTCGGAGCGACCGCTCAGAGCTTCTACATGACCTACGGCGGGACGAACTGGGGCTGGCTCGGTCAGCCGGAGAACTACACCTCCTACGACTACGGCGCGGCGATCCGTGAGACCCGCCAGCTCGACCCGAAATACTACGAGGACAAGCTCATCGGCTACTTCACCCACGCAGTCGCGCCGCTGACCAAGACCGACCGGATCAACGTAACACCGCCGGACAACCCCGCGATCCTCGACACCGCGCGGATGAACCCGGACACCAGGACACAGTTCCACGTCCTGCGGCACGCCCACTCCACGTCCACGTCGGTGGACACCACGCACATCTCCATCGACTTCAACGCCCAGCCCGCCGCGAACGTCACCTACACCTACGACGACACCGATCCAGCACTGCAGTACTCGGGCAGCTGGTCACACGTGGCCAACCAGAGCTACACCGGCGGCGACTACCAGAACACCGAATCGTTCTCCAACCAGGCCGGTGACTCGCTCACCGTCCCGTTCAGCGGAACCGCGGTCCGCTGGATCGGCCCGCGGACCAGCAACCACGGCCTGGCCGACGTCTACGTGGACGGCACGAAGCAGGCCACCGTCGACGCGTCCGGCAGCCAGAACCAGGCCGTGCTGTTCGCCGCGAGCGGGCTCGCCGACGGGCCGCATACCCTCAAGATCGTCGTCGACGGGACGCACAGCTCAGGCTCGACGGACAACTACGTGTCGGTCGACGCCATCGACGTGCCGACAGGATCGGCCGCGACCAATCCCACCTACCCGGTGGTGCCGCAGCAGCCGGGCACCGCGATCACCCTGAACGGCCGCGACTCGCACATCATCGTCGCCAACTACAAGCTCGGCGACTCGCAGCTGCAGTACTCGACGTCGGAGATCATGACGAACGCGACGATCGGGCACCGTGACGTCGCGGTGCTCTACGGCGACCAGGCCAGCGACGGCGAGACGGTGCTGCGTTACGCGTCCCGGCCGGCCGTGCAGGCGAGCGGCGGCGCGGTGGCCACGACGTGGGACCCCGCCACCGGAGACCTCCGGCTGAATTACACCCACGACGGCCTGACCCGGGTCACGATCTCCGGCGGCGGCTCACGCCCGCTGCTGCTCCTGCTCGCCGACAAGGCGACCGCCGAGACGTTCTGGCAGCAGGACACCGCGGCCGGCCCGGTGCTGGTGCGCGAGACCCACCTGCTGCGCGCCGCGACGAGCAGCGACCACGGCCGCACGGTCGCGCTGACCGGCGACAACGGCACCGACCCGGACATCGAGGTCTTCACCTCGGCCTCAACCGTCACCTGGAACGGCAGGGCGGTGCATACCAAGCTCACGCCCGCCGGCAGCCTCACCGGGGCGATACCGACGGCCGCTTCGATCTCGCTTCCCGGCCTGGCGAACTGGAAGCATCAGGAGGAGTCTCCGGAAGCGCAGCCGGGCTTCGACGACTCCGGCTGGCAGGTGGCCGACAAGATGACCACCAACAGCGTCAGCGGGGTGAACACCCTGCCGGTGCTCTACGCGGATGACTACGGCATCCACACCGGCAACACCTGGTACCGCGGGCGGTTCAGCGCCAGCGGCAACGAGACCGGCATCCACCTGGTCTCGGACTCCGGCGGCGGGGCGCAGGCCTTCTCGGCCTGGCTCAACGGCACCTTCCTCGGCAGCTCCACCACCGGCAGCGCCAACTTCACCTTCCCGGCTGGCGCGCTGAAGTCCGGCGGCGACAACATCGTCTCGGTGCTCACGGTGAACATGGGTCACGAGGAGGACTACAACTCCACCAACGGCAACAAGGCAGCCCGCGGGCTTACCAGCGCCTCGCTCACCGGCGCCCCGCTGACCTCGATCACCTGGAGGCTGCAGGGGGTGCGTGGCGGCGAGGACATGATCGACCCGGTACGCGGCCCGCTATCGACCGGCGGCCTCTACGGCGAGCGGGCCGGCTGGTCGCTGCCTGGCTACCCGGACGGCAACTGGACGCCGGTCACCCTGCCGGCGACCGACACCACGCCGGGTGTGTCGTGGTACCGCACCGATGTCGCCCTGCACCTGCCGAAGGGGCAGGACACCTCGCTCGGGCTGACGATCAGCGACGACCCGTCCCGCCAGTACCGGGCGCTGCTGTTCGTGAACGGCTGGCAGGTCGGCGACTACGTCAACTACAAGGGGCCGCAGCACAGCTTCCCGGTGCCGAACGGCATCCTGAACCCCGACGGTACGAACAGCATCGCGATTGCGGTGTGGAATCTCGATGGCGCGACCGGCGGGCTGGGCCAGGTCTCGCTCACCAACTTCGGCAGTTACGCGTCGCCGCTGAGGGTCGTGCAGAACTACAGCCCGCGCTACGACTCGCGCAAGTACGCGATGCTCAAGCCGCCGGGTACGACCGTCGACCTCCAGGTGCCCGACGACGTCCAGGCCGGGCAGACGTTCACGGCCACGGCAACGGTGACCGTGCCGGCCGACGCCCCGAACGCGACCGGCCTCACCGCGTCGCTGAACCTGCCCGACGGGTGGACGGCCGGGCCTGCCAGCCCGGCCTCGGTGAGTGCGGTGCATCCCGGCGGCTCGGCCACGTTCACCTGGCAGGTCCAGACGGCCTCCGGCCAGCTGGCTCCGGCCTCGGCCGTCACCGCGGTCGTCAGCTACACCCAGCGCGCCCGCACGGCGAGCAATTCCGACGAGCGGATCATCCGGTCGGTGCCACCGCCACCGCCGGCCGGCACCGACGCGGTCAGCGACCTGCCCTTCCTGTCGGCCACCAACGGCTGGGGGCCGGTCGAGCGCGACACCAGCAACGGTGAGCAGGCCGCAGGCGACGGCCACCCGATCACCATCAACGGCGTCACCTACGCCAAGGGCCTCGGCACCAACTCGATCAGCGACGTGGAGGTCTACCTCGGCGGGCACTGCACGCGGTTCACCGCCATGGTCGGCGTCGACGACGAGCAGAACGGGGCGGGCACGGTGACCTTCAGCGTGGCCGCCGACGGCAAGACCCTGGTGACGACCCCGACCATCCGCGGGCACCAGCCGGCCACGTCGCTCGACGTCGAGATCACCGGCGCCCAGGTCCTGGACCTCATCGTCGGCGACGCAGGCGACGGCAACGGCAACGACCACGGCGACTGGGCAATGCCGACCCTCACCTGCGCGTGACCGATCCGCGCGGACCCGGTGCACCAACGGATCGGGGTCACGCGTTGGCGATGCTGCACCCGGATAGCACGGGGGCAATCACGAGATAGACATCCGCTTCTGCATGAGCGCGCGCATGCTCATCGGGGTTATGTCGGTGATCTGTCATGCTGATTTGAGTGGCATGCGCTGATGGGGTGGGCTCACAGGTCGAGTACTGCAGGCATTCCTGGACGCCGGCGAGCTCGATGTCCGTGCGCCGGGTCTGGGCCCAGCGGTCCCGGGTTAGCTGTGGCGCCGACCCGGCATGTCTGATTGCTTACCACGATCGCCGGGCCTGGGACTATCCCGACAGGGGCGAGGTCCAGGTTGACAGCGGCACTGATCAGAGCCAGGAGGCGGGAGTCTGGCATGCGGCCGACGGAACGGGCAGTCGCCACTGCAGCCAGCGCTGGATGGTCGACGCGCGTCTAGGCGAGCGTAACCGCGATAGCGGCACGCCGTGAGAATCTGGGTTTCAGTACCAGGTCAGGCGGCATTCTGCCACGTCGGTAGACGGTGGATACTTGACCACAGGTGCTCTTCCAGCTGAGCTATAGCCCTAACGGGGCTCCGCCCCAGCCCGACGAGCCATGCCTGATGGCCGATGCCTGGCTGATTGGGCTCCGGCCGGCGACAGACGGTGACACGCTGTGTCCCGTAATGGACCGCCTGTGGCGGTAG
>Ga0099829_10000738_pt1 | contig 17316 bp, 11 predicted proteins | sample CZO8metaG_3_FD_79336 | JGI IMG/M metagenome (GOLD analysis project Ga0099829, IMG submission 79336) | Vadose zone soil microbial communities from the Eel River Critical Zone Observatory, Northern California, USA - CZOApr15con2H2.8 metaG | ecosystem: Environmental > Terrestrial > Soil > Vadose...
CTTTTTGCGGACACTGCAGCCGCGTGCGCCTCACCTCGGATGGCAAAATCCGCACCTGCCTCTTTTCCCTCTTTGATCACGACCTTGCCGGCCAGATGAAGCGCGGGGCCTCTGACGAACAGCTAGCCGCTTTCATCGAATCCGTAATCCAGAAAAAAGAAGCCCGCCACCACATCGGCGAGCCGGATTTTGTTCCACCGTCACGGACGATGGTGCACATTGGGGGCTAGCCCAATTTTTTCTCTTAATCAGAGATCAAGACGCTTGCGCACCCAGGACTTTTTTTCGCAGCAGCCGGGGAGAAACGGGGCGCAGCTCGCTGGGATGGTCGCGCAAATAAGCCAACAGCCGCTGTTTTTTTTCTTTGCCACGCGCTGAGGACCCGGATCCATGATTTTGACTATCGGGTAAAATGTCGGGGCAGCGGACCTCGACCCGGCTGTAGATCGAGCGCCAGGTTTTCTTGATCATCCCCAGCGAAACTTTCAACTCATGGCTCAACTCTTCGTCGGTGGCTCCGTCGAGGGCGGCGCACAAGAGCCGCAACTCACTGGGAGAAAAATAAATGCGCGGGGGCACATATAGCAGCACGGTGCTGAGAAAATTACCCGGGCTATTCAAGACCAGTTCCCGGGTTATGCCTAGCAGGTGCGGCCGGTCGGCTATGGTCTCGGCCTCTTCGATAGTAAGCGGAACGTAACGGCCTTCTTCCGGATGCCAGCAGAGCCCGCCCATATTCGCCTTGACTCGTGCATCGAGCGAATTCGGCGCCTGCCCCATCAGCTCTTTCAGGTTGTAACCCCTAACCTCGCGGTCAAAGCGCTGCAAACTCTCGCAATGCACCATCATGCGATCTTTTTCACTCAGCGGACGCATGGCCTCTTGCCAGGTCAAAGCGTTCAGGCCGTTGGTAGAGTTTGCTTCTCTCACCTGCCTGGGAGTCAGAATCGGTGAATTGCCCCGCATCACCCTCTTCGCCAGTTCTGGCCCGATCCAAAACAAGGGCGGCGTTTTGCATTCGCGCACGAACTCGTCGGTGACAAAAACCAGGTTGGCAAATCCCAGCAAAGGAACCGGGTCGTCAAGGTCTTCGAGCACACAGTTTCTCAGCGATTCGCTTCGCAGTACGCTCCGGAAGGCGCTTGCCAACTGCCCCATGGCGCTCCCGTAACGCCGCCGCAGGCTGGGGATCGAGGCCACCAGCTCAGCACAGGGGCGTGCATCCTGAAGCCGCATTTGCCGCGAGCGTAGGTGCATAGGAAGAGCCTGCCGAATTGCACAACCGTTTCAGTCCTCTTTTAGAGGACTTGTTTATAGCACATTGCCTCTTATAATCGCCTGCAATTTTCCAGGTGCGGAACCGCGAATTTCGCCCTTCCCCGGGCTATTACGATTGCTAATTTTATTAGGAGGCCGCCATGCCGCGAGCTGGGATTCCTTGTTTCCATTTTGCGCTCAGGATAGTTGTAGTGCTCGGTTTTAGTCTCCATTTAATAGGACAAACCCAGGTGGCCAACCTGCGGCCTAATCCGGAGCTGCACTGGCAGCGCGTCTCGCCCAGCGCCGAAAAGCCCGACGGTCCGGTGCTGTATCAGCTTCTGTTCAGCACCGCCGGCACACCGGGCACGCTGGCAAAGTTCGATACCAATCCCCGGCATCTCACCAATTCCGATATCACCGATAACGGCGGTATTGTCGCCGTCGGCGGAATGAGCATCAACGCCGGCACTGGCATCATTACCTTCGCCGGTGGGCAAACATTTCCCGGCGCAGGCGGCAGCGTGAGCATCACAGCCAGCACGGGATTGGTCGTCTCCCCGAGCCCAATTACCGGAACGGGAACCATTGGCATCGCAACCGGCGGAGTAGGCAATGCGCAACTGGCCGCCGGCGCAGTCCTGGCCGGCAACATTGCCGGTGGGCAGGTGGTGAAAAATCTCAACGGCCTGTTTGATGGAGTGACCCTAGCTGCGGGAACCGGGGTTTCGATCACGCCCAGCGGGCAGACGCTGACCATCGCCAACACCTCACCCGCATCTCTCGCGTGGGGGTTGACCGGCAACAGCGGCACCGGATGCACCACTTCGCCCTGCGCAAAGTTTCTGGGAACCACCGACAACACGAACCTGGAGATGCGGGTGAATAATCAGCGGGGCTACCGGATTGAATCGGCAACAAATACTCTATTTGGCACTTTCTCGCCCAACATCCTTGGTGGGGTCAGTGGTGTGGTCGCAGGGGTGGGCGGAGCGACCATCGCAGGGGGCGGAGCCGGAGGCGGCAGGAGCAACGTTGTCACGGATGACTTTGGGACGATAGGTGGTGGAATCTTCAATCAGGCCGGGGACGGTGCAGGGACCACCTTTGATAAGCCTTATGCCACCGTAGGCGGAGGCAACAACAACACCGCCGGCGGCTCCTTCTCTACCGTGGGTGGAGGCACTCTGAACACCGCCGGCGGCAGTAGCAGCTTCGTGGGTGGAGGGTCCGTTAATAACGCCAACGGCGCCCAGGCCACCGTGGCCGGAGGCGCCGGCAACACCGCCAACAATAATTTTGACGTTATAGGCGGCGGTTATGGCAACCAAACCAGTGGCGTCAAGACTACGATCGCCGGCGGCGGCAGGTCCAACGATGCCGACGCCACCACCGCCAACCGCGTCACCGATGACTTTGGCACCGTGGGAGGCGGAGGCAACAATCAGGCCGGGGACAATGCTGGCACCACCTCGGATAGGCCCTATGCCACGGTGGCCGGAGGCAACAACAACACCGCCAGCGGTGACCACTCCGCCGTGGGCGGAGGCAACGGCAACACCGCCAGCAATTTCGCCGCTACCGTTGCCGGAGGCGCGGCCAACAATGCGAGCGGAAGCACCGCGGCCATAGCCGGAGGCAATAGCAACACTGCCAGCGGCTCCAGTGCCATCGTTGCCGGAGGTCAGGGCAACATGGCTAGCGGATCTTTTTCCACCGTAGCGGGCGGCAATCTAAACGGCGCGGGCGGACAATACGCTACTGCAGCCGGAGGCTTGAGCAACACCGCGAATGGCGATCGTTCCACCGTGGCGGGCGGCGCCTCAAATCTTGCGGGCGGCAGCTACGGCGTCGTGGGCGGGGGCTTTGGCAACAGCGTCAATGGTATTAAGACTACGATCGCCGGCGGCGGCAGGACCAACGATCTTGACGGCAGCACCGCTAACCGCGTGACCGATGACTTTGGCACTGTGGGAGGCGGAGGCAACAATCAGGCAGGCGACAATGCCGGCACTACATCCGACAGGCCTTATGCCACCGTGGCCGGAGGCTTTGGCAACCTTGCCAGTGGTGACACTTCGACCATAGCCGGAGGCTCCCAGAATATCGCCTCGGGACAAATCTCCTTCGTGGGTGGAGGCTTTGCCAACAAAGCTACCGCACCCGCCTCGACCGTGGGTGGAGGTATAAACAACACCGCCAGCAATATTTACGCCACCATCGCCGGTGGCAATGGCAACACCGCCAGCGGCAACACTTCCACAGTTGCGGGGGGGACAAACAATTCCGCCAGCGGCGTCAATTCCTTCGCGGCCGGAGAATCCACGACCGCCAGCGCAGATAACAGCTTTGCTCTTGGCCGGCACGCCAACACCAACGGATTCATTGGGTCGTTTGTGTGGGGAGATGCGTCCTCGGGAACGGATGTTAATGCCACCGGATCCGACCAGTTCGTCGTCCGTGCCGTGGGCGGCGCAATCTTTTATACCTTGTCCGATCTCAGCACCGGCGTTCGGCTCTTTTCGGGCGGCGGTGGATGGGCCTCGCTGAGTGACCGCAACGTGAAAGAGCACTTCACTCCCGTGGACCGCTGGCAGCTTTTGGCCCGCGTGCTAGCCTTGCCGATTACCACATGGAAGTACAAGTCGCAGGCGGCCTCCATTCGCCACATCGGGCCGATGGCGCAGGATTTCTACGCTGCCTTCGACGTGGGCGAGGATGACAAGCACATCACCGAGATTGATGAGGGCGGAGTGGCCCTGGCCGCCATCCAGGGACTGAACCAAAAGATGGAAGAAGAGCTGCAGAAAAAAAATGAACAAATCGCCCGCGCTCATGAGCAGCTCGCCGCCCAGCAGCGGCAAATCGAAGCCCTGCAACTGCAGATGCGTGCCATGATGACGCGCGTGGAAGCAGTGGAGAAGACTTCGGCAACTCAGGCGGAAGTTAACATGGGGGTTTCAGCCCGATAAAAACTCTGCCGCACGCCGCCCAAAACGGAAGACGGACTGGCCCCCGATGAACTGGTGCGCCAGGTGACATCGCCAAAAATACCCGGCGGCCAGGACAGGATTGGCGCCCACCCATCCGGCGGATTTCATGAATCCCGACAAGCAACGAATTTTCAAAGAACGTTCATTTAAGGACTCCGCAACGCTTCACTTCGTTCCGCTGCTCCGCCGTCCCACCCCATCATGCCAAAATCGGGCATGCTGGGGGCCCCGGCCTCGCGCTACGCTCGCGCAACTCGGCGCTCGCTTCGTGCTCACCCGGGTACAACTCCACATTCTTGAATGCGGTCAAACACACCTCAAGGACAATTGTGACCTATAGTTCCTGCGGAATGAGTTTTTTGATACCAGGGTGATACCACTTTTAGACACTTGTTCCCGCCACGGATGAACACGGATTCAAAACAGAACTCCACACGCGCTTCGCGCGAATGGGGCGCCCCGGTTTGTGGAGGGCACCTGGCGAACAAAAAAACCGGGGCCTATTGCCGGCCCCGGACGATTCACGATTTACTCAGACGCTATTGGACGTTTAACGCTACATCGTCAATCACGAATGAGGTTTGCAGGCTTGAATCCTCCATGCCAAGGAAGCGGATCTTGACGGTCTGCCCCTTGAAATTGATCATGCTGAAGGAGTGCTGCTGGTATCCGGCAGCATGATTCAGGTTGGAGAACACTCCCAGCGTCGCCAGCACAGTGTTCGAACTGTTCAACACCTGGATCCGGAGAGTGTCAAACATACTTGTGGTTGTGGTTTCCGCGGTGTCAATGTGCAGCCAGAAACTCAAGGTCGCGGTGGTTGCAGACGACGGAATGGTCACCGTCTGAGTTGCCGTGTCCTGATGAGTGGTGCCGTAGCCGTCGAGCCAGGCATCCCATGCTCCGCTGTGAGGCGGCTCCTGCGAGGAGTTGTTAAGCACGCCGGCAGTCAGACTCCACGGAGCAGTGCCGTTCTCAAAGCCGGGATTGACAATGAGCTGCTGAGCCGCGGCTGCGCTGATGGTCAGCGATACGGTTGTCGTGTGGGTCAACGATCCTGATGTTCCCGTGACCGTGATGGTGCTGGTGCCGGTGGTCGCGGTGCTCGTGGCTGTGAAGGTCAGAACGCTGGTGGATGTGGTTGGATTGGTTCCGAACGAAGCCGTCACGCCGCTGGGCAGAGTGGAGTTAGACAGCGATACCGATCCGGCAAAGCCACCCGACGGGGTTACTGTGATCGTGCTGTTGCCACTCGAGCCCTGCTTGACCGTTAAGCTTGTCGGCGAAGCCGAGAGCGAGAAGTCGGGAGTTGACGAAGCATTCACCGTGAGCGAGATCGTGGTGTTGTGAGTGAGTGAGCCGGAAGTCCCGGTAATGGTTACCGACGCAGTTCCAGTGGCCGCAGTGGAACTGGCGGTGAACGTCACAGCACTGGTCGAGGTGGTTGGATTGGTTCCGAAGCTGGCCGTAACGCCCGACGGCAACCCTGACGCCGACAAGCTCACGCTTCCGGTGAAGCCGTTCGAAGGAGTAACGGTGATCGTGCTGCTCCCGCTGCTGCCTTGCGTAATGGTCAAGCTGGAAGGTGAAGCAGAGAGCGAAAAGTCAGGCGTAGCTGAGGCCGGCGGCAAGACGCAATTATTCGCGGAATTGGAAAATTCCAACTGGATTGTGTACGCGGTACCGTTGGCGGTGTAGGAACCCTGCTGGGCGTTGCAGATGTCGCCGATTTCGCCGTTGGTCATGTCATACCATGCAAGGGGAGGGGCAAAGGTGGTTGCGATGCCGACATCGGCGTCTGTGATCGCTTCCGTCAGTTCATGGCTGGTCACCGAAGTGTAATTGCCGAACGTCGAAGATGTGCCGCATCCCGTAGAGCAACCACTGCCTGGTTGCATGTCTGGCATTACCCCGTAAAGGACATTCTTCATGTTCAGAGTATTGGATGTGGTGCCGTGATAGGCGCAGAAACCGCCCGCCACGCAACTGGAACCTCCGCCTTGTGTGATGGTAACTCCTGGCGGGAAGTAGATCATGTAAAGCGTATTCACGTTGCCTGCGGAATCAAGTAGCGGCGCGGGAAGCTGGCCTGCATTGATCTGGGCCAGAAGTTCTGCCTGGATTTGCGTATCGTCAACAGTGAAACCACTGTTGGCTGCGGAGGGAACAATCTGAAATAGCCCGTCGAAGGTGCCATTCCCAATGGTTTGATTGGTACCACCCGAAGCGGGCGTGTCGTACTGGCTCAGCAAAGTGATGTATCCGCTGCTGCCGGTGAGATCGCTGAAAAAGCTGGCGATGCTGGGCGTCGCGGTTTGACTCACCTGGGGGAGGTAAGCACCGCTTCCGTACAACACCTCTACAACGTGAATGTTCGAAATCACCGGCCCCCCAAAGTAGGTCAGGTGCGCACCGGCGGGCGCTGCGAAGTGTATAGGGAGATGGGGATTTCGCCACGCAACACCGTGATGCCTGGTCTGGGTAGGGAGAGCGAGAGCCGGATTTGCAGGCGCCTGCTCGGGTTGAGGTTGTTGGGCATCCATTCCGCTGCCTGAAGTATTTGGCTGTGAAACCTGAGCCAGTACCGGCAGGGTTGCGGAAATCAGAAAGAGAAACAGAAACAACGCTAGACCACGTGTCAATCGGAACATTCTTGACTCCTTTCAGACTTTATAAGGCCATTGCTTCTCTGCGATTTGAAAACCGTTAATACCTTTAGAAAAAAAATGAAGACTCCCTCAGTCTCTCTGCTCAGAAATATCCGGATTAAGACTAAAAAGCATTTCATTTGACATGAGAATTTAGGTTTTCACGCATTGGCCGATGCGTGGAGCAAAAATGGCAGGATACTTATCGGGTTAACAGTGGTACAGACTCTACAAAGATAGGACGGCCATAAAATTTGGCCCGACCACCTTCAACTTAAGTTTTGGCACCAGCTACATCAAAAAAGACACTCCACAATACGCCTCTTTTTTGCAATGTCAAGAGTTCTAAGGTGAAAATTTTCAATAATATTGTTGGTGAAATAGCAGACTTGCTCGGATGACTTTTGAACCAAAAGCGATGTAGACACCAACTTGGCGGATGAAGAACACAAGAAGATTTTGAACGATTTAGAAAATTTGCGATTGTATTTGATTTCTCAAACATTTATCAACTTTGCATTCTCACCTACTTTTGAATCAAGTTGCGCGTTTTGAGCAGAGAACTATCACACTTTCATCACAGTAAGCGCTTGCTTCTATTACCTCAGAAATTCTGACAACTCCTGAGTAGTCCTTTTGATGTGACCAAAAATGCGCTCTGACAGGCATTCTTGTGCTACGCTGGCCATCACTCTTGCGATGCCGGTTGAGGAGGGCAGCGAAACTGCGTCTTCGCTGTCCCACGGAAACTTCGCGCACACAGATGAGGCTAAGAATGGGTCGCAAGGCAACAATCCTGATCATCGTTGCAGTCGCCCTGTTCGCGGTGTGCGCCGGGATTTTCGTGCTGCGGGTGACGAAACGGCAACATACGTCCAGCGCCGAGACTCGCTCGACTCAAACACAAGAGAAACGGAAGCCATTCGGCAGCGCGGTGGTGGAGCTCACTTTTTCGAGCCGCTCAGTTCACGATGGCGTAGAGTTCCTCAGCGCCACGGGACGCAGGATTGAATATATTGACGTGACCGGCGGCCGGCGCCGAGAAGATTATGTCAGCACGGATACTGCCATGAGCCAGTTGACCACGAACACAGCGGTGACGTGGATTTTCGATGGCAACCACCTTTACGCGATGATCGATCACAACAACAAGCGCGCAGGTCACGTGGTGGAAATGCGAGAGGGATACGGCGGCACAATCTGGGGAGACGCGGCCGTTGAAGAGTTGAAGCTGGCAGGAGCCACGATCAGCGAAGAGGAGTTTCTGGGCCGGCCGTGCAAGGTCTACCAGATTTCTCAAGGCGCCGACGCCCGGAAATGGTGGGTGTGGAACGGGGTCACTTTGCGCTCGGAATCGCACCAGGAGATCCAGACCACGATCCTGGACACATCTGAAGAGGCTGTGCGTATAGAACAGGACGTGGACATTGATCCCAGCATGTTCATACCGCCCAGCGAGGTGACATACGAGCCGGCGGATCCGGCTGCGATCCAACGGTACAAACATCTCAAGACCGCTCCCTGGTTGAGGATGGGACCGGAAATAGATATTTTCTAGCGTGGGCACGACGATTTCCGGAACATCCGGAATACCTTGGCAGCAGAGAGTCGCGAACCAAACAACGCGGCCGTTGAGAGACGGCGGGGAAATCAAAGTGAAACCATTTCTCATCATTCTTGGTATCGTTTGCATCCTTGGCGCAGCGGCATGCTTTGCGTTTCACGTCATCCACTCATCGCCCATAGTCGTTACAAAGCTGGCAGAGGGCCCGGCCGGCGAGCCGGAGCTTAAAGAGATCACAGCATTGGCGTGGTCTGCTGATGGCCATGTGCTCGCCACTGTGGACGATAACAAAACGGTAGCGCTCTGGGATGCTGCCCGTGGGACGAATCTCCGTGCACTCGAAAGCAGCCCCACGGAGTGGATCTTCGCGCCGGCATTTTCACCAGATGGTTCTCTGCTGGCGACCGCCAGCAGCAGTCAGGGATACAACAACACCCAGGGCCATCTGCTCTTCTGGAATCCCACGACGGGCGAACGGCTTGGCAGTGTCGACAATATCTTGTGGCCCCAATGCGTCAGCTTCAACCCGGCGGGGACCCTGATCGCGGTTGGAGGAATGCCGGCCCTCTACCTCGTGGACCCTTCGACCAAAGAAATCACCCACCAGGTGGACAGGGCGCACGAAAATGGCCCGATCCAGGAGGTAGCGTTCAGCCCTAACGGAGACCTGCTGGCCACCGCCGGGCGCGATGGCACAGTGAAGCTGTGGCAAGTCCCGGAGTTGAACCTGGTTCGCACCTTCTCGGTGGACCAGTCGGTGATAGGAATCTCTCGTCTCGGAGAGCGCCCGGCGCGTGTCGTCGTCGGCTCAGTAGCATTTGCGCATCACCATCCACGGTTAGCCGCCAGCACTTCGGAAGGAAGTGTATTCGTCTGGAACCTCGACAGGGGGCAGCAAATCGTGCGCTACGCCTACGACTACTCTACGGCCATAGGAGAAAACTATATTCAAGCCACGTTGGAGAACTCGCTATCTTTCACCTCTGACGACCGTTGGCTCCTGACAACGGACCAGCGCGGCAACGGACTCCGCCTATTGGGCGTGGACAGCAAAAAGAACACCGGGGATTTGCTCACCACGCATACGGACACGCCCACGCCCATGGAAGCGGTGAACGTCTCTCCGGCAGACGGCAGCGTCGCCTTCGCCTATCGCATATTCCAGCCCGGCCAAAACGCACGAACCAAGTTCGAGATTTGGAAACTGCAGCTACGCTGATCCGCGCGCCATGCGGATCTGCACATGGTGCTTCGCGCATACAGGAAACGATTGAAAATAAATGGCGGAAGCGTGTCGGAGTCGAACCGACCAGCGACGGGAAACCGCCGCTCACCGGTTTTGAAGAACACAAAAATGTTGTGAGCCGTTTAGAAAATCTTTGATTCTATTTGATTTCTCAACCGGTTATCAACTTTGCGTTCTGACGTACTTTGAACCAAATTGTCTCGTTTTGAACAAAGAATTATCACAATTTCATCACAGTAATCGCTCTAAGTGCTTCGTGAGTTTTCGGCAAGACTGCGTAACGGAGGCAGGGTTCCCGCTAAGCACAGGCTCATTGCCTGGAGCCGGAATGCTTGACGTAGTTGGCCAAGAGGTAATCCATATCGTCCCCGACTCCATAGCCAAAGCTATGATTGATTTCCCGCACACGGTCGAGTCGAGCGATCAGGCTCTCCCGGAGTTCGTTAGCGGTTAGCATGTTGGCAGATTTGAGGACTTGCTCAAGCGTTTGCCGTTTTCTCGGGCGTGAGCTAGACCCGCGCACACGTGCTCGCGCAAGGCCCGGTTCTGCGGACCTTTCCGCAGCGTGAAGGAACTGGTGGAGAAGATCGATATCTTCGTGCAGTCCTACAAAGCCAGAGCACGCCCTTTCATGTGGACGGCGACAGCCGATTCGATCTTCACCAAAGTGCAACGACTATGTGAATGTATTTTCCGGGACGGCACACTAGTCGATTTCGATACCGCTGATCAGCGCGTTATTCGTTATTGACGTGAACGTAATCGTGGTATGCCCGCTCGCGTCCGCCGTCGCCGTGAATTGCTGGATATTGGCGATGTTCTGCCCACCCGATGCAGCCACGATGTCGAAGTTCGTCAGCACTTGCGTTCCATTGATGCTCACGTTGAACACCCGCGAGCCCTTAGTGGTGAAGAACGTCTCACAGAAGTGCAAACGCACCGTGTGGCTTGACCCAGCTGTGAAGCCGGGGATGGTATAGGTGAAGGATTTGGCCCCGTTGGTGGTCGTCGTGGCGATGCGCGCCGTCTGATAGACAGCCGCCGGAGCCGGATTTGTCACCTTGCTGGTGTTGATCGTGTTGGCATGATTGATGGTCATTCCGCCGGAGAAGTCCTTGTCAGCCCCGAACGGACTTACGCCAGTGGTTGAGCCCGAATCGATACAGATGCTCGTGCAAGTCCCGCCGCCAGAACGGGTGGTTGCGCTGGCCTGATTCGAGGGACCGGAGGAGCCAGCGGAATCCGCGGCTTCGACAAGGTAGAAGTAAGCGGTAGACGCTGCAAGGCCGGTATTCGAGAACGACGTAGAGGTTAGGCCGCTAGCGATCTGATTGCTGCTGGATGGCGTAAAGCCACTCGTCGTGCTGCGAAACACACTGTAAGTAGTCGAGCAGCCGGAACCGGCGCTGCTGGCCGTCCAGCTCAGGTTGATCTGGCTCGACGATGCCGCTGTGGCCGCCAGCCCGCTCGGCGCCGAGGGAACCGTGGTGCACGATGATGTACCAGGCACAACCCTGAAGGATTCTGAGGAACCAACGGAGGTGCTGCTCGCAATCAAGGGGCTCGCACCGGCATTGGCCGCAGACACATATTTGCCATTGGCCGTGGCCAGCAGCCCGATGTTTCCGTTTTCCGCATCAACCTCGGTAAATGTTTGCCACGGACCGAGTGCAGGCTGGTCGGCAATCAGACTGCTGGCGCCGGCATTCTCGGCGGTCACATAGTCGTTGTTGTCGAGGGAGCGCAGTGCGATGTTTCCGTTGCCGGCGTCCACCACCTGGAAAGATTCCTGCTGGGTGGTGCAGTTGGCAATCAAGGGAGCGGAGAAGCCGCAAACGAATTCGCCGTTGACGACTGCCTTGAGGGCAACAACTGCGCCTGGGACCAACCGTTGGGCGCCGCCCGGATTGGTCGGACGCGCCACGCTCAAGGGCATCAAACCTTTAAACATTCTGTCTGCTGCGCCGGTGAGTCTTATATAGTAGTCCGAGGTGCAATGGGTGCCGTCCTCGTCCAAACTTACGTAGCCCCCGCCGACCGGAACCATCGCCTGTGTTTCTGCCGTTTTCATAATTTGGTTTCCTTCACCGTATTCGTCATACATGGAGATGTAAATGCCTTGGGTGCCCAGGCGGACGGCATTGTAAAACATCGTCCACATGAGATTTCCATGAGACCGTTGGTGCAAGCGCAAATCTCCCGGCAACACAACCGGCTGGTAGTCAATGCCGTGGGCATTGCAATATGCCTGATCAGGCACCATAAACGTGTTGAAAATATTGTTCGCGTCGCTTATGTTGCCAACGGCTCCTATCAGCCACGGTGAAAGCATGTTCGCCGCGTTATATACGGGAAGCTTGGTGGCATCGGCGGTGCGCCAGTCGCGCGGAACGCCGAGAATCACATAAACACCTTGACCCTTGAACCAATTAACTATATCGAGAAGTTCGGAGACCGGGCGGGTGCTGGTGGCCATCCAGATGCATACCACCGGCTTGCCGTTCTGGCGCGCATACATGGGAGATGCCGTATGAGTGCTCATCTTGTTAATCCAGTCGGTCTTGAGGTCTGTGTCCATGGTTTGCCAGCCCGTGATGTCGTACATGATGTAAAACTTGCGGCCGAAAGTTTCCGCCGCCGTTCTGACCCTTGCAGCCATTCCATCGCGGTTTGCTTCGCCCGCGGGATTAAATCGCTGCAAAGCTATGGTGTCAATTCCGTTCTGTTGCATCCATGAAACCTGAGCGTTGACGGTTTGTTGATCATAAGAGGAAAACACGGTTGCCGGCTGGCCGTTGCCAAGGTTGGCAAAGCCAGTTTGGTAGGTTCTGGTGTAATCCCGCACATCCGGCCAGGAGTCGCTTTCACCGTTATTGGAAGGCGAGAAAATCTGGCCCCAATTCTGGCTCCAATGCCACCAATTATTTTGTGGCGATCCATCGCCGGCGGCCCCAAACCAGCCTTGATAGCCAACGCTGACCTTGCCGACAACGTCACCCGGAGCACTGGCCGCCAGCGCCGGTTCGCCGGCATAGAAGGCCATGCCAACGAAAGTTAGAACCCATAGTTTTTGAATGAAACGAAGAGTGGAATTCAACATGATTTTCAGGCTCCTTATGTGTTAGCGTCGTCGGTTTATCCGAGCGCCCTGCTTCCGGGCTGATATGAAATTGCCCCAGACTGCCGGGTACCCGTATGTGCTGAGATGCACTTGCGCGTGATCCTCAAAATGGGACATCGTAATGATTCACTTTTCGGTAATCAAGTTTCATGCGGTTAAATCTACCGATTAAACAGTTGGGTTAACAGGCACGACTTAATTCTTCAAGTTCCGGAGACAAACAAATGAATCATCTGGTTATCGCAAAGGTTTGTAGACGAGGGATTCGGCTTTGCGTTTTCTCAGGCATGAGCCTAGTTCCTTCAAGATAAAGAAGGGCTTACGCCCAGCTGTCGCAACTTCCTATCACATTTTCATCACAGTTCACCTGAAATCCGCCGCGGACCAAAGAAAGGAGTTGTATGGCAGTACGTAGGCAAACCATTGAAAAACAAAATGGCGGAAGCGTGTGCGAGTCGAACGCACCAGAGCCAGCAGAGCTAACTCTCACCGGTTTTGAAGACCGGAAGGGTCACCGGACCCCATGCGCTTCCTTTTAGCATTCAGCACTCAGCCAGTGCAACAAGCACCCGGCATTCAGCATGAGCGATAGAACAATCTGATATCTTAAATGGTTTTTCTTTGATTAGGACAACAAGGAAGAATCCCCGCGAATCTGCTGTGTGATTCGCGGGCTGAGTGCTGAATGCTGACTACTTCTTTACGTCGGCCAGTTTTTTCTTGCTGAAATACCAGTCTTTGACCTCGTAGCCGTTGCTGGAGTTCACGCGCGTGGCGGCATCGGCCTGGGTGAGGGGTGCGGGCACGATCACCGGCTCGCCCGGCTTCCAGTTCGCGGGAGTAGCGCAGGCGTTGGCTTCGGCGGTTTGCAGGGCGTCGAACACGCGCAGGATCTCCTCGATGTTGCGTCCCAGGGAGAGCGGATAATACAGCAGCGCCCGCACATTGCTCTTGGGATCAATGAAAAAGACGGCGCGCACGGCGGCGGTGTCGCTCACGGCTTCATGCACCATGCCATAAGCGCGCGCGACTTTCTGGTCCAGGTCGGCGATGAGCGGGAACTTCACCTGCACGTTGAAATTCTGCTCGATGTTGCGCGCCCAGGCGATGTGCGAATAGATGCTGTCAATGGAAACTCCGATCAACTGGACGTTGCGCTTCTCGAACTCATCGAAGCGGCGGGAGAACTCCACGAACTCGGTGGTGCACACGGGGGTGAAGTCGGCCGGGTGCGAGAACAACAGGACCCACTTTCCCTTGGAGGTGTAATCGCTCAGCTTGATGACGCCGTGGGTTGATTTGGCCTCGAATTCCGGCGCCGGCTCATTGATGCGCGGCAAGCGGACTGGGGTTTGAACGTCGGTACTCATTTTTTATTCTCCTAATCTTTGGCTTGAAATCTTTAGCTTGAAATGTGCGGAAGTGGGCTGGGCACAAAATAAAAACCCACCCGTTTTTGGCTTCCGGGTCGGTTAGAAAACTTTAAAATCGCGTTTACCCACACATCGGCTGCCGGTCACAACAACAGCAACAGCAGCAGCACATGTGGGTCATGTTATCTCCGTCCCAAGTAACTAGGATACAGCGATAGTACGGTTGGATACAAGTCGGGGGAAGCAGCTCTTGGCTCTTGGCTTTTAGCTCTTGCGCCTTGCGCTTCAACGCCAGCACGGACTCTGATGGATACACTGGTTGAAGATTTTTTGAATTCTCGACGGCTATGCTGCAATCTAAGTATGTTTATTATCGAGAGGGTACTCATCATGCGCACACTGCCGTTTGTTACGCTGGATGTCTTCACACAAAGGCCGCTTGAGGGAAACCAGCTTGCCGTCTTCCCTGACGCAGGAGGCCTGAGCGACGCCGAAATGCAGGCCCTGGCGCGTGAGACCAACCTTTCGGAAACCACCTTTATCATTCCGCGCGATGCGGCGACAGAGCAGGAGCGCGGCGTGAAAGTCCGCATCTTTACCGTGGCGGAGGAGCTGGAGTTTGCCGGACATCCCACCCTGGGAACGGCCGCCTTTATTCACAGACAGCGGCACACCAACGAGGTCGTTCTGGATTTGCGCGTGGGGAAAGTTCCCGTACGTTTCACCGATCACGATGGCGGAGTTTTTGGCGAGATGACGCAACGCGACCCGGTTTTTGGGAGCATCCATTCTAAAGAGACGCTGGCACGCGAGGTGCTGCAATGCGAAACCAGCTATTTTGACCCGGAGCTGCCGGTTCAAACCGTTTCTACCGGTCTGGTGTTTGCTATTGTGCCCGTGGCATCCGTGGAAAAACTTGCGTCTCTTCGCTTTGATTACAAACATGCAGCCGCCTATCTGGAAAAAACCGATGCTAAGTTTCTCTACTTCATTGCCCGCAATCCTGAATCCAAGGCCGAGAATTCCCACATTAAGCACTTCCGGGCACGCATGATTTTTTATAACGGAGAAGATCCCGCCACGGGTTCCGCGGCCGGGTGCGCAACCGCGTGGATGGCGCAGCATGGAGTGATTGGCTCCGATGAAGCCGCTTTGATCGAACAAGGAGTGGAAATCAAGCGTCCCAGCCAGATTTACATTCGCGCCAGCAAGACCAGCGAAGCCGTGCGCAACGTCAGAGTCGGAGGATATTCGGTCGAGGTCATGCGCGGACAGATAGCCTTATGAATACGGACAGCATCACGCATGGTGCAACAGTAACGAAAGTGTAAATTTATCTTTGCGCAGACTTTTTTGGCGGCGCTATCACCGACAGGCAATCGCCAACACCATGCGTTGTATCCAGTAGAATTGCGCCTGCCAGCAGCTTCACAGCATCCTGGAATTTGCAATGCAGAAATTTTTTTTACTCTTGGGTTACTTTACAGGAGGGCGGCTTCCCCGTAGGATGCTTTCACATTACTTGTTGTATTCGCAAAATGTCGTCCAGCCAATTGAATAGATAAAAAAGCATAGCTTGATTCCGCTCCAGTTCCAGCTCTGGCAGCGGCGATTCAGGCTGTGACGGGGTTTCCATGAAAGCAAAAAAAACGATCCTCTGTGTTGATGATAACGAGCAACTTCTTTCTGTCCGCAAGGTAATTCTTGAAACCCGCGGCTATCGCGTGCTCGCCTGTACGAATGGAAGAAAAGCGCTGGAAGTTTTTAAGCAAGGCGGTGTAGACCTCATCCTAAGCGATCTGGCCATGCCTGAGTTTGATGGTGTAGAGCTGATTGACTCCATCAAAAACCTCGCGCCTGAAACTCCGGCGATTCTTTTTTCCGGCAAGGTGAAAATCTACGAGCGTGAAACCCGTGCAGATGTCTTTTTGCCCAAGGGAATGTACGGACCGGCGGAGCTGCTGGAGCATATCCGGCTGCTGCTGGTACGCAAACGCGGGCCAAAGAGAACTATTGCCCGGGTCGCGCTCTCTTCTGAAATCAAAGCAACAGGTTCCTATCCGGTAGCTTCGTAGAGACGTAACTTCTTTTATCTGAGGGTTCCGCTGCAAAAATAAGGCCGCGGAACCCTTGATTTTTGGCCCGCAACCCTCGTGGTTCCTCTCGGTCTCGTGTATGATCGAGTGTTTGCATGCCTCCGATTATCCAAGCTGAAAATGTGGCCAAAATCTATCGTGTGGGGAAGGTAGATGTTCCCGCCCTGCGCGGGGTCTCGCTGGAAATACAGACCGGCGAGTTCGTCAGCATTGTAGGACCTTCGGGAAGCGGTAAATCCACGCTGTTCTACATCTTAGGCGGATTGACCGGTCCGACCAGCGGAAGGGTGCTGATTGAAGGAGCGGATTTTTCACGGATTTCCGATGCCGAACGCACCCGGCTTCGCCGCCGGCGGATCGGGTTTGTCTTTCAAAAATTCAATCTTCTGCCCACGCTGAGCGCACGCAACAACATCGCCATTGCCAGCGACATCGCGGGGACCAATCACGGTGTTGACAGCGAGTACGCCAAGAAGATCACGCAGATGCTGGGTATCGCGGAACGGCTCGACCACAGGCCCGCAGAGATGTCAGGGGGCGAGCAGCAGCGTGTGGCCCTGGCGCGCGCTCTCATTAACCATCCGGCAATTGTCCTGGCGGATGAGCCCACCGGCAACCTGGATTCCAAGAATTCAGAGATCGTGCTGAAGATGCTGCGGCAATCCAATCAGGAGCTGGGACAGACCGTGCTGATGATTACCCATAACCCGGAAGCCGCACGCATCGGCGACCGTATTGTACATATGCGCGATGGGCAGATCATCAGCTGCTAGCTCCTAGCTTCTAGCTGTTTTTGGGCGTAGAAGCCGCTTACAGTATCGAGCCCAAAAACAGCTAAGAACTAGTGGCTAGGAGCTTGGAGGGGCTGCAAATCTGTTTAGCTCCCAGGCAGTACATTGACCCTGATTTTACGGCTTAGTTATAATCAAAGATTGCTGAGCGGGAGTAACTCAGTGGTAGAGTGCGACCTTGCCAAGGTCGAAGTCGCGGGTTCAAATCCCGTCTCCCGCTCCAAATA
>Ga0099829_10000758_pt1 | contig 17067 bp, 17 predicted proteins | sample CZO8metaG_3_FD_79336 | JGI IMG/M metagenome (GOLD analysis project Ga0099829, IMG submission 79336) | Vadose zone soil microbial communities from the Eel River Critical Zone Observatory, Northern California, USA - CZOApr15con2H2.8 metaG | ecosystem: Environmental > Terrestrial > Soil > Vadose...
ACCGGCAGCGGGACCGTCAGCCCGCAGAATGCGCTGGACTACAAGATGTCAGCCAGTTTGAGCGGTGGTCTGGGTGGCGGACTTATGACATTAGCGGGCGGCGGAAAGGGCGCCATCCCTTTTTTCATCCAAGGCACGTCTTCCGACCCGAAGTTCGTTCCCGACGTGAAGGGAATGGCCGCCGGTCAACTCGGCAAGCTCGGCGGACAAATCCCCGGCGGGCAAAGTACCCAAGGTCTGACCAACGCAGTTACCGGACTGTTCGGCAAAAAGAAGAAGCAGTAGCCGTCGCTGTCATTTCAGCTTGAGCAGAGCGACGCTGTAGCCGTTGAGAGTCAGGGTAACCGGCGAGGGAAAATTCCAGAAGGTTGTCGGATCGAGGCGGCCCTCAACGCATTTTTTACTGGCCCGCTGCCCACTGGTCACTTCCCACGTCGACTCAGACGTATCCCAGCCCCGCCAGTCGGTCGTGGACGGTCTTCTCGCCTTCGCTGTCGCCTGACCCTCCGCCGGGCGATTTCTTCTCCATGCCTGCGACCAGTGAGCGTCCCTGCATGGTTTCCGGAATCTCGTATCCCGCGAGGTCGAGAAGCGTGGGAGCAATATCCAGCAAGCGCGCGCCATCATACTCCCCACTCAGAGGACAATTCGGCGCGGCCAGGATGAACATTCCGTACTGCGCGTGATTGCAGCCATCCGGGCCAGTGTCGTTTTCCTGGACATGAACTGCGGCATGCCCCACGCTGCCGATCGAACGCCAGTAAAGTCCGCCGAAGTGGACGATTAGATCAGGCGCGATGCTGCGGACGTTCTTGTAAAGTTCCTTGGGTTTAAAAACTAAAGAATTGAGCGGCTGCCCCTTGTCGTCGGCCAGCGCTTCAAGCCGCACCTTCATTTCATGTTGAAACGCTTCATACTCGCCGGCCGGAGTCACCCCTTGCGGCTCTCTGCCCTGCACGTTGAAGAAGACTCGCGCGTAGTATCCTCCCTCACTCCATACCCGGGTCTTGCTCCAATTCACCTTCAGCTTGTCGAACGGAGTAACCGTTGTCGGATATTCATTCAGGACCAGCAAGCCTTCGCGGATCAGCCATTCATTGATGGCAATTCCCCCGTCGAGCCTTTGCGCTCCGTGATCGGAGACCACCAGCACCACGGTGTCCTGGTCGAGTAACTCCAGCGCTTTTCCGATCTGCTGGTCGAGCCAAAGATAGTAGTCCGGAATGGCAGTCTGGTAAGGGTTTCCCGGCTCAAATAGCACATGTTTCTCGTCGAAGTAATTCCAGAAGCCGTGATGCATTCGGTCGAGCCCAATGTCCACAAAGTGAAAGTAATCCCACTGCTGCTCTTTCAGCAGCCAGTGGACAACCTTCCACTGCTTCTCGCTCATACGGAAGATTTCGTCTTTCAGCCAATCTTTGCGGTCGGTGCGGAAATTCTTCACATCCACCGGATACTCGCCGACCAGCTCGTTGATCTTCGCCTTGACTGAGGGCGGATGTGTGAAGTCATTCTTCACCGTGTCTGGAGTTAGGAAACAGCCAATGCTGATGCCGTTGATGCGGCGCGGAGGATAATTTGGCGGAACTCCCACAATGATCGAACGCTTCCCTTCACGCGCTAACTGGTCCCAAATCGCTAGCGCCTTAATCGACGCGGAATTGGCGAATCCCAACTTCTCGTAGGAATGATCAGTCCGATTGCGAAAGCCGTACACTCCCAGCGAGCCCGGGTCCTGGCTGGTGCACATGCACATCCACGCCGGCACCGTGATGGGCGGAATCACGCTCTCTAGACGTCCGTAAGCCCCGAGATCCATCAAGCGCCGCAGATTCACCAGGCGTTCGTCACCGAAAACCACTTCCGGCGCGGCACAGTCGAGTCCAAGCACGCAGATTTTCATTTCAGAGTAGCGATGTTCCTTCCATGGTTTGAGGGACTGGAACCTCTAGATGATTCAGGATTGTTGGCGCAAGGTCAATGATGTGGGGAGGGTGCCCCGTTCTTGTCCCTCCGTCTTCTGGAGGGACAGGGCGGGGTCTGTTCATGAACAGAATTCCCGGAACCGCCTCCGGATCCACAATGTGATCTCCGCTCCAGCGGCGGATATTGTCCTCAAGCAACGAATTGGAGAATCCTCCAACCGCGCTCTGCCATGAGACTCGAAATCCAGGACGAAAATTGACCAGCAAATCCGGAGCATTGGCGGCGTAAGGCCCGGAATAGAGCTCTTCCCTGCGCGATACGCTGCGCACCGCCGCCCGCTGGGTCGCGGCATCTGGGATTCCCGCCAAGCCACTTTGAATCGCGTGACGCACCCGCTCCGCCTCGGTTCCTTGGTCCAGAATTCCTTCGCGCTCACGGCCTTTGAAATTCAGATAGATCCCGCCCAGCCCCACCGCGTAAGCATGGGTGCGCGACCAATCCACGGCGGCAAACCCTTCGCCCATATCTTCGCTCGGCTTGCGGCCGTCCTTCAGCGCCAGCAGCCCGTTTTGCCATAGCCAGGTATTAGTATCGAAGCCGCGGCGGAAAGTGCTGAACCCGTGATCGGAGAGCACAAACAGCAGCGTGTCCTCGTCCTCTTTATCGAGAACCGGCGCGAGAAGCTTGTCGCAGCGGGTGTAGTGTTGCTCGATCAACGTGGAGAACTCGCGCGCCAGATCCGGCTCATACCCAGGATGTTCGGGATCCCGGAATCGCCAGAGCATATGCTGCACCCGGTCCGGCGTGTCGTAGAGCAAAAAGAAAAATCCTTCCGTAAAACGCTCCAGTTCAAAACGCATCAGGCGCTCGCGCTCTTCAAGGACCAGTTCGCATTGCGCGAGATAGGCAGCCTCATCGAGGCGTCCATTGTTCAGGCCGTTGTGGTCTTCGGCCATTCCCAGGGTTGAGAAAAGCCCGATTTCGCCCGCCAGATCTTTCGCGTAGCTTGCCGGAGTAGAAACCGGAAACATCGGCGCCGCAGGATCGAAGTTAATCGCAGACACGTAGAACTCCACCTGTGGCTCGATCTGCTTGACGTAAAACCGCGCAATGCCGGTCACCGATTGCAGCATGGAGAATTTGAATTTGAAGCGCACCCACTCGCTCCAGGATTTCTCCGCAACCTCGATCCGCGGTGGAGAGCCGCCGGTCTCAATCACCAGTTTGCGCTGATCTTTCCTGACCTGAGCTCGAATCTCACACGTAGTGTCACTCGGTGGAGATTGACGCGTGTTTCGCGGCCCGATCACCTGGGTCCTAAAATCAGACCCCGAACCCAAAATCACGACTTGCTCGCTTTCGCGCGCCTGCGCGTTTTTATCCTGGGTGTAAAACGTCCCTTTGTTCTGACTGCCGCGCAGGTCAGGTACGCCGACTCCGGCAATCATCCTGCCATTCAGTTCATCGGGAGGAAACGTGCACGGACAACGCAGCACCACGCTGGGCACGCCCGCCTGCGAAAGCGCGTGCCACAGCGGCATCCCTTTACGCTGATTCACCACCTGGGGCGGAGCGAACGCGCTCTTCGGCCGTTCGAAGCGACTCAACGCTGCGTCTGGAAGATAAGTAGCCGGATCGCGCGAGATAAAATCAAAAATCCCGTGGCCGCCGGGATTGGTTCCGGTTGCAAACGACGACCACGCCACCGGAGTCTGTGCCGGATACGTAGTTCTCAGCCTTGAATAAGAGCCCGAGTGCCGAATGCGCGCTAGGTTGGGAAGCTCTCCGCGCTCGAGCATGGACTCAACAAGCGTGGGTTCGAGTCCATCCAGCCCAATGACGATTGCTTTCTTGCGCAAAGAATGCCTAAGTTAAGAGGGATTTTTCGGCGTGTCGTTTTGCGGTCCGGAAGTCGGTGGAACCGGATCCGCCGGGCGAGGCGACCGCCCGATGATCCTAAAAACTGCCGCGACCACTTTGTTCCAGAAAACCAGCAGAACGCCAATAACGCTGGCAATACCCGAGGTAACCGTCATCACCTGGTCCGGACCCGCATACAGCGCCAATAACTCAAAATGCATGAAAGCTCCCTCGCTCACAACCCTTGAAGAAGTGTTATTTCAATTTTACGGGAGTTCCGGCTCGAACGGGAATCAATTGCACTCGTATGGTTGCCCCCAGCTACTGCACGGTGATGAAAAGAGTTCCTGTTAGGGGATTCGCGGTCGCTGTAATGGTCGCAGTGCCCGCGCCGGGAAAAGTCGCAGCGCCACTTGATGCCGATGCGAAGTTTACGATCGAAGGATTGCTGGAAGTCCACGTCGCGGCTGCACTTGTACCGCTCGACGCGGCTGTGAAGACTACTCCGGTCTGTCCAACGTTGAAAACAACTTGCGGGAATGTTCCGGCTCCCGTGGTCACCGCTTTTTGGGGTTGACAGGGACTGATCGTCAAACCCGTCGGTGCGGCAGCGGTCGCGGTGCCGCTGACCCCGTTGAAGCTTGCCGTTATCGTGGCGGAACCTCCGGTTCCGATATCTGTGGCATTTCCGGCGCCAGTGCCCGACGCAAGGATGGCCACGATACAGGGATCGGAAGTGGTCCACGTGGCAGAGGCGGTTACGTTCTTGGTGCTGTTGTCTGAATACGTGGCCTGTGCGCTAAAGGCCTGGGTTTGGCCCGATGTCAGCGACGGCGCGTTGGGGGTGACAGTGACCGTATTCGGCTGGTTGACAAAGAACCCAGTACACCCCGGGGCTACAACCAATAGGGACAACGCCACCAGCGCGGCAATCAGAGACAGTTTTCGCCCGGAATTCAGCATAATGCTCTCGCGACCTCCACAATCCCTTGCCGAAGCAGCTTGCAAAATTGTAGCAGAGGGATTCCCTGCCGGATGGGTCCCCTGTACCAACGTGTGACATAGGGTGTCCCGACACCTTTCCCGGTTACCACCGAGAACGCGCGTTTTTCTATACCTTGCGAAGAAAATGCAGCGTTAAGGAATGACGGCCCAGGGAAAGTGGTTCAAGGAGGGAGGAGTGGTTGATCAGAGGCCCCAAAGCCAAGAGCCCACAGCCTAGATCCTAGAGCTGCCTAGTTCGTCCGCTTCGCCTTATGAATGCGTTCGTCCACCGGCTTGCGTCCGGCGAAGCCTTCGTTCGTGCCGTGCCAGTGGGTAATCGCCGATTCTCCCAGCTTCCAGCACAGCAGGACGATCTCGCCGTCAACCTCACAGGGGAAATCCAGCAATCCAATGTCAAGGTCCTTGACCTGGACGCCCATGGCATCAATTTCAGACATCGCGTCTTTTACGCGCTGAATGGCCTTCTCCCGCTCAGCTTTCCTGCGGGCCAGATGGACGACGTTCAGCGACATGCCACCGCTGAGAAATACCCGGTGGGTGATTTCCTGAAACTCCGCGTCCACCGATTCCATCAGCTTCTTCCCATCGATGGAGGTGCGCAGAAGGGATTCCAGGACCGGCACAAGGTCTTGTGCTTCGTCGAGAGTGAATGTACGGGAGGACATAGGGGTATTTTACAGCACCCGAGAAAAGGCGGCTTCAGGCTCTAGGCTCTAGGCTCTAGGCTCTAGGCTTCAGCAAAACAGCGACTTACGATTTTCCTGAAGCCTAAAGCCTGAAGCCCAAAGCCGAATTTATTGAATTTCCAGCATCCGAGCCAGCGCCACCTTCGCCCAATGCTTTACGTCGTCGCGAACCTTGATCTGATTGACGACATTGCCTTCCACCAGATTCTCCAGCACCCAGCACAAATGCTGCGGCGAGATGCGAAACATCGTGGTACACAGGCAGCCGGAATCATCCAGCGTGATGACCTTCTTCCCTTCCGCAGCAAACTCTTTGCCCATGCGGTTGACCAGGTGAATTTCCGTACCCACGGCGAACATCGTCCCCGAAGGCGCCTGGCGAATCATTTTCAGCAGGCCCTCAGTTGAGCCGATACCGTCAGCCTTTTGGCAAACTTCCCAGCGGCATTCCGGATGCACGATCACGCGAATGCCCGGATACTTTGCACGAACGTTATCTACGTGCTCCGGTAAGAATCGCTGGTGCACGGAGCAGTGCCCTTTCCACAGAATCACCCTCGCCTTCTTCAGCCGCTCTGCGTCGAGACCACCGTTCAGCATGTAAGGGTCCCAAACCACCATTTCGTTGAGCGGAATGCCGAGGTTGTATCCGGTGTTGCGGCCGAGGTGCTGGTCGGGCAGAAAAAGCAGCTTCGGAGTTTTCGCGAATCCCCACTTGAACGCACCCGGCGCATTCGACGATGTGCAAACCTCGCCTCCCCGCTCGCCGCAAAAAGCTTTGATCGCCGCCGTCGAGTTCATATACGTAATCGGCGTTACGCCATCGCCTTCGTCGTTGGTAATGCCCGCACGAACCAGGTTTTCCCAGCAGTCTTCCACTTGAGTGATTTCGGCCATGTCGGCCATGGAGCATCCGGCGTTGAGATCGGGGAGAATCGTGACCTGCCCTGGCCGCGCAAGAACGTCGGCGCTCTCCGCCATAAAGTGCACCCCGCAAAAAATAATGTATTTGCCGCCGGCGTGCGCGGCCTGTTGCGAGAGCTTGTAAGAATCGCCGCGAAAATCGGCAAAGCGGATAACTTCATCGCGCTGATAGTGGTGACCCAGGATCACGCAGTCGCGGCCCAAAGCCTCGCGGGCGGCGGCAATGCGCTCATCCATGGTGTGATCGGGGAGAACGAGATAGTTTTCCAGACTGCAAACTTGTGAAGCTGTAGCCATGTTTTTCACGCTTTCAGCTCCGATTGAGTGGGCGGCGCCTATTCCACCTAAAGTTCACTCAAATCCGGAACGGGGATGTTGAAAGCCTTCCAGCGGCTCCAGCGGGCTCACTGCGCCTCATCGTTACTCCGATTCGGCGCCCAGTCCGCGGGGATGTTGAAGCCACTCAACTCTACCAGTACTTGGATGCTCGCGGGCGGCGGAAAGAGTCGCTTTTTTCCCAAGCCCAAAAAGAGCACCCTAAAATCAAGAATATTGTGCCTGTTTGCGGTGCAAGCGCAAGTTGAGGTGGGGCCTACGTGGCGCGGGTGCCCTCACCTACGAGAGCCCGGAGATCATTTGCCATTGAAGGTGGGTACCTTGAGGAGAATCGCTGGCGGGAGCGCCACTGCCACAAAGTCATCTTCCTCCCGAGGGATCAGCGCTGGTCGCGGTCTCCACATCCACGTGCAACCTCAGCGTCGAATCACCTTCCGGCGGGTAACAGTTTCCGTCAGCGTTATAGTTCGCCGGGCACTTTGCCGCGAAGCCCTTCCTCTTCGGAGACTGCGCAAACTGCCAGACATCAGTAGAGTTGATTCCACTCTCCGTCGGAGCCGGTGGCTTCCTCGGAAACGCGCATCCCGGCGACGGCGGGCAAACGTCGTCAGTCACAAAAAACGCAATCTTTCTTCCGCCAGCATTTTGCTGAATATCGTCGGCAGTGACGATACTGACTTTGCCTTCTCTAGCCGGAATCCCCGAGCAATAAACCCCGGCACGAAGTCCGGCGGCAGTCACCGCATCCACCCAGGCGAAGATGTACGCCTTCTGCTCCGGCAGCATGCGCCCGCCTTCCTCGATGTCGAGAAAGATAATGGTGTGCGATGGGAAGCCTTCTCGCCGGGCAGATTTGACAGCGGCCTGAGCATCCGACTGACCCAGCGCCGCCGGGTTGTGCCTCAGGTCTTTGTAGAGCCGTCCGTTGAACAGGACAAGGAATCCGAATCCCGCCGAGTCGAGCTTCGCGCGGTTCCCTGCCCAGGTATTCGCCTTCGCCCCAGGAGGATTGTTGAGCCAGTATCCCGCAAACGAAAATGTCTGGCGCAAGGCCCCGAGGTTGGCGTCGCCAGGATAGTCGTTGCGGTCAAAGCCGAGATAGGAGGAAGCCTGTCCGACAGCAAACCAAGAAAAGATCAACATGCAAAGCAGGAGTGGGACAGCAAGGAACCGCATGCTTTTCTTTCTCTGCGCTCTCGGTGTACTCGGCGGTGAAACGCCTTTCCTGACGGCTGAAACCTGACGCCTACCCCCCGATATGCACCATTGTCCTCGAGGCCGGCACAAAGTCCGCCTCGCCTATGTGGTGACGCTCTTCTTTTCTTGCGATCACGCCGCGGATGAATTCGGCCAGATCCTCGTCGGAAGCGCCACGCCGCATGAGTTCATGTAGATCGTGGTCCCAAACGGAAAATAGACACGTGCGAATCTTGCCGTCGGAGGTGATGCGAATGCGGCTGCAGTGTCCGCAGAACGGATGGGACACCGGCGCGATGATGCCGATTTCGCCGATTCCATCATCGAAGCGATAACGCCTCGCGGTTTCGCTGCGCCCATGCGGAATCTCGATCAGCGGGCGATATTCCCCCATGCGGCGCAGAATTTCATCCAGCGTGACCACAATCTCCGGCGACCAGACTCGATCTTCCTCGAGCGGCATGAACTCGATAAAGCGCACGATCACGCCTTCTTCACGCGCAAACATACCAAACGGGATGATCTGGTCTTCGTTGAACCCCCGCATCAACACGCAATTGACTTTCACGGGCCACAGTCCGGCATCGCGCGCCGCACGCATCCCTGCGAGTACATGATCGAAGCCGCCGGGCACGCGCGTGATGCGGGCAAAGCGGTCGGGATCAACCGCGTCCATGCTGACCGTGATGCGGTTCAACCCGGCATCTTTGAGCGGCTGCGCCATGCCCGCGAGCAGATGCCCGTTGGTGGTCATGGCGACGTCGAGGGGCTCGCCGTCAGCCGAATTCAGCCTCGAAAGGTCGCGAACAAAATCAACCACGCCCCGCCGCAGCAACGGCTCACCGCCCGTCAGCCGAATCTTTGTAATCCCCAGCGAAACCAGCACCCGTGCCATGCGCAGGTAATCCGCAAATGGCAGCTCTCCGTATAGAGCGCCCTCATTGCCAGTCCGGCAATAAACACATTTGTAGTTACACCGGTCGGTAATCGAAATCCGCAGATCGGTGATGGCGCGTCCGAATTTGTCGGTGAGTGGCAGCTGCTGGCTCCTAGCTTCTAGGTTCTGATTCCGAGAGCGTCCTCGCTTCTCGCCCTGTCATTCCGAGCGTAGTGGAAGGGTTCGCTTGCGAACCATTCCACGAAGTCGAGGAACCTGCTTTTTGTTTACGCTGGAAAGGAGGACCGGACGGAGAACGCCCCCGGCGGTCGTTTCCTTTCCAATGCTTCCTTTCGAAAGCGGGAGGCGCGGGCGTTTCCACTCGAACCCTTGGGAAAGTGTGGCGCGGGCGCCCTCGCCCACGTACTTTCCCTCGCTACCACAGCCAGGGTATGCCCGAAGGCTGCGGCAGTCGGAAACTCAAGCTAATTATAAGGCAAGTGAGACTGCTACTACTTACGCGGAAATGTCGCGCCAGAAGTTCGCGAAACTGATCCACTTCAGAAGGGGAGAATGCGCGCTTGGGTATAACTTCAAACATTCCTTGCCCCATGTAGAGCACGAACAGGTTTTTGGTCTCCTGAACCTCGGTATAGGCGGACCAGTTATTTTCACTCCGTCCAGCGTCATTCGTCGTACGCAGACCTTCTTCACCGGCAAACAGCCTCTGCCTCAGCACGAAGTTCGGAATGGTGCGAAATTGCCGTCGCAGACTAATAGGGCGAACAATCAGGGGCCACGCAAGCGCCACTCCCGCAATGACGAACATGCGGACGTCTTGGGAGGAGCCTCCCGTGATCAGTGATAGGAATCCCGTAAACCGAAAAAATACCCCAACGACCCAGTAGAAGTAGTAAAGGAAAGATTTCTTCTGGCGTGCGACCTCAAGGAAATCTGAAAGGGTGCATTGATAATCAATTTCCATGTGCGTTCTTGCAGCTCAAGTAGGCAGAATAACAACAGCTGCGACAATTATTGACTGACACTCGTCGCTTTTTCCACCGCCTTCTCCGCCAGCGGCGCCATAATCGCGAACCCAGCCTTGTTCGGATGGAGGCCATCTTGCGCCAGATCGCGCTTGAGCAGGCCTTTGTCGTCCACCAGGGAGCTGAAATAATCGAGATAGACAAGATCATTTAGCGCGCAATAGTCTTTCAGCCAGCGGTTGAGCGCCAGAATTCTCTCCATCGGACGTTGTGCAAAGAAATCCTGCGACTCCGGCGTATAGTTGTGGACCGGAAGAATAGAAGAAAAAATCACTTTAATGCCATGGGCGCGCGCCAACTCCGCGATCGACGCCAAATTCGCTTCGATGTCTTCATTCGAGATCGGCCCGGTGTTGCCTGCAATGTCATTGGTGCCTGCCAGTATCACGACCGCTTTCGGCTGCAGGTTGATGACGTCCTGACGAAAGCGCACCAGCATCTGCGACGTGGTCTGTCCCCCAATTCCCCGATTGACGTACGGCTTGCCGGAGAACGACTCGTCGAGCTTCCAGATATCAGTGATCGAATCACCAAAGAACACGACCCGATTCTCCCTCGCGGCAGGCGGCTTGAGGGCGGCGTTGGCATCGCGGTACCGCGCCAGTTGTCCGTAGTCGTCGGTAAAAACCGCAATGCGGGAGGCGCGATACTTGTCCAAGCCTGCGTAGCCAGTGGCGGGCAACGTAATTGGCTGGGCTGCCTGCTGGGCAAAAGCAGCCGCACAAAGAGATAGAACAAACAAAGCTCGACTCGCGGCATTCCAGAAATCGTCGAAAATCACGATCCATCTCCTTTGGTTTGGCCGTGTGAATCCGTGTAAATCCGTGGCCAAGAAGTTTCAGTTCCACTCACATGCCATCATAATTCGGTCCGCCCCCACCTTCCGGAGGAACCCACGTAACGATCTGATAAGGGTCGTGAATGTCGCAGGCCTTGCAATGCACGCAATTCGACGGATTCAAACTGATGCGCTTACCGTTCGGGGCTGAGGCATCGTCAAGCATCTCGTAAACGTTGGCGGGACAGAAGTGCTGGCAAGGGCTGCCGTACTCGCGAATACAACGCGAATTGCAAATGTCGGTGTCGTGGATGACAAGGTGCGCTGGCTGATCTTCTTCATGCTTCGTGCCAGAATGATAAAGATCAGTCAGCTTATCGAACGTTAGCTTGCCATCGCCTTTGGCGTTGCCGATCAGATGCGCTTCTGCCCCACCATTGGCCGGCAAGTCAACGAGCTTCTTCATCCGCGTATATCCCGCCGTCCCGGGATAGCGATTGCGCAAGCCGCGTCCGCCGGTCAATTGCTGGATTCCGGCGTGGAACATGCCGCGCCAGAAGCCATGTTCGAAGCCCTGGTGAAAATTGCGCACCTTCCAGAGTTCTTCTTTAATCCAGCTTGATTCCACTCTCTGCTGAAATGCGCCCAGCGTCGCAGCTGAGAAATCGTCTTTCTTCATCGCATCGAAAGCGGTCTCCGCCGCCAGCATCCCGCTCTTGATCGCCAGATGAATTCCTTTGAGCCGCTGCGAATTCAGGAATCCGGCCGAGTCGCCAAGAATCATCCAACCGTTTCCCGCAACCGGCGGAATCGCCCACCAGCCGCCGTAAGGCAGCGACTTCGCTCCGTAGCGAATCATCTTGCCGCCTTCGAGCAGCTTCGCGACAAACGGATGCCGCTTAAATTCTTGCAGCATGCGCTGCGGATCAAGTCGCGGATCGGGATAGTCAAGCCCAGTAACGAAGCCGAGTGAAACAACATTGTCTTTCCCACCGTAAATCCACGCCCCGCCGTATTCGCGCGAAGTGAGCGGCCAGCCCATGGTGTAAATCACCTCCCCGGGAGCGATGCGTTCCGATGGGATTTCCCAGAGCTCTTTCACGCCCTGGCCATAGGTCTGAGGATTGCAATCTTTGGCGAGATCAAATTTATTGATGAGCTGTTTGGTCAGCGACCCACGAGTGCCCTCGGCCAGGATGACGATCTTTGCCTGCAACTCGTACCCCGGCTCGAAATTCGACTTCGGCTGATTCTGTTTGTCCACACCCTTGTCGTCGGTTAGCACTCCAGTCACCCGCTCGCCGTCAAACCGCAACTCCGATCCCGCAAATCCGGTGAAGACAGTGATCCCGGCCGCTTCGACTTTGCTTCCCAGCCACTTCACAAAACGATTCAGCGAGATGACATAGTTGCCGTGATCGCGCAGCGGCGGCGGGGTGATGGGAAACTTGAGCTTGCTGTTTTCGGTGAGGAAGTAAACAGCCTCTTTGTTTACCGAAGAATTGAGGGGAGCTTCCTTTTCGAAGTCCGGCAGCAGTTCGCGCATAGATCGCGGATCAAGCAAAGCCCCAGAAAGGCAGTGCTGGCCGATTTCTCGGGCCTTGTCCAGCACATAGATATTTTCCTTGCTTAGCTGTGAGTCAGGATTACTCGCGTTGTGCCTATCGATCAGCTGCGAGAGGCGCAGCGCGCAAGCCATGCCCGCCGGCCCGCCGCCGACGATGACGACATCCGCCGGCATCTGCGGACGTTCAATGCCTTCGAGGGTTTTGCGAAATACAAGCATAAACAAACCGGCCACGGATTTGCGCGGATTCACACGGATAAATCAAGATCTTGATGTTTGATCCGTGAAGATCCGTGCAAATCCGTGGCTGCTCTTACGTCCCTGCCTTCGCCTTCTTCACTTCTTCAATCAGCGGCGGCACAATGTCGAATAGATTTCCCACCACCGCGACATCGGCAATTTCAAAGATCGGCGCCTCACGATCCTTGTTGACCGCAATCACCGCGCGCGCTCCCTTCATTCCCACAATGTGTTGAATCGCGCCGCTGATTCCCAGCGCGAGGTAAAGCTTTGGCGCAACGGTTTGCCCCGACGACCCGATCTGGCGGTCCATGGGCAGCCATCCAGAATCGCAGATGGGGCGCGATGCAGCAATTTCGCCGCCAAGCGCGCCGGCGAGTTGCTTGGCCAATTCGATGTTTTTCTGTTCCTTGATTCCGCGCCCAACCGAGACAATAATCTCCGCCTGCGTCAAATCGACCGCCTGCTTTGCTTCTTTGAATATTTCCTGCGGCTGGTTGCGGACGGTGCCCGCCGCGATCTGCAGATCGACGGTTTCAACCGGCGCAGCGCTAGCTCCAGCCTCGACTTTGTCCCCGCGAAATGCCCCGTTCTGGAAGGTCACAAACCACGGTGCATCGCAACTAAAACTGACGTCCGCCGCAAACTTGCCTTGAAACATCTGCCGCGTGAACAACAACTTTTCGCCGTCCTTGCGGTATCCCACGCAGTCGCTGATCACGGTGCGGCCCATCGCCGTCGCAAGTTTGGGAATAAAATCGCGCACTTGATAAGTGTGCGGCATCAGCACCAGTTTCGGCTGATTGGACGAAAGGAATTGCTTGAGCCCTGCCGAGAAAGCATCGGGAGTATACGGATTCAGGGCCGGCGATTCCAGGTCGTAAACCTTCGCGACCCTCTTCCCGGCAATTTCACTGGCAATCGAAGCAACACCGCTTCCAATTACCGCAGCCCCCAAAATCCACCCGGTTTCCGCCGCGATGGATTGCCCTGCGACAAGCGTCTCCCACGATGCGCGGTTCAGCTTCCCTTCGCGCTGTTCGACCACCACCAGAATCTTTTCAGGCATTGGTTAATTCCGCGAAATCAATCAGTGGGTCACGCTGCCGCGTTTGTGATGCCCGATTCCGAGCAGCGTGCAGCCGGCCGCAGCCTGCACTAGGAACCAGATGGGATAAAGATGCGATCCGGCCTTAATGCTGCTATACACAAAGGCCAGGAAAATCAGGTCGGTCCAGAGCAGCAACTTCCCCACCGTCATCAGCACTGCGCCCTTTTCTTCATCTCCACCCAGTTGCACTTCCTCTTCGCGAATCATTTGATGGCCCGACATAGTCCTCCTTGGTGCAGCTCTTGGATCTCGGTTCTTGGCTCTCGTTTAACCAACTGCTGCTCACAATACTCGCATTTCATTCCTCAACTTATCCACGAGCTTCTTGGCAATTTCCCCAGGCGATCCTTCCAGGTACTCGGTCTTCTTGGTCTTCTGCGGAATATACATGCGCTCGATCTTCTGCAGATTCTCGCCGATTGCCTGCTGCACTTCGGCCAGAGCCACTTTGCGCAGCGGCTTGTTCTTGGCCTGCTTGATCCCAATCAGAGTCGCGTAGCGCAGCTTGTTGATGCCGGACTGAATCGTCAGCACCGAGGGCACCGGCATCTCCACGAATTGAAAATAGCCGGCTTCGAGCTCGCGCTTGACCTTGATGCCACCATCCGTCTTTTCGATCTGCATGATGATGGTTGCGTGTGGCCAGCCCAGCAACTCTGCCAAGATCACACCAGTCTGGGCGTAGCCGTAATCGTCGGACTGCAATCCAGTAAAGATCAGATCAAATTGTTCGTCTTTGATCGCCGCGGCGAATGCCCGCGCGGTGTTGGACGCATCAAGACCCACAAAACCCGCGTCTTCCAGATGAATGGCGCGGTCAGCGCCCTTGGCCAGGGCCTCGCGAAGCACTTGCTGTGCCCGCGCCGGGCCGGCGGTGATTGCGACCACTTCTCCGCCGTGCTTCTCTTTCTGGCGCAAGGCTTCTTCAAGAGCGAAGGCGTCGGGCTCATTTACTTCGTACGAAACGTCCTCACGAATCCAGGTCCCCGCCTCATTCAGCTTCAGAGGCGTATCCTTTTGCGGAACCTGCTTCATGCACACCAGAATCTTCAAGGGAGCTCCGGATGACTTGCGAATGCGATGGCGGACTGGCAAGTATAAATCAGATTTGGCTCTCGGCTCTTAGCTCTTGGCTCTTGGCACGCGACGAGGAATCAGAGGAAAACTGGGGGCGGGGTTAAGAGCCAAGAGCCTAGAGCCAAGAGCAGCTACTCGGTAAACACCACCGACTGCAGCCCCGAAATATCAAAGCGTTTCCGGCAGCGGACGTTCTTGCATCCCATGACATCGTCCTTGCGCATCATGTATGACTTCGCTTTCGCAAACCGTGCGCGGTCGCGCTCATCGGCGCGTCCTGAAAGCTGGCGCTTCTTGGTTCGCACCAGCCAGGTAACCTCATACTCCGCCGACTGGTGGCAGTGCGGACAGTTCAGCGTCGCAGGCTTCTTCTCCGGCCGTTCGTCAAAAAACTCGCGCTCGTCCATAAGGTAGTTGACAGTGGCTAGTGGCCGGTGATCAGTGGCCAGGCGCCCTGGCCGCATCCTCGACCACCACTCAGCCCAATTATGTCACAAGCCTGAATTGCGGATACACTTTCAGCCGTGGCGAAGAAGAAAAAGCCGAAGAAGTTCTCCGCCGTGCAAGCGGTAAAAGAGATGGCCCGGGAGCGCATCGGCGCACCCGGAACGGAACAGGTCGTCCCCGACCTGAAGAAGAAAAGGAAGTCCTCCGAGAAGTACAAACCTACGCTGGGGCAGATGCTGCAGGAGGGTGAGTAGGCCTTATCTTGGTTCATCCCGCGCTTGTTGGTGCACAATGGCGATCTTGCCCTAATTGAATCGGTGGCCAGCTTGAGCCTATGATTTTGCCATGTTCCGGTACTTCGCCGCGCTGTTGTTCTTTTGGGGGATCAATTCGGCCAACGTGTTCGGCTGTTCATGTAATCACGTTCGTGCCCAGCGACCCTGTGAGCTCTTAAAGAACCCTACCGAGGTCATATTTGTTGGGACAGTGCTGTCTGCAGAAAATCCTCCCGACCCCACGGAGTATCGGGTACAGACAGGTCAGGCTCATTATTCATTTCGGGTAGACGAACCTATGTCCGGCGTTACCGGAAAAGAGATTGACGTTTATTCCGGGCGCGGCTGCTGTGATTGCAGTGTCAGTTTCCAGAAAGGCGAGAAATACCTCGTTGACGCATGGCGGGGGGACAACGGGCTGGTGTCTGTTTCAATCTGCTCTAAAACGCGCCAATTTCGTACCTCCGATCCGCTCCTTCCGGAACTGCGGGCTATCCGCGATGGAAAGAGGGCAGACTCTCTATTCGGGGTTCTTCGGAGGGCACAAGAGCCTTGGGGTGGGGCTTCTGATCCAAAATTCAACGAACCACTCGTCGGTCGCACCATTCACCTCAGTTCAGGCGAGGAGGGCTACGAAGCAAAAACCGATTCTGAAGGTAGCTACAGCTTTTCGGGACTGCCTGCTGGCGAGTATTCGGTTTCAGCCGATCTGCCGCCCAACCTGGTGCTGGGCGAATTCATTCTCAGAAGTCCCATGCCGCCGATTAAAGTAGCCCCCAATGCTTGCGGTGAGTACGACCTGAATGCACTTCCCACAGGTCGGATCACTGGTCGCGTTCTGGCGCCGGATGGTAATGACATGGGCGGCTGGGGCGCTGAGGCGCTAGAACTATTTCGCGCCGAGCGCTACAAAGAAAATGCACATGAGTGGGCTGATGAGGGCTGGCGGAATTTCCCCGGAAAAGACGGCTCTTTTATTTTTGACCACGTTGCTCCGGGCGACTACTTCTTGGTCTATAACTACGATCATTCCACTCGAACTCAATACCCATTGACTTTTTACCCCTCCGCTCCGGATGTTCAGCACGCCACCAGAATCCACGTTGGTGACGGCGAGCAGATTAGGGGGATCGTGATCCACCTTACAAACTTGCCATCTCACCAGTAGCTGATTGCCTCCGCGGGGATTGGCGCAAACAGGCGGACAGCGTCGGTATCAAATGTTCACGCCGCCTGCAATTCCTCCAGCAAATCCGCCTTCAATTCTTCCTGCTTGGCGGGCGGGAGCTTTGCGCCCCCCGAGGTGAGATAAAAAACATCAATCGCCATCTGCCCTTCCGTGTCAATCAGCGCAATCTCAATGTTGCAATCCTGATGGGAGAATCGGGAGCAGATTCGGTTGAGTAGTCCCAAGCGATCCTGCGCAATCACCTGCACCAACGTGCTGCCGGCCGAACACTCATCGTCGATTTCAACCCGGGTTGGGACTTTCACCTTGGCCAGTTGCTTCTCCGAGCGCAGGCGGTCACGTAACATGCGGTCCAAATCGGCTTCCCCATTTAGCACGTCGGCTACGCTGCGCTGAAAGCGTCCCCATTCGGGCAGATTCAGCTCGAGGGTACGGAACCGGTCGGTGAAGAAAAACGTGTCCACTACCACACCGGCGGCGTTCGAAAACGCGTCCGCCTTCACAATATTCATTCCCCATGCGGCCA
>Ga0099829_10000782_pt1 | contig 16829 bp, 7 predicted proteins | sample CZO8metaG_3_FD_79336 | JGI IMG/M metagenome (GOLD analysis project Ga0099829, IMG submission 79336) | Vadose zone soil microbial communities from the Eel River Critical Zone Observatory, Northern California, USA - CZOApr15con2H2.8 metaG | ecosystem: Environmental > Terrestrial > Soil > Vadose...
ATCAAGGCTCTCAGTGACTTCAATTTGCCTGGCACGGGTGACACTCATGATATCGTCCCTGGCTGCTTGCAGTATCCCGGCGGTGGCGGATTCGGTAGTTGCCAGTTGCAATCGCTTCAACTCGGCTCCCAACGAGATGTTGGACTCGCTCTTGTAGCGGCGAACGGCAGTGGCAACTTCTATCAGGGCTTCACCGGCGGCATCGGCTGTATCGCTGAGCAAGGCTTCACTGGCAATTGGCCAGCGGCTATTGTGAAGCGAATCCTCTCCCCCACTGGTCGCGAAGAGCGATAGGTAGATCTGCTCTGTGATATACGGAAGGATGGGAGCGAACAGCTTGATGACTGTCAAAAGCACGTGATAGAGCGTGTAGCGTGCGCCATCGCGCATCCCATTTGTCTCGTCATAAAGGCGCTCTTTGGCCATCTCCAGGTAATTATCTGCCAGGTCCCTCCAGAAGAAGCTCTCAGTCTCGCTTTTAGCCGCTGCGTAGTCGTAGCTACGAAAGAGTTCAGTCGCACGCTGGATTAACCGCTGGGTACGGGAAAGCATCCAGCGATCAGTAGGTGTAAAGCCTGGCAATTCGGCTGGCGGTTGATAGTTTTCCAGGAAACGCTGGCTGAATTTAGCCACGTTCCAGAGCTTCGTTACCAGCTTACTCCCGAGGGCAATTTTCTCCTCGCTGATGATTGTGTCCTTGCCTAAGCCCGTGCTGGCTGCCCAGTAGCGAACGGCGTCAGCCGAGTATTTCTCGATCATCTGCATGGGAGGCATAGGGCCACCTCCCCGGCTCTTGCTGATCTTGCCTGCTCCCTCACCCGCCAATCCCCAACCGGAGATGGCTACCACTTTCCATGGCAAAACGCCAAAGTGGTAGTGGGACTTCACGATGGTATCGAAGGCCCAGGTGCGAATAATCTCGTGTGCCTGTGGGCGCAAGGTCATGGGGAAGACTCGCTCATACAATCGTTTATCGCTCAGCCAGCGCCCACTGATCTGCGGTGTCATGGAGGAGGTTGCCCAGGTATCCATCACGTCTTCTTCTGGTGTGAAGGAGGTGCTGCCACAGTCACAGGCTTCGGGCGGATTCTGCTCGGTTGGGTCCACCGGAAGTTGCTCTTCGCCGACAAGTATGGTCTTACCGCAGGCATCACAATACCATACGGGGAAAGGAACACCAAAGTAGCGCTGGCGGGAGATGCACCAATCCCAGGCCAGGTTCTCCACCCATTCACGATAGCGCACCTTCATATGAGCGGGGTACCAGGTAACCTGTTCGCCCGCTGCAAGCCATTCTTGCTTAGAGTCAAGTATGCGAACGAACCACTGCTTCGTCACGATGTACTCCACGGGTACATCATCGCGCTCATGAACGCGCACAGATTGGATGATAGAGTGCTTATCGAGCAGCAAGCCACGGGCCTCCAGCGCCTGGATGATGCGACGCTGGGCGACTTCAACGCTCAGGCCCGCGAATTCGCCGGCCAGGCCGGTCATTGTTCCGTCTCGCTCGATAGCTATCTTGAGGGGCAGATTGTACTTGTACCACCATTCAACATCGGTCACATCTCCAAATGTGCAGCACATGACAGCGCCGGTGCCTTTTTGCGGGTCTGCTTTCACATCTGCAAGTATAGGTACCTCAAATCCAAACAGAGGTACGGTCACGTGCTGTCCGATGAGCTCCTGGTAGCGTGGATCGTTTGGATGAACGAACACGGCGACACAGGCAGGTAGCAGTTCCGGCCTGGTAGTGGCGATAGGAAGCGTCTGCCCATTCTCAAGATGAAATGCCAGGGTGACAAATTCGCTCTCGCGTTCGAGGTCGGTCAGTTCCGCCTGCGCGAGGGCTGTTTGACATTCAGGACACCAGATGGTCGGGGCCTCCCGGCGATAGACCAATCCCTTGCGATAGAGGTCGATAAAAGACAGCTGGGAAGTGCGCCTGGAGAGGTCATCGATTGTGCGATAGGAATAACGCCAGTCTATCGAGAGTCCAAGCCGCTGCCAGAACGCCCGGTAGTCCGTCTCGGCCTCCTCACTGACCTCCAGGCATTTCTGGATGAAGGCCGTACGCCCCACTTCGGGAGCAGTGATGTGCAAGCGCTTTTCAACAAAGCGCTCGGTGGGAAGGCCGTTGTCGTCGTAGCCCATCGGGTAAAAGACATTGTAACCATGCATGCGCCAGAAGCGGGCGAAGAAATCGGTCTGGCTGTACGAATAGGCGTGACCGAGGTGAACATTCCCCGAAACCGTTAGCGGGGGCGTGTCGATAGAGTAAACCGGTCGCTCATCTTCGGGGGAAAAGTGGTAGGTGCCTGATTTTTGCCAGTAGGCCTGAAGTTCTGGCTCGGCTGTTCTTGGATCGTAACGTTTTGGTAAACTCATGACAGTCTCCTCCTTAGCTACCTCCACACTTTTCTTGGCCGCTCCTCGGGCTTCGGTTCGAGCGCCGGGCGTTCCTGGATCAGGCGCAGGGCCTCGGCAATCGCCCGATCCAACTGGGGGTCAAAATTGTTCACATAGTCTTGTGGCGCAATATCAATCTCGATGTCAGGATCGGTTCCATAGTTCTCTACGTTCCATCCCACATCCTTGAACCAGAAGGCGAACTCGGGTTGCGTAGTCACTGTGCCATCGACGAGCGTATATCGAGGACTGATGCCGATTACGCCGCCCCAGGTGCGTTTGCCGATTAATGGTCCCAGGCCCATGAGCTTGAAGCCGTGGCTGAAGATATCGCCATCCGAGCCGGCATGCTCATTGGTAAGAGCGACCATCGGACCACGCGGTGATTCAGAGGGATAGGGTTCTGGTTGGCCCCAGCGTGGGAAATCGTAGCCGATGCGCCGCCTTGCCAGTTTCTCCAGCAACAGGCCGGAGACGTGTCCCCCGCCGTTAAAACGCACATCGACGAGGAGCGCGGGGTAGTCATACTCGGCCAGGTAACTGCGGTGAAATTCTGCAAAGCCTGCTGGTGACATATCAGGAATATGGACATAGCCCACCTGGCTATCCGATCTTTCGTGGACAATGCGGCGGTTGTTCTCGACCCATTCTCGATAACGCGCAGGTCTTTCATCCCCTATAGCTTTGGCAGTGACGATACGCGTCTCTTTTGAACTGGCATCTTCGATAGCGAGTTGCACCTCATTGCCTGCCTGATTCACCAGCAGTTCTTGTGGGCTGCGCTCAGGTCCTACACGCTGCCCATTAATGGCGAGTACGGCGTCACCTACGTGAATATTCAGTCCGGGACTGGTGAGCGGCGCGGTCGCATTACTGTCAGTTGGATCACCCTGCAAGATGTGCGCTATACGATAGCGGTTATCTCCAGCATCATAGCTCCAGTCTACCCCCAAGAAACCCTGCTGGTAGTGGGGTCCATGGCGATACTCACCACCTATTTCATAAGCATGTGAGGTGTTCAGTTCGCCCTGGAGTTCCCAGAAAAGGTCGGAGAGTTCCGAGCGTGAACTGACGCGTTCGACCAGAGGAGCATACTGGGCGTAAATGGCATCCCAATCGATGCCCGACATGTCTTCCGTCCAGAACTGCTCGCGCTGCAGGCGCCAGGCCTCAGCGAACATCTGCTTCCATTCGGCAGCCGGTTGCACCGAGACTTTGATGCGGTTTAGATCGAGCCAGCCTGATTCGCGGCTGGGGCGATCACCATTGTCTGATTTGGAGGGTTTCTCGCCAGCCTTCAGCACACGCAGGCGACGTCTGCTGCGATAGATCAAGGTTTTACGGTCGCGCGAGAGGTTATAGTCACCGACGCCATCGATGAGCGTCTCGTATTTGCGCTTTTCGAAGTCATAGCAGTCGATATGTCCCTTCGGTTCACTCTCCCAATCCCCGTGCTGGTTAATCGATCCCTGGATGGGGTAGACCAGGAAGAGTACCTTGCCCTTCATACCGCGCACGGAGTAATAGCGTCCCTCTGCTACGGGGAAGGGTATAGCTCGCGAGGTAATGCCTTCCAGGTCGATGACTATTGCGGGGGGCTTTTTATCTTTAGCGGTCTCTTCCTGCTCGGCATCCTCCGCATGTGAAGATTCCTCGTTGTCACCCTGCTCTTTCTTAGGGGCCGCTTCTTCCTTCTCTTTCTCTTTGTCATCGGGAGCCTTGGGCTCCGGGATGAAAGGAGAGCGCAGGTCGCGCTGCAGTGTGATGAGGTAGGGTTTCACACTTTGAGGAAAGCTCAACTCGAATTGCAGGCTGTCGTACACGGGGTTGAGAATACGGTGTCCCAGGAAGTACAGGTACTTGCCATCGGGATCAAACGAGGGCGCGACATCTTCGAGAATTGGCTCGGTCACGAAATGGGTTTCGCCGGTCTCCAGGCTGCAGAGTTTGATAGCGGTTTTCTGATTCGAGAAGGTGAAGCCATAGGCCAGCCAGCGTCCATCCGGAGACCAGGCAAAGCCCCTTATACGGCCGTAGTCGCTGCGATCAAGCACGCGCGAGGTACTTGCCTCCAGGTCAACCGCGAGCAGTTCATTGCGATGATTGGTAATGGCAACCACGTCATCGGTGGGCGAAACAACCATAGAAACGGCTCTTCCAAACTCGATATCGGCAAACGTCTTAGGCTCGCTGCCCTCTTCGGGATTGAAGATGAGCAGGCTCTCGCGACCGGTTGCGTCGTTGATGGCAACCAAACGCTTGCCATCATTGAGCCAGTTCAAATTGCGATAGCGCACGCCATCGGGTTCACCATGCTGGAGTACAGGTCCTTCCCAGTTGCCCATTGAGAAAGCCTTGCCGCGCGTGGTGAGCACGACGGAATACCCCTGGGGGTTCAATGCGTAGCTATCGAGGTAGTTAGCGGCCGGGACGAACTTGCGGTTGCGCTGAGTGCGTATACTCGGCAACTCTGGGGTGAGGTGGCGTACTTCCGCAGTTGCGGGATCAAACAGGTAGAGGTCAGCGCCCGCGTGATATACCAGGCGTTGCCCATCGCTCGACAGGTGACGGGCATAGAAATCCTGGTGATTAGTGTGGCGGCGTACATCCTCGCCCAAGGGCGTGCAAGAATAGATGTTGCCAACTCCTTCGTGGTCGGAGAGAAAGTAGATGCGCTCGCCCACCCAGCACGGGTCGGCAATGTTCCCATCGAGCTGGAGCAGTCGCTGGAACGTTCCGTTACCGCTGACATCGCACCACAGGTGCCCAACCCTGCCGCCCCGGTAGCGTTTCTGGTAGGCAAAATCCCGCACGTTTATATTGCGGCCGAGCACGACGCTCCCGTGGGGGCCATATGAGATGGCATTTGCCAGGCCGAAAGGAAGCTGGCGTGGTTCGCCGCCCGTGGGATTGATCGAATAGATGGCCTCAAAGCGTGCAGCGAATTGTCCTGTATTACTGGAATAGAGTATCTCGTCTCCGCCAGGTGACCAGCCTGCTGCCTTGCAAGAAGAGGCGGCTTGAAAGGTAAGACGTTTGGCAAGCCCGCCTAGCGCAGGCATGGCGTAGATTTCGCTGGGGCCTTCTTCCTCGCCTACAAAGGCGAGTTGTGTCCCATCGGGTGAGAAACGGGGGTAGCTCACTTCAGCCACACCCGCTGTCAGGCGCTCGGCTCGTCCGCCCTCGCTCGACACGAGCCAGAGGTCATCTTCAGAGACGAATACGATAGTGTCCTGGTGGATCGTTGGGTAGCGTATATAACCCTGGGATGACATATGTTCTCCTTTTTAGAAGCCATTGGGGGCATTCGTTGAATTGACAGGTTAGCAATCGACATTGGATTTAGTAGCGCTAGAGAACCTGAGGCTGTTTTTGACCTTTTGCGAAGGCCAAAGGCTTCGGTAGTGTTAATTCTACACCAGGAATGGCGGCATGAGCAAGAGGACGAGTAGCTTTCGTCACGCAGGAAAAATATGGCGCAACTGTGGCGCGTTTGCTCCGTATTTTTTTGGATATGGCGCAGATACGGCGCATTTGCTCCGTATTTTTTTGGCTTGCTTATGCCCTAAACCAAACGGGGAGCTTTGCTGTTGCTCTCTACCGGCCAACGATGGTTTGCTCATGATCGATATACCTCAATTTACTTATGGGTAGTAATACCAAAATGTGGCAACAGGTTTCCTTTCATGCCTGCTAACATAGCTATTCCATTTGGGCCTGCTTTATCCAGCAATATGTTGTTTTGGTTAGGCAAGGTTCAAATGCACTTGACCGTTCCTCCCCACCAGCAAGGTCCAGCCCTGTCATGCTGAGCGCAGCGAAGCATCTGGCTGTCTCTCGAGACAGACCCTTCGCTGCGCTCAGAGTGACATGGGGTGACTGTTCAAACGCTGATTGGCTGACAAAAATGGAAGTCGTTTCGAACCTTCACCGCGAAAGATTTTGGGCGAAGGTTCGAAAGACAGGCTGTTCACACTCACTTTTGTTCGAACCTTCAGCCCATTTACCAATTGGTGACAGGAATGGATTTTCCGAGTGAGTCTCTTACAAGAAGCGAAGGACGTTCTCGACATAGAGATCGATGAGATGGAAGGCGTAGGGATAGACCGTGTACTGGTTCAGGCGCACAAATTGCACGCTCGTTGCCAGCAAGAGCGGTCCTATGTCGAAATGGTCGGCTCCCATGTACACATCGAAGCGTCGGATAAGATGTGCCCTCGGCTGTTTCGGTTTCATCGGCTGGGCTGAGCCAACCAGGTAACTGTAGTCGCCCTCGTCGTACCAGATACCTTCATAGAGATGCAATTCTTTTGCCTTGTCGCTGGAAAACCATCCCATCTTTTGGTAGAGGCCCTTGATCTTCCCACGCGTATAATGCCCATGCTTGTCGGGCTGGATATCGAGGGTGCGGATGATCTCTTCCCAGAGTTCGCCCTGAGTGAGGTCATGAAACGAGATCGCGGGATGCGTTTGCCCTACCTCGTCCAGAAAGGCATCGTACTGCTCCAGTTGTCGGTAGAAGGCCATGGATTCTCTTTCGCGGTTATTCTGCGGTTGGGCCTGCGAGTCGAGTAGCCCGCGGGCCAGCAGCTCTTCGGAGGAGAGGCTGGATGTCGAACGAACCGCATCATAGTGGGGAAGGAGCTTGAGTACCTCGATGGGGAGTGCTGTCTCTACCGCAGCCTGGCGCTGGATGATCTCATCATAGTCGTACAGGACGCGCTCATCCATGCCCTCTAGCTCTATGAAGAGCCCCTGACCCACAATGACATTGTAGCTGGGCAACTCTTTTGCCTCTTCCTCTTCCCCAGTTTTTCGGTACTTGCGCAGCATTTTGCCGTGCATTTCATGCCAGTCTACTCCCAGTTGCCTCAGGAGCTGGTCACGTTGCTCTCGAGCAGCCGGATCACGCAGGTCGAGAAAGCGGAGCCGATCTCCATCGAACCACAGGAGCGTCTCATAGGTTTCTGCGTTTGAACGACCTCTCCGGATGAAGACATGTTCTACGGGCGCAAGCGGGAGGGAGTGGCGGACGCTTTTTTCGTAGAGGATGACGCTCTTCAGGTATAATTGCGAGAGCGCCATCTCGACCTTTTGTTGGAAATCCTCATCGTCCGTCTTGGGAAGGGGATAATCAAGGTATTCCTGTACCGTCATCCCCTCGTCCTCATTGGAATTGACATCGATAGATTGTTTGGGCAGGTGCGGGAAGCGGGTATACAGATCGGTGTAGGGATCAACCTGGCCCGCGAGCACACCCCCCTCGAGAAAATCCTCTTTGTTGTGATCCTGGACGACGAGCACGGCTCCGTCCTGCGCCGCTGAAAGGTCTGTGATCGTGGTGAAGGTGAGGTCCGGCCACAGACGCGCGAAGAGGTCCAGGTAGCCCGGCAGGGGATGATTCCGCGCCAGGCGGTTATCATACACACGGATAGCATTGAGTTTCGCCAATGGAAGCTGCACCTCCCGATCGGGCGGCAAAAACTCTGTGAACGTTCGCTCCTTCGAAGCACAAGAGATGCCATACTGATCAAGATACGCACTGAAGCCGCGGACGAAGTCGTACAGGATTTTTCCGACACTCGCCTCGATTCGGAGGAGGTCGTGGTACGCGAGGGTGGTGCGTTGCCCCTTTTGCGTGAAGATGGCGTAGACGGGTTCTTTGGATTGGAGGGCCTTCGTCACCTCTGCCCGTTTCAGATGGAGAAAATATCTCCTTCCGTCTTTTCTGTTCGCTTTGATGTTTGATCCAAAGTAGGCATAGGACGGCCGGTCGGCGTTTTCAACCCGCCGGAACGGACGAGCGTGACCGAGTACTTTGAACTCCTGCCTGGCATCTTCTGGCTCGTTTCGGATATCTCCTTTGAGTTCGATCTGCAGGCAGACGTGGATTTTCTTGACGCGGTCGTACCGGGCGTACACATAACAGAGGTCCTGGCCAATGAAACGCCCGACCCGCTGGCTGTTCACCCCGCGGAAGTAGGCGATGTGCAGCAGTTTGAGCAGGAGGTGCAGGCCGAGTTCGCTGAACGCTATCGCCCGCCAGGGGAGGTATCCGGGCTTGAGAAATGGGATGGCGATCTCCTGAACATCAGCATCGCGTGGGTAGAGCACATAGACGACCCATTTGGGTATGCCGCCATCTAATCGGTCGTACTTGAAGGCCTTGTAGGGGTAGTCGAGTTGGTCCCGCAAGCTGTTATGCATCTGTCCGTAGTCGTTCCTGTTCTGGCGCCAGCGCAACCCTGCTGGTAACTCGTATCGGATCAGTTTGAATTTGGCTTTCAGGCCCTCGAAGCCTGTCGGCTTCTCGACAATCAGTGTGGTGGTTTTGACGGTTCGTTGCATCAGCGTTCTCCTTCTTCGAGATCGGTAGTAAGGTCTTGGAGGAAGTACTCGAATGCCTGGTGGTAGGCATTGGGAGCATAGCGTTGCAAAACTCCCTGGATGATGACGATGGCGGCGTCGGCGAAGTGGCTGACCGGGCCAAAATCGGCGTCATAATAGCCCAGGGGACGTTCCTGGCTGCTCGCCAGATTGAGATAGATGAGTTTTCCCGGCTCGCCGTGATAGGCAGCGATCTTCTCAAGTTTGGCTCGCGCATTCTGCCTGAAGTATTCCTCATTCAGCTTGGGGTGCCAGAGATCATCGCCAGCATCGGCGGAAAGCTGTTCCAGCGTTAGCTCGCTGTAGTACTTGCAGTCAATATAGTAGGGGCGACCGAAAATTTTTGTATCGGCTACCTCAAAGAGCGCATCCGGCGTTTCTTCCAGCTTGATCTCCTCATCGTGGAGCAAGGCCGAGATCGCCTCTTCACCGACAGCGCCGGCCAGTATGGCCTGGTAGCAGTAGGGCGTGAAGAACTGTCGGCTGAGACGGTTGAAGGCCAGTTCATACCCATGTCCCAGGAAGTAGTCGCAGATGACGCGGTTCTCGACGAGGACATCGTAGATGGCGTCCATGCGCCAGCGTCGGGAGTCGGGCTGAGCCAGGTGCGCGGGAATGATCTCGTTCTGCGGCGTGAGGTGGAGTACCCCATTGACAGCGTACGGGGACTCCACGACGCACTTATATTCTCTGAGTATCTCGCTGCCAAAATCATGTTTGAGCGCTGCCTGCCGCAGTTGCTGCCACTGGTCTCGCGCGTCGCGATCACCGCTGCCATTGCGCAGCCCTTCCAAACGAGTGAGCAACCGTCGAACGGCGGCCTCGCACTGTTCGTTTCGCCCCGCGAGCCTGGCGTCCTTGCTGCGCTGCACAGCGTCCTCCCGCTGGGAAAAACTCTCGGAGACCATCTCGAGGAGCTGTCGCAGATTATTGGAGATCAGGGGTTCGCGTTCGGCCCGCAGTTGCGCGTACTTCGGGGAGCAGAACGCCTGGAAGCGCTCATACACATCCTGACTGAGCAGGACGGTCTGGTCCGGCATCTCCGTCCAGATGCGTTCCATACGACCGAGGGCCTGCATGAAGGTCGCCATGTGGTTAAACAGGGCATCTGTCGCTGTGCTCAGGTCAGTCTGGTAGCGAACATTCCATTCACTTGATGCGTTGAGCGTACTGAGCGCCTGGCGGAAGCGACGTTCGTTGATGGCCTTTCCGGCGAAGAGCTTGGCTTGATACCAGATGTTTTCCTTGAGCGCTGCGATGCGTTCATCCCAGGGGAGTTCCGGGTCTGGCTTGCTGAAGTAGAAGTAGGGTGTCTCCAACAGGCTGATGTGTGTAAAGTCCTTTTCTTCCTTACTTCCCTCATATGGCTTGTATTGCAGGTTGACGCCGTTGCCAGCGGAGAGATACTGGGTGACGACCACGACGGGCTTGCCTTGCCAGAAGAGGTGGTCGAAGGTTTGTTGCGCTTCCGGGTTTTGGCGAACCATCGTCGCCACTTGCGCGTTATAGAAGACGACGATGAATGCCCTCCCCCGCAGGGCGATCTCGTAGGCGTCAAACCACCGGTTGCTCGCGCGTTTTGCCACCTCGAACAGGCCCTCATCTTGGGTGTGATACTGTTCGCGTTCGAAGATGAGTTTGATTTGCCGGAAGGTGTTGAGGAAGAGCAGGTGTGTGCTGCTCTCGTCGGCGTGGTGACACATCCAGAGGAGAGCGGCGAAAAACCGCTGCACGCGTCGCTTGAGATGGCCCGATCGGGTGTCCTCGCCGAAGTCTTCGTCGGTCGCTACCGCTGTGAGGAATGCATCGAGGTCGCGCTGATACTCATCGCTGGCGTCCAGGTCGTCCAGAATCACCATGTTGATCCTGTTCTTCCGCGCAGCCGCTTTCAGTCGGTTGCGCTCGCGAATAATGTCTTTGTCGGTCTCATCCTGGGGAATGACCTTCACTTGCTGGGCCAACCAGTCGAGATTAAAGTTATGCACGTGCCGCGCAATATCGGCGGTCGCGGACAGGCCAAAGACAAGATTGTGTTCTGAGAGGGCGCGCAGGATCATCTCTGGGGTGAGGTACATGCCGTAGTGGCGGACCTCGACTTCTGCGCGGTCTGTTCGCTGCTGCAGGTCTTCAATGTCGTAAAGACTGTAGCCCGAGTCGAGCAATGCGCCCAGCTGGGTGCGCTGCTCATGCTCGGACCGCGAGAACTGCGAGATGAGGGCCATCTGCTCGGGGAACACGGTATCTTGAAAGCAATGGCGTATCATTTCGCGGTAGGTGATCTCATCTTTTCCTCGCTCGAGTTCCTTGAAGAGCTGTAAGATGTGTGTGCTGGCACGGCTCACCGTGTCAAACAGGTGGAGCGCTGAAGGAAGGCTCTTTCCCGAAGGATCGACCTTCTCCGATGTCAGGTCGAAGGAGCGCTTCGTGTGATGCAGGTACAAGGATTCCGTGCTGATCGTGTGCCGGGTGCGAAAGATGGTGGGCGACATCTTGACACCCTCATGCCCGCTTCGAGCATGCATGAATTTTTGGGGAAGCGAACTGGTGAACTGGTTGACGTTCGGGAAGTCGATCGTGTTCCCTTTTCTTTGTTTGTCGTGGAGCGCATCGACGATCCCAATGATCCTTTGAATCCGGTCGCGAACGCTCTCCGAAAGGGGATACGTTTCCAGAGGAAGTTTGTGACGGATCATGGCGCGGTAAAACAGCTCCACGAAGTGGAAAGGGTTGCTGATTTGGGGCGCGTGGCAGATCAGACCGACCAGGTCGTTTTCGAGGAAATCAAACTCATCCAGAAAGATGGTGTGCCCTCCGTCTTCATCCTGCAATCGGGTGAGGTTGAGTGTCTGCCGACCGTCGAAGAAGCCGTGGAAGGCTTTCTGCAAGGTCACGAGCAGTAACCGAACGTGCGGGCGCCGTTGGAAGGCGATATAGGGGAACAGCGATTGCACCACAGCGTGATCGGCCAATTGCTGGTAGGACGGGCTGCTCCCGCTCTTGTTATTCGCGGCAAGCAAGACTGCCTTGAACGCTGCGAGTACGAGGGCGGCTTGCTCATTGACCTGGTCTTGCAGCAACTGGGGCAGTTGCGAGATCTCCAGCGACAGGAGTTCCTCGAGTGTCTTGCAAGCGCGTTTCACCGCTGGCAAGTCAACCCGCTTGAGTCGATACTTGTCGTTCCAGCGGCTCAGGTTGTCCAGAAAGATGCGCTGACCGAGCAAGTCGTAGAAAGCGTTCTGATGGTTCTTGAGTGTATCGAGCACCACCTCTAGATCACGGCGTAGCATCACGTAACATGCGGGGCTACCGGAGGGCTGCGCGGACTTCAGCTCCTGAGCCATCTCTTCGAGCAGTTGTTTGCGGTTTGCGCAGTAGATGAACTTACGGCCCTGGTACGCTGGCAGAGTAATGAGTTTTCTGATGGCGCTCGTCTTGCCAAGACCTGTCCCTCCACCGACCAATTTGAAACCAACGCCGTGATTTTGAATGGTGCGATCATAGTAGTCAACGTAGTCAGGCATTCTGATGATTCTCCTCCTGTGTGCCGTAATAGGTACACATCCCGTGGTTTTGCATACTGTCATTTCAGATAGGAGAAGGGCGATAGCGTTGGTTGTGCAAGATCGCTCTTGGGCCTTGAGACAGTAGCTGGAAAAGCATAGGTTTCGTGGAGGTCTGAGCAGGTTTTCCCAGGTCAGAACCTCTCTTGGTGATGTTACATAGGTTCGTCTTTTGTCGTCTCTAAAACCTCCTGCCACCAAGGGTAGAGCAGATGATGAACAGGAGGGGCATATCCGGTGCTTTGATGTATATTCTGTAGTGCGGCTCGCAGTGCGCGAGCGGGCGGTCGACTGCGCTCAACCCAATGTTGAACGAGGATGGGCGTCGAGACAATCTGTACGTCTGGAAGATGCTTGCGAAACAATCCCGTTGTGGCCGGGCCATCCACACCGATAGCCCACCTCCTCAGCAGCGCCAGAGCGGCAGTAGTTGCCTCTCCGTCCTCCTCCAATACTGCGGCGAGATCAACCATCTTCGCTTCTTCGGCTTCAGAGGTGAGGGATACCATAGCGAGTAAACCAGAATTCAGGATCGGCTGAAGATCAATGAGCTCCACGACAAGCCCTTCCCCTTCTTTGATCTCACGAAGAATCCGAAGTGGCTGCTCTTGATTATAAACAACGCGTGCTATCATGGTAGGAATAGGGAGTGCTCCCAAGATAGCGACCATACATCCTGATGCGCATATGTTCCTCAGACAACACGCGTTGAGAATCACTCCATCCCGGGAGAAGACAATGCTCCTTGTCACGTGGCCCTCCTAGCTCTCTATGGCTCTCCTTGGGTCATCTCCAATGAGATTTTGTTCGGCTCCGTCACTAAGCTGATCCTGTAATTCCCGGGCGATCCAGCTGGCCTCCAACCGGTCAACATTGAGCAAGCGAGCGAAGCGCCCCTCGCTGATCACCCCTCGTGTCAATGCCTCAAAGGCAAGGTATTGGTAGCGCAGAGGAAATGGCTGGGCTCGCGCCGGAATATCCCCCAGACCAAGCCGCTGGCGCAGCTCTCCTACCTTTAGGCCGCGCACTTGCAGGCCTTCCCACGTTCCGGTCGGAAGTAAATTCATGTCTTCTAGTCGGAGTGTGAGGGCTTCCATTGACACGCCATAATAATGAGCTAGAGTTCCAAGATCAGTGAGCGTTCTTTTCTCTTTGATGCGCCGCAGGTCATCAAAGCGTTTTGCCAGACTACTGGTGGGCATTAAGAAGTAGCGGGCAAAGGCCTCAGCAAACCGTTCGCTCTCTGGGCGCCGCCGGTAGCTCTCCTCGAAACACGCATCTGATTGGAAACGGTGAATGAGGAAGTGGCAGTAGCCATGTGCTAATGACCAGCGCCTGCGCTCCTCCTGATGCTGGCTATTCACCACGATACACCCTCCCATCTGGTCTGTGTACATGTACATCTCAGAGAAAGTCGAGGGTTGGAGCGGCAGATAGAAAATGCGTAGCCCGACATCTTGCTCAAGAATGTCGCGTAGTATCGGGAGTGGCCCGTCCCCAAGCCCAAGTCGGTGACGCTCTTCAATGGCAACCCCTTCAGCAGCCTGCTCTGTCCTCAGGCCAGTGACAGAGTACGCTGGTGGATACCGACGAACGAGCGGCGTCTTGAGCAACTCTTCCAGCTCAAGGTAGTCCTGGCAATATTGCTCTACGCTGGCCACATAAGAGGCAATTTTTTCCACATCTTCCTCGCTCTGCATAGCAGGGCCGCGAAACTGAGGCCGCGGAAACGCATCTATCACGGGATGAGGCCGAACAAAATCACTGACCTGGCGACCGTACGCATGAGCTAACTTGATCAACTCGCCGGGTTTGATCCTCCGCTCACCTTTCTCAATAGCGACAAGTGTCGTACGCGCTGTTTCAATAATTTTGGCTGCGTCTTCCTGAGTAAGTCCTCTTCTCTTGCGAGCTTTCTGAAGGTCATCGCCCAGCACGCGCGGATCGATGGTGTCAAGAACGCTCTGATCCATCTTCTGTCTCCTCTCACAGTCTCTGCATTTCGATTGGATTTTCTGTAAAGCCGCGATGTAGCACCTGATACACGTGCTCATCCCATTCGCTCACGTAACATGCATACAGCTGTACCAGGCGATCCATCAGCTCGTCTCTCGAGAGTATCTTTTTCTCAGCCATTTCATCTACAATCTCTAGCAGTTGCGGGGCATATCCAGATAAGCTCTCCCAGGGATCCTCTGTGGCAAGACAGGAGCGCAGGGAAGCAACTTGTGCTTCCATTGCTCGCAGGTGGTCGCTATCAGAAATGCGCCTCTTTTGCCCATAGCGGGCTGGGGCTGTCATACTATAGGGCGTTGGATCTTCCTCCATGGACAACACAGCGATGGCTTGCCTCCGAAGCAGACAGGATGAGCAGCGACCGCACTGTTGTGGCCGATCTCGGAGGTAGCGATCGCAGGTGAACGTGGACAATACCAGCCGTTCAAAGGCTGCGGAGGTGGTTAAAGGAGCACACATCTGGGCTTTCGTTTTGAACAAAAAGGGATCCTGGAAAGTAAAAGGCGAGCCAAAAAGATGGGAGATGAATTCCCCCATGCGAATGAGAGAAACGGGGTAAACAGAAAGTGAATGATCAAGACCTACCTCGGCCTGGGTGAAAGGGAGGTTGATTGCCCCGATCCCATTTTCATAGACAGACAGCACCTGCAGACCTTCCAGCATTGCACAAACAGCTCCCAGGAGCAGAAAGACAAAGCCGCGAGAACGTTGGAGCGAATGCTTGCGCATCTCTTTTGTCTCACCAAGCCAGAGAGGCAGTTGTACCAGAGTGGTCTGACCGGGAAACAGGGCTTCAATTGCCTCAGCCGCATCCCGCTGTTTGCTGTGAATGAAGGTATTTGCCCCCGTTCCAAAGAGGACATAATGAGAAGAGGCTGTTCCGTTCTTTAATTGAGAATAGAGGCCGGCCAGGGAATCCAGTCCCCCGCTCCATAAGGCTACTTCAGCAGGTAGATCACACGAACTCGGGTTGAGGAAAGAGAGTTGCCTCTCGGCCACGCGCCCGTATGCAGTTCTGGGGAGGAAATCAAAGAACCACTGATCCTGAGTGTACCAGTAAAGGATATCCTGCAGGTGTTGCAGTGTCGGCGAGCAACCGAAGAGTTCGGGATGTCGAACGGGCAGGCGGATCTGGATAGAGCATGGCTGATATCTTGTGCGGCTCGAGAGCCGGTCGGCGACCGCAATAGCGCTTGCCAGGTCAACACAATCGGCATGAAGCGCCGACAGGTGATTACGCTGCTCCCAATGTCGTTTCCGATGAAACTGTTGATCGTCCACGCGCATACGAAACACCTGTGAGGACTGGTGAGCACGATGATGAATCCATTGGACCGAGGCATACCCGTCACTGAGATCATCAAAAATGTAGGTGTAATCTAGCTGCGACATACTCTGCTCCTACCTCAAAAGCTCAGAAATATCTTTCTCGGCATCCTCTTCGAGATTGATCTTCCGAACAGGGCTGCTGGGAGGACGCCGCATGCCCCTGGTGGTGCCGTGCCGCAAAATCTGCTCGACGCAAGATTCTAAGCCCTTGATCATATCAGGTCGTATGGCAATCAGTCTCTGGCGCACAAAGTCAGGATCGGCCTGATGTAGATGGGGACGCAATGGAGTGGCAGCCGGCCCAGCAAACTGGGCGTCGTAGACGTTGATCAGGTATTGCCTCGTGATTTCTCGCTGGAAGTCTGGAGACGTGATGTAGTAGTGGCCATGCTGTTCTAACTCACGCAATTGGTCTTCGCCTGCCCTCACTACCAAGCCAAGCGCACGTAGGTTTCCGCCAGCGGATTGTTGAAGTTGCTTGAGCCTTCTCCGCTCGTGCGCCCAGTTGATCTCTTCTCCTTGCTGGCGTCGGAGGAATATAGCCTCAAAAAGCGCCTTTTCCTGCGCAATCAGGTGCAGAGGGTCTTCGCCGAAGAACTCCACCTCTTTTATCAAACACGCCAGTGCTTTTCTCACCAGATCATCTTCAGCCAGCTCTCCCTCGCAAACCTGTACGTAGAGCTGCTGAAACCTGGGACTCACCCCAGGATGCACAATGTCCCCATCGGGCATGCCGTATTCCTCCGTTTCCGTCGTATCTTTCACCTGTTGCTGAAGAGTATACACCTTCGTTTTGTCATTGTCAATGGTTAAGAAGTATTTTCGTTAAAAATGTCAGTTTTTGCAAACCTTCTCTTTGAGGCCAGCACATCGAAATCTGAGAATTACACGTTAAAGTGTAATTGAGGTAGGACTAAGAGTGCGCCTATTAGCTTATCGAGAAGTTGCCTATAAGGGCCGTACTTGAGTGGTGGTACGAGGGGTAAGCGGCCTGCGTCCAGCAGCGGCACTGTTGGGGGTGGGAAGCCCGCTGACAATGTACCGGATGGGTCTAGCCGAAAGGGCCATCGGGCTACCCCTGCGATCTATGCTGACGAAAGGAACCTGCGTAAGCGTCGTTACTACCGA
>Ga0099829_10000785_pt1 | contig 16824 bp, 9 predicted proteins | sample CZO8metaG_3_FD_79336 | JGI IMG/M metagenome (GOLD analysis project Ga0099829, IMG submission 79336) | Vadose zone soil microbial communities from the Eel River Critical Zone Observatory, Northern California, USA - CZOApr15con2H2.8 metaG | ecosystem: Environmental > Terrestrial > Soil > Vadose...
ACGGATGATGAATACCGCCGCGAGGTTGAGCGCGTGCGTGACTTCCTGGAGAGCGGCGGGCAATCGCTGGAGCGCGAACTGGCAGAGCAGCGAGAAAAAGCTTCTACCGAGCTGCAGTTTGAGACGGCGGCGGCGATTCACACTCGCATGGAAAAGCTGCACGGAATTCTGGGAGCAACCTCGCTGCCCGAGATTGCCCGGTCCATGGAAAAGCTGAACGCGGTCATGGTGCAGCCCAGCGCAGAGACGGGTGCAGTGTCACTGTTCAAGATCATACGGGGTGTGATTGCCGAGCCGGTGAGTTTTACCGTTGAGGAGAAAACAGAAGTTGCATCGGCATCGGGTGTCATCGCTGTGAAAAAACCTTCTCCGCGCTCGATGGAGTCGCGCATTGCCGAGTGCGTGGCGGGGATTGCAGAAACCAAGCCGGCATCAGCTATCGAACTGAATGAGCATCTGGCCATTCTCAAACGCTGGTATTACCGCAGCCGCAAGACCGGCGAGCTCTTCTTGACCGATGAACGCGGCGAGTTTCCGCTGCGGCGCATCGTTCGCGGCATAGGGCGGGTGCTGCGAGGAGAAAAGGCCGAGACGGCGGGGAGCGATGAGGCGCATCGCGCCTATTGGCTGGCGCGGACGCGGGAAGAAGATGTCTGATTTACCGCGGAGGCGCGGAGACGCGGAGTGGAGCGCGTTTGCGGAAGACGACGCGCAGGCCGTCGCGCCAGCGCTCGTCCACTCCGAGTAATGTGCAATCAATTTCGGGTGAGAGATAACGCAGCAGAGTATCGGTTGCAGGATGAACACGCAGGGCGGGAGAGATCAACAAGAGCAGCGGCGGCTGTGGGGAGAGGTCTTTGCCGGCGAAGTATCCGTTGGCGGTGAACTCGCCGCGCAGGTGGTGCCACTGCACGCGCGCCCAATAGTCGAGCCCCTGGAGCGGGAGGTGAATATCCTCATCGGCCTTTAACTCCAGCACAGCCAGGCGGCCTTCGCGGGTGCAGGTAAGCACATCAATCATGGCGCGGTCGCTGGCGGAAAATGCCGGCACCTGAGAGTAGACAAAGCTGGGATCGAACGCAGAATCCAGAGCTGCGACATTTTTGATGATGAGCGACTCCAGCCAGCGCTCAGGCTGCATGCGCCAAAGAGCGTGGTTGTGATTGCCGTTGGCAAGCCGCGTTTCTACGAGCCGACTGAGAAGATGAGCGAAGAGTTTTTCGGTTTCGCTGTTCAGAACGGTTTCATTGGGGCCCGTGCCGAAGGTGATTTCGTGATCGCTTGATTTAGATTTGGCGCGGGCGAATTCCAAACCATGCAAGCGGAAGGCGATCTCACTGGCGGAGATCGCCACAAGCTGTACTTTGCCGGGGTATTGAACCAGAGACAGCACGCGGTCAACGGCGGGCTTGAGGCGTTCTTTAGCAGCAGCCGGATTCAGACACTTTACCAAGTGCGTGGCGATGTTGCCGCGATCGCGACAGTCGAGCAGTTGAAGACTCTGCTCGGCTTCATTGAATTCATACAACTCAAATTTGGCCAGCTCATGATTCAGGCAGGCCAGGCGCTCGCGGACGACGGCACTGGTGCCGGGAGGGAGAAACAGCTTCAATCCTTCGACGACGGCGCGTGCAGCTTCTTTTGTCCGGCAGTGTTCCAGCCATAACAGGCCGAAAGTCAATGCGCAATCTATAGATGATTGCAGCTCCTGAGCATTCACTCCGAATACAGCGAAGGCCGATCGGCCGCGGCGAAGAAGTCCGCGGGCATACACCGGACTGAAAGAGCGCTCGAGATCCATGGCCGAGGTGAGCGGAGTGGCAGTCAAATCGGGGAATTGCTTTTGCAAACTTTTTTGCAGCAGTTTGCAGTATTGGCGGCGGCCTACGGTGCGGGCCTCGGGCGAGCGGCGGTCGCCGTGACGCAGGATTTCTAGTCGCGAGGGTTTCCCCTGGCCGAAGCGTTGTACCGAGAGCAGCAGCGCATCTTTTTTGGTTTCAGCATCCAACACGCGGCGCACGGTATTGCGCTCATCAGACCAGAGATGCAGCAGGCATTTGCCGTGATCGGCGGAGACAGAGTAGCGGGCCAGCGACAGATCAAAAATCCGCTCACCGTCTTCAAAGACCACAGCGGCCGGAGACTCGGCCAGAAAGTCTTCGAGGGTGCGCAGGAGGGATTCGGGCTGCATGAGGTTTTCGCCGCGGATTAACGCGGATGAACACGGATCATTGTAACGGGTCAAGGCTCTGAGCAATGCCCGGGGGGCATAACTTGCAGGCACGATTCCCACAGAACAGCCGGCGAAGATGCCAGCGATACGTCAGGGCGGTTTCATGAAATAATCAAACTTTGGGAAGGAATCGCGGCAAGTGGCCCGGGCATCCAATCTCTATATCCTCACGAATGCGAGCAAACATGGATAACAACAGAAAAAAATTCTTCTTTGACCATTACGGGTTGAGCGAGCGCGACCTGGAGCAATACCTGGCGGCAGCCCTCAGCGCGGGAGGCGAATATGCCGACCTGTATTTTGAATATCTGACTTCGACGGCGCTGAGCGTGGATGAATCCATGGTGAAGTCGGCGTCGCAGGGCATCTCGGCCGGGTGCGGAGTGCGGGTCATCTCAGGCGAGCGCACCGGCTACGCCTACACCGACGACCTGGCGCCGGAAAAGATCTTGCACGCAGCGCGCACGGCGGCGCTGATTGCCAGTGGGCCGTCGAAGAACCCAGTCGTCAGCCTGAAAGAAAAGGGAAGCGCCAACCTCTATCCGGTGCATACGCCTTCGGTGGATGCGGATGTTGCTGCAAAATTAGATCTCGTAATGCGAGCCGACAAAGCGGCGCGTGCCTATGATTCGCGTATTTTCCAAGTCCGAGCCAGCTATGCGGACGAACTGCGGCGCATTTTGGTGGTTGGATCTGATGGAACTTTTGCCACCGACTTTCAGCCGCTGGCGCGGATGAACGTGCTGTGCATCGCCAAAGATGGCGACGTTCCCGCGCGCGGATCAGCAGGCGGCGGCGGACGCGTGGCCTTGGAATATTTCCAGACGGAAAAAACTCCAGAGCACTTTGCCAGCGAAGCTGCGCGGCAGGCGATTGTGCAGCTGGGCGCGCGTGAGGCGCCGGCCGGCGAGATGGAAGTTGTGCTGGGGCCGGGGTGGCCGGGAGTGCTGCTGCATGAGGCCATTGGGCATGGCCTGGAGGCCGACTTCAATCGCAAAAAAACATCGGCCTTTGCCGGACTCGAGGGCAAGAGAGTGGCCAGCGACAAGTGCACGATCGTTGATAACGGTTCAATGCCGTCGCGACGCGGATCGATCAACGTAGATGACGAAGGCTCGCCTACGCAGAACACGGTCCTGATTGAAAAGGGGATCCTGAAAAACTTCATCAGCGACAAGCTCTCGGCGCGGCTGATGGGCATTGCCGACACGGGCAATGGACGCCGGGAAAGTTACGAACACATCCCGATGCCGCGCATGACGAACACTTACATGCTGGCAGGCGAGGATTCGCCGGAGGACATTATTAAATCAGTGAAGCGCGGGGTCTATGCGGTGAATTTTGGTGGCGGGCAGGTGGACATCACGAACGGCAAGTTCGTCTTCTCGGCGTCGGAAGCGTACATGATCGAAGATGGAAAGATCACCGCGCCGCTGCGCAATGCCACACTCATCGGAAATGGTCCGGACGTCCTGACGCGGGTTTCCATGGTAGGCAATGATCTGCAACTCGACGAAGGCATTGGCACCTGCGGTAAAGACGGACAGAGCGTGCCCGTGGGCGTGGGAATCCCGACGCTGAAGGTGGATAGGCTGACGGTGGGGGGAACGGGGTCGTAATCCGTACTCAGTTGTCAGTACTCGGTACAGTCCTAGGATTAACCGCGGAGTCGCAGAGGCGCGAAGAAACTCATTTTATAATTTTCACCACGGAGACACCGGGTCATCGGACCGTTGAGTGATCGGGTCATTGAGTTATTGGAAGTGATTGAATGAAGACAGCAGAAGTACAAGACAGAATACAAACCGAAACCGATTTGAAGCAGCTTGCCGCTGATATTGTGCGACAGGCGATGCAACGTGGGGCCACCGCGACTGAAGCCGTGATCAGCGAGGGCAGCGAGTTTTCCACGCTGGTGCGCCTGGGCGAGGTGGAGACGCTGAAAGAAGCCGGAGCCAGAGCTGCCGGTCTGCGTGTCTTTTTGGGAAAGCGGACAGCTTCCACGTACACCAGTGATTTATCGCGCGAAGGGATCGAGCAGATGGTGAGCTCGGCGCTGACTTTGGCGCGCGTCACATCGGAAGATCCTTATGCGGGATTGCCTGCGCCCGAGCAGTTTGGGGCGATCACCGGCGATCTTCAACTCTACTATGAGGACGTCTATTCCCTCTCCACCGTAGACCGCATTGCCTTCGCCCGGCGCGCCGAGAAGGCAGCCCTGGACGCGGACACGCGTATCACCAACTCAGAAGGCGGCAGCTTCGATGCCGCCACGGGAAGAAAAATTCTGGCCAACTCGCTGGGATTTGTGAACGAGTACCGGCGCTCCTACTGCTCGGTTTCCGCAGCCCCGATCGCTCACAGCGAAGGCGCGGCCATGCAGCGCGATTACTGGTACTCGGTGGCGCGCACGCTGCAGAAGCTGGAGACGCCTGAGTCAGTGGGCAAAACCGCAGCGCAACGCGCGTTGCGCCGATTAGGAGCGCGCAAAGTCGCTACCACCAAAGTTCCAATTGTCTTCGACCAGCAGACTGCAGGCGCGCTGCTGAATGAAATTTTCGATGCCGTGAATGGCGACGCAATCTATCGCCACGCCTCGTTTCTCACCGGCAAGTTGGGAGAAAAAGTTTTTGGCGAAAATGTGACCATCGTGGATGACGGCACCATGCCCGGGGGTTTTGGGACCTCTCCGTGTGATAGCGAGGGCGTGCCCACGCGGCGTACCGTGGTCATTGAAAAAGGCTTGCTGAATTCTTATCTGCTCAATACTTACACCGCGCGCAAGCTTGGCCTTGTAACCACCGGCAATGCCGCCAGGGGATTGGCAGGTACTCCGGGAATTGGCAGAGGAAATTTCTTTCTGCAGCCGGGCACCAGGAAGCCGGAAGCCATTATTGGCGAAATCAAAGACGGCCTTTATGTCACCGAATTCCTGGGCTTCGGCGTAAACCTGGTCACGGGAGATTTTTCTCGCGGCGTCTCCGGGCTGTGGATCAAAGATGGCGAGCTCACATTCCCGGTAGAAGAAATTACCGTCGCCGGCAACCTGCGGGAGATGTTCAGCAACATCGCTGAGATTGGAAGCGATCTGGAATTCCGCGGCTCGGTGGCGTCGCCTACGCTGCGGATTGAAGGCATGACAGTAGCGGGAGCGTAGAAGCAGTTCCAAGCTCCAAGTTGCAAGCTCCAAGGAAATACTTAATAACTCACCGCAGAGTACGCCGAGGTGCGCAGAGGTTCGTGCGGGCCAGCGCTCACCAAAAGCTCACCCGATTTATTACGCATGAGCGGATGCTTGGGCGCCGGAGAGCTTTGCCTTACATTCATCCACAGCCTGGAACAGAGCGGCACGGTTGCTGTTCCACAGCGCCTGGATGTCGTTGTTGAATCCTGCGATTATCCAGGGCGCGCGCTGGCCAACGGCCTGAATGATTTCATCCACTTTATTCTGCTTCATGGCGATTTCTACGTTTTCTCCGGAGCGGCTCCACAAGAGCGCAGCATAGGTTTTTCCCGTGGGGATGAAATTATAAGAGTGCTTGGTCACCTTCTTGTAGATCCACACTACGTCGGCCAGCCTGGCCATCTTGAGTCCGAAGTAATTGGGCGCAAAAACCCAGGAGCGGGTGATAAGTGCAGCGCCAATGGACGACGGCGCCTGAGCTATCTCGTTTTCAATCTCAAAACTGAGCTGCTCGGGCTCGCCGTAGCTCCGAAGTTTTTTTATAACGGGATGAGCGGAGCGATCGGCGGTCCGGGTGAGCCATTTTTTAACGTTCCACAAAACTAAAAGCAGCACAGGGATTCCGATTCCCAGCGCCCAATAGCCGCCATCGCGGTAATCCATCGTATCGAGAACAAATGGCAGGAAGACACCTTTGAGCTCAGGGGTTGACTGCTCGAGTTGAGAGATCACATCGGCGGATTCGGAATCTTTCTGGAGCGCGCCGGAATAGGCAGTCGCAGTAGCTGCGCCCGGGGCCTTCACCAGGAGCAGGCGGGAGCCAACCCTCAAAGCCTTGTAATCGTACTTCACCGTTTCCGATTCGACTTTGTTGGTGGACTCATCAACCTTCTGCTCGACGTGCTGAAAACCAGTGGCCAGCAACTTGTCGCCGTTGACCTTTACAAAGAACTGTGGCCGGTCCTCGGGGTTCTGGACCGCCAACAAATCCTGTGTGCTGATGTCTTTTGGACCACGAACAAAATTCAGGGCGTAACGGTAGTTGAAACCGACAACGGCAAGCAAAATCGCCAGAAACACCAGATTGACCAGCAACAGATTTGCGGTTGGCGCGGCGGATTTGTCTTTCAATAAAGCTGTTTTGCAGGGCATCCATTTAGCAGCAATAATTATCATGGGTTTGAGCCAGTTTCAACTAAGAACAATTTGCCGGTTCTTAGTTTTCAGTTGCCAAAAACAAGCTATTAGCTGTTAGCTTTTGGCTCTTAGCTCTTAGTAATCAGAATGCTCTCAGGGGATGTTTGCGGCCACAAGTAAGCAATTTAGTACAATTCGGCTGATGGCCGACGAGCAAAGTCCCCCGCAACCAGAGATCGAGTTCAAAACTGAGCCGCCCAAAGAGAACCGGACTCCTGGGCCGGCAATCATCATTGGCTTTGTGTTTATGGCCGTGGTGGTTGGGCTGTTCATTCTGGTTTCCCATAAGCCGCAAAAGCCCGGCACGAACGTGCCTTCCTCTTATGCAGTGCATATTCAATTGCAGGACGTGAAGCTCAGCCAGGCGGAAAATTTCGTGGGCGGGACGGTGACCTATATCGAAGGCCAGATGGCGAATACCGGCGGCAAGACCGTGACCCGTGCGACGGTGGAGGCGGTCTTCAAGGACTCCATGGGACAGGTTGTGCAACAAGAAGAGTTGCCGCTCCAGGTATTAGAGCGCAGCGGGCCTTATCCACAGGCGATTGATCTGCAACTTTCTCCGCTTAAACCGCAGCAACAGCGCGAGTTTCGCCTGACCCTCAGCCACGTCTCCTCTGACTGGAACCAGCAGGTCCCGGAATTTAAAGTGATGAGCGTGGAAACGCACTAATTTTGTAATTGCGTAATTGAAAAACTTAGATTGATCAGAAAACAATTACACAATTACCCGATTGCTCAATTACTCAATTCTTACTCGTTTACAATTTAGATATGCAAGAGACGAAGCCCTTTCGCCTGACGGAGTCGGTGAAAGCTGCGGGTTGAGCGAGCAAGCTGAGTCCGGCGGCGCTGGACGCGGTGCTTGGGAAATTAGCCCGGCAACAAGACGCGAATGTGCTGGTTGGTTTTGATAAAGCCGACGACGCCGGCGTGTATCAAATTGCGCCGGACAATGCCCTGGTGCAGACTGTGGATTTTTTCACTCCTGTCGTGGATGATCCCTACACCTTCGGCCAGATCGCTGCGGTCAACGCACTCAGCGACGTCTATGCCATGGGCGGGCGCCCCCTGAGCGCACTCGCCATGGTGTGCTTTCCCGAAAAGGGAGAATTGGAAATTCTAGAGCGCATTCTTGCCGGCGGCCTCTCCAAGATGATGGAAGCCAAGTGCACGGTGATAGGCGGACATAGCATTCGCGATCCTGAGATCAAGTTCGGCTATGCGGTGACGGGCACGATACATCCGCAGCGGGTGCTGACCAACTCGGGCGCGAGGGCGGGAGATATCCTATTGTTCACCAAAGCGCTGGGCACAGGAGTGATCTCCACCGCCATCAAGAAGCAGACAGCAGAGCAGGCGTGGATAGATGCCGCGATCGCCTCCATGACCACACTAAACAGAGACGCTGTCGAGGTAATTGCGAGCGGAGATTTCGAAGTTCACGCTATGACTGATATCACCGGCTTTGGCCTCATAGGCCACGGACGCGAGATGGCGTTGGGCAGTGGCGTGAGCCTGGAATTTACGGTTTCACAAGTGCCGCTGCTCCCCGGCGCGCTGGAGTGCGTGCGCGGGGGGCACATCCCCGGCGGACTGAAGGCCAATCGTGAATTTGCCGAGTGCGTGGTGGAATACGACGCGCAGATTGATGAGGAACGCAAGACGCTGCTTTATGATCCGCAGACGGCAGGCGGATTATTGATTTCGGTTGCTGCTGCTCATGCTCCAAAACTCGCGGCGGCATTGCAGAGCAAGAAGGTTCCTGCGGTAGAAATTGGGCGGGTGTTGGCGAAGAGGCATAAGGCGATCGTGGTGAAATGAGTTGGTGTCGCAAGAAGTGTTGTTAGCATTTCCCCCCTATCCATCTCAGATGAAAAACTCCGCTGAAACAATCGGCCTGGGAAGGCGCTGACTTAAAATTCAAACTGCATCATTTCCACTTCATTGACTTTTTTATTCCCTGCCAGTAAGGTGTAGCTCCCAATCATTTCTGCTTCAGAGACTACTTTGGCTACACCGCCCAACTCGCTCTCTGTGTTCGATTCGATAAGCGCTGCCATGCAACGGGCAAAAGTGCAGTTGTTCAAGCCTTACCGCTTTTCGTTCTGGTGGCGAATGGCGATTGTGGCGTTCTTTGCCGCGGAATTCAGCGGGTCGAGCTTTAATTTCAACGTACCCGCGGGAGGCGGGGGGGGCGGTGGGCAGACCAACAAACATTTAATAGCTTCGGCTCCCGGAGAGGTGCTCAGGGAAATGCTGCCCTGGATCCTGCTGGGCGCCCTGGCCCTGGTGGTGCTGATCTTTTTATTCATGTACGTGCACAGTGTATTCCGCTTCATTCTTTTTGACTCGGTGTTGAGCGGGCAGTGCCGGATTCTTCAAAGCTGGGGGCGCCGCAAGGGCCACGGCACACGCTACTTCGTTTGGCTGATTCTTTATCAATTGCTGATGCTGCTGGTGCTGTTCGTTCTTATGGGGCTGCCCCTCATTGGGCTTTGGCAGGCGGGAATCTTCAGCCACGCCGGCGAGCATATTGCCCTGCTGGTATTGAGTGTCTTCTTCCTGGTGATGGTGTTGTTTGTGCTTGTGTTGGTTGCCTGGACCATTACTACGATCGTCAAAGATTTCCTGGTTCCCATTATGGCCCTGGAAGATGTCTCGGTGGCACAAGCCTGGCAGATCTACAAACCCACGCTCCTGCAGGATAAAGTCTCGGCCGCAGGCTATCTGGGGATGAAGATTGTGCTGGCCATTGCGCTGGGAATTATTCTGGGTATTATTTCGCTCTTCCTCATTTTTATTTTGCTCATTCCATCGGTGATTTTGTTTGTGGCACTTTTTGCCCTTATGGCCACGGGAAAAGCGGGGATGGTCATGGGGATTTTTCTGGCTATAGTTGCCGGTATTATTTTGTTTGGCCTTTGGCTTTTTATTTCAGGAATGTTGTCTGTCCCGATGGCGGTGTTTTTCCAATCGTATGCACTCTATTATGTCGGCGCACGCTATCAGCGGTTGGGGCAGCTCCTGTGGCCGGTCCCTCCGGCAACGCCGGGCATGGGTGGAGCGCAACCGATCAGTCCGGCACCGGCTTAAGTTTCTGCAACGCTTAACAAAGATTTGCCACGGATGAACACGGATTTCACGGATTCACAGCCGAGGACGGCTGTGGCACACAAGTTTCGAACGCTCAAAGTTGGTCGAATTTTCTCTCAGGCTTTTTCGCGTTTCTCAATCCTGGCCCAGGTGTCTTTCAGAGCTACGGTCCGGTTGAAGACCAGTTTCCCGGAAGTGGAATCGGGATCAACGCAGAAGTATCCGAGGCGCTCGAACTGATAGCGGCTGCCGGGGGTTGCACCCGCCAGAGAAGGTTCGAATTTGGCGTTGCTCACAACTTCGAGTGAGCGCGGATTGAGGTTGGCGGTGAAATCCTGGCCTTCGGCAACGTCGTTAGGGTCTTCTTTGGCAAACAGGGTTTCGTAGAGGCGCACCTCGGCATCCAGAGCATGAGCGGCGGAGACCCAGTGGATGGTTGATTTCACTTTGCGTCCATCAGGCGTGTTGCCGCCGCGCGTAGCGGGGTCGTAGGTGCAATGGACTTCGAGCACTTCTCCGGTCTTTTCGTCCTTCACTACACTGGTGCATGTAACCAGGTAGCCGTAGCGCAGGCGGACTTCGCGTCCAGGGGAGAGGCGGTAGTAGCCTTTGGGCGGGACTTCGCGGAAGTCATCCTGCTCGATGTAGAGCACACGGGAGAACGGAACTTTGCGCGTGCCGGCACCGGGGTCTTCCGGATTGTTGACCGCATCCATTTCCTCAACCTGGCCTTCGGGATAGTTATCAATCACCACCTTCAACGGCCGCAGCACGGCCATGACGCGCAGTGAGCGCTTGTTGAGGTCCTCGCGAACAAAGTGCTCGAGCATGGCGAGTTCGAGGATGCCGTTGGTCTTGGTGACGCCGATCGAAGCGCAGAAGTTGCGGATAGCCTCGGGAGTATAGCCGCGGCGGCGGATGCCGGAGAGCGTGGGCATGCGGGGGTCGTCCCAGCCGTTCACGTGGCGCTCCTGCACCAACTGCAGCAGCTTGCGCTTGCTCAGCAGCGTATAAGTAAGGTTGAGGCGGTCGAATTCAAACTGGTGCGAAGGAAAGATGCCCAACTGCTCGATGAACCAGTTGTAGAGCGGGCGATGATCTTCAAATTCCAGCGTACAGATAGAATGCGTAATGCTTTCAATCGAATCAGACTGGCCGTGGGCGTAATCGTACATGGGATAGATGCACCATTTATCGCCGGTGCGGTGGTGCTCGGCATGAAGAATGCGGTACATCACCGGGTCGCGCATGTTCAGGTTGGGCGCGGCCATATCAATTTTGGCGCGAAGTGTGCGGGAGCCATCGGGAAATTCGCCGGCACGCATGCGCTCAAAGAGATCGAGGTTCTCCTGGACGGAACGGTTGCGATATGGGCTCTCCTGGCCGGGTTCGGTCAGGGTACCACGGTATTGGCGGACCTGGTCGGCGCTTAAGTCGCAGACGTAGGCTTTGCCCGTCCTGATGAGTTGCACGGCCCACTCGTAGAGCTGGCCGAAGTAGTCGGAGGCGTAGCAGAGGTTCTCCCAGTCGAAGCCGAGCCAGCGCACATCGGCCATGATGGAGTCAACGTACTCGGTCTCTTCTTTTTCGGGGTTGGTGTCATCAAAGCGCAGGTTGGTGCCGCCACGGAATTCATCGGCCAAACCAAAATCAATGCAGATGGCCTTGGCATGGCCGATATGCAGATATCCGTTGGGCTCGGGGGGAAAGCGGGTCCACACGCGTCCGCTGAATTTGTTGGTCTTCAGGTCTTCGAGGATGGCATCGCGGATGAAGTTGGAAGGCTTGGCGGCCGCCTCAGCCGGGGCGGCGGCTTCCAGATCGGGCTTGGGTGTGTTCATAACTTCTTTTTTGGGTTCGGTTGGCATATTTCCAGTTTGCGCAAGGTTACATTTACATCTTACCGCGTGAATCGTTCTTTTATCATGAACCAAGCATCTGACTCACCCCAGAGACACAGAGGCCACAGAGGTTTTTGGCCACGGATTAACACGGATGAGCCCCGCAAAACCTGTGTCTTTCCCGGCCCAAACTGGGGTGTACCGCATACCGGGAGAGTTATTGACCACCTAAGGTTTTGACCATACAATTTACTTCCACCCACTCTCGCGGAGAGTTTTTACTGGTTTCCCTTTCCGGCTTTGACCCCGCCGATCTTTAGATGGAACCGAGCGCCCTCAATTCGATCCTACTAATACAGGGCAGCAGCGCGTTTCTGCTCTTCCTGGTGTTTCGCTTTCTGTACGTAGAAGGGCGAGAGCGCTACTTTTTTGCCTGGCAGATTGCCTGGGGGCTGTTTGCTGTCTATAGCCTGTGCCAACTGCTTATTGGCTATCAAAACTTTATTGGCTATCAAACTGCGTGGACGCCACTAATCTACTTTTGCGCCAAGACGACGCTGGCGCTCATGGCCTTTTGCATTTATGTCTCTACCCGCTGGGTGCGGGAAGATTTTATCTGGCGCTGGCTTGATGCCGTTCTGCTGGCTGTAGCGTTGGGTTGGTCGTTGGGTACGGCATTGATGCTGGCCAGAATACAAGAACCATTCTCAGGATTCGCCGGCCAGCATCCAGTGAAATACTTCTTCGTGGTTGACTTGGGCATCGCTTTGCTGCTGGCCGTTTCTGGCTGGCGGTTTTTTGCCTACGGCGGTAAGCGCAGCTCGCCCCCCTTACGGATGATCGGTATTTCGCTGCTGGCATGGGCCGTGCTTCTGATGTTGGGGCACTCTCAGATCTCACTGCTTCCGTTTTTCATCGGGTACTCGAAATTTCTAGTTTTTATTCTGCTACTGTTGCTGGCATTGGCAATGGTCATGGCGCTCTACGAGAATGAGCGCCGTCGCATACGGGAGAGCCTGCTGGATTTCTCACGCTTGCAGCTTGACCACCGCCGCCTGATGGACGCCTCTGAAATCGAAGAGCCCATAGGAGAGGTGCTGGAGCGGGTGCTCAGGACCATGCACACGCAGCAAGGGGTGATTTGGATTGCACAGGATTGGCGGCGGGTGCTGCCCAGTGTGCAGCACGGGCTTACGGCAGATTTTTTTAATACGTTGAACGAAGAAGGCGCAGCAGACTTCCTGGCGGAACGAGCAGCGGCCTGTGAAGGCCCGTGGATCAAGAAGAGTCTGGGCTCGTTGCTGGAAGAAAATTCCGCCGACCCTCGCGCCGTAAAACTATGCCGCATGCTCGATGAACAGAAGTCCCCCGGACTTACGGTTGTCAGCCTGCGCACGCAGGAGAACAACTTCGGCGTGGTGATGGCGCCGCACCCGGACCGCGCCGGCTTGAGCCGGTTGCAGGTCCGGCTGCTGGCCGCGATTGTGCAGCAACTGAGCATGGCGCTGGAAAATTATGTGCTCATGCAGCAGGCCATTCGCCGCACGCAGGAGTATGAACTGCTCACCGACATCGGCCAAGTGGTCAGTTCACAGCTTGATTCCGATGAAGTCTTGCGGGCGATCCAGCGCGAGTTGGGATGCCTGTTCGACACGCGCAACTTCTACATCGCATTCCAGGAAGACGATGAGATCCGTTTTGAACTGGAAGTCGTGGATGGCGAGCTGCTACCTAAGCGCACACGGCGCTGCACCAACGGGATTACGGAATTCATTATTCAGTCCGGGGAGCCGCTGCTGGTGCGCTCCGAGATGGAAAAGACGCGCTCGGGCCTGGGACTGGTGCCCACGGGCCGGCGTTCGCGCTGCCTGTGCGGCGTGCCCATCTTCATGATGGGACGCGCCGTGGGTGTGATGGCCGCCCTGAACTACGAGCGCGAGTTCGTGTACGAAGAGCGCGACCTTAACGTGCTGAAAACTGCCGCCGGACAAGTCGCCGTGGCGGTGAGCAATGCCCGTCTTTTTGCCGAAGAGCAGCGGCGCTCGCGTTACCTGGAATTTTTGAATAACGTCTCGCGCACGGCAATCTCGAGCCAGGAGCCGGAGGCGATGATGGCGGAGATTGTGGGTGAAATCGAAAAGAACTTTCACTTTGACCACATCGGGATTGGCATTCTGGCCTATGCGCGCAAAGAAATTGAAATTCAGGCGGAGGCCGGCAGCGCGGAAAAAAATGTGGGACGGCGCATTCCCCTGGGCGTGGGAATTCTGGGCCGGGTGGCGCGCAACAACGAGATGGCGCTGGTGCAAAATATCGGCGAAGGCCGCCTGCTGGGCATTCTTCCAGAGTCGAAGTCGGTGCTGTGCATTCCCATTGCGTACGGAGAAACAATCCTGGGGGTGCTCAATGTCGAGAGCGTGCGTGAAAATGCATTCGAGCAGCAAGAGGTCCTGATCCTGCGCACGCTGGCTGACCTGCTGGCAACCGCGCTGCACAATGCTTTCGTGTTTAAAAATATGCAGCAACAATCCATCACCGATGGATTGACCGGGATCAAGACGCGGCGTTTTTTCAACGAGGCCCTGCAATCGGAGTGGAAGCGCGCGCGGCGCACCAAGCGTCCTTTTTCGGTGGTGCTGATTGATCTGGATAAATTCAAGAGCGTCAACGACAGCAAAGGACACCTGGAAGGCGACCTGGTGCTGGCGCGGGTGGGAAGAATCCTGGAACAGAAATCGCGGCAGTCGAACATTGTGGCCCGCTACGGCGGTGATGAATTTGTGATCCTGATGCCGGAAACCAGCCTGGAGCAGGCGCAAATCCTGTGTGAACGCCTGCGCCTGTGGATCGCCACCGACACCATGCTCAACGAACGGCAGATCACCGGCAGCTTCGGCATTGCCGCCTTTCCGACGCACGGCAGTTCGACGGATGACCTTCTCCACATTGCCGATCTGGGAATGTACACTTCGAAACGCGCCGGCGGCAACCGCGTCTCCACTCCGCAGGACTTTGCCGACTCGGAGGCCCTGCCCCCCAAGAACGCCGTCACCCAGTACGTTGAATTATTTTTGCAGCGAGAGAACATTGGGCCGGAAGCGATGGAAGAGCTGGTGGATACCATGCAGCAGTTGGCGTATTCCATCGTGGATGGCAGCGGAGTGGACGCGTTGCTGGAAGCGGTCAATATGCTGAACCGGGCGGCGGAATCGCGCGACGTTGCCACCGCCGGACACGGCGCCTCTGTGGCCCATTATGCGGAGATGGTGGGAAATGAAATGGGTATTTCTGAAGAAGAGCTTGCGGATGTGGTCCGCTCCGCGCGCATTCATGATATTGGGAAAGTGCTGGTGCCTGAATCCATTCTGAATAAAGCCGGCAAGCTAAGCCGCGATGAATTTCGTCAGGTGCAGCAGCACTCCGTGCTGGGGGCGAGAATCGCAGAGCTTGTTCCCGGCGGCTTGCGCGTGGCTACGCTGATCCGGCACCACCATGAAAGATTTGATGGCAGCGGGTATCCCGACAAGCTTCGCGGGGAGAAAATTCCACTGGGAGCACGCCTGATCGCCGTAGCAGAAGCCTATGTGCAACAAACCAGCGAGCGCACCTACGCCACCCGCAAAGGCCCGGCCCAGGCACTGGCAGAGCTCGAAGCACTCAGCGGCACACAATATGACCCTGCCGTGGTCAAGGCCTTCCTGCACAAGATGCGAAGTTTGAAGCCGGTGACGGCGGAGGGATGAAGGCAGTTACCAGATCTCAGTTGCCGGTTGCCAGTTTCTTGGAAGGACGATTTGCGATTTAGAAGTACGATTTAAGAATTTTATTCCTGGTGTGGCTGCGCTTTCCTTCGTCGTAAAGACTCCTCTGAGAATGCCTTACGCCAGCCCCAGACTGTGAAATGCAAAATTTCATTCTTTAGGCAACTTTTAATTCACCTGGTAAAAATTTCATCCTAGACATTCCAGAAAGTCAACCCTTGGGCAGAAATAAGACTCTAACTTACGAATTTTCAATTACTTAATTCGGCATGGTTCTTGCATTGTTTTTGCATGTTAGGCCAGGGTTGCGGCGCTTCGTTCCGGAGGTTATACATGAACGGTTCGGTCAATGATAGCCACACTGATTATGACAGCGGTCCCTATCAATTTCCCGCATTACCGGTGTATCGCTCTGGGGAGATTGTGCGAGAAACCGGTCTTTTTACCGTGATTCATCCGCGAGAGACGAAATCGGTTGAGGTAGTGATCTTACGCGGCACGAAACTACCTTTCTGTCCCGATTGCAATCACGCGCTCGCGTTTTGTCTGGAACAAGCAACGCCTGACCTCAGCGAAGATACTGATTTCGCCCCTCCGAAACGGAACCGAAGGTACCGGAGGCATGGAAGACAAACAAAAGGCGGCGTGAGAGCAATTTGCGAATTACGATTTACGAATTTCAAATGTCACAACTCTTTACTCGTAAATCAAGAATCGTAAATCGACAATCGTAAATCATAAATCCTAGGATTCTTCGTTGACCCGCAGCACAGCCAGGAAGGCTTCCTGGGGAATATCCACTTTGCCGACGCGTTTCATGCGGCGTTTGCCTTCTTTTTGTTTTTCCAGCAGCTTGCGCTTGCGGCTGATATCGCCACCGTAGCATTTGGCGAGCACGTTTTTACGGATGGCGGCCACGGTTTCGCGGGCGATGATCTTGCCGCCGATGGCGGCCTGAATGGCCACTTCAAACATCTGGCGCGGGATGAGTTGCCTCATCTTGGCGACCAGCGCCTTGCCGCGCTCGTAGGCGAACTCGCTGTGCACGATGAGGGAGAGCGCATCCACGGGATCGCCGGCCACGAGGATATCGAGCTTCACCATGGGCGACTCCCAATAGCCGGAGAGGTGGTAATCGAGCGAAGCGTATCCGCGCGAGACGGATTTCAGGCGGTCATAGAAATCGAGCACGATTTCATTCAGCGGCAGCTCGTAGGTCAGCATGACGCGCGTGGAGCTGACGTATTCAAATCCCTTCTGCTTGCCGCGCTTTTCTTCGACCAGCTTCAGAATGTTGCCGACAAACTCTTCGTTGGTCAGGATGGTGGCCATGATGATGGGCTCTTCCACCTTGGCAATCTCGCTGGTGCCCGGCCAGCGCGAGGGATTATCGATTTCAACCACCGCGCCGTCGGTCTTGGTGACCCGGAAGCGCACGCCGGGAGCAGTGGTGATAAGAGCAAGATTGAACTCGCGCTCCAGGCGCTCCTGGATGATTTCCATGTGCAGCAA
>Ga0099829_10000788_pt1 | contig 16805 bp, 8 predicted proteins | sample CZO8metaG_3_FD_79336 | JGI IMG/M metagenome (GOLD analysis project Ga0099829, IMG submission 79336) | Vadose zone soil microbial communities from the Eel River Critical Zone Observatory, Northern California, USA - CZOApr15con2H2.8 metaG | ecosystem: Environmental > Terrestrial > Soil > Vadose...
AACTCGTGCCCAATCTCGACAGCGTTGTGCGATTCGAAGGTGAATTGACCTTACTTGAACTCGTGACCCGGCTATCTCATGAAGAAGACTGGCACGCGATCCAGGGACTCGCCTACCGCACCGATGAGCAGGTGGTCTCAACATCTTTGCGGCCATTGGTGGATGATCTGGATCTTTTCCCGTATCCGGAACGCGATTTCAAACCGGTGATGACCTTAGGACACACCATCATGCCTTTGCTGGCGAGCCGTGGCTGTGCACGCACTTGCTCGTTCTGCTCGATTCAGACGTTTTACCGGACGGTTCCTGGAAAAATCGTTCGGACCCGCAAACCATCCAAGGTGGTGGATGAGATGAAAATGCTGCATGAAGACCGGGGTACGACAATTTTCCTTTTTCAAGATGACGACTTCCCGTTATTTGGACCAGTGTGGCAAAGGTGGACGAGAGAGTTTGTTTCTGAGCTGCAAAAGAGCGGCTTGCCCAAACATACGGTCTGGAAAATGAACTGCCGCGTCGATGCGGTGGATAAAGACCTGTTTTGCTCTATGCGCGATACTGGTCTTTATCTTGTATATATGGGGCTTGAGTCGGGCAACGCAGAGGGGTTGAAGACGCTGCACAAGCAAATCACCGTCGAGCAAAACCTGCGCGCGGTTGAAATCTTAAAGAGCATCGGACTGTTCTTCGAATATGGCTTTATGCTCTTTGACCCATCGAGCACCTTCGAGGCGGTGCGCGCGAACTTGAATTTCTTGCGCGCCATTGTCGGGGACGGCTGCTGCCCAGTCACATTCTGCCGGATGCTGCCTTACGATGGGACTGCGATCAAGGATGACCTGGCCAACAGCGGCAGGCTTCGAGGAGACGTCTGCAATCCTGACTATGATTTCCTCGATCCGCGTCTTACCGAGTTTTACAACGCGCTCACGCAGTATGTTGACATTCGAGGCTGGATCCACGGTTACCGGGCGCTTTCTCTACAGCTCGGCTGGGCCTGGAACGAGGTCACGATCATGGAGCGGCTTTTTCCACTGGGGGAAGAGTTGCAAGCCTATAAAAGCATTCTTCGCCAGATCACGCAAAGCAGCAATGGCATGTTGCTGGGTGTGGTCGAAGATCTCTCCTATGTTTACTCCGACGGGAGGACCATTTCCTGGACTGCGGAAACGGTGGAAAAAGCGCGCTGCCAGTTCCTTGACGATTTATTGCGTGAGCGCAACCGGTTCGTCTCGGCGAATGAAGATGTCCTTCTTCGGGCGCTGGGCCGCAATCCAGCGGAAGAGCCTAAAGAGATGGTTGAGTTGTGAGGTTCCCGGCTCGCTAATGAGCTTTCGGCAGCGTGGCATCAATGAAGTTGGCGAAATCCTGCTTCATCTTGGGATGCGCAACCGAGTTCAGATACACCATGTGACCTGAATCATAGGTCGCAGTTGAGATATTTTTGTGATATTCAGGTGGGAGATCCAGGTGATTCATGGTGTAATCGACGGCCATAAAGGGAGTCGCGAGATCGTAGTACCCTTCCATCACCAAAACTTTCAGGAAGCGGTCTTTGACCATGGCTTGCCGCAGGGCGGTGGCGGTATCCGCGTATCCCATATCTGATGCTGGTGCGCCGGATCCCTGTGGCGGTGGCGGTCCACCGGTCCAGCTCCATTGGAAGAGACCGCTGTTTCTGGCTGAGTTGTAGTAGGGCATATCCACTTTGTAGTTGAGCTCACGCCGGATGTAATCATTGAACGTTGAGGTAAATGGTGGGCCGATCTGTGAGTTGGTGGGATCGTAGAACGGCGTATCAAAGAAGCCGTTTGGGTCCGGTCCGGTGAAGCGGCCATCATAACGGCCTACAACAAGCTTCTGGTCAGCGAGCAGATAGCGGGTAAACGTACGGACATCGATGCGCAGGTTGGCTTGGTCAATGACGTCTTTGCTCAGTCCCGTGTAGCGTGCCAGCTTATCAATAATGGATTGTCGCTCCTCGGGAGTAAGTGCGTCTCCTTTGGCCAGGGCTTGCGAATATTCTCCTCTCGCCCATTGCGCTGCCTCTTCCCGCGTGTGATTAAAGTCCTGCGTCAGATCAGGGGCTAACTTGTGATGATAGGCCGCAATGCTGGCGAAGGTCGGCAGATAAAGCGGATAGGGCACATCATTGGTTTTGGCGAAGTCCAGAGTTTCAAAGCTCAACACCGTAGACAGAAGCACGATGCCGTTGAAGGATATGCCGCGGTCTGCGAGGTATCCTGCTATTCCTGCCGAACGAGTGGTGCCGTAACTCTCGCCGAAAAGATAGTGAGGCGATAACCAACGCTCATAGCTTGAGAGATACATGCGGATAAACTCGCCAAACGATTCGATATCTCCACGCAAGCTCCAATAGCGGCGGGCAGCGGCTGTATCTGCCGGACGGCTGTAGCCCGTGCCGATGGCATCCACCAGCACCAGGTCAGTCTTGTCTAAAGGCGTGTTGGGATTATCCATCAGATGATAAGGAGATTCTGGCAACCATCCATCAGGGTGAAGCACGACCTTGCGCGGTCCTAACGCGCCCATGTGCAGCCAGATGGAAGCTGAACCAGGACCGCCGTTGAAGGCAAACGTGACGGGACGTGAGCTGGAATCTGTCTCATCGAGCGTGTAGGCAACGAAAAACATCTCTGCCTGAATTTTTCCTTCGGCATCCTTGATCGGCAACCGGCCGGCGGTTGCGGTGTAACGCAGCAACTTACCGTTCAAGTGAATCTCATGATGAGTTTGTACGGGCGGGACTTCAGTCATGTCGAAGTGCATGGGACGAAGAGAACCTTCTTCCGCGGCTGTCTCGGATGTTCGCTGCTGGGCCGGGCTTTCGGGCTGCACTCGTTGGGGCTGAGGCTGCGCCGGCTGCTCGCCGGGTGTTTGCGGAGTAGAAGCACTGGATGGCGCGGGCTTCTCGGCTCGAGATGGCGGTTTATCGCTTTGCTGCCCATAGCTGACCAGCGAAGCAAATGTCACGAGCATCAATATCTGCAGTGCGGATTTCATTCTGCCACCTCGTTTTTAAACGATGAATTCTAATGCATTTTCAGAATTGGCGGAGCATTAAGGGGCCCGAGCGGTTGGTTTTACCCATCGGGCGGCGCGAGCTCCCCTTTATCTTTTAGTAAATTCCTGGCCCTGATCTTGCGGGTCACCCGCACCCACTTGCTCAACTGTGTTTAGAGCTCCTGAAGCGGCATAATCCCCTCATGTTTGCTGGGGAAAGTCGCTACCGCGTTGGGGCACTTGCTGAGGTATCCGAGTGTTTACTTAATAGATATCATCCGCGAGGGCGTTTCTGAGCGATAGGGAACCTCTTCCGGCCTGACCGGTTACTGCTTTTTGCGGATTTTCAAAGAGCGTTTATCTCAGGGCTCCGCAGCCAAAATAAGGCTGCTGCGCCCTCGCGCTGCGCTCGCGCTCATCCGGCGCTCGCTTCGCGCTCACCCGGGGGCACGCGCCCCCGCATTCTTGAATGCCAGACACACGTCGTATGACAATGATGACCTGAAATTTCTGAAAAATGAAGGATTTGATATCACGGTGATATCAATTAGCGGGTCACTTGAGGATGGTATCAAGATAGCCTTCAACCTTTTCGGCCCATAACCGTCCGTGGGCCTGAAGACCGCTGGCGCTGAAATGCACGCCCGTGCCGTTGTTCTGGCGATAGTCGCCGGTAAGTGTATCCGTGTCCGGTCCCTGGAGAGCAATACCGTCTTTCCAAAGGCTCTGCTGCGCTTCACGAATCGGCGGAGACGAAGAGCTTTTCGGCGAATAGCTGACCTGAGCGACGAACCAGGGGAAATCCCAACCGGCATTGCGTCGCGATTCGCGAATGACATGTTGGAGCAGCCGGCGGTAATCATCGCCTGCGATCTGGTGTTCGGGTTTTTGATTGGAATCCGATTCACCCTGGTGCCAGAGCAAAGCCCGAAAGCCACCGGGGCCCAACTGGTGAATGCGTTTCATCAATCCATCAAAAAGTTCGCCGGTGCATTCCAAATTATTTGGAGCGGTGGTCACGAAGAATTTCGGATACGTCGGCGGTACTTCAATGCGCTCGCCCTTGGGAAGCCACTGCCGCACGCTGGTGGAGCCGTGGCCCACGCTGGCCACTGCAATGGGAACGTGGTATCGCTCATAGAGCGCATCGCCGAAGGCAGGAATAAAGCTGCCTTTCGTGCTATGGTCCTGGACTCCTGGCTGAGGATCGTTGGCGATGCTCCAGGCGTCTCCGCTGAAAGAAACCACCATGCCAGATTTGGTCTCCTGGCGGACCTCGCCGTAGTTGGTGGAGTTGGACTGGCCCGCGATTACGAAGACTTCTCCAACGCCAACGTGGGGAACCTTGGTTTCAAAGACCGGTTTGCCGGATTTCAGGACGCGAAGCTGAAACTCATAAAATCCTCCAGCGGGTACGTTCCACTCGGCGCGAAAGGTGTGCGATGTGCAATCGAGAGGCAGGCGCTTCCATTGGCCAGGCAGCGCTCCCAAAATGGATGTGCCTTGTAAGCGCGCCTCGACCCGCGGACAATCGTTCGGAACATGACCGCTGATCAGAACCTTACCTTTCTCCCGTGTCTGGCGCTGAAAAACCTGATAGTCGGCGGGAGAATCAATAGAGACGGTGGGTGCTGGGTTGTTAGCAGCTTGTGCGAGCGATGTCGCAGGCGATAACGCCAAAGCAAACACGAGCACAGCTCGAAGCCGATGAAGAGATTTTTTGTACACGAATCGCTTAGCCTTAACAGATTCTGTTGAGAATTTACGTTTTGTTGCATCAACATTTGAATCGCCAATAATAATATGGATTGCTGGTGTTGCGAAGCCGGGGTTAAGGTGCACGAAGATAGGTGAATCTTGAAAACCTCAGGGGCTATTGAGGCTACATAATAATGTCCTGACTTACAAAACGCCGGGGCTGAAGCCCAAAGTCTTGTATCCCTTTACCCCGGCCTAAAGGCCGGGGCTCCCACCGTGCGCCGCAAAGCGGCGCAAGAGGACATTGCTCCCTTTACAAACGCGGTAGCAGAGAGCTTCGGCGCAAAAGGGATTCCTCCGCTCCGCGTCGGAATGACAAGAAGGGCCGATTTTTTTCGCAGCCTCTGAAAGCCGTGTGATCCATACATTTTTGAATTTTTCCGCAACCTCCCACGGCTAGCCGGGGCAAGGGCTGAGGGCGTGCCTCTCGGCAAGCTATTTATGAAACCTGTTCTATTCTAGAAGAAGGAAACTTATCCCCTGATAGAGGGTTCATGGTGGATGATAGAGGCAGGTGGTTGGCGGCGAAAGGGTAGCTTTGGACGAACAACAAGAAAGAAATCTGAAGTTTAACTGGCTCGACATGGTCTGGCTGGGGATCCTGGCCAGCCTTGCCGTTCTGCCGCCATGGGAGACTCACAAGTGGCTCATCCTGGTGGCCATTGGTCTGGTGCAACTGGGTGAAAGATGGATCCTCACGCAAGTGCCGCGATACGGCCGCTCTTATGTTGTCCTGCTCAAGATTCTGCTCGCTACCCTCCTGCTTGATCACACCGGGCCGGAACCGAGCATCAACAGCAGTTACTATCCCATCTACTACCTGCCGGTGATAACCGCTGCAATCTACTTCGGTCCGTGGGGCACGTTGTTGTGGACCCTATTGGCCGCGGCCGCATACTGCTCCTATCTCATACCGTATCTCACTACTACGACCCAGGAGTTTGAGTTGACCCCAGCCGGCGTGGCGGAGCTGGCGATCCGAGTTTTGTTCTTCTTTCTGGCGGGGATGGTGGTGAACCGGTTTGTGGTGGAAAACCGGCGGCAGGTGGAGCTGTACCAGAAGCTGGCGGAAGAGTTGGCTGAGACCAACCGCCGCCTGGAGCAAGCGCAAGCTGAAGCGCGACGCTCAGAACGATTGGCCGCCCTCGGCCAGCTCTCTGCCGGATTGGCGCATGAAATCCGCAACCCGCTGGGCGTCATCAAGGGATCGGCAGAGATGCTGAACAAAAAGCTGCAAACATCAGAGCCGCTCGCGGCCGAACTTGCAGGCTACATCTCGAGCGAGGTGAACCGGCTAAGCGCACTGGTCAGCCGGTTTTTGGATTTTGCGCGGCCGTTGCATGCAGAGACGACGCCTCAAGAGGTCACTGTGCTGCTGGAGCGGGCATTGAAATCCGTAGGAGACCAATGGCGAGGAGGCAAAATCGAGGTCGAGCGCGAGTACGCGAAAGAGCAATTGCCGGTGCCGCTGGATGAAAATCTTTGCGAGCAGGCCTTCATCAACCTGGTGCAAAACGCCTACGAAGCCATGGGCGATGCGGGTGGAACTCTGAACGTACAAGTCTCTCCGGCACAATTGAACGGGCGGCGCGGGGTAGAGGTGCAAATACAGGACACAGGCCCCGGTATTCCGGCAGAGCTGTGTGAGCAGGTTTTCAATCCTTTTGTCACCACGAAGAAGACAGGCGTAGGATTGGGGCTATCCATTGTTTCCAAAATTATGGACGAACACCACGGCTCCATTCGTGTAGCCAGCAATACGAACCGTGGGGCGTGTTTTGTGCTGTTTTTCCCGGCAGAGGAAGCGATGGCATCATCGCTAACCGCGTGAGCAGAAGTGTAGGCTTTTTATTTCACCGCGGAGGCGCTGAGACGCGGAGAAAAACACAAGATTTCACCACGGAGGCACGGAGACACTGAAGTGGCGACAAAGATTTAGCCTTTTCTTCTTTGCGGTTGTCTTTTACTGGCAACTGAGAACTGCTTCTTTGTAACCTGAAACTCGAAACTTGCAATGCCGACCATCCTTATTATCGAAGACGAAGCCAAGATGCGCCGCCTGCTCGAGCTTGACCTGGGAGAGGACGGATTCACCACACTTTCTGCCGCTGACGCAGAGAGCGGCTTGAAACTTTTGCGCGAGCAGCCGGTGGACATCATCGTGACCGATCTGAAGCTTCCCGGAATGGGAGGACTGGAATTCCTGCAGGCTGCCAAGCGGCTCGATGCCGCACGCCCCGTAGTGGTCATGACTGCCTTCGGCAGCATTGAAACTGCGGTCGAAGCCATGAAGGCGGGGGCGAGCGATTATGTGCTGAAGCCATTTTCGCTGGCAGAGATGCGGATCGTGCTCCACAAAGAGCTGGCCGTCGGCAAGCTGCGGGAAGAGAACCGCTCGCTGCGCGAGGCGCTAGGGCAGCGATACGCACATCCTAACGTCGTGGCCCGCAGTGCCAAGATGCAGGAGGTACTGGCCATGGTGGAGCGCGTAGCGCAGACAAACTCCACTGTGCTGCTGGGCGGAGAAAGTGGCGTGGGCAAAGACCTGATCGCGCGGGCGATTCATGAAAAATCGCGGCGGGCATCGGGGCCGTTTATCAAGATCAACAGCACGGCTATTCCGGAAAGTCTCCTGGAGAGTGAATTGTTCGGTTACGAGAAGGGCGCATTCACAGGTGCGACCAGCAGCAAGCCCGGCAAGTTCGAACTCGCGGACAAGGGAACACTCTTCCTCGACGAAATCGGCGATGTGCCTCCGGCCACGCAGGTAAAATTGCTGCGCGTGCTGCAGGAGCGTGAGTTCGAGCGGCTGGGAGGCACGCGTACGCTGAAGGTAGATGTAAGGCTGATCGCCGCCACCAATCGCGACCTGCGGGCTGCATTGGAGCAGGGAACGTTTCGCGAAGACCTTTATTACCGCCTGAACGTTGTGCCCGTTGACATTGCGCCGCTGCGCGAGAGAAGGGAAGATATCCCTGAGCTGGTGCAGCTTTTTATTGCGCGCTTTTCCGCCGAGTCGGGAAAAGCAATCACCAGCATCAAGCCGGAGGCCATGCAGATGCTGGTGAACTACTACTGGCCGGGGAATGTGCGCGAGCTGCAGAACATTGTGGAGCGCGCGGCTGCACTGGCGTCCGGTCCCGTGCTCGAAACCGGCGACATTCACCTGGATGCACCACGCTCCAAATCAACTAACTCTGGCAACAACTTTTTGCCAGAGGGGATGACGCTGGAGCAGTGGGAAGACGAGATGATCCGCGAAGCCCTGCGCCGCGCCAATGGAAACAAGAGCCAGGCGGCGCGTCTGCTGGGCCTCTCCCGCAATGCGCTACGCTACCGGCTGACTAAGATTGGCATCGCCGATGAGCCAGAGGCGGAATAAGAGTAAAGAAGGGTCGTGCCTGCCGGCACAACCCCGTGATGATTCACAATTGCCCAGGATGGAAACTTTGCTTACAGACCTGGACGACAGGGTGTTGATTGCGTATTGGGAAGATCGGAGCGCTGGTTGCCGTTCTGGTCATAGTTGCTGAAGACGCAGCTCGAAAAGGACCCATTGAAGCTGAAACCATAGCCGCTATCAATCTGGTTGTATTGGTAGACATTCCCGAGGTTGCCGAAGCTGTCCGACAGCTGGCTTGTCGCGAACGCGTGGCCCGACTCGCCGCCATCATTCACGAAATCTGTCCGGGCTACCACAGTGTTGGTTACGTTGCCGCGGAACAGGATGCCGTTGATCGGAGTCCCGCCGCCTTCGATGATGTTGTAAAGGAACGTGAAACCGTCGAACCGCGTGTCACCGCCGATCACGATCCCGTTTTGCTGCGGATTATCGATCCAGTTGAACTGAATATTCACCGCATCGTTGAACTCGCTGTCGATATTGAAGCCGTACCGGTTGTTGAAGGCGACGTTGTCGTGAATATAGACGAACTTGTTCGGGGCGCCTCCAGTTCCAACGACTAACGGCATCTCCCAGCCTCCGTAAGCGATATCGTAGCCATTGACGACGTTATACTGCATCGCCCCGGTCGCGTAGACCATGGTGATGGCCGTGCAGAAGTGGCCACGCCATTGGCTCATGGTGACAAATTCAATCGTATTATCTTGCGAAGGAGGGTCCGGGGGATTCGCATGGTTGGGCGTGTTGTTATAAGCCACCGAGGCAATCGAAACCGGGAAGGCTTCTCCAAACGGATCTTCGCTGGCCGCATTGATGACGTTGACGTGATGGATATAGTGCTGCCCAATGTTATCGCGCAGGTGAATAGCGTCCAGCCTGAGGGACTGTGAACCTGCCTGCGGTTTCAGGTTGGGGAAGTTGTCGTCAATTGTCATGTCGGAGATTTCGTCTCCCGGATTGGTGTCTGAGCTGGTGGCAAAAACCACATTGCTGCCCGTCGGGACCCATGGTGACGCGGGTTCGCCTCCCGGCGGTGGAACATAAAACGATGCCAGTTGCACGGTAGTCTGATTCATCCCAGCTCCGTGGATGTGCCAATGTGGTCCCAGGGCGAAACCCCTGTTCTGAATCGTCTCACTGCTGTGTGGAATGTTAATGACCCAGTTATAGCTTCCATCTGTCTGGTAAGTACCGGGCCCCAGACAAACAATCAGGTGGTCCGTGGCCGGTATCCCGCCGGCTGGATCATGTGTGTATGACCTCAGAATGCTGTCAAACAAGTTTCCATTGCGCGGATCGGCGGCCGTGTTGCCTGATCCGTCCAGGTCATCCGTGCGGATGCCGATGTAAACCCGTGTGTACCCCGCAGGCGGATTGCGGTTAATGCAATCGGTGTCAACCAACAAGATGTCCTTTGGGGTGGGGCAGAGAGATCCCGGAGGGCATTCGAAGTAATTCACCTGCGTTGCCTGGCGCCCGAACTGCTTCCCTCGGCGCAGCCAATGCAACATGGGGTCAATGTAGCGCCCCATGGCTGTCCCACCGTAAGCCGTAGCGACGTCAGGATAGTTATTGATATACGCCTTGATGTCAACGTCGGCGCTGCCTTGGCGGCCTTCACGGACGAGTCCCGTGCCCAGGAAATGTTGGGCTGCTGCTATGTAGCCCGTGCTGCCGAATTGCGCGAGCAGATCGGGATTGTTGGCCAGATAGTATTTGACGTCGAATTCCAGGCTTCCCCTGCGGCCTTCGATGGGCAAACCCTGATTGATAAAGTGTTGCGCAGCCGCCGCATATCCGGTTGGACCAAAGGCCTGGGCAAGGTCTGGATTAGTCTGCAAATAAAACACCGGATCAAAGATGATGCCGCCACGCCGGCCGGCCGGCAAACCGAAGAGATTGTAGTGGTTGGTGACGGCGGACAGGTTGTTGCCATAGACGTTTTGAATATCGGGATAGATGCTCTCATAGAACACCGCATTGAACGTAAGATCGGGTGGTGGTGGCGGCGATGGTGGCGGCGGTGGGTCACAGCCAGTATCGCAACCCCCTCCCCCTATAGGGTCTTGCCCGTTGCCCGGTTGGGCCGTTACGAACATGAAAAAAAGAGTTAGCAAGAAAACAGCATAGAAACAACGCGAAAAAGACATAGTTACTCTCCTTGCGAACAGATCCTTATTCTTAAGAACGTTCTACCTTTAGACTCTTGCGGAACAAAGCTGGGCGGTAGATTCGTCCAATAGCTTTTAACCGGTATCCCCCAACTTCGCTGAGAACCTCGACCTCTATCCTCACAATAGATATGGCTTGGAGGGACGAATTGTTACATGCAAAAATTTTTGCCTCTGAAGGAATGACGCTGGGAGCAGTGGGAAGACGAGATGATCCGCGAGCCTTGCGCCGAGCAAATGGAAATAAGAGCCAAGCGGCGCGCCTACCGGGTCTCTCGCGCAACACGCTGCGCTACCGGCTGACTAAGATCGGCATCGCCGACGAGCCGGGGGCGGAATAAGGGAAAGCGCGGTTGACATCTGGCTTTGTGACATCCACCGGCAAGTTCGGCAACATGGAGGCGGGAGAATTTCTTTGCCAACCCGAAGAAAGCTTCATGGGACTTAAAAAAGTTGCTCTACCGTAGCGAACACGGCATAGTTGCCACCGCTGGTAAAGCTATTAAGAAGACCAACCAGCAAGCCAATCGGTATATCTGCGACACTCTGTACAACAAATGTGACTGAAGAATAATGGCCTGCGGCATTGCAGGGCAAAATTGGGATGTTGCCGATGCCGCTTGATGACCCTATAGTAATGAACTGGTCAGTGCCGCTAAGATCCCTCCAGTTTAAAGTGCTTGTTAGTGTGGCTGTCATATCCGCCGTGGTGCACAGTTCATATACAGAAACCCGGAATAAACCAGGCGCACTGGGAGTAAACAAGGCAAGGTTTTGATTCGTCTTTAATCCCGTAAGGTTAAAAGCAGCCACGATACCAGGTACGCCGTTCCCCGCTGTGGCCACACCGTTGTAACTGGTGATCTTATTGTTAATGCTGACGCTGCCATCGGTATCAATCCCCATTCTTTGAATATTGCCAGTGAAGAACCCGATAGGATGAGGAGTGAATGTGCCGAAGACACCGCCCGGCGTTCCTAAGGGTCCGGTGCCCAGCCCGTCGGCGTACATTTGCGAGACCACGGCCCCATTGTTGGCGGAGGCAGAAAAAACGGAAAAAGAATTGTTAGCAGTTGAAGTATTGCTTGTGTTGATCTGGATCCCGGCGGTGGTTGCGTCGGAATCAACTGCCTGCAGCTTGAAAGCCGGAGTAGGAGTGCCTATACCTACGTCGCCGGAAGCGGTGACATTGCCGGAGGCGGTGATATTTCCGTTGATGCTTTGATTGCCTGTAAAACTGTTCGACCCCAGGACCGCCGCCGTGCCGGCGATTTTTGCCGGGTTCAAGCTTCCATCCGCAATATTTGTATTGCTCACGCTGTTGGCTGCCAACATCGGGTTGGTCACTCCACCGGGCGCGATGTTAAGAAATACATTTCCGCTTGTGCCGCCTCCGGTGAGACTGGGTCCGGTCGCGATGCCGGTAATGGTGCCGGCCCCAGGGAATGTTTGCCCATTGGCAAACGTGATTGTGCCCGCCATGGCGCCGCCGTTCAGGCGCAAGTAACGGTTATCGGTGAAAGCAGTATCGAGGCCAATGGTGCCTGTGGTGGTAATCGTGCCGCCAGTCAAGCCGGCTCCTGCGCTGATGCTGCTTACGGTGCCGTTACCGCCGGGAAAAGTCTGGCCGCTGGCAAAGGTGACGATCCCGGAGCTGTTAATGCTGAGTGCGCCGATGGCAATGAAGCCGTTGCCCTCGCTGATAAGTGAATTGGTCAGTGTGAAGTTGGAGGCGATCTTCGGCAGATGAGCTGGCGTGGCGCTGCTGCGAAACAGGATTTGATAGAGCACCGGTCCATCCAGGGCTTTGCTGTTGGGCGAGGTACGCTGCCACACCAGCTCCGGCTGAGGCCGCAGACCGGCCAGGAGCACGGGCTTCGACGAATCTGCTGCCAGAGTTTTGGCGTGCGCGCCAATTGGGTGCTGGGTTTGGTCTGCGCTCCAGGCGTAGGGCGCAAGGCAAGTTGCGATCAGTACTGCCAAAGCCCTCTTCTTCAATAGGTTCATAAGATTCTCCTGCTTCTTTGTTGTGCGTGGCCAGTCCGCCGGTGGTCTCCGAACATTTGCACAAACGGCGCTTTCTCCGCGGCGTTATTCACCGGTGCAAGTGAAGCTGATAGAGTCGTTCCCGACACCATTCAAAGTGAAGGTATTGCCCGGACCTGGATATGCGGGATAGATTATGGTTACCGCATTGGCCGGCGTGGTGACATCACGGGCGATGCAGTTGTAAGTGGCCGAATTGTTGAAGCCGGCGCCGCCCGTCAGATTTACAACCTTAGTACCTGCACTTAGGATTGTTATCTGGTTTACGATATGCCCGCCGACGAGGGAGCCGGTGGGGTTCAAAATGGGAACGGAGTAATTCTCGGGGCCAAATAGCATCACTTGATATGTACCTGGGGATGCGTTGCTGGCAGAAAGGACCCGGCCTATGACAGTGCCTGCCGGGCGTGTGCTGCCTGCGTCGTGACATTGTCCTCCACTCAGCGCGACATAGTCGCCGCTGGTTATGCCGTTATTGAAAACACATTGAGCCTGTCCGATTTGGGCGATGGTCGCGTTTCCCGAGGTCCCTGCTCCGGCAATGACGATGCCGATGTACCCGGCGAACGAAAGATTGGAACTCGCGGCCATTGCCGGGTTTCCCAATACACCTGCAGGCTGGTTGAGCACAGTACCGTAAACCGGATGGTTGGGGACTGAAATCGTAATGGCTCCCGCCGGCACATCCACATTGCCGGCGTTATCCACGCTAAAGACTGGGTTGTTCACGCCGCCAATCACCAGGTTCCCGCTGTTATCCAGCGCGAGCCCCGAATCTACCAGGGTATAGTTAGGGCCGATCTTGGGAATCGAACCGATGTGCGCGCTGGAGCGGAACAGGATCTGATAGAGCACCGGCCCATCCAGCGCTGCGCGATCGGGCGAGGTACGTTGCCACACCAGGCCCGGCCGCAGGCCAGCCAGGAGCACAGGCTTCGACGAATCTGCTGTGATAATTTTGGCGTGCGCGCCGGCTGGGTGCTGAGTTTGGTCTGCGGTCCAGGCGCAGGGCGCAAGGCAAGTTGCGATCAGCGCCGCCAAAGCCCTCTTCTTCAATAGCTTCATAAGATTCTCCTGCTTCTTTGTTGTTCACTGCATGCGATACTCCGCTGCGAAATTGATATTCCCGGGGAACGGAGCACAGAAGCCGCCGCCCGCTCTGAACTGGAGCTCGGTGCCGGCCACAAAGGAGCTACTAATCGGGCCGGAGTCGAAGTGGTATTGGAGACCACCCGTATGGGACATGACATTGACGGCCAACTGCCCTTTATTGCTATCGCGAATTGAGAAAGTGACGGGCGATGTGCAGTTGAGCGGAACCCCCATGGTTCCACTGAAATGCGTGATCACGATGTCGTTGTCAGGGATAAAAAGGCTGATCTCGATATCAGGACCGGGTGTAAATGCGGTGAAAAGCATGCGCGGGTTGCTGGACATGGGCGCATCACCGCCCACAGACAAGCCATTGTTCGCGTTGAGCTGTTGCGTGAAGGTATTAACCGCTGCAAGCTGGGCGAAGGCTGCAGACCCCAGGTTATTCAATGCCGCAGCATTCACGCCACTAAGACCATTGCCGTTGCCCGAGAAAAAATTGGCGGAAAGAGTGCCGTTAACAGTGGCATCGCCGCCGATGTACGCTCCGCCCACGATGAGCGCCCCGCCACTGACCAGCACCCCGCCGCCGATGGTTACCGTGCCGCCGCTTTCCGAGAGCAACGAATTCGTAAGCGTGTAGTTGGTATCAATCTTGGGAATGAAACCGGGTTTGGCGTTGCTACGAAACAGAATCTGATAGAGCACCGGCCCATCCAGCGCTGCGCGATTGGGCGAGGTACGCTTCCACACCAGCTCCGGCCGCAGGCCAGCCTGGAGCGTCGGTTCGGGCTGGCTGGCACGATCCTTGGCTAAGCTTAAAAATTGCGCCGGCGCTTTAGCAGCGACCAAGGTTTGCGCTTGCGTCAGCCGGCAATGGCAAATCAGGACTGCTACCAAAACAAAACCGAAAACTCTGATACGAAAGTAAAGCATTGCGAACTCTCCAAATGTAAGTTTCCCCATAACTCAACTTCTTTCTGGCTGCCTGCCGGGCCCCTGGGCAGCAGTAACTTCAATCCAGCGGCTAAGGGAAAGGCGGCGTGTCGAACACACTAATCCTGGAGGCGAATAGCAAATTGCCGGTCACAAGCAGGTTACCGTTCAAATCCAGGGCGACGCCGGAAGAAGTACCGACTCCATGCTCGTTGAGCAGGTTGACGTGGAAATCCTGCTGACCAAAGACGAGGGTGGCCGGCTCGCCGTTCCCGTTCGGCGCGTGGAACCCCAGAACACGACGGTTGAGCTGGTCGGCCACATAGAGGTTATGTTTGGAGTCCACGGCGATATCTAAGGGCCAGTACAATGAACTGGCGCTGGGCGGTACAAGAGGCTGGGAAACGCCGAAGTTCGGTTGACCGATCACATAGTCGGCTTTTAAAGAGACGTTGGGGCTTGAGATATGCAGGACGCGACTGTTGTTGGTATCGGCAATATAGATAGAGCCACTGTCCTGAACGATTCCCGTGGGGCCGTTCAGGCCTGATGAATTCGGTGTGATGGCGCCAAAGTCCACCAGTTTGCTATTGAAATCGCTCTGACCTATCACTTGGGAAGGAAATGCCGGTTCCTGGTCAAATCCCTGATAAATCAGCACGCGATTATTGTTTGTGTCGGAAACATAAAGCTTGGGCTCAAAATTATCGTAGGCAACGCCATATGGCTGGTCCAAGCCGGTTGCGTTCACCGCTCCCTGTTGTCCGTTCCCGTTGGCAGCGTTGCTGGTAAAGTCTGGCTGGCCGACGACGAAGCTGGCCGCCATGCCTTGGGCGGCCAGCGGAGCATTGAATCGCAGCACGCGATTGTTGCCGTGGTCCACCACCCATACGTTGCCGGAAGGTTCCACGGCAATGGTCGTGGGTCTGTTGAGACCCTTGGCGCTTACGCCTCCCTCCCAGTTCACGGTCCCGTGGGTAAAGTCCGGTTGCCCAAGCACCACGTCAGCGTCGTTGCCGTTGATGAACTGCTGGGTGCTTGGCCAGCTTAATACGCGGTTCGCGTCCTGATCGGCGATAAAGAGCCGCCCGCTGTTTGCGTCTACCGCCACCCCGCGGGCAAAACATGGACGGGCAATGATCTGGTTTACGCATGGAACGTCGAAAACAGCGTCCGCAATGTTGTCAAAGGGAACATGATAGTAAAGATATTTCAGCACGCGGTGGTTTGCGCTATCGGCAACCACAAGGTCTACCGGGTCCGCCACGACACCTGTAGGACCGGAGAGACTCTTCTCGCTCAACCCGCCGTTGTTCGCTTGCTCTTGCTGGAAATCGGGCTGGCCGATGACCAGGTTCGCTGCCATTCCGTTGCGAAGGGGACGAACGAACCGCGTTACGCGATTTCCGAAGATTTCCGTAATGTACACGTTGCCGCCAGCGTCCAGCGCGATGTCCCAGGGATGATTGAGGGTGTCAGCGGCAGGCGCAATCCTGCCCTGGTTGGATTTGTTGAACACAAAATCCGTTTGACCGATGACCAGGTTTGCCGCCATGTGCTGGGTAATCGGGGCGGGGTACCCGAGCACACGATGGTTCTGAAAATCAACCACGTACAGGTCACCGCCCTCGGAAACTGCCAGACCTTGCGGCGCGAAGAGGCCGGTAGCGCTGGGTGAAGGGTTGCCCTCGTTGGGCTGGATGCTGGTTAGATCGTTTTGGCCGAGCACCAGGTCTCGTTGCGGGCAACACTGGTCGGGTGGGGGGAGCGTGTATCCCACGACTCGATGGTTGCCCGCGTCAGCAATGTAGAGACGGTAACAAGGCCCACCTACAGGTGGGAACCCTGCCACACCAGCGGGCGAATTCAAACCATTTTCCGGTCCACCCTGGTTCGCATCTCCAGTCTTAGAGTTGCCTTGACCGTAGACCCGGTTAGCCGCCATGCCGTTCGCGTAGGGAAAGTCGTACTCCAAAACGCGATTGTTGCCGGTGTCGCTGATGAATAAACTTCCGCCGCATGACGCTATGTGCGACGGCTGTGAGAGAGTGGTTGCGTCGGGCGCGTTCATGCCCCGGTTGGGGCTGTTTCCCGTAAAGTCTGCCTGCCCGATGACTAGATCGGCTTCCTGTCCATTCACAAACTGCTGTACATCAGGCCAGCTCAAGACGCGATTGTTGCCGCTATCCACAACCAACAGACGCTTGCCATTCGTGGCAACTCCGCCAGGTAGGCCAAGTCCCGCTGCGTTGGGCATGCCTGCGGGCCAGTTGGCCTGATTATGCATAGTAAGGTCGGGCTGTCCCAGTACAGAGTTTGCCTGTCCTGCACGAAGTCCGCAGCCTGCCAGGCAAAGAACGAGTGCCAGCACAGCG
>Ga0099829_10000792_pt1 | contig 16767 bp, 15 predicted proteins | sample CZO8metaG_3_FD_79336 | JGI IMG/M metagenome (GOLD analysis project Ga0099829, IMG submission 79336) | Vadose zone soil microbial communities from the Eel River Critical Zone Observatory, Northern California, USA - CZOApr15con2H2.8 metaG | ecosystem: Environmental > Terrestrial > Soil > Vadose...
CGTTGCGCCCACTTGCCGGCAATGGGGCCTACCTGCTCTTCACCCTGGGCTTGATCGGCACTGGAATGTTGGGTGTGCCCGTCCTTGTGGGATCGTGCGCTTATGCCGTGGCGGAAGGAGCATCGTGGCGTGGCTCCATGGCCGACAAACCAGGAAGCGCGCGAAAGTTCTACGCGGTGATGGCCGTGGCCATGGCAATGGGCCTAGCGCTGAATTACTTGGGTTTCAGCGCGGTAAAGATGCTGTTCTGGTCGGCGGTAATCAATGGCCTCCTGGCGCCGCCTCTGATCCTGCTTGTCATCCTCCTGACCAGCAGCCACAAAGTAATGGGCGAGCGAGTGAATTCGCCGTTACTCAGGTATCTAGGCTGGGCCACACTTGGCGTCATGACCGCGGCAGCGGCCGGAATGCTCATCACAACAATCTGAGCCAATTCTCAAAGACTGCGCCCCATAAGTTTGGCTTTTCCTCCTCACACGTGGCAGCGAGATTGTCTGATAGATACATATGTGTCCTAGAAGGGACAGACACGCTTCCCCGTCACTTCTATCCTAATAAGTCGGTAGCTCGAAGATTCAGGGCAGGATGCAGCCAAAGAAGTGCCCGAGGAGGAATAGTTGAAATCTTCTAGAAACGGTGAGAGAGGTTCCGGTAAGACGATTCTCGTACTCGCTCTCTTGGTGCTGGTCGTGGGAGCGATCTACTTTATCTCCACTCGAAATTCGTCTGTTCAAAATGCATTTTCCGCCTTTAAGGAATCAACGCAAGACGCGGCTACAACATCCAGGGTGCGAACGGCCCTGCTTCTGTCTAAGCACGTATCTCCATTCGACATCAAAGTGGAAACAATCCAGGGCGAAGTTACCCTGGAGGGTCAGGTGCCTTCGGAGCAAGTCAAGACCGTCGCCGGTGCGATTGCTCAGGATACTTCGAGCGTGAAACAAGTGCATAACAATCTGGGCGTCAACCCTGCCATCGAGCGCAACCCGGATAGGGAGCACCTCGGAGAACGGGTGGCGGATCTGGAAATCCAGACTCTTGTCACCGATGCTCTTTCGAAAAATGCCGATCTGGCGGAAAAACACATCACCACTGAAGTAAAGAACCGAACGGTGGCTCTCAACGGAACGGTCCAGACCACCACTCAGAAATATACCGCCGAGCAAATCGCATGGCAGATTCCGGGCGTCCAGGGCCTCAAGGATAATCTGAGTGTCGCCGATCCCCAGGCAATGCCGGAGAGTGCTGACGATAAGCTTGCGCGCCGCGTGGAGTTTGAACTCTACTCAACAAAGGCAATTCCTCTCAAGACCGTTCAAATCCACGCCGAAAACGGAGTCGTTACGCTGACCGGCACTGTCTTGTCCCGTGCGGAAAAACTGTTGGCGGAAAAGACCGCGAAATCAGTCGAAGGCGTTCGCAGAGTCGTGAATAGTCTAGCCGCACCAGAAGAAACGTAGGCGGCGGCCCCTTACGTCCGCATTGCGCGTTGGGATTCTGACGGGTTCAAAGGCGACGTGTTAGAGAGATTCCGCAGGATAACGGTATTCCCGGAATCTATTTCGCCTTTGACGCCGTGGATCCACGCGCCAAGTACTTTCCTTCGCCCTCTTTCTCACGGCTCATATTCGTCCTTGGGAGGTGCGTTCAAACTTTTGAGAAGAGTTCGACTCAGGCGGTTGGCAATCTCACGGGGCACCCGGACGTGATCCACATGCCTGATAAACGCGGAAACCGGAGAAGTGGGTGCTGGTAAGCCAGATTTCCGGTAGCCTGACTTCTCGGGGCCAATCGGAAAACTTCTCTCGCGGACACGACCCCCTGTGGGAATCCGCAAGAATCCTCTGGACTTTCCGCCAAGATGGGCACATAAAGACTGCACAGTCCTCCCCAGCCATATCCCACCAAGGAGGATAGATGATGCGAATGAAGACGTTGGCCGCATTGGCAACGACACTGCTGCTCGTGGCTCTTGCACTAAACGTGCCTGTCGCGGCAGCCGATACGCAGTCTGGGACTTGGAAGATGGACCCTGCCAAGTCAAAGTATGACCCTGGGCCAGCAGCGAAGAGTATCACCGTAAAGATCGAGTCTGACGGGGATAACATCAAGCTCAGTTCAGACGGAATCGACGCCGCTGGAAATCCGACTCACATCGAGTACACCGCAAAATACGACGGCAAGGACTACCCGATTACCGGCGCGCCAAACGCTGATACTGTAGCGTTGGAGCGACCCGATGCCAGCACGGTCCGGTCCACTATGAAGAAAGACGGCCAAGTTGTGATGACGATCACATCGGTGGTCTCCAAGGACGGAAAAACGCGGACGTCGACATTCAAGGGCAAGGACGCGAAGGGGCAGGACGTAAATAACATCGTCGTTTACAACAAGCAATAGAGTGATTTCTTAAATTATTGGTGACGTGACCGGCGGCTTCTCGCGGAATCGTTGGCGAGCCTGTCTCGATTCCTGCCCGCCAACGTGAAGTACTGCCTGAAAGGTCGTCCCAGTCGCTGCGGAACCCCGGACAGTGTCTAAATGCGGGGAAATCTATATTGGTTTGCGCCACCTAAATGGAAGACTTCGCTGCTTCACTGTTCGGAGGTTTCTTGTTGCCTGACTAGGATCTGCGTGTTCAGGGGCGCACGGCAGAGTCCGGCGCTGGAGACGACGCAGCTTTCTGTTTCGGCGCCTCGCACACATATTTTTTGATTGTTACCTGCGCAATCAAAAAGATAGTTTTTTGATCGCGCTTTTCCGGGTTGTCTTTGATGTATTGGAGAACCAAGTCGAGAGTAGTTCTGAGTGTTGCATTCCCGGGAACACAAATGCGCTGACCGGTGTCGGACCAGTTGAGGGCAAGCGTGCCGGCCACGCCAGCAACATAGGCGAGGCAAACGTCAGGCGGACGATCGTTGTCATATTGGCAAACCGCAAGAAAGTCGTCGCCGCTGTTTAATACGTCCGAAGTTTTCTGAGCCATCGCTGCGTTTGGAATCATCAAGGCCAAAACTACGATGGTTAGAATTTTTAAGTAACATACCTTCATACTTGTGCCTCCGAAAAAATATCGACGGGCGCGACCTTTGGGATGAGTTTGGGGCGCACTTCCGCGGGGCTCAATGGAACGAAAGTGGGAGGGAATGAAACGGAAGTACCAGCTTGATCCAGTCCTCAACGCATCAGGTTTCTTCCTCCGCAAGGAAGCCATCGTTGAGTGGGTCGTGGTGACGAGTGTCCCTACGCAAATCACTCCTACGCACACACTCTAAACAATGCCCCAGCCGACAGTTCACCTTCTATTGCCTTCAGGGGGCACCGGGTGCAGGCTTTTCACTTATGAAGAATTGCTGCCGGACGGGCGGATGTGGCTGCGGGCGTGGAAGAAGCCGAACTATTCAGGGACAAGCATACGGGGCAGCTAAGTAAGAGCGCGCGGCGGCGTGGTATTTGGCGGAAAGGCGACTTCAAACGCTTCCCACCTGCTTGCACTCAGCGCAGCGAACGTGTCCCGCCGCGGCGGGCGAATTCTGGGGCCCCGGCGTCTAACGTGTGCACTCCGGCAGGTCGGCACCGTGAGTGTCAAGTGGAGGCGAGAGACCTTTTTCGGTCCTCAACATCCTTGCAGCTCCCGAAGCCGGGAATGCGCGACCATTTTCATGGCTCGGAATCTGGTCTGTAGTATCCTCGAACGCCACTTAAGAAATTGGGCGGGCGGCAACAGGCTCTGCGATGCTCCCGTACGGACACAGTCCATGAACCGATATTTGAGAAGAGTCCTGCTCGGAGTTTTTGCCGGCGGCGTGGCCAGCGCGGCGCTGATCTACGCCGTCCCTTCCCCTCTGGCGGGAGCGCTACTGGCGATTGTTGTGGGCGCGGCCTATTCGGCGAGCATAGCTCACGCACGCGGCACGTATGTGGACAACATGATGACCGCCGCGGCATTGGGCGTGCCGCTCTGGGCCTTAATCAGCGTCGTTGCGATGCCGCTGCTTGCCAGCAGGGCCCCGGATTGGAGCGCGGAGCAGATGCGCACGCACTTCCCAGCTCTTGTGGGATGGGTTCTCTATGGGGCGTTGCTCGGTCTGCTCACACAAGGATTCAAGGATCTTGCAGATCGCGTCATCGGACCTGAAGCGGCACGCGCGACTAGCCTGCCGAAAGAAGTGAAGAGCATCGTTATCCTCGGCGGAGGATTTGCGGGCATGAAGACCGCCGAAAGCCTGGAGCACCAGTTCTTGCACGACCGTTCCGTCAGCATCACCCTCGTCAGCGAGACGAATGCCCTCCTGTTTACTCCGATGCTGGCGGAAGTGGCAGGCAGCAGCCTGGAGCCGAGCCATATCAGCACTCCGCTGCGTTCCAGTCTGCCGCGCACAACCTTCGTTCGCGCAACGGTTGAAAACATCGACCTTGAAAAGCGGATCGTGAAATTGACTGCCGATCCAACCCGCAACGATGGAGGGCCGCGCGAGATCCCTTACGACCAACTCGTGCTTGCGTTGGGCGCCGTCTCGAATTATCTGGGCATGGCGAACGTCGAGAAATATGCGCTCGACTTCAAGAGCCTCCTCGATGCCATTCGAGTCCGCAATCGCGTGATCGAAATGTTCGAGCGCGCTGATAGCGAGTCGCACCCCGAGGTGCGGCGCCGGCTGCTGACATTTGTGATCGCCGGTGGAGGCTTCGCAGGCGTCGAGCTGGCTGGGGCGCTCAACGATTTCGGCCGCGGTATTCTGGCCGATTATCCGAACCTCCGGCCCGAGGACTTGAAAGTGATTCTTGTGCACTCCAGAGATCACATTCTCCCCGAGCTGACCGAATCTCTGGGGCGGTACGCGCAGGAGAAAATGGCCGCTCGCGGAGTGATTTTCCGCCTCAACGCCCGCTTGACGGACTTCCAACCCGGCCTCGTCGTGCTCAGTGACGGCGAAGTTCCAGCAGAAACGCTAGTCTGGACAGCCGGTACTGCACCGAATCCTCTGCTCCGGGCGCTCCCCGTTGTACGAGACAAGCGTGGCGCCGTGGTCGTCGAGACCACTCTCGCAATCAAGGATCATCCCGGCGTCTGGGCCCTGGGCGATTGCGCGGCGGTGGTGGACGGTGTGACCGGCAAGCCCTGCCCGCCGACCGCGCAGTTTGCCCTCCGGGAAGCTCCAGTCGTTGCAAAGAACATTCGCGCTTCTCTTGAAGGACGGCCTTTGCGGCCTTTCCATTTCGATTCTCTTGGCGCCCTGTGCGTCGTCGGCCACCAGACTGCTTGCGCCGAATTGTCGGTTCCCTTTGCTCGCACCAAGTCCATGCGCTTTTCCGGCTTGCTGGCATGGGCCATGTGGCGAGGAATCTATCTCGCAAAACTGCCTGGGTTGGAACGCAAGATCCGCGTCCTGATGGATTGGACGGTGGAGCTTTTCTTTCCGCGCGACATCGTCCAGACCATCGATCTGAAATAGGATCCGCGCGATGAACCAAGAAACCAGAGGAACCGCACCTGGGCCGCTCAAAGCGAAGGCGCTGTCGCCCACTTGGATGGACTCCCTGCTGGGGCTTCTCGCCGGCTTCGCAGGCGGATTACTCTGCAAGGCCGCTCTCAGCTCGTGGACACCGCGCAATCTGGTCCTTGCATCCTTATTCGGGCTGATCTTCGGATTATTCTTTTCGAAAAGAGCTACAAGTCCCGGGGCGGGCCTTATCTGGGGACTCGGGTTTGCATTTTTCCTATGGATCGCGATCCCCGCCGGTCTCGGCCATTTGCTTTCTGGATTTGGCCACTCCGGGAGCATGTTCGGAGACGCGCAAGAACATTTTCCGGAGTTGGTGGCCTATCTCGTCTGCCTTGGAATGCCGGTAGGACTTATCTTGGGCATTCGGGGGGCAGTCCGCTGCAAGGCAGAACAGCCAGCATTTAGTTGGGGACGAGCGATCGTTGTCGGTGGCTTCTCAGGTCTGCTCGGCGGAATGATATTCGGGCGGTGGATGTCCGCAGGAGATTTCTTCCCCCTGCTTGCCGGATTAGGAGTGATTCATTCACACGGCGCGACGGTCGCACTGCATTTCGGCATTGCCATTTTGATCGGCGCATCGTTTGGAGTGCTGTTCCAACGGGACGTCCGGGGATTCGGCTCGTCGATGGGCTGGGGCCTGGGCTACGGCATTTTCTGGTGGTTTTTTGGCCCGCTCACGATGTTGCCGTTGGTCACGAGAGCGGGTCTCGATTGGTCTGCAGACCAAGGCACTGGACTGTTCGGCTCCCTGGTCGGCCACATTCTATACGGGCTGATCGTCGGCGTTGCCTACGCCACAGTGGATCGGCTCTGGGTGCGCTTGTTTATCGAATCGGATCCCTTGAATCGGGAACCCGAAGGCCCCGGCCTGCGCCTCTTTCGGTCTCTGAGCTGGGGAGCGTTGGCGGGACTAGTGTGAGGACTTGTGGGGAGCCCAATCCTCGTCGCAACCGGCGTTCTTTCGTCGGTGGCAGGGCTCGACACCCATCTTTCCGGCTTTCACGGCTTCTTGGTTCACCTGCTCGTGAGCGCGCTGATTGGAACGAGCTATGGTCTGCTGTTTCGAAACGAAGCTTCGAGTTTGGGGCTCGGGGTCATGTGGGGGTGGCTCTTCGGACTCATCTGGTGGTACATCGGGCCGATGACGCTTCTGCCGCTTCTTCTGACCGGCGAGTGCGACTGGAGAGCCAGCGCCGCTTCGGCGCTGCTGCCGTCTTTGACCGGGCATTTGATTTTTGGCGCAACCACGGCTCTCATCTTTCTCCTGCTCGAACGTCGCTACACGCGCTCTCTCTTCTTGGATCCTCGTGCCGCCGCTCGTGAATTCCGCCGGATTCGTCCTGTGGGAACGCCCGCGCCCGCCTTGTGGCTCTTTGCGCTTGGCCTCGGGGTCTTACTGCCTATTCTTTTGGGCTGATCTCCGCGACCACGGGGTATCGGAGTTTCGTCGTGGGTTTCTTCCTAGAAGAATCCTTCGACGCGGGGCGCAACTTTCGGGGAATCTATAGAGACTTCAAGAACTCGAGGATGGCTTCTTGATCCTCCTTTTTCAGTTTTTCAAATTGCTGGGTTACATGGCTTGCCTCGCCGCGGTGCCGCAGGATGGCGTCGCGGAGCGTCAGGGTTGCGCCATCATGCATCAACCGCGGACGCAAGCGGACTCCCCATAAAGGGGCGGTGCGCAGCTTGTTCCGGCTGCTCTCGAAGTCCTGTTTCAAAAGATACCCGGACATCATTTGAAAAACTTTGTTCCCGTAGTGCTCCCGGGTGGCCTGCAGGATTCCGTCGCCTGTGCCGACGTCGTGCATCAAGAAATCCCCATAGGGATGAAATGCGATTGACCCGAGCGCGGCTGGAATCGTAAAGGTTGCGCCGTTGATCTTCGTTCCGGCGGGAGCAGTGGTCAATGTCTCGACGTGGCAAGCCGCACAACCGATTTTGCCGAACAGGCCGGCGCCCTCCTTTGCAAGCGCGCTGCTCGCGAGCTGGGCATCACGCGCAGGCGCCTTCGTGGCTCGAATAAACCGGGCGAAGCGATCAATGTCGGAGAGGCCGTCCGGACCTGGCGTGTCATTCGGCTCGGAAACCGTGTTGCAAAGCTTGGTTACCTCATCTGGTTGAAGGCGGTTTGTGATGCCCATCTCATTGAGGTAAGCGTCGCCGGAGAACGACAGCAGGCTGGCGTGCTGGTCTTTCCAACCGAACCTGCCCACGCCCATCTGTCCTGGCGCCTCCACGATAGGGACCTGGAGGATCTGTCCGCAGATTTTCCGATGGGAAGATTTGCATTGTTGTGCGGCGAGATCTATGAGGGATTGATCGGCGAGCGCCTCGACGAAGCCGTCGCCCAACAGATTCAGAGCAAGGCGAAACGTCCGGATCGTCTCCGTCTGTGGAACTCGCTCTTGAATCTCAGTGTTAGGAAAAGCAGCGTTGGGACAAATCGCGCGATCATTCACCAGAGACCGGCCACTGATCACCTCGGCTCCATGAGCGATGGGGATGTCCGGATTGCGGAAGCGTCCCTCTGGCCCCTGATGGCCGACGCGTAATTCCGTCACTTGGGAGGCGGCACCTGAAACCGGACTCTGGTGGCATTCGCGGCAGGACTGCGCGTTATAGAGCGGTCCAAGGCCATCGCTCAGTTGCTCGACTTCCTCGAATTTCGTTTGATCGGCCTGATGAGTCGCATCGTCGGCGACGCCGTTACTCTTGTTGTCAAAACCGGTGGGTGCTTCCGTTGAATTAGGGGCAGAAGTAGTGAAGATAAGACCCAGCACGGCCAAAGGGATCAAGAGTCGCAAGGTTTATTCCTCCTTCTCCAGGACGGCCTCGCGACGCGAGTTCTTGCGGCGAGGGGCAGTCTCCGTTGAATCAAGAATGACGCAGATTATTTTCACCACGCGACGCGTGAGCGTCTGCGGGAGCTGAGGGGATGGGTTCTCCGTGTTGAATACTAACTCTGCGGTTTCTTAACAACGATGAAAAAAGGAAGCGCGATGCCTAAAGTGTGACGTCCTTGGGAGAGATGGTGATTTCAGAGTCGGAGAAAGACTCCCATCGCGAATAGATTGCAGTGGTCTCTTGCAACCGGGCGCGAAAGACAACCATGTCGGCTCACACGCCCGGTTATTCGATGTTCGGACGGCTTCTCTGTCCCTTGACCTGAATTAGGGCTGCCGGCACAGAGTTTTTGCCGGCGGGCGGCGCGCGAACGAGAAGTCCATTGCCACGGGCGGGGAACGGGTGTAGGCTTTTGGTTTATGAAGAAGTTTTGCCAGATGTGCGGGTGCTGCTGCGGCTGTTGCTGCTGCATGTGTACTTGCGCGTCCTCTGGCACGGGGAGGCTGGGAAGCTAGAACGGAATCCGGCCCAGGAGTTGACGAACCCACCGCCAGAAAAGAGTTGGCCGGTGGGTTTTTTGTTTTACGGGCTTCTGCGGGAAACCAAAATACGACTACAGGAGAGATGAAATGGCTGATTACAAGCATCCGGAAGTGCTGGTTACGACGCAGTGGGTGGCGGAACATCAGAACGATCCGAAAGTGCGGCTGATCGAAGTGGACGTGGACACCACGGCCTACGATCAGGGACACATCGCCGGGGCCGTTGGCTGGAACTGGCAAACGCAGCTGCAGGACAATATCCGGCGCGACTTGATTGACAAGGCCACGCTCGAAAAGCTGCTCGGACAGGGCGGCGTCTCGAACGACACGACCATCATCCTCTACGGTGACAACAACAACTGGTTTGCGGCCTATGCGCTGTGGCAACTGAAATATTACGGGCACAAGGACGTCCGCCTGATGAATGGCGGGCGCAAGAAGTGGCTGGAAGAGAAGCGGCCGCTGACGACGGATGCGACGAAGGTGACTGTCGCGACGTACCGCGCGGCGGGGCCGGATGAATCCATCCGCGCGCGGAAGGAAGATATTTCCGCGTTCCTCGACAAGAAGAAAGCGGCGCAATTGGTGGACGTCCGGTCGGTGGATGAATTTACCGGAAAAATTATCGCGCCGCCGGGGATGACGGAAACGGCGCAGCGCGGGGGGCATATTCCGGGAGCGGCGAATATTCCGTGGGCGCAGGCGGCGAATGAGGATGGCACGTTCAAATCACTGGAGGCGCTGCAGCAGCTCTACGGGACGAAGGGGATCAACGGCGCGAGCGAGGTGATCGCGTACTGCCGCATCGGCGAACGCAGCTCGCACACGTGGTTTGTGTTGAAGTATCTGCTGGGCTACAACAACGTGAAGAACTACGATGGGTCGTGGACCGAGTGGGGGAATTTGGTGGGCGCACCGATCGAGAAAGAGGCGGCGGCTGCGGCGAGGTAGGGCGGAAGGCTGATGGAACCACAGATGAACACAGATAAACACTGACAAAGGCGAATCTGCAGAGAGACGGGCACGCGGACACAGATAGACACTGACTAAAGACTGATCAGGACAGATGCAGGCCAACTGCACGGCTATGGGAGCGCGTTGGGGGCGACGCCGATATGGCGGGCTTGGTCCTGGAGCGCGCTGATTTGGGCGAGAGTGTCTTCGCGTTTTTTCTGAAGGTCCGCCAGCTCACGGGACCAGTCGTCCGTCTTCACGCCAGTGGGGCGCGTGGATCTTTTGGCGTCGCCGGTGGGCTTGCCATCGAGGGCGGCTTGAAGCTCGGCAATCTGTTTTTCGAGCGGGGGAATCTTGGCTTGCAGCCTGGCGATCTGGTCTTGATACCACCTCGGGTCGTAGTTCTTCGACGCGGCGCGAGGGTTCGCTCCCGGCGTGGTGGAATTGGCGTTGGAGTTCCCGACGGTTGAGACGCCGGCGTGCGGATCAAGTGCGTTCATTTCATCGTTGGTCCACACTTTTTTGGGCGGTGTCTGCGGGGCGGGAGGATTTGTGGCAGAGTTCTGCGCGGTGGTCTGCGCGGGCGCAGGCGCCTGGCTTGACTGAGCCGATTGCGCGGCTTGGGTTTGCACGTGCGCAGGGGTGGCGCCAGCCGCAATCAGAGCGAAAGCAGCGACAATGGGAAGGACCCGTCGGTTCATGCCGCCTCCTTCAAAGGGGTGTGCCACCAGATTAAACCCATCGCCCCCTTGAAAGTTACGGATCGCCCGGAACGGGTTTCCCACTAGCCAACTCGGCTTGGGCGACCAGGAGAGCTTGCTTGGGCGGGCCGAGGCGGCGATAGTGGGCGGCCTCGATGAATTGGTGTTGTTCAAATGTGAAGAGAAATTTTCGCGCGGTGTAGTCGTATTGATAGCGCGCGGGCATCCAGACGCCCGGCGCGACTTCGGCCTGCTCGAAGAAAAACACGCCGCCGTGATAAAGCTTGCCGAGAATGCCGCCCCCGAAGGAAACATCACGCACGATGTGAGCTTCACCGCGCAGGATCTGCAGCGCGTTGTGGTCGATCCAGATTTTGGACGTGAAGTGGGTGAGGGCCTCCTGCAAAGTGGTGTGGGGGCGAAAGGCCGGATTGGGGTCGAGTTGGAGCAGGTCGCAATCGTGGCCGTATAAATTTTCGCGCCCCAGCCACTTCAGCGTGTAGGCCTCGTGCGTGGCTTCCACCAGTTCCATGCGGTCGCGTTTCTTTTTTTCCGCTTTTGCGTAGGCCGCCTTGATTCTCGAATCTTTGGGATTCAACGCCAGTTGCAACAGGTCCCGCCAGGCCAGCATTTGCTTGCGGAATTCGGCGGGGTCGGCGGGCTTGCCGTTGTCCTGCAGCAGGATTTTCAGCGTGCCCGGACCGGTGGGGACAACGCGATAGGTCTTGTCTTCGAGGATGCGCGAGTTGCTGCCGCCGGTGCGATCCACGTGACGCTCGATGCGTTCGAATTCCTCGAGCGCGACGTCGTTGACATGCTGGTTGGCGATCACTTTGGCCGCGCGTGCGCGAAGTTCTGCGTCCGAGGGAGGTTGCGACTGGTGGCTCGACTGCGAAATGGGAGACGGACTGGCAATGAGCGCTGGCGAAAAATTCCGAGCGGAGGCGAGCGCCAGGCCCGCCAGAGCCAGCGTGGCAACAAGAGTCGAGATGGCCGAACGCGCGCGCATCGCAGAGTGTCCCGGGCCGGGACTCTGGGGAACCATGAGCGGTTACAGGACTATTGTAACTGTCTTTTTGCCCGGAGGGGAGCCGGCCAGGGAGGGGGGTTGAACCACCGCCAACCGCACAATTCCGTATAATTAGATTGAACAGTTCGGCCCCTTCACTCGTCTATATGGATGCAATGAAAAAAACCGCGCGCATGTGGTCGGAAGCACGGGAGACATCTGTCGCGTTGCGCGAGACGTTCCGGATTGCGCTCGATACGCTGCGGGCGCACAAATTACGGACATTTTTGACACTTCTGGGCGTGATCCTGGCGGTGACGACGCTGGTGGCAGTGATGTCCGTGCTCAACGGGCTGAACGTGTATGTAGCCGACAAGGTGGCGAACCTGGGCGCGAACGCGTTCGTGATTGACCGCATCGGGATCATCACCAACTTCGATGAATGGGTGAAAGCGCGGAAGCGCCCACCGCTCGACATTTCGGACTATGAAGCGCTGCGCGACGGGATGAAACTCGCGCAAGCGGTCGCCGGCGAGCAGGACACCACGGCAGACGTGCGCTACGGGAACGATCTGAGCGAGGACGTGATCGTCATCGGCGTGACGCCGGCGTATCCGGAAATTCGCGAGATCGAAGTGTCGCAAGGGCGCCTGTTCACGCAGGCCGATGAAGACCACCGCTCCGGCGTGTGCATTATCGGCGCAGACGTGGCCTATAAATTTTTTCCGGGTATTGACCCACTGGGGAAAGACATTCGCGCCGGGCAAGGGCAGTATCAGATCATCGGCGTAGCCAAAGCGAAAGGGACAGTCTTCGGGGTGTCGCAGGACAACTTTGTAATGATGCCGCTGGGGACGTATCGCAAGGTATGGCTGAAGCCGCTTGATTCCGTGGCCATGTTCATCCAGGCGCAGGGACCTGAATGGATGCCGGCGGCGATGGACGAAGCGCGCGTGATACTGCGGTCGCGGCGTCACGTGCGGTACCAGGACGACGACAATTTCGCGGTTATCGCGCCCACTTCCATCACCGGCCTGTGGAACCGGATCACGGGCAACGCTTTTGGCATCGCGATTTGGGTGACGTCGGTGTTTCTGGTGGTGGGCGGAATCGTGACCATGAACATCATGCTGGCGAGCGTGACGGAGAGGACGCGCGAAATCGGGCTGCGGAAATCGCTGGGAGCGCGGCGGCGCCACATCGTAATGCAATTTCTGGTGGAGTCGTCGCTGCTGTCGGCGTCCGGCGGAGCTGTGGGAGTTGCGCTGGCGCTGGTGCTGGCACAAATTGTGCGCGCGGTGACGCCCATCCCGATTTCAACTCCCATTTTTGCGATTTCGATCGCGCTGGTGCTTTCGACGGCCGTTGGACTTTTCTTTGGAATCTATCCGGCGATGAGAGCGGCACATCTCGACCCCATCGAAGCGCTGCGAGCGGAGAACTGAATGCTCGCGCTACGGCAAGACTACCGCGAAAATCTTCAACTGGCGTTCGATACCATCCGCACGCACAAACTGCGCAGCTTTCTGGCCGTGCTGGGCGTGATGATTGGAGTCGCGCTGATTATCCTGGTGGTCGGCCTGGTGCAGGGTTTCCGCGAGACGATTCAGGATGAAATCACTGCCGAGGGCCTCGACACCGCGTGGGTGGCGCGCTTCGCGCAAGGGCCGCACGCCGGCCGGCGACCGAAAGAGGAGCGCGAGCGCAAGCCGCTGATCCGCGAGGATGGCATCGCCGTGATGCAGTCGTGTCCGGCCGTGAAGCAGGCGGCAGTTTCCATTTTTGAGTGGACCCAACCGCACAGCGTGAAGTATCAGAGGAATCAGGTGCAGGGCGGCGAATTTCGCGGAACGTTTCCGGCCTACCTGGAAGTGTATTCGAACGCCAATTTGAAAGCGGGGCGCTTCTTCAGCGATTCGGAAAACGAGCACCGTGAAAATCTGGTGGTGCTGGGCGAGAACGTGGCCATGGCGCTCTTCCCGAGCGTGAATGATGCGCTGGGAAAAGAAGTCCTGGTGGACGGCTCGAATTTCATGGTGATCGGCGTTCTGGAGAAGCCTATCGGCGGCTTCGGAAACAACGACGAGGATCGCCGCGTGGTGATCCCTTTCTACACCTTCCGGAAGCTCTATCCCGCGGCTTTTGAAATCGCCATGCGCTTCCTGGCATATCCCGGCCAGCTCGATGCGGCCGTGGACCAGGTGCGCGAAGTGCTGCGGCGTAGGCGGAATGTGCCCTATGACAAGCCCGACAATTTCACGATCCAAACGAACATGGAAATTCGAAAGCAGTTCAACGAAATCATCGGGGGCGTGGTGCTGGCCATAGTGGTGCTGAGCTCGATTGGGCTGCTGATCGGCGGGATGGGCGTGATGAACATCATGCTGGTCTCAGTGACCGAGCGGACGAAGGAGATTGGCGTGCGCAAAGCGATCGGCGCGCGCCGCAGCGACATCACCTGGCAATTTCTTTTCGAAGCCATGACGTTGACGGGCGCAGGCGGCCTGATGGGCATTCTGGCCGGCAGCCTAATCGTGTTTTTGATCCCGATGGTCACCGATCTGAAGGCGGTTGTGCCGGCGTGGGCCGTAATCATCGGCTTCACCGTGTCGGTCGGCATCGGACTTGTGTTCGGCGTGTGGCCGGCAACGAAGGCAGCGAAACTGAATCCAGTGGAAGCGCTGCGCTACGAATGAGTGCCGCGGGGCTCGCAGAGATCCTTCGCGTTTGAATTATCCGATTATTTTACCGGAGTGCCTGAGTCCTTTTCGATTAAGACTTTGCTGCGCGGGTCCAGGCGCGATTTTCCGTCCGGCCCGATCCGGTAGGGAAGGCCGTCGGGATCAACTGGGATTCCATTCAAGATTCCCGTGTCGCGCATTTCCTTTGTCGAGGCGGGGTAATGCCCGAAGCGCTTGCGGTAATCTTCGGCGAGTTCGTCCAAATGCATTTCGTCTTCCTGCGCCTTCAAGCCCCGCAGTTTCTCAAACGCATTCTTGCGCACATTGAGGTCCTTCGTGGATTCAAACAGCTCCGTCCAGATCATGCGCGAAGTTTCGATCGAGCCACCCTTATCGGCAACGCGCGCGGCCATCAGCTTTAACCAGGGGGGCGAGTTCGGGACTCTGCTTGCCGCGAGGTAGAAAGCAGCGGCATTCGGATAATCCTTCAAGCGCCAGTAGTAGAGAAAACCGAGGTCGGAATCGAGCCGCCAGCTGTCGGGGTTTGCCGCGATCCCGCGCTTTACCAACTCGATGGCCAAGTCCGTGCGTCCAGCGCCGATCGGCGGGGGCTCCGAGAGGAAGATCGCGCCAAAGCGGTAGGCGGTGAGCAATCTGGGGTCAAGAGTGGTGGTGAGGTCGAGGAGCGGCCAGAGCAAATCGTAATCCGCGTGGGGCTGGCCAATGCGCTCGCCGTAGTACTGCACCGCTCGCGTCCAGTAAATATCTGCGAGCAACGGATCGTAGCCCAGGCTCAGCTTCTTCACCAGCGGGGCTGAGCGCAGCAGGAGCTCTTGTTTCTGACTGGCGACGGAGCGGGTCCGCGCATCAATGCTCACCTGCAGCGCGGCGATGGCTGCAAAGAGCACGGGCGCGACAACAAGACACATCCACACGAGGCGGTTTTTGCTGCGATTGGTCATGCTCAGATCGCTGCCACTCATTTCAGGTTGCGTCCGGAGAAGACTGCCGAGGCTCCCAGCAGAATCACGGTGACGTAGAGCAGCGCGTAGAGCGTGTTTTGGGCGATGAGCGCTGCGGGAATTTTATCGCCGTACGCGGCCGAGGCAATGCCGTTGAAGTTGTGGAAATTCGGAAGCAGGTAATAGAGCACGCGCGTCAACCCGAGGAGCGCCGGATTTTTTGTCACCTGGCCGAATTCACGGATGTCCTGCGCAAACACGCCTGTGATGTAGATGCCCAGCGTAAACAGCGTCGAAAGCATGGGGCTGGAGAAGCAGGAGAAAAACAGCGCGAGGGCTGTGACCAGCGCCAGCTCCAGCAGGATGAAATAGATGGCCACAAGAATTGAAACGTCCGAGCGCTCGAAATGCCGGCTCACGTAGAACAAGGCGGCGGCCACGCCGAGCGTCATCAGCGCCGTATTCACAGCCAAAGTCAGCAGCAAGCCGGCATATTTTCCAACCAGAAATTCCCAGCGGCGGACGGGCTTCGCGAGCAGGCTGTAGAGCGTGCGCTTTTCAATTTCTTTGTACACCAAGCCGACCCCGATGAAGATGGCCATGATAAGGCCGATGATGGAGATGGCGGACAGCCCGAGGTTGATGATCACCAGGCGCTCGATGCCGATGGAAATCTGGCCGACCAGGATGGCGGCACCAAACATCATCAGCGCGAAGAAGATCAGGTTGTAGAGGACGCGGTCGCGAATCGCCTCGCGAAACGCATTTACCGCGACCACTCCCGGAATGGTGATTCGCGCCATACTCATCGAGCGTCCACCTCCACTGCATGCGACGCGGCTTTCTCGCGATCCACCAACCCGAAAAAGTAGTCCTCAAGCGTGGGGCGCAATGGCTGCACGGAAAGGATGCGCGCCCCCGAAGCTCGCAATAGTTCGAGCGCGCTGTATAGCTCCTCCTCAGGCAGCTCGATGCGATACCGCACTCCTGTCTTGGTGGCGCGTTCGGACAGCTTCTGCGGCAACGGGCGGCCGTCGCGCGCCTCGAACAGGATTTCCATCCCCTGCACTTTGAGCGAAACGATATCCCCGGGCGAGCCGACGCCCTGCAGCTTTCCGCCGAGCAAGACAGCGACGCGATCACACAACATCTCTGCGTCAGTCAAAATGTGCGTGGAGAAAAATACCGTGCGCCCCTGCTGCTTGAGCGCAAGGATGATGTCGCGAACTTCGCGCCTCCCGACGGGATCGAGACCCGACATGGGCTCGTCGAGGAACACCACCTGCGGGTCGTGCAGGATGGCCTGCGCAATGCCGACGCGCTGCAACATGCCTTTCGAGAATTTTCGCAGTTGCACGTCGGCGGCCGCTGCCAGTCCCACCTGCTGGAGGAAACGCTTCACGCGTTCGTTGCGCTCCGCCGCGCCGAAGCCGAAGAACTGCGCGTAATAATTGAGGAGCTCGCGCGCCGTCAGATAGTCGTAGAAATAGGGCTGTTCCGGCAGAAACCCGATCTCACGGTGCATGCCGACGTCGTCAATCGAGCGGCCGCGAATGCGCGCGGTTCC
>Ga0099829_10000796_pt1 | contig 16736 bp, 14 predicted proteins | sample CZO8metaG_3_FD_79336 | JGI IMG/M metagenome (GOLD analysis project Ga0099829, IMG submission 79336) | Vadose zone soil microbial communities from the Eel River Critical Zone Observatory, Northern California, USA - CZOApr15con2H2.8 metaG | ecosystem: Environmental > Terrestrial > Soil > Vadose...
TGCACCAACTCCGGCTTGTTGCGCTCGGCGTCCGTGTCCTCGACGCGCAGGATCATCGTCCCCCGCTGCCTCCTCGCAAACAGCCAATTAAACAGCGCCGTCCTTGCCCCTCCCACGTGGAGATAGCCCGTTGGGGAGGGCGCAAACCGCACCCGAGCGCTACCCGCCGCCGTATTCGTCATTTCTGCCATTCTTCAGCCAATTCCCGAGAACTAAATGGAACGTTTCAGTGTAGCGAAAAACCTGATTGTGCGTCCAACAGGCGCCCGCAACGCTGGCGCGAGAAGTAGTTCTGTTTTCCAACCGTCTTCCCCCGCAATGTATTGAAAACGTTATCCCCGCCTATGCTGTCTTTTTGGCAACCGGTACACCAGTACGCTTGCTTCCTGAAAATTCTATAATCCATAATGACAGCCACTGCGTATTGTGCATCGATGTGGGTGTGCCCTGCTGCCGCGCGCCTGTACTCGCGCGCGCCGGATGGGGTTGTGAGACCACATCGAAGCATGCCGGGCTTCGCCGTCTTCAGCGGCGGCGCTGGGCCGTCCGCACTCCGGACGGAGAATTGATTGCGCCATTGACTAGTCAGAATTTCATCGCACTGGCCTTACTTGGTGCTACCTCCCTGGTGGCAGGCTTTTTCGCTTACATCTACAACCTCAAGCGCCAGACCTACCTGCTGTTTTGGACCTCGGGGTGGGCGTTTCTGGCGCTCAGTTTTCTCGGGGGGGCGGTAGCCCCGGTGTCTACGGCAGGCACGCTGCAGAGCGCCCTTGACCAGTGGCTCTACGCCATTGCCGGCCTCTTTTTCTTTTTGGGCGCGCAGCTCTACGCGCAACGCCTGGTCTGGAACGTCCCCGTCGCGGCGGCGGGTGGCGTGCTGATTCTGTGGGGCGCGGCGAATTCGCTTGACTGGTTCTCGCTCCCGCTGCTGGTTCCCTCCGCGGTGATTTTCCTGGCGGTGGCCGTGATTTTCTGGCAAGAAAGCCGGCGTCAAGAAACACTGGCGGATTGGCTGCTCGCCGTTACATTTGCGCTGTGGGCGGGGCTTCGACTCGCTCTTTATTTGTTCCGCGGCACAAGTTTGATTCAAGACTACAGTTTCCAGGCGATTGCAGCGGCACCAAGCGCGTTTGCCGCCATGCTGATGGTGATGGCGCTTTATGAGGAAGAAAAACGGCGCGTCGAGCGCAACATGCTGGCTCTTTCGAATCTCAATCTGGCCACGTCGAGTTTCGTGGGAGGCGAGATTCAGCGGATGCTTTCGCAAGCTCTCGACCGGGTCCTCGGCGTGGTGCGCCTGCCGGCGGGAGCGTTGTTTCTGCATCACGGGGATCCGCAGGGACCGACCTCGGTGGTAGCGGCGGGCTTGAACGAAGAATTCTGCCGCAAGGCGCAAGAAGAAAATCTTGACGACTACTTAGTAAGTTTAGTGGCGCGGTTAGGCGGCCTGCTGGGATTTCGCGATTTGCGCGACGATGATTCGGTGGCGGCGCTGGAGCGTGAAGAACCCCTCCGGCGCTTCCGGCAACTGGCGCTCGCGCAGGATCTCCGGAGCGTCGTGGCCATAAGCCTGCAGGCCAAGGAACAAGCGTTCGGCGTGCTTCTTCTCGGCAGCCCGGACAGCCGGCGATTCACGCCGGCGGAATACCGGCTGCTCCTTGCGCTGGGGCACCAGATCGGGATGGCCGTAGAGAACAGCTACCTCATCCAGCAAACGTCGCGGCGCTCGGAAGAACTGCATGTGCTGAATGAGATCGGGCGCGCGCTGAGCTCCACGCTCAACAAGGAAGACCTGCTCCGCAAAATATGGGAAGAACTCCGGCGGCTTTTTGACGCCGAGAATTTTTATATCGCTTCCCTGGACCCGGGGCGCGACGAAATGTTTTTCGACCTGGAAGTTATTGACGGAATGCTGATGCCCAAGCGCACGCGTCCCGCGGGCAATCACCTGACCGAGTACATCATCCGGACACGGCAGCCGGTGCTCATTCGGGACAACTTCGCCGCGGAAGTCAAGAAGCTGGGCGTGGAGCCAATCCGCGAGGGCGGCTGCTTCTGCGGGGTACCATTAGTGGCCTACAATCATGCCATTGGCGCGATGGCGGTGTTCAGCGACAATGAGCGCACCTTCGATGAAGGGCACCTGGAGTTGATGCGCGTGCTGGCAAGCGAGGCAAGCATCGCGATCGAAAACGCCCGGCTCTTCCACGAAGAGCGGACGAAGGCGCGCCACCTGACGCTGCTCAACACGATTTCGCGGAACGCCATCGCCACGCTCAACCCGGATGAAATGCTGGCGAAAATTACCGAGCAACTGGAGTCCGGCCTCACTTACGATCACATTGGCATCGGCGTTCTGGACTACGCGACTCGAGAAATCGTGATACAAGCGGAGGCCGGCGCCCGCCGTAACGCGCTCGGCCGGCGAATCCCTCTCGGCAGCGGCCTGATCGGGCACGTCGCGCGAAACGGCCAACTGGGCACGTACCACGCGAATGCCCCGGCGGACTCGGCTTACAAGCCGCTGCTGTCCGGTTCGGCCGCGGCCATCGCCCTTCCTGTTTTCTATGCGGAGCAGCTCCACGGAGTGCTTTACGCCGAGTCGTCCGAACCGGTGGATTTTTCCGAAGAAGAGATTCTCCTGCTGCGCACGCTCGCCGACCTGATTGCCGGCGCGTTGCACAACGCGCTCTCCTTCCAGAAGGCCCAGGAGCAGGCCATCACGGACGGACTGACCGGGGTCAAGACGCATCGTTTCTTCATGGAAGCGCTTTCCGCAGAGTGGAAGCGTTCCACGCGCGCCGGGCGCGCCTTCGCGCTGGTGCTGATGGACCTAGATCGGTTCAAATTCGTTAACGATTTCTACGGGCACCTGGAAGGGGATCTCGTGCTCCAGCGAGTCGGCCACATTCTGGAGACGAACTGCCGGCGCTCTGACGTGGTGGCGCGCTACGGGGGAGACGAATTCGTCATCTTGATGCCGGAAACGAGCATGGAGCACGCGCGCCAACTGGCGATGAAGCTGCGCGGCTGGGTTTCAGCGGACCCACTGCTCCGGGAGAAAAACATCAGCGCTAGTTTCGGCATCGCCTGTTATCCACTGCACGGCTCGTCGCCACAGGAGCTCATCCAGGTGGCAGACGCGTCCATGTACCTTTCGAAACACCAGGGAGGAAACGCTGTCTCGACCGCGGACCATTTCGATCCCAACGAAGCCAAGAAGTGGAAGAGGGACGTGCTCGAAGCGTATCTGGGCGTGACGCTCAAAAGACTTTTCGCCACCGGCCCGGAAGCATTCGAAGAGATCTACTCGCGCTTGAAGCAATTCACGGAATCGCTGGCGGCGACAGAAGGAAGCAACGGAAAACCCTCCAGCGCAGCTTCTTTGCAAGGGCCGCACGCGCTGCCGCAAGCAGTGCTCGACACGGTCACTTCGCTGGCCTTCGCGATCGACGCCAAGGACCACTACACACAGGGTCACTCGCAAAAAGTATCCGCCTACGCGGCGCTCATCGCGGAAGCCCTGGGCATGTCCGACGCCGAAATCGAGGAAATCCGCCTGGGGGCCGTGCTTCACGATGTCGGCAAGGTGGCGATTCCGGAAAACATCTTGAACAAGAACGGGCCGCTGAATCCCGAAGAGTGGGAAACGATGAAGTCCCACGTAACATTCGGCGCGAAAATCCTGGACCCGCTCGCGCCGCTGGCGCGAATCCGCGAAATGGTTCTTCACCATCACGAATTCTTCGACGGCTCCGGGTATCCCGACGCCCTGTCTTCGGAGAACATCCCGCTGGGCGCGCGGATAATCGCGGTGGCCGACGCTTACGACACGATCACCAGCGACCGGACCTACAAGAAGGGCCGGCCCGCCGCGGAAGCGCTCGCCGAACTGGAGCGCTGTGCGAACGCGCAATTCGACCGCACAATCGTCGAGGCGTTCGTGCGCACGATGCGCCAACTGCCGAATCCGATCATTGAAGTCGCCACCGGCTCGCCTCGCAATTCCTAGGCTGCGGAAAAAATAAATCGCTCACCCGGCGGAGTTTGATGAGTTGCCATCCACCCATCCCGCGGCGTTCCCCGATTACGGGCGGGCTATCCAGCGAATCGCGCTTCTTGAATGCCACACGCGCACTTGCGATGATCCCCAGCCGGAGACAGGGCAAGCCTCAATGCGCGTCGAGGTCGACTTCTTTAACCGGCAGGTCCCAATGCGCATCTAGAATCTGGAAGCGTCTTTGCTCTTCCTTCTTGTACGTTTCCTGGTCGGGGTAAAGCTGTTTGAGCAGGGCGGAAGTATCGAAGTTGTCGTTCGCAACCAGGGCGTTCCGAAACGCGATTGTGACCCGGTAGTCCCAGCGCCCGTCTTCTGTAGCGTGAAACCGCGGGGCCGTGATGCTCAGCTTCACAATCCGCCCCAGCTCCATCTCCTTCTTCAACAGCGGGTAGTGATTCTTCTTGAAGAGCGCAAGGAACTCGTCTGCGTGCCCCCACTTTGGTTTGTAGTAGTATTCCACCACAAACGGTTGCTCTTTCGCTTCACTCGTGGCCGCACTCTGGTCCGCTCTCACTGCGTCGCGACCCGCCCAAAGCGCCGCGCCAACGGCAAATATCAAAACCGCGACCCACATGATTTCCTTTAGGTTTCTCGTCTGCATTCCTCGCCTCCGTATATCCCTTTCCCGACGCCCCACATCCTAACCCCTAATCAGGGCGGCCACCGCCGTTTGATTAATCGCCAACATTTTGTTCACCTTGCTATGCTTGCAGCGCAAGAAAAGCGATGAGCATCGCCTGGGGAGGTGTCATGCAGACAGCGTTGATAAAGTGGATCGGGGAAGAGCAATTTGTGGCTGACAGCCCTTCGGGCCACGCGATCACGCTGGACTCCGACCGCAGCTCAAATAAAGCACCCGGCCCAATGGAGCTGGTTTTGATGGCGCTGGGCGCCTGCACGGCCACGGACATCGTGATTATCCTCAAGAAGAAGAGACAGAAGCTGGAAGCGCTGGAAGTGATTTGCTCGGGAGAGCGGGCAGCGGAGCCGCCGAGCGTGTGGACGAAGCTGGAAGTGGTGTACCGGCTCCAAGGAAAGCTCGATGAGGAAGCCGTGAAGCGCGCCATCGAGCTGAGCGAAAAGAAATACTGTTCGGTTTCCGCGATGCTTCAAAAAACTGCGTCGCTAACGTGGCGCTACGAGATTCTTCCGCGATCGTGATAAGCCATCGCGCACAATTCGGAGACCCCGGCCGATTGTGTCTTAAGAAAGATGCGGGGTGGCCTTTGCGGAGACATCTTTGCTTTATCTTCCCGTCCACGCTGAGACCCGCAAAACAACTGTTTTGAATTTACTCTTGCGTGAAGTCATGCCAGACGATATACAGAAACGACGGTAATGTGGCCCCGGACCAGGACCTTTTTATTTTGGATGCTTGCTGTTTGCGGCGCGGCGGCGCGCGTTTCTGCGCAGAGCGCCTCTCCGCCGCGGCCCAACGGCGCGGCAATTCCGCTGAGCAAAATACCGCGCGTCCACCGGGCGCCAAAGCTCGAGGATTTTCTGGAGAACCGGCCGCGGGAAGCGGAACTCGCGGTCTCTGATTTCCGGCAATATCTTCCCGGAGACGGCGCGCCGGCGTCCGAACCAACGACTGCCTACCTCTCCTATGACGACAAGAATCTATACGTGGTCGTAGTGTGCCGCGACGAACCCGGCCAAGTGCGGGCGCATCTTTCGAAGCGCGAGGATTCCGACCAGGATGACGGGGTGGGCGTGCTGCTGGACACTTTCCAGGATTTCCACCGGGCGTATTACTTCTTTTCGAACCCGCTGGGCGTGCAAACGGACGCGATCTACACGGAGGGCCAAGGCTATGACTTCAGTTTTGACACGTTGTGGGACAACGCGGGGCGGGAAACCAAGGACGGGTACATCGTGTGGTTCGCGATTCCGTTCAAGAGCCTGCGCTTCTCCCACCAGCCGGAGCAGACCTGGGGTGTGGCGCTTTTCCGAAACATTCTGCGCAAAAGCGAAACGGATTACTGGCCGTACATAACGCAGCGGGTGGAAGGTATCACGCAGCAGTTCGCGCCGGTGAGTGGAATAGAAAACGTTTCACCGGGGAGGAATATTCAGCTAATCCCCTACGGCCTGCTCGCGGACAATCGCTTTCTGGATCAGACCGCGACTCCCGAGTACCGGAAGGTCTTCGAGCACCGCGCCGGGCTGGACGCGAAATTCGTGGTTAAGGATGCGCTGTCGTTTGACGTCACGCTCAACCCCGATTTCAGCCAGGTGGAATCGGATGACCCGCAGGTGACCATCAACCAGCGCTTTGCCGTGTTTTTCCCGGAGAAGCGCCCATTCTTTATCGAGAACGCAGGCTTCTTCCAGACGCCCATCAATCTTTTTTTCTCGCGGCAGATCGCTGATCCGCAGTTCGGCGGGCGAATGACGGGGAAACTCGGGAAGTGGACGCTGGGCGCACTGATGATCGACGACCGGCAGCCGGGACAGGGGCAAGCGCCGGGAGGCCCTTATGACACACGCGCGGTGGACGGCGTGGTTCGGGTGGCGCGCGAATTCGGGAATCAGTCGTACGTTGGAGCGTTTTTGTCGAGCCGGGATTTTGCGGATACAAATAACCGCGTGGCGTCGCTGGATGCGCGCCTGAAATTCTCGCGCAATTGGGTGCTGGATCTCCAGGCGGCGCACAGCTGGACGCGCCAGGACGCCAATCTGGCGCCGAATTGCCTGACGTTCACCAATGTGGATTCCCGGGGAATCGGATCGCAGCAAGGCAGCGCGTATCTCGGCAATCTGCGCTTTACAGGACGTCATCTTGCCTTCTCGAGCGATTACGATGAGAAGACCCCCGGCTTTTGCACCGAGCTCGGATTCGTAAACCGCGTGGACATCCGGCAGAATTTCACGTTCGCGGGCTACTTCTGGCGTCCGGAAAAGCGGCGGATTATCGCCTTCGGCCCCTCGGCGTCGGAGCTTTTGAATTGGGATCACGCCGGAAGGTTGCAGGATTGGCAAGCGGCGCTCGGTTTTGAAGTCGACTTCACGCGCCAGACCACTCTGAATATAAGTCGCGGCGAATTTTTCGAGCTTTTTGACAACATCGATTTTCGGAAACACAGCACTTCTGCACTGATCAGCACACAGCCGTATAAATGGATCTCCTTCTCAGGACGCTACACCCAGGGTACCGGGGAGAATTTCTTCCCGGCAGCGACGCTCTCGCCCCTCCAGCCGTTTCTAGGAAACACACGGCGAGTGAACATTGGATTTACGCTCCGGCCGTCCTCCCGTTTCCGCTTCGATGAAACTTACATCTACTCGCGGCTGGGAACCAGAAACGGCAGCACGCCCCCGGGCTTCTCACCCGATCAAAATATTTTCAACAACCATCTGATGCGTTCGAAGCTCAATTATCAGTTCACTAAAGAACTTTCCTTGCGCCTGATTGTGGATTACAACGCGACGCTCGCCAATGAGGGGCTGGTCGATTTGCAGACGAACCTGGGAAGCTTCGATGGCGGCCCAATCGTGCCAACAAAAAAGCTCACCGGAGATGTTCTCTTCACGTATCTTCTGCATCCGGGCACAGCCGTATATCTCGGTTATACCGACGGCTACAGCAATCTGACGCTGCATACGCTCCCCCCGCCGCCGTTTGTAACGGCTCTTGGCTCCCCAACGAATTCCACGGGCAGGCTATTCTTCATCAAATTGAGCTACCTGTTTCGCTATTGAAGCGGAATTGGGAGCTCGCTCATGTGGCGAGGATGGATTCAGGAACCTGACGCCGGTCTGGGCTGCTGAAGAAGCACTTTGCGGCGTGTTTGACGAGCTCTCACCTTGTACGGCACGGCGGCATCGCATAGAATTTCGTGACTCTCCCGGTTTGGCGGATTTCCGTAAGGAGAAACATGCCCCATCGGATCGCAGCGAAAATCACGGGTGTCGCGGGCTACGTGCCACCAAAAGTGATGACCAACGCGGACCTGGAAAAAATAGTGGCGACGAACGACGAATGGATCCGCACGCGCACGGGAATCCGGGAACGGCACGTGGCCGGAGACGGCACGGCCAGCTCGCACATGGCGACGGAAGCGGCGAAGACGCTCCTGGCGGAGACGAAGACGGATCCCGCGGAGATCGACCTGATTGTCCTAGCCAGCGTCACACCGGACATGATGTTTCCCGCAACCGCCTGCCTGGTGCAGGACCGTCTGGGGGCGAAAAAGGCGTGGGGATTCGATCTTTCTGCCGCGTGTTCCGGGTTCGCTTATGCGCTGACGGTGGGCGCGCAGTTCGTGGGATCAGGAGCGCACAAGAAAGTGCTGGTGATCGGCAGCGACGTGATGACCTCCATCCTGGATTACAGGGACCGGGCCACGTGCGTGCTATTCGGGGACGGGGCGGGGGCGGTGCTTTTGGAAGCCGCGGGACCGGGCGAGGGCATTTTGGACTTTTCGCACGACGTGGACGGCTCTGGCGGGCAGTTCCTCTACATGCCGGGCGGAGGGTCGCTGAATCCGGCGACGCAAGAGACGGTGGAGAAAAGGATGCACTACGTGCATCAGGAGGGCTCGCAGGTTTTCAAGTATGCGGTGCGGCGAATGGCGGAAGTGTCGGTGAACCTGCTGGCGCGAAACGGATTTACAAGCAAGGATTTGGCGCTGGTGGTGCCGCATCAGGCGAATCTACGAATCATCCGGGCGATGCAGGAACGGCTCGGGGTGGAGGATTGCAAGGTGATGGTGAACATAGACAAGCTGGGAAACACAACGGCGGGAACTATTCCGCTGGGGCTACGCGACGCCGTGGCGCAGGGACGCCTGCACAAGGGGGACCTGGTGTTGCTTGTGGCGGTGGGGGCGGGGTACACGACGGGCGGCGTGCTCTTGCGGTGGGCGTATTAAGAAGAGAGTAGGTAGTGGGGAGTGGGTAGTGAGTAGCAGGCAGCGTGTGGCACCTTCCCATTCGCTCGAAAAATGACCGCGTACCGTGCAGGCCGAAGTCAGCGCGGAGTGCCGGCTTTGCGGATGTAGATCTGGCCCTGAAAATTCGTGAATTGAAACTCGGGACCGCCGCCGTTGATTTTTCCGTGCACGGTCTTGTCAATTTTGACGCGGTACTTGCCTCCCTTCCCGCGACCGTCTTCGACGACGGGTTGGGCGGAGGCGGCCTGAAGCTGGACGTCGAAATCACTGAAGACATCACCGCGATCGGAACGAATGCTGACGTTGGCCTTCAAGTCAGCGGGGAAGGTGACGTCGATATCGCCGTTCAAAGAGCTGAAGGCCATCGGCTTTTGAGGGTTCACGCGAGTGAAGGTGGCGAGAAGGCGTCCATTCAAAGCATGCGCTACGGCGCTGCCGGAGACGTTGTTGAGAGTGACGGAGCCGTTGATGTCATCAACGTCCAATTCGCCCTCGACACCGGTGACGGTGATGTCGCCGTCATTCACGGCGCGGAGCTTCAAAGAGGTGTGAACGGGAACGGAGATGGTCAAGTCGACGGCGCGCATGTAAGAGTCGGTGCCAATACGCACGTCGTTGTTTTCTTCCTCGACAGAAAGGCCGGTTGAGGAGATGGCGATGCGCTTCGGGTTGGATTCGGAGCGCGACGTTTCGCGATTGCGGGCGCGAGCTTCGACAACGACTTCCTTACCATCATAGCCCTTCACCGTAATGCTGCCGTTGACCAAACTGGCTTTCACCAGCGCGGGCCGCGCCGGATCGCTGAGATTGATGGAAACGTGATCGCCGCCAGAGGAAGTTGATGCTGATGTTGATCCCTGAGAGTGAGCGCGCGATGCAGTTAGCGTGAGGGCCAGCGCCGCGGCCGCGGCCGCGGCAACGATGATTGGGAACCGCCGAGTGTGGTTATTCATGGTTTTCGAGAATGCGAATGTCTCCATTTAGATTTTCGACCTTGATCTCCGGGCCGCCGGAATTCACGCGCGCACCGGTGTAGCGGTCCGCGCGAAAAATGACTTTGCCGCCGCGATGCTCTTCCTGAAGGGCGTGGACGGGCAAAGCGGTGACGGGAAAATCGCTGTACACGCCGCCGTTGAACGTCTTGAAGCGAAAATCCGCGGACAAGTCATGAGCAAAACGCAACTCAACGTTGCCGTTGACGGTACGGAAGTCGGAGCTCTCGCGCGGATTCTGGCGGAAGGAAACTTTGACGGGGCCATTGACGGTGCGCGCCGTCCCGGAACCGGCAACGTTTTCCATGGCGATGTCGCCGTTGACGTTGCGAACGAGGAAGCTCCCATTGACGTTGCGGACGAGAACGTGGCCTTCATTCACGGTCTTGACCTTGACATCGATGTCGCGGGGAACGCGGAGCTGGAAGTCCATCTTGACGACGTACCCTTCGTCACCGTGGAAACTGATGCAGTCCGGACACTGGCAGCGGAAGGGGCCGTTAACATAGAGCTTCAGCGAGCCTTCCTGTTGCGTAATGTCGAGCGTCACTTCTTTTTTGGCCTGTTCGAGCTTGTCTTTTGATTCCGCGCGGGTGGCTTTGTTGATCACGAGCTGCACCTGATCCGAGGTGTCACCGATGACTTCAATGGAGCCGAACACGTTGTCGATCTCGAGCGACCGATGCTGCCCAGCGGGCATGGAAAAAGACTTCTGAATCGTTTCCTGTTCCCGGACGGGGAGGTCACGATCGGAATCATGATGGGTATTCGCGAACGCAGACTGGGACTGGAGCGCCAAGAGGAGAGCTCCCGCAACACTTTTTGCCGAGGGCGCAGCGTGCCCTGTTTTGGCGGGCCAGAGCGGGATGAAAAGAAGAGCCAAGAGATAAATGGTCAGCACTCGGGAGAAAGGCGTTCTGCGCATGGTCTCCTCCTCAATTCAGTTTGCTCATCGCCCACTCGGCGCGTTGCCGCACCGTGGGATTCAGATTTGGGATTTGCTGAAGCCTTTGCAGGCGTTGCACCACGTCTGGGTCACGCCACTCGAGCAAGAGATCGATCAAGGCCACTTGCACCAGAGGCGATTGCTGCTCCTGGAGGGAGTCCGCAACCCCTTTGTGAACCAGGGGCTGCCGGCCGCGGCGGCTGAGAGCGTCGAGAGCTGCCAGGCGCACATCGACGCTGCCGTCATAGCGCAAGGTGTGGAGCAAGGCAGAAAGGATCTGCGGGTCAAGCTGTTCCTCGCGCCGGCTCCAGGTCACGCCTTGAAGCCGCTCACCGGCGGATTGCTGTTGCAACATCGAGAGCACCACCAATTGGCGCATGTTGGTGAGTTCGGAATGCATGGCGGCCAGCTCTTGCGAGTGGGTATTGGAGCCGCTCATGTGCGTACCGATGTACGTGCCGATGGCAAGCAGCGCCACCCCGTACGCCAATGCGCCCAGAGGCGAGCGCAACCAGTTGAAGGCGCTCCAAAAAGAAGACGGTTTCCCCCGTTCGAAACCGGCGCCGACTTGATCGGCGCGGCCAGTCTGATAGGCGTGCAGCATGGCTTCAAAACGGACGCGGGATGCCGGGCTTGGCTGCTCGACAGGCAAGAGAGATAGCTTCTTCCAGACCGCGACCTCTTCCGAGCACGCCGGGCAGCCTTCGAGATGATTCTCGACGCTGTTGTCCTGCTCAGGACTCAGGTTTCCTTGTAAGTAGTCGGGCAACAGTTCGCCTATTTGTTCACATTTCATTGCAAACCCCCTTGAGGAGGAATGTTCCCTGCCGCGGAAGCATTCGCTTTTCCGGCGGCGGCCCCCTGCTCCAGCTGACGAAAGACCTGGCGCAATTGCTGCAGAGCGCGATGGATGCGCGTCTTGACGGTGCCAAGTTGGCAGTCCAGGAGCCGGGCGATTTCCTCGTATTTCAATTCCTGAAAACGGCTGAGAATCAGGATTTCTCTTTTTTCCTCGGGCAGCTGCATGAGCGCGCGATGCAGCAGTTCGGCTTCTTGGCCGTGTTGCGCGGAATCTCCTGGCAAGACCGGAGGGAGCATTTCCGGATTGAGAGCGACCTGACGGGGAGCCCTGCGGAAATGGTCCACGCGGGCGTTGCGCGCGATTTGGTAGATCCAGGCGCGGAAGGGCGTGCCGGGACGATAGCTTTGGCGGTATTTCAGGATGCGGAGAAACACTTCCTGGACCAAGTCTTCGCTCAGCACCCGGTCCCCTGTCAGCTTCGAATAGAAGTTGTAGAGAGGCGCTTGGTAGCGGTCAAACAACACGCCGAGCGATTCACCTGCGCCATTGCGCACTTCGAGCATGAGATCCTCGTCTGGGGCCAACGTCATCGCTGAATTATGTTCCGAAACGCCTTTTCTTACCCCTGCAAACAGTGAATACCTTCAAGCCGGAAAAAGGTTACGAGGCGATTGGACCAAGTCTAGATGGACGGGCGGCGTATTCGACGGGCGCCGTATTCGACGGGCGGCGTGCTGTTGCGGTGGGCGTATTAAGAAAAGTGGCTGGCAATCAGTGCCGCGGAAGACGGTATCGTTGTTTGAGGATCAGCCGGTTGGTGCAACGTCGAGCTTCGGGATCCAGAACAACAAGAGCAGGATACTCGCCGCGAAGAACGGACCGACGGTCTTCCAGTCCGCGCCGACAAACTTCAAGGCAAGACCGAAAAGAGCGATGGATTCTGCAAGAGTGAAAGAAAGAAGCTGCCCGAGGCGCCACCTTCCAAGAGCCTGAGTGTTTCCGGGGTTGCTACGAAGAATTTTCACGGAAGGAGTCAGTATTCTTGAGCGCAAAATCACTCCGGCGAAGATCGTGGCGACATTCACAGCGGCAACCGCCAGGGGAATGACCTTTTCAAGGGGCTGTTCCTGCGGATTCGCCTGGAAAATCACGAAGATGAAAAGCAGGATGGTGATCACAAAGAATCCATGAAGGACCCGCACTTCTAGAAGCGCCCTGTTGATTCCGTTCATCCTTGACTCCTAAACGACGGCGAGGGGAGAGCCGCATTGTGCTGCGGATTGGCCGACAGCACAAGCAAAGGTCTGCGCGGGCGCGTGTGAAGCCCTCGCTGTGGCATTCTGGTACGCGTGGGACAATCCAAGCCCGGGGACACGGGGCCTCATTCAATACAGCCTCATTCAAGACAAAGGGTACAAATCGTAAGAAGCGTTGCGGCTGCTAGGCTAGCAGTCGCGGAGAGAGGCGGCGAGGGCGAGGTTGGCCTGAAAACGCCGATCGATCTGGACAGCTGCATAGCGGGCGCAGACGAGCCGCTCGCGCTCGCACCAGGCTTCCATGACAGGCATGCGGGTTTCGGCCAAGAGCGCGAGGCCATCGACAATCCGATAGTAGAGCCGAACGAGACCCAAACCGCTGCTGCTGAGCTGCAAATCCGGGGTCAAGTTGTGGAGACCAGCGAAGGCCTCGAAATCCTTGCCCTTGAGGCGGCCGGGCTCAACACGAGCGGCAGAAAGCACGCGGTCGGAGACCGGCTGCGCGGCAACTCCCGCTAGAATCGCCCGCCAATAGTAGAGGGCGAACTGGGAGAGGGCCACGATCGAAATCGTAAGTAGCATGACGGAGAACATCCCTCAAGCCTCTGGATGCATTCTGCCGTACGCGACGTGCCGGGCCTATAGCACGGAGGTACCACGGGGATAGGACGGATGGCGTAAATGATTGAAAGTATTAGACTTGTCTTGAGAAATAGGCGCTTTACTCGGGCTTTGCAGGGTGCTGGGAGTTCGTTTATGCTCCATCGGGAATCGGGATCGGCGCAGAGGAGGATGGCAATGGAAAAGGGGACTGGCAGGTTGCTGGTAAGCACGGCAGCGGCTTTGCTCGTGTTCGCTGGGGTACTCGCGCGGACAGAGGCGAGAATGCCAGGCAGCGGGAACGAGGCCGACCGGGAGGCCATCACCGGGGTCCTGAAGGCGCAACAGAGGGCATGGAATCGCGGCGATGTCGAGGCGTTTCTGGTGGGCTATTGGCATTCGCCGGAGCTGACGTTTGCCGGGAGCAGCGGGATTGCACGCGGATGGGATGGGGTGATGGCGAGATACAAAAAGAATTACCCGGACCGCGCAGCAATGGGGCAACTCGAGTTTTCGGAGCTGGAGTTTCGTTTTGTGGGGCCGGATGCGGCGCTGGTGCTGGGGCACTGGCATCTGGCGCGCGAGAAGGGGGATGTCGGAGGAGTTTTCTCGCTGGTGTGGCAGCGGTTTCCGGATGGCTGGAAAATCATTCACGATCACACCAGCGTCGTGGAGGAGAAGAAGTAAAGTAGTGCGCACCCACCCCGCTCGCCCTCCGTTGCGAAAGGATAGAATACGATTCTATGGTCAAACGAAACCCTTACAATCCAATCAAAAAGGGGCTCCGTGTCCGCTTAATGTCACCACTTGGACGCTATCCTGCTAACACTTTTTGTTCCGAATCCGCCGCCCTGATAATTTCTCCCGAAATCTGTTTTAGCATTGTAAGAGTGCAGAGAGAAGATTGGAGTTTTTCAGAAGTGGACATCCTGACCGCGCTGGAAATCCCCTTGTTTGGCAGCATTCTCTTAGCTGGAGAGGCTGGAACACCGTACCTTTATCCGTATCCGACTAGCAACTCTGTGCTCTTGGAAGTCGAATCTCTTGAGGACATCGGTGACCGGCATATTCTTGAATGTAAATCGTTCTTGGTTGATAAGATTCAACACAACGCAGAGGTATACCCGGCCAATCCAATTCACAAACCGCCCGCCCTTGGAGGCATGAAATATGACCTTGTTCCAAGTAGCAGCGCTGACAGTGATCGGCTCCTGGTCTTGCGCCGTTTGAAAACGGCCAATCCAATCATTCTTCGCGCCGTGAGTTGCCTTCTCAAGGCACGTATGGCATTCCAACACCCCGAGTTTGGTGAGGCAGCGTGTATCTTTTTGTGGATCGCCCTTGACGCGGCACATAGTCTGGTTCTTCAGAGACTACGTGACACGGGAATTGCGAATCCTACTTCCAGAGATGCAGCAAAATACTTCGAGAAAATATCTGGCTACGACGCGGAATGGGAGAAGTTTTTCGAGGACGACTATGATAACCGAATTCGTGCAATCCACCCGGATAATAGATTCGGTGCGGAGGCCATCCCTGAATTTCGCGTCGATGATTTCTTAGAACTCAACGATATGATGGTTTCGTTCTTTTACTTCTTTGTTTCAGGATTCTCTAATAATTCTCCGTCCGCGCGATACTAATTGCCACTGTCCCATGCGGGTTATGACATTCTTACTTGCCCGCAAGCCTACCCAAATCACTTCACACCGAGGGGTAGAACAAATGAACAAGCAATTGAACCACTTCGAGGCACTTGGATCGCCAGAGCCTGCGAAAACGCTGGAGCCTATCCATGTCGGGTTCATCTGCTCGGATAATCAATTCCCAAATTGCGGGCAATTTGCTCAAATCCTGCTTCGTCCTTGTAGGCCGAAAGGTCTAATCCCCTGGTTCTCATTTTCTGAAAGCCGGATGGAGGACGATAGTGGTGTTTTTCAATAAACTCCCGAGGAAGTGTGAAGTATTCAGGCGCTTGCCTCCCATTCTCATCGCCGATCCGGCTAAAGAAGAATCCGATGTTCAAAAACACAACGATCAAGTAATCAAAAGCACCGAATGTTTTCTCTTTAACCGGAAACGCTCGGTCACAATCGGTTTGATAACGGCTCTTCACTTGCACGCGGATGGCTCTTGCTGACCGATTCGGATCAGGATGAAGGCAAATAAGGTCGTAACCTTGGTTGTTTGGAGGGGCTTTGTACGCAAGGATGTTCCGACGCATTAGTTGGCCGATTGCTAGGTACTCTGCGCTCAGTGAAACGACGGGAAGCCTTAACGCGTCTTTGTTACCCATATTGTCGCCAGCCTTACCTCTTCAGGAAGCGATCAAGGCTTTCCTACTGGCTGCTTTGCCGCATTCGCCTGCTTCTCTCCGGGGCGGCTAATCTACCACGGCATGACTCCTCAAAGTTGTGTTTTACGAGTTTTCCGAGGTTCTCCACACCTGTTGTAACTTGGTTTGTGTTCGCATCCATTGGAAAATTGGTCGGTTCTTGAGGACGCGGGTGGCAGACGCAAGCCGCTGGGCGCGATGCGAGTGAGGCATCCATTTGGGTCTTGGTTCACCAAGTGCGGGTTTCTCTTCCCTTGCTGTCGTTGCATGCCAGAGTTTAACCCTCCCTTTTCAATCACTTGCAAATTTAGCTTGACAAGGACGGTACCGATGCGTTAATATAGACCGTGAAATCGCGCCACTGTCCCATCCAAGCCTTGCCATCCGCAGTCGGAGTTCGTTCGCTGCACCAACCAATCACTGCCAACTCGCTTCCCAGCAATAGTTTACGAAGCAATTTGCGTTTCTACGCTGCCCCACGCAATCGCACTCAAGTCTTTTCTTTTCATGCGCCTGCGCGCTCTTTGCTTCACAACGGAGGGGTCACATCTTTCCGGGTAAAAATCTATCGGCCCATTTTCCCATTTCACTTCTCCAATTTCCGGATCTCACCCCTAAGTCCTTTCCCTGCCACTCTTACGAGAAAACGGCACTTTTGCAGAAAAACCGCGCCTGTAAGTCGTTTGCTTGCCACTCTTACAGACACCCCCTCCCGTAAGTCCTTTCCCTGCCGCTCTTACGAAAACATAGGGGGTGTACCCCCTCTCGTTCCTGCTTCAAAGAGCCGGAGGCCTCGAAATCCGCTAACTCCTTTAGAATCCGCTCTTACGGACAGTTCGTCCCGTAA
>Ga0099829_10000802_pt1 | contig 16699 bp, 15 predicted proteins | sample CZO8metaG_3_FD_79336 | JGI IMG/M metagenome (GOLD analysis project Ga0099829, IMG submission 79336) | Vadose zone soil microbial communities from the Eel River Critical Zone Observatory, Northern California, USA - CZOApr15con2H2.8 metaG | ecosystem: Environmental > Terrestrial > Soil > Vadose...
GCCGGAGTCGGCTATCCTGGCGGTGGGTTCGATTACGCCGACGCCGGTGGTGGAGGATGGGCAGGTGGTGGTGCGCGACCGCATGAAGGTGACGCTGTCTGCGGATCACCGGGCTATCGATGGAGCGACGGCTGCACGTTTTTTGCAGCAGGTCAAACGGCTGCTGGAGGAGCCGCTGGGCATGCTGGTATGATGGATTGGGGGACGGTGATTATGTCGACCTTCCAAAAACATTGACAAAGGGAGACAAAGGCAGTACACCCGTGAAGGATGAGGAACATGTATTCCAAGAAAGCTTGACGCCAGATGGGACAGGCAACACGTACAACCAAGCTCTTCCTCGACCTAGGCAAGCGGGAGGAGGGAGGAGCCAATAGCGGGAAACGAGCCTACCTGGAGGCGACTGCCGAGGTGCTCAACCAGGCTCGTGCGTTTTATCTGGACTTCTTTCTCGCTCATGCAGAGAAACTGGCTGAGCGCGTCAGCTACTACTCCCAAAAGCATCTGGAGATGCGCACGCGTCTCATCAACCCCAACGAGTTACTGACCTGGGCGGAAGCTCACACCGTGGCTACCCACGAGCATCCAATCCCTTGGGAGGGCTGGAACTTCAGTGAGCGCTTCCCCCAGATGCCCTTTGTCTACCGGCGGGCTGCGATCAAAGACGCGATTGGGAAGGCACGATCGTATGTGTCCAATCTGAGCCGCTGGGAAAAGAGTGGCAAGAAACGAGGGAAGCCGGGCCTGCCTGGGGCGGTTAATCACCCCACGCTCTACGAAGGTACGGTCCAGCTCGACCTGAGCAGCAGCGAGAGGGAGCGAGCGCGCTTTGTGCGGCTCAAAGTCTACACGGGCACGACCTGGCAATGGTACAACTATCCTATCCAGAACAATCGGTACTTCCAGCAGCGCCTGAATGATCCGGCCTGGGAAAAGCAGAGTCCCAAGTTGGTTTTGCGCAAGACATCAGCAGAACTGCACTTCTCCCAGACGCGAGAGATCCGTGCTAAGAAGATCGTCGAAAGTAAGCAAGACCCCGACCTGGTGACGGTCGCTGTTGATCTGAACGTAAAATTCCTCGCAATGGTTACGGTGAGACAGGGAGATCGGATTATCGAAAGCCGCTTTCTCTCTGATCAAGGACTTGACCAAGCACGCTACTGCCACCTCAAGCGCATTGCAAAAAAACAGTGGCAGTCGGGCAAACCAGTCAAAGGTGAACAGAGCAACCAGTCGTTGTGGAGACATATTCGCCGGATGAATGAGAGCGCTGCTCACCGTATTGCGCGCGCCATTGCCAACGTGTGCGCTAGATATCCTGGCTGCGTGCTCGTGTTTGAGCGATTACGCAAGATCCGGCGATCTGAGGGAAGCAAGTCGCGGCGGATGAACCGCAAACAGACCAACCAACTGCGTGGCAAGATCAATCAGCACGCCCGCGAGAAAGCGTATGCACTTGGAGTAGTGAGCGTGGAAGTCAATCCGCATGGCACCAGCCAATACTGTTCGCGCTGTGGCGCCAGGGGCGAGAGGTTCTCCAATCTGAGCGGAACACGCATCGTCGTCAAATGGGGCAAATTATTTCGATGTCCGGTTTGCCACTACGAAGCGCAAGCCGACTTTAATGCATCTGTGAATCTCCATCACTCGTTTTACAGAGAGTATCACTGGCAGCCACGTCTCAAACGCAGTGGCTGAGCCATATGCACACGCTCTCTCCGGCTACAGGTCGGAGGGAAAAATGCCTGCGGAGGGCAAACCCGATGAAGCAGGCCAGGCCGGTATGCAAGTGAGCATACACGTTGAAGGTGGTGCGGCTATCGTTGGTCCAATGGAGGACGTTCCAGTCTGCATCCTCTCTCGGACAGCACCTGAGTCGATAACATCCTGGAATGTGGAAGGAACGCCAGGAATGCGGGACTGATTCAGGGCGGCGAAAACGGCTGTTGTCCAGGTTTGTCAATGATCTGGACAACTGTTTGACACCACACGTACGATTAATGGGGTGACGCTGGCGCTGTTACAGCTTGAGATACTTCCAGATGAAGGGGATAAATCTATGAATCGTACGATAAATGGGGTGACGCTGGCGCTGTTACAGGGGGACATTGTGAAGGTGCAGGCGGATGCGATTGTCAACGCTGCGAACGCGGGGCTGGCGGGAGGTGGCGGGGTGGATGGGGCGATTCACCGCGCGGGTGGGCCGAGTATTATGGAGGAGTGCCGCAAGATCGGCGGCTGCCAAACAGGCAGCGCGGTGGCGACGACGGCGGGGAGTCTGCAGGCGAGGTCTGTGTTCCATGCTGTGGGGCCGGTGTACTATGGCCGGGATGAGGACGAACGGCTTTTGAAGGGCGCTTACCAGAGCTGTCTTGACCTGGCAGAGCAATATGAGCTGGAGACCCTGGCTTTCCCGTCGATCAGTACGGGTGTCTATGGTTATCCGCTGGAGCTGGCGGCGCCTGCAGCGCTGCGCACGGTGATCGAGCATATTAAGAAGCCGACACGCTTGAAGCAGGTGACGTTTGTGCTGTTTGGTGATAGGGCGTACCAGGCGTTCGAGCAGGCGCTGGCGATGATTTTGGAGTGATGTGGGGACGCCTGCAGAGAGTCCGCAAGAGGGGCCCCTACATGTAGAGCAGAGCTAGAGTAAGCCTGTGGGGTGTTTATGCTAACGACAGAGCCCCAGCTCACCCCAAAACGTTACTGTAAATTACCTGCCATGCAGCCTTGAATGTTAGCGTTCTTCCTCAAATTTCCTGCAAATGCTACTTTGCCACTGTAATAACCTTGCCACTTGAATCATTTTCTGGTATGGTTAAGTGAGACCCGTTATTCCTCTTTCAGGCTGTCCCTTTACGTTGTCCTTCCATTCAGAGGAGAGCAGACGATGTTACCCCCTGGATGAACGTGGCACAGTGTCGTAATTGCAGATATGAATGATCTGCCGAACTCACTGGCACGGCTGAGATCGCGAAAGGATGTAATCCTATGATAAATTGGCAAGACCCTTTGCGCAGCCAGAGAATACAGATAGAGGAGCAAGAAAGAAAACACCGCGAAGAAAAGGGGATCTACAAGGCCCCGCCCTTTCTCCTCTGGGGCTTTTTCACCGTTATCGCTTTATTGCTAGCGGTTGTGATTTTGCTATACCTCTTCCGTTAGTTTTAAGGGTGGGTCCAACTTTAGCATTTCAGAAGCACCATGTGCCCTTGGATGAATTGTCGCTTATTTGATTTTGTCGATGCCGACAGCGGCTATGATGAAGATGGCTAAACTCGCGGCTGCGAAGCTAATCCAACCTGCTGTTCCTCCGATGAAAACAACGAAGAGTAGGCCGAACAGTAGGAGCATGACCATTGAAATCACGGCAAGTGCGAAACGGAGCATGTTCTTGTTGTCGCGCGGAAGCGGGTACACTTTTCCGACTGGCTCTTCTCTCAGATCTTGCTCGTAGGAGGTGTCATATTGTTGGCGGGCTGATGATGTCTGATTTCCTTCGTATCTCCCATAGGTTGGAGCTGCTTGCTCGTGTATCGACTCACTGGCTTCTCTTTGTGGCATCATGTGGTGTTTTCCTCTGGTTCTAACTCTCCTGGATATACAGATTTCTCATTCGATATACGCTTGAGAGGATGCGGGGTTGTATGAAGCGATTTGGCGAAACCCGAACCAGTGAAGGAGACTTCATTCATGGTATTTCCAGGTGCAGGTTTTGTCTCAAAATATTCGGTGTCAACTCGCGCAGTGCCGCCACCCGCTACGCCATGGAGCAGCACCTGATCTAACCTGCTCTTGCTCTTTTTTCTCCTGATCTCTGAAATATTTCCACGTTCTCCTGGTAGGAACCTCTGCCCGTGAGCATCAACCCCAGTAATTCTACCGGTATCTCTTCACAATGTTTCCTTCATGGTCATGCAAAGACTGGTAATCGAGCAGGTAATTCTACAGGTGTGTTCCGGCCTTGCGCTCAGTAGACTATGAGCAAGAGTTTTCGTTTTTGAGAAGACCTGGATACCGAGGGCAAGAGAATTACTCGAGATGTCGTCACCCAATCGCGGTGAAAGGGAGTGATCCTTGCAACTTGTTTGCATTCCATCAATAGTGGATCATTTTGTTCAACTTGAGCAGAGGAGAACCAGCGATGGTAACAACAACAGTAACAAACACACACATGATGACGAGTGAGCAGGAAGCCACGAGGCGACGACAGAATTCTCCACTTCTCCTCTCTCTTATGGGACGTGTAGCGCAAGAGCAGCAGCCGTTCAGTTTCGTCAGTGAGATTGCCTCACACATCACCCGGCGGGTCGAGCAACATGTTCGGGTCTCAGTTGTCCCTGCCATCTATTGCGACGATCAGATGTGTGATTTGAGCGCGTTGCCTGATCGTCTCGGCGTGGCGCTCACCGCATGGTTGCATCAAGGTGTGCGACGCCTGCTCCTGGTGCCATGGGGTGGCGGGCAAGCGGTCGATGCATGGATCGAAGCGACTAGCAGCGCCTTGCAGAGAGCGATGGGAGAGGAAGTCCGTAGGACGACGATGGCATCTCCCTGTGTCCACGTGGATGGTGTATCAGTCAGGAGAGCATTCGAAGGGTTTGCCAGCGTGCAAGATCAACTCAATCCCCTCGTGGAGCAATTCCCTGGATGGGGTCGTACATACACCTGTTTCTCTGCTGGGGATGCAAAGATCGCGCTGCTTCACTCTCCGAAGTGTACGAGGCAGCAACCACGACGGAATGCGTTAGAGGCGTCTACTGTGAAAGCATTAACTGCGGCGCTTTGTTCCACCCAGGTGAGTCTCATACCAGCGAGCGATCTCGCCCAGTGGAAAAAAGACGGTCACATCTATGCACACTACCTGATCTCTCTGTTGTGTGCTGTGACAGAGTCACTCCAAAAGGAACGAACATGAAGCGCGTGGTCTTGATCACTGGAGCAGAACACTATGATGCAGCCTCTCAGACGTCGCGTGAACCCGATGATGAGGTGCTGCGACAGGCGTTGCTGGAGAGGGGCATAGACGTGCAGGTAGCTGTGTGGAATGACCTGACCATCGACTGGAAACACATGGCCTATGGAGCCATCGTTGTGATCCGCTCGTGTTGGGATTATCACCGTGACCGGGAAGGCTTTCTTGCCTGGTCTGAACGCATAGCGAGGATGACCACGCTGCTCAATCCGGTGGAAGTCGTGCGCTGGAATACCCATAAGCGCTACCTACACGTACTGGCGCGACACGGCATACCCACTATTCCAACGATCTGGCTGCCACGAGGCACATCTCTGGTCCTCGCGGATCTCCTTGCTGAGCGAAGGTGGTCGTCTGCTGTCATCAAGCCGGCGATATCGACGAATGCCTATGCAACGCTCCTCGTCGATGCGGCATCGCTCTCTGCTGGCGAGGCACAGGCACGTCTCAATACCTGGGCATTGGAGCGCGAAATGATGATTCAGCCCTATCTCGATGCCGTGAGGGGGGTTGGTGAACACTCGCTGGTGTTCATCGCCGGAGAGCAGACGCATGCCTTTCGCAAGCGAGCCGTGTTGTGCGGTGAGGCCGACAGCCTGGGTGAGCACCCGATCATCCCTACAAGTCAGGAGGTTCACCTGGCGCAGAAGATTCTGCGGATGGCGGCGAAACTGCTGGGCATGTGCAGCTCTTCGTCCTTCCTCTTCGCGCGGGTGGATCTCATTGACGATTCTGGAACCCTACGCCTGATGGAACTGGAGCTGGTCGAGCCTCGACTCCGTCTCGCTGATGCGTCACGAGGCAAAGAACGACTGGTGGCTGCGCTAGCTGCCCACGGTGTTGCTTCTCGTAGACAGCTTCTCCCATTAGCATCTTGAGAACGGCAAGGATTAAAGATCTCTGTTAAACTAGTAATTCCCTATTAAGAGAAAGGATAGATAAAGATGCTTCAAGTAGCATGCACAACTGTTGAATTGCGTGAACTGCCTTCTTGTGAGAGCATCATCTCTCCTCACCAAACCATTGCTACTCCAGTTGGACCAATTTACCTCCGGCATCGTTGTTCCTCATCGCTTGTCGAAAGCCTGAGAGTCGACCGTGGGCTGTGTGCCTTTGCTCGTCTGCCTGAGCGTGAACATGCCCTGCTCCTCGGCCTGGCGCGGCGTTCCGATTCCCGGCTCGCCCTGGCCTATACTCCTGCTGGAGAGATCGTTGGACAGGTCACGCTCACTCCCGCCGATGCCTGGTGGGAAGGGCTTGCGAACACCTACGAGATCGCTGTCGAGGCCAGTTCAGGCTGGCGCAAGCTCGGCATTGCGCGCCAGTTACTGGCGCTGGTCTTCGCACAGGAAGCTTTGGAGCGTCACATTATCCTGGGCATGGGTCTCTCCTGGCACTGGGATACAGAAGGGTTGGGAATCAACCGGTTTCGTTACCGTGAACTGGTCAAACAGCTCTTCGCGCCTTATGACTTCGTCGAGTACCTGACCTCGGAGGCCAATATCCGCATGGATCCCGCGAACATCCTGCTGGTACGCCTTGGCCGCGATGTGGACCAGGAGACGCTCAACCACTTTTTCCATCGCCTGCTCCAGTCTGACACCCTGCCAGGATTATAGACAAGAAAGAGAATCAAACATGGCATGTGCCAAAAAGTCGCTGATCGATGGTGTGCGGATTATGCGGTTTAGGCAAGGTTCAATTTGAGACTGTTCAAACTTGACAGTTTGAACAGTCTCAAATTAATTCCTCGCCCCATCGGAAGCGGTTCGGCGACTATTGAGCTATGTGAAACTGTCAAGTGCATTTGAACCATGCCTTAACAAATTCTTGAAGTCCTAGTCTTCTGTAGCCACTAGACTGCAATCACTTCACTCTCTGCACCCCACGCATTCCTCTTCCTCATCCTGCCACATCTACACATTGGTGCCCGGTCCTGCTCGGCATGTCGTCATGAACGCCTGCGTCAACGAGCCAGGGACCGTGTACGCTATAAATTTGTCTTCAATCGTTTTGCTAGCGATGAACCGGACTGAGTGTGACTTCTTCTGAGCAGATCAACGAACGGATGCGGTATAATAGAGCGCGAAAAGTTCCCGCAGGCAGCGTTGGAATCTGCAAGAACGACTCGAGCAACCCTTCATCGATGACTGGTGACAACCAGGGGAAGTCAGCCATGCAGGACAAGATATACGTCCTCCCTCTGAGGAAAGCCGATGAGCCTGGACGCGTTTCAAGGCATAACTTGCCCGTGCCACTCACCCCGTTGATTGGGCGCGAGCAGGAGGTAGTGGCGGCCTGTGCCTTCTTGCGCCGCCCGCAGGTCCGCTTGCTGACCTTCACCGGGACAGGCGGTGTGGGCAAAACACGCCTGGCTCTCGCGGTGGTGACTGAGCTGCTCGATGACTTCACCGATGGTGTTTGCTTCGTCTCGCTTGCCCCCATCAGCGATCCCACCCTGGTGCTTCCTACCATGGCCCGGGCACTTGACCTCAAGGAGATGAGCGAGCAACCGCTGTCAGATCTGCTGAAGGCCTTTCTGCGCGATAAGCATCTCCTGCTGTTGCTCGACAACTTCGAGCAGGTCGTCGCAGCAGCTCCCGTGCTGACTGACCTGCTAGCAGCCTGCCCTGAACTGAAGATCCTGGTGACGAGCCGGGCCACGCTGCGCATCACTGGTGAGCACGAGTTCTCGGTTCCTCCACTGGCCGTACCTGATCTCAAGCATCTTCCCGAACTTGAAACCCTCTCCCAGTATGCAGCAATTGCACTCTTCATGCAGCGCGCACAAGCAATCAACCCCAACTTCCAGCTGACGAAGGCCAATGCGCCTGCTCTTGTAGAGATTTGTGCCCGCCTGGATGGGCTACCGCTGGCAATCGAGCTGGCGGCAGCCCGCATCAAACTGCTGCCGCCCAAGGCCTTGCTGGCGCGCTTAGGCCAGCGGTTAGTGCTCTTGACGAGCGGGGCACGGGATGCACCAGCGCGCTCCAGTGGAGCTACAACCTGCTTACTGCGGATGAGCAACAACTCTTCCGGCGCATCTCCGTGTTCGTGGGTGGCTGCACCCTCGAGGCTGCCGAAGCCGTGTGCCAGACGGATGGCGAACAGGCCTCCTCTGTGCTTGAAGGAGTCGCGTCCCTCCTCGACAAGAGTTTGCTGCAACAGACTGAACAAGAGGGTGAGGAGCCACGCCTCGTCATGCTGGAAACAATCCGCGAGTACGGCTTGGAGGCTCTCGAGGCGTCTGGGGAGATGGAGGCGACCCGGCAGGCGCATGCCCTGTACTACCTGCGGCTTGCGGAGCAGGCGGAGCCAGAACTCAGAGGCCCACAGCAAGCCGTGTGGCTGGAGCGATTGGAGCGGGAGCATGACAACCTGCGGGCGGCGATGCAGTGGTCATTAGAGCGCGGGGAAGCTGGACACAGCATGGAGACGGCCTTGCGCTTAGGCGGAGCACTATCCCTGTTACGTCTGTGGCTGGTGCGTGGTCCCCTCAGTGAGGGGCGGAGCTTTCTGGAGCGGGCACTGGCGAGAAGCGAGGGAGTTGCAGTAACCGTACGCGCGAAGGCACTAGAGGCTGCTGCAAATCTGGCCAGTCTCCAGGACGATACCGATCGGGCAGAGTCCTTGTTCGAGGGCAGCCTGGCGTTGTACCGGAAGCTTGAAGACAAGCGGGGCATGGCGGCTTCTCTCTTTTGGCTCGGAAGGATAGCCGGTCTGAGGAACGACCTTGCACGGGCACATGTGTTGATCGGTGAGGCATTAACGCTCCAGAGGGAAGTGGGCGACAAGGAGGGCACGGCCTGGTCCCTCTTCGGCTTGGCGGCTCTGGCAAGCATACAGGGTGAGTATACCAACGCATGCGCCCTCTATGGGGAGGGCCTGTCGATGCACAGGCAGCTGGGGAACAAGCACGGTATAGCCTGGTCCCTCTTCCGGCTGGCAGAGGTGCTCTTTGTGTCCCAAGGTGACCCGGCAAAGGTACACACCCTGCTCGAGGAAGGCCTGGCCTGCTTCAGAGAGTTGGACGACAAGGATGGTTTTGCCTCCTCCTTCCAGCTCTTGGGGCGGTTAGCCCTGAGCCAGGACGATGCTGCTGCCGCTCGCTCCTGGCTCGAGGAGAGTGCACGGATCTACAGAGAACTGGGGCATCGACAGAATACTGCCGAGTCGCTCTCCCTCTTGGCGAGGGTGGAAGCACGTCTGGGTGCCCACGCGAGAGCGCATACCCTCTCCGAGGAGAGCGTCATGTTAGCCAGGGAGGTTGGCGACGGGTCGACTATTGCTTTCACAATGGAGGGATTGGCAGGCATGGTCCTAGCGCAGGGATACCCAAGCTGGGCAGCACGACTTTTAGGTTCGGCAGAGTCCCTCCGTATGGCCAAGGGTACGCCCATTCCCCAAGTCGAACGCGCCGACTATGAGCGTTTGGTTGCTACTGCACGCACCCTGCTTGGTCAAGCGACCTTTACCACCGCATGGGCCGAAGGAAGGACCATGACATTGGAACAAGCTCTGACTTCCCCGGGACCAGTGGCAGTACCCGAAGAGGTCGCCAGCGCGGCACAGTTGACCCCTGCCAAGACACTTTCCACCTATCCCGCTGGACTCACCGCCCGGGAGGTGGAAGTGCTGCGCCTGATCGCACAAGGGCTGACCGATGCCCAGGTGGCCGAACAGCTGGTCATCAGCCCGCGCACCGTCAACTGGCACCTCACCTCCATTTATGGCAAAATCCAGGTCTCCTCTCGAGCTGCAGCCACCCGCTACGCCATCGAGCAGAAGTTGCTCTAAGGAACTGTTTCTTTTTCGGTTGGCCCTGCGAACTCCCGCTCTTGGCCATCGATCCGGATGAGCACTACCTGGTAATTCTACCGGTACACGCTCGACCCCTTTTTTTCAGAGCCCACAAACTGGTAGTGACATCAGGTGATTCTACAGGTGCGCAATCACTCGCTGCGCTGTAGACTAAGAGGAAGAGTGCTCGCTGGTGAGTCCAGGGTGACGGAAGGAATGTCCAAGCAGGCTTTCCCAAATTCGGCACTGGTATCCATGGCGACGGACAGCTCTGTGATGAGAGAGGTTTTTCCTTGCTCTGCGATCAAACAATGATTGAAGAGCGTACTTCGTGAGAAAGGGAAGGACAACATGTATCGACGGGAACCGCTGTTGCCTCTCGTTATCAACAAGACTGACTACGAGGCGATTCGACCGGACGCAAACCTCTGGCTCCTGGTGATGCAGGTCATTTGCCAGCGGCACGGGCTTTCGACTGAGAGGCTGGTGCGGTTTGGCGATGGAACTGATACTGCCTTTGGATCTAATATCGTCTTTGCCGTGGATGAACAGCATGTCATCAAGTTGTACCCTCCCTATTGGAGACCATTGTTTGAGGCCGATCTCAGCGTGGCTGAGCATGTGAGTGGGAAACTGAGCATCATGACGCCTGAGATTTATGCATACGATACGTTGGATGGATGGCCCTATCTCGTGATGAGTAGACTGCAAGGCATCTCCCTGGCTGCTCTCTGGAATACCTTGGGGGAGACCGAGCAACTACGTCTCGTCGCGGAGCTTGCAGAGGTTCTGGCGCAACTCCATGCCCTGCGCACACATGATCTCCCTCTCCTGGAAGCGGACTGGCCGGAATTCGTCATGACTCGAATGAATGGGTGTGTGCGACGGCACCAGGAACAAGGGGTACCCGAACCGTGGCTGCAACAGATGCCTGAGTATCTGGCGTTTGCCGCGCCACTCTATCCGTCTCACTTCATCCCGGCGATTGTAAGTGGTGATATCCATGACTATCACCTGCTCGTGAAGCAGGAACGCGACCGATGGCGGCTCTGCGGACTGTTCGATTTCGACGATGCGAGGATCGGCTTCCACGAATATGATCTTGCATCAGCTGGGCTCTTCATGATGTCAGGTCGCCCGCAGCTCCTGCGTCTATTCCTTTTGACGTACGGGTATGCTGAGACGGCCATCGATGAGCGCTTGAGTCACCGCTTGATGGTCTACACCTTACTGCACCGTTATCGCCCCTTGAACTGGGTCTGTGAGGCGTTCGCGAAACATCCCTGCTCGACCTTTGAAGAGCTTGCCCAGGTGATCTATGCCCTGCGATAGAGACTTTCATCCATCAACTTTTTCTCACAAATGAGGTCAGAACATTCTGGCCTGCTACACTATTGAGCCTCTCTTTCGGGCTTTGCTGCAACCAGCTGTTGTAAGGATTGCTCAGACCTGTTTTTTCTGTTGCCCGCATTACCTCTTTTCCCTATTCCCACTTACTGCTCCGACCATGGGCAAACCCCAAGCATGCGCAGCGGGGATAGCGGCAACTCCGCCACCAGCCGACCCAGGTCTCCCACTCGTGAGCCCAGACCTAAAGCTGGCTTGACCGGCCCGGGAGGTCAAAGTGCTCCATCTGGTGGCCCAGGGGCTCACCGACGCCCAGGTGGCCGAACAGTTGGTCATCAGTCCGTGTACCGTCAACTGGCACCTGACCTCGATCTATAGCAAGATTCAGGTTTCTTCGCGCGCCGCTGCCACTCGCTACGCCATTGAGCAGCACCTGGTCTAACGCTCCCGTGCTGTTTTTCTGCTGGTCCCCTGAATTCCCTCCATACGCTTTGGGGCCGATACATCGGCGGTGGCCGCGATCAATCGGGCCCTACTGGTATCCGGGGTATTTTGTCAATGTACATAAGTTCAGCCGCCTTTACGTGTAAGCACCACCCCAGTAATTCTACTGGTATCCCTCGCCATCCTCCTCTTTGGCTCCCGCAAAGACAGGTAGTGCAACTGGTAATTCTACAGGTGTGCCATCGCCTTCCGTCGCGTACACTGGGAGCAGTGGTTCTGTTCTGGATGGATGAACCACAGAGACGATTGCATGTCCTTGAAAGACAAAAATCGAGGCTCTACGCTCTGATCGTCAACGGCTTTCTGTGTCTCTAGAAGCCAACGGAACGATGAAAGGAGAATGGCGCTTCTTTCCAGTCACACATCCAGTGACTGGAAAGAAGCGCCAACATGGTATGACAGCAGATTTGCATCAAACAGAGATACTCCTACAGATTGAAAGACAATGGTTAGTTCCATTGGATTCACGGAACTGCCTCATACTTGTTCAGTACGCGAAAGCCAAATGGGTGCGATCCCGGGTACTGGCTGAATTGTGGCAGGCATTGGCGACAGTCGAAAAGCGTTTTGCCCTCATGGTTGTCATCAACCAGCATGCAAAAGCCGTATGGTGGAATCAGAGTTTTCAGCAGGCAAAGACCACCATAGAAGACGAGGTAGAGCAGCTCGAGCGGTTGCGTGCGTATGTGGAATCAGCCTCTGTAGACAGTAGATAACCGCCGGTTTTCGACGGTAGCTTGAGGGAAGAGCCAATGGCTATGCTTGCGTCCAAATTCAACCTTTCGACAAAAAGTTCCAGTGAGTTGACACGCTATCGTGACCTGACTGTCGTGTTACGACATGCACAGTTTGTCTCGGATCGACCGCTGCAAGGCCGCCTCCTCTCATTGGGGAAGGAATCTCATTCGCTCCACAGTATGCTCAGGAGACAGTTACTCTTTCTGGACGGAGAGGAACACCAGCGCCTGCAAACTGTTTTACTCAAACCACTGGCCATCCTGGGAAAATCGTTACGGGGGGCGATCCAGGAGATGGTGGATGAGTTGCTTACCCAAGCGCAAGATCGGGGATCGATGGATGTCGTTGCCGATTTCGCCGCCGTTCTTCCTCTGCGAGTGATCGTGCATGCCCTCGGGGTACCGGTGGAAAGCGAAGCGCAATTGCAGCGATGGACACAGGCGCTGGGTCATGTGACCAGTGGGTATCTTGCAGGAAGTGAAATACAACACGTCCGGGAGATGCTGGTCTCTTTCCGGCAGGTTATAGGGGAACGCGGATACCGCGAGGACGGGTTGCTCGGTAGCTGTTTTCAGGCATTTGAGCAGGGTCTCTTCCAGAGTGAAGATGATCTGGTGATCAACGCAATGATGCTTCTCTCGGCGGGAAGCATCTCGACGGCCAAGTTAATCGCTCATGGGCTCTACCTACTGCTCGGGCAAGAAGTTTCTCAAATAGGGCACGTGCGCGAAGAACTGGCTGCAACTCCAGCATTGATCAAAAGCCTGGTTGAGGAACTCCTCCGCCTGGTCACTCCGACGCGCTTCATCGCGCGGTGGGCAAAACAGGACATCGAGATCGGCGATACCTCCATTGCGGTAGGGCAAAAGGTCATCCTCAAGTTGGAGGCGGCCAACCACGATCCTGAGATCTTTCCGCATCCGCAGGCCCTTGATCTGCACCGGGGCCATAATCCCCATCTCGCCTTTGGAGGCGGAGCGCACCTGTGTCCCGGTGCTGCGCTGGCGAGAAGTGAGGCGCAGATGGCGTTTACGGCACTGTTCTCCCGCTTCCCTGCGCTCCGCCTGGCTCCGGGGTTCGTTCCCGAACTCCATCCGAATGTCAATCTCGGTGGCATAACCACGCTACCCGTTCTTGTGAGGTAACCATGATACAACGTACGATGTTCAACACAGTGGCGACGGGAGCGAGCCGCAACTGGGCGCGCCCGTTCCATGAACTCTTCGAGGCACAAGTAGAGGAGACCCCTGACGCCGTTGCTCTTTCCTCTCAGGAAGACATGACGTATCGGGATCTGAACGCTCGAGCGAACCAGATTGCTCACCGTCTCCAGCGTTTGGGGGTAGGGCCTGAATCGGTGGTGGGGGTGTTTTGGCAGCGCGGGAAAGCAATGGATGGGCTTCTTGCTGCCCTGTTGGGCATCCTCAAGTGCGGAGGCGCCTACCTGTACCTTGATGCCACGCTGCCTGGCCAGCGGCTTGCATTCATGTTGAAGGACGCGCAGGTTTCCGTGGTCCTGACAGAGCAAGAGCTGAACGCGGATCTTCCCGTACCCGTTGCTCGCACTCAGCATGTGTGTATCGATACTGACTGGCGGGACTTGCAACAAGAAAGCAGAGAGAACCCTGGAAGCGACGTCATGCTCTCCAATCTGGCATATATCATCTATACCTCGGGATCCACCGGCCAGCCCAAAGGAGTCTGCGTCACCCATCGCGGCATCGGGAATCTGGCCCAGGCGCAGATCCAGGCCTGCCAGTTGGGACCAGGGGACCGCGTTTTGCAGTACTTCTCGTTTAGTTTCGATGCGTCGGTCAGCGAAATCTGTCTGGCCCTGCTTTCTGGCGCGAGCCTTTGCCCGGTTCCCCCGCCTGCACTGCACCCAGGACCAACGCTGCTCCGCTTCTTAGAGGAGCAAGCGATTACCGTTGCTAGCTTCACGCCATCTGTGCTGTCCGCCCTTCCCGCTGCGCCACTACCCGCGTTGCGGGCTCTGATCACCGGCGGAGAAGCATGCCACACCGACCTGGTCGCTCGTTGGTCGGCCCCGGGCAGGCGTTTCATCAATGCATATGGGCCAACAGAGTGTACCGTCTGTGCGTCTTTAGCCAGGTGCGAACCCAACGGCCAGCCTCCCACGATCGGCCGCCCCATTTCCCGGGTGACGATGACCGTCCGGGACAAGGATCATCTCCTACTACCCGATGGGGAGGCGGGTGAAATCTGCCTGGGAGGTGTAGGTCTGGCCCGCGGCTATACCGATCCGGTCTTGACGGCTCAGCGATTTATTGAAGACCCGCTTGACCCGTCACAAACCCTGTACCTGACCGGGGATCGGGGGTGCGTGGGTACAGACGGAAACGTTGTCTTTTTAGGACGTGTCGATACACAGGTAAAGATTCGTGGGGGGTTCCGCGTGGAACTCGGCGAGATTGAGGCTGTGCTGCGGCCACAGGTGGCTGCGTGTGCGGTCGTTGTCTGCGAGGGACAACTGATCGCCTGCGTTGTCCGTCCACCAGGACAGGAACCAGCGATGGATATCTTGCGCACGAGCCTCAAGGAGCAGCTTCCGGATTATATGATCCCCAAGGCCATTGTAGAACTGGAGTCACTTCCACGCACATCGAGCGAGAAGGTAGACAGAGAAGCATTGCTCGATCTTCTCCCCGACTGGCGCTCGTTCGCACAGGATCATCTGTTTCGCCCACCCCAGACCGCCATTGAAAGGCAATTCGCAGAGATCGTAGCCCAAACCCTCAACCAGAATCTGGGGTTGACCCTCCCCCCACGAGCTATCAATCTCCAGCAAGGTTTTGCGGAATTGGGAGGCGATTCCCTCGCCGTCGCTGATCTCTTACTGCATGTGGCAGCTGTGTTTCGTGTGGATCTCAGCGAGGACGAGGTGAACGGGGTGTCTCTGGCGCAGGTTGCCGCCCTGATTGCTGAGCAAATGCCAGGGATAGAAAACGGAGCGTGATCCATGTCGACAACATTCATGCAGCATTCCTGGATACTGAGTCCACACCCAAACCCTGAGGCACAACGGCACCTGTTCTGCTTCCCATACACGGGTGGGAGCGCCTCCCTGTTTCGGCCATGGGTGGCGGCAGGGCTGCTTTCGCCCGGCATTGAGGTACATGCCATCGAGCTCCCGGGGCGGGGGACGCGTCAGAACGAACCACCCATTACAGAGTTTACAGAACTCACCGATCCCCTCAGTGATGCGCTCCTCCCCTTTGCTAAGAAAGACATCGTCCTGTTTGGACATAGCCTCGGAGGTCTGATGGCGTTCGAAGTGGCACGGCAATTGCAGCGGCGGCACAACATTATCCCCCTGTGCCTGTTTGCTTCCGGGTGTCGTGCGCCACATCTACCCGATACCGGTCCCCAGTTAACAGATGTCGCATCCTTGATCACCTACATTCGCTCATTGGGCGGGCAGCCAAACGAACAAATGATTGCACGGCGCTGGCCGCTTTTTGCAGCCGACATCGCGCTGCGAACCTCATACCGGTATGCCGAAGACGTTCCACTTCCCTGTCCCATCGTTGCCTGTGGTGGAAAGCAGGACACGTCGGTGAGCGAAAATGACCTTGCCGCCTGGCGAGTACATACGTTGAAGGAGTGCAGCGTCCATATGTTCCCGGGGAACCATTTCTTTCTACACAGCAGCCTGCAGCAACTGCTGGAGGTAGTAAAGCACTATACGACCACTAGCCAAACACCGTTCGAAGGAGACTCCATCTATGTCTAAGCTATCTCAAACAACGGGCCCTGCTCAAATTCGTGTTCTTCACCCAGACAGCGGTGCCACTATCGACGCATTTTTCAATACAGCGATTGCCGGCAATAGGATCCTCAATTTCGGCACTGTAGATGTGGGGAAGGGAAAGCTCAGGTTGGCATTTGCCGAGACAGCAGAGGGTGCGCTGTTTCCCTTCCAATATCATGAGGGCGGCAACGAATTGGCACTGATTCTTGCGGGGCAGGGATTGATGGAGATAGACGGGGACGATCAGAGCCGGCAAGTATTCCCCTTTAAGAGCGGTGATCTCGTGTTCGTTCCCGCTGGCGTGACCTATCAGGTCCGTAACACTGGTAGTGGTACGTTGCGCGCATGGGTCATCTTTGCCGAAGAGACACAGTGCTTCTGGCCCGATGGGTCCCCGGCTTGATGGATATGCTTGCTACGAGAATCTGAGCCATGTTGTCTTGGTTTTATGCTGTCAAGCAAACAGGAGGAAAACGATGAGTATGACCACGGATGGCCTGTCCTACTGGCAGGACGAAAGCGCGGGGATCGATCTCTTCGATACCGCCATTGGCGACCTCTTA
>Ga0099829_10000803_pt1 | contig 16688 bp, 14 predicted proteins | sample CZO8metaG_3_FD_79336 | JGI IMG/M metagenome (GOLD analysis project Ga0099829, IMG submission 79336) | Vadose zone soil microbial communities from the Eel River Critical Zone Observatory, Northern California, USA - CZOApr15con2H2.8 metaG | ecosystem: Environmental > Terrestrial > Soil > Vadose...
CCCGGAGATGCTGCCGTCAGGCGTCGGTGCCGAGGATATCCAATGACAGATGTCAAGAAACTTCTTATTGCAGTGACTGGATTGGCATGCGCCTTTTCAGTCGGTTGTGGAGGCGGCAGCTCTTCCACCAAGACCACCTCGATCATGCAATCCGGTTCGAACGTAGCACCGATTGTTGTGAATTCCGGCCCCGCTAATTTATACGCCAACGGAGCTTTCGCCAGCGTGACGGTCTGCGTTCCAGGAACCTCAACCTGTCAAACCATCGATGGGGTGTTGGTGGACACGGGCTCTTCCGGATTGAGAATTGTATCGTCTGTGCTCACGGTGGCGCTGCCGCAGCAGAAGGCGCCCAGCGGCAGTCCGGTGGCGGAATGCCTTACGTTCCTAGGCTCTTATACGTGGGGGCCGGTGCAAACGGGGGACGTGCAGATTGCCGGTGAAAAGGCTGGTTCGGTGCCCATTCAAGTGCTCAGCGACAACGATTTCGCAGTCCCGACCGGATGCACCAGTTCCGGTTTTCAGTCGGCTGATACGGTTGGGCACTTGGGCGCGAACGGCATTCTTGGAATCGGCAACGCTGCGCAGGATTGCGGCAGTAGCTCCGGTTGCGGCCTTTACTATGAATGCCCATCCACAGGTAGTTGCACCTCGACTCCTGAGGCCGTGGCGCAGCAGGTTACAAACCCGGTGGCACTGTTTCCTTCGGATAACAACGGAGTCATCGTTGAACTGCCTGCCGTCTCGGGATCGGAAGCCACTGTAAATGGCTCACTGGTCTTTGGGATTGGAACGCAGTCGAATAACGGGCTGGGCAGCGCCACGGTTTACGTGATCGACGATACATTCTCCTTCAACGTCAAGTACAACGGCACCTCGTACGGAGGCAGTTTCATCGATAGCGGCTCGAATGGTTATTTCTTTCTTGATAGCAGCATTGTCCCGGCATTAATCGACTGTCCCAATACATCTACGTCCATTGCCGGCGGATTCTATTGCCCTACGAGCACTCAGAATTTCTCCGCAACCAACCAAGGAATCGACGGGGCCAGCGGCACCGTAAACTTCAGCATCGCGAATGCCGAAACCTTGTTCCGTAACTCGAATGACACGGCTTTCAGCCAGCTCGGCGGCCCGTCCATCCCTGCGGGCACGAATTCAAGTCAAGCCTACTTTGATTGGGGACTTCCCTTCTTCTATGGCCGCAATGTATATACCGCCATCGAAGGTAAGAGCACCCCGGGTGGCACCGGCCCGTACTGGGCGTACTAGACGCTAGCGTCAGCCTGCCAGCCGCGATAAATTCGCCCGGTGCAGACTCGAGATGCGGGAGATGGCGGCGACCATCATACTCGACAGGAGTTGCATGGTAGCGACGTCGCGCTCGTCGAACGCGCTCGGAGACGACGACAGCACTTCGAACACTCCCAGAGTCCGCCGATAGTAGCGCAGCGGTGAAACCAGAATCGAACGCACGCCTAAGCGGCGGCAACTCGCCAAATCCACGCGCGGGTTGCGCTCAGCGTCGTGGCACAACATGACTTCGCCGGTGCGCACGGCTTCGGCGGAGATGCCAGCATCGGTCTGCAGGCGGACGCCGAGATCGGGCGCGGTGCGTCCGGCGCGGGCACGGCAGACGATTTCGTCTCCGGCGCGCAGCGCGATGGCGGCTCCGGTTGCGCCGGTGAGATGCTGGGCGCGCTCGGTGATGGCGCTGATCGCAGGTTCGAGATTCAGTTCGCCAGTGCGAATATCAACTTCTTCTCCCACGTGCACAGCGCGAAAACCAGAAACCGGATGCGCGGCATTGCCCACACGAAGCTGGCTGCGCAGAGCTACGGATGGCATTCGGGCGTGATGATCCGCAACCTCCAAGACTTCAGGATCGGGGACGGTACGGAGCAAGTCGCGAACGAGAGCGTCGAGTTCAGAATCGGTGATGAGGTGGGCCGTCTGCTGCTGCCGGAGGGAGCCGCCCAGAACACGGGAGAGGCTGAGCAGCGACTGATTGCCGCATGCCAGACAGTACGACCGGCTGTTTGTACTGATCAGCTCGCACTGAACGCAAAACGTCGCGGACTGAAGAGGAACGAAATGAACTTCTTTGAAGGTAGCGCCATAAACCGTCTTACGAAACATGAATGCGTATCCTTGCCATAACAAGAGAAGATCAAGGTAAACAGGGATGAGCAGGATTAGGCAGTGGCCGGATTGGTTCGCGTGTGGAAAACTCGCGGCTCTATGCGCGGAATAGCTCGGTGAGCGGTTCCAGTGTCCGCAAGTGTGAAGGAACTTGCAACTCGCGCCTCGACCTCTGGATTTCTTTACTCGGCCTATTGCCCTGGAAAGAGCATCGCGCTAAAATCACATACAGGTTCGAAGCGCCAAGCTTTGAGTGATTGGAGAGAAACCATGCAGTGGACCGCACCCGCGTTTGAAGAAGTTTGCCTGAATTGTGAGATTAACTCTTACGTCAGCGCAAAGCTGTAACGCTTAGCCTTCCCTTTCGCTTTATTTGCTAGAATACGCGTGCGCATTGGTGAGCCCCCTCGCGTTGCGGTTAGACGCGTCCGGCAGCTTGTTGAAAAAATGCTGCGAGCCTCGGACTTGGCGACGAAGAAAAGTTCGGCTTGTCGAGATCTTTTCAGACTGGATTTAAGTCAGGGGCGTCCTTCGGACGTGGCTGCGGTCAGCACCTTTTTATTCTATTTTCTGACCGCCTGCAACATGTCCCCGAGTTGCTTCCCTTTTGCATCAAAGATGTCGAACGACGGCGTACCATCCTTCGCAAGGGAAAGCTCCGCACGGGGATTGTCATCCTTGTCTTTGAAATGCAGGAAGGGCTTTTCGCCCTGAACGCCTATCTCAATCCCCGGCTGGTACTGTTTGAATGGCATCGGATAGTTGAACGTCATTCCAGCCCAGCCACTTTTATCATCGACCGAGGCTCCCCAAGCGTCCCCCGTGGGTCGGTCAAGTGCAATCACGGCCCGGCCGCCGCCCGCTGGGATTGCAGTGAAACCAAACCCGCCGCGCTCGTTGCCGCTCCCATCAGTGATCGAAACACCATAGTCTGATCCAACCACAGCCCGTTTCTCTTTGGCGTAGACCTTGCCCTCTATTTGTGGATCGATGCCTTCTCCGACAATCAGCCGATCGGAACCCTCTTCATTCAAGAACACGAGTGCATTGGATCCCTCATCTTGCCGCCTGCGGCCCAACACTCTGGGAAATGGTGCTCCGAGCAGAGCGCGCGGGCGGCCCTCTGCATCCTCGATGACCAATCCACGCACACGAAGGATTTCCGGAGCACTACTAGCGTGAACATGCCCCATCAGAAACGTCCCTGCGGCAACGGTGAGGAAAGCGATAGCTTCTAAGAAGCAGATAAGGCGTAAAACCTGCTGTGTAGCCTCTAGCCTAGCCATCCTCTGTTCCATCTGCAAGTTTTCGGAACGCATTTGTGCCTCCACACTGCTCTTAGTCTACCGATGGAGCAGCTTTGCTGAAAACCTGTTTTCTTCTGATTGGCCGACACAGTTGCGGAACACGTTAAGGTGAGGCAGGAGGAGCATTGCGCGGAGAAGATAACGAGCACGTAATAAAGCTCGAACGGACCAACAAAAATTGCTGAGCCTGCATTCTTCAACATGCTGCTAGACGTCAGGGCAGAAATCCAAAGAACCAGAGCACAGGACCGCGCCTTTAGCCAGCCTGGGCAGCAATAAATCCTTCATCCTGATCGGCGCTTGGCATCAGTTCTACGGGGTGCTGAAGAGCGCGGTCCAGCGCGTCCGCGAGAACCATGGGGAACGCCGAAGTTAGAAGATTGATATCGAGTTGCAAATCTCGCCGGGAATAAAGCCGGTGAACCATAAGGGCGCCCCGGCGGCGGTTCGAGGAACTGATCAGATCCAGCGATAGAGTCCAAATCGCAAGACCATCCATGGAACTCGATCTCGACTTGTACCAGTGAAAAGATACTTCACCGCGGCGCGGCGACGCGCCAGGCTCAAGCGCGCCCGCGGGATAAGATTCACCGGGAAAGAGTTTGAATCGAACGTGAAATCCGTCAAAATCGTTGGAAGTGAAGGCCGCCTCGAGGACGCGACGAATTTGCGCATAATCGCGAGTCACTTTCAGTTCCTCGGTGGCTCGCCGGATGGCAAGGTTGTTGATAACGATCTGGCGTTGCTCGAAAGTGCGTTGCGCGACCCGGCCAAGCTCGCCCAACTCGAGATAACCCAGGCGCTGCACGCCGATCCAGATTCCAATTCCCAAGACTGCGAGAACCAGCCCCAGCGAACTGCCTGTGGGCCAAAGCAGAAACAGGCTGAGCATCGCGAACACGGCGGAAACTGCGTAGAGCACAATCACGACCTGGCGATGGGTAAGGCCGTGCTGGAGCAGCTTGTGATGGATGTGTTCACGGTCGGCAGTAAACACGGGGCGCCCGCTGATCAAGCGCCGGAGAATGGAAAGCGAGGTTTCCAGAATCGGCAGGCCGAACGAAACTACTGGGATAGCAACCGCAACAATGGTGGGGGCCTTTTGCGCGCCTGCCAGGGCGAGCGCACTCAAAAGAAAACCGATGAAAAGGCTGCCGGAATCTCCCAGGAAAATTGTCGCGGGATTGAAGTTGTAGCGCAGGAAGCCGAGGATCGCGCCCGCCAGCGCGATGGTCATCACCGTAACCAGCGAGTATCCATTCAACAGCGTGACCACAAAAGCCACGAGCGTGGAGAACAACGCAGAACCGGCGGCCAAGCCGTCGAGGCCATCGATCAAGTTGAACGCGTTGGTGATGGCCAAGACCCACAAAATCGTAAGAGGCAACCCCACGAACCAGGGCAGTTGATGTTCGCCGAACAACACGGGGATATTAAGAATGCGAAGACCGCCGATGAATAACATGGTGGCGGCAAGACCCTGCACCGCGAACTTGACGTATGGGCCGACGGGACGGAGATCGTCATAAACGCCCAGCAGGAAGACAACCGTTGCCGGAACCAGAACGGTAAGCAGAGTCTTCACAGAAAAAGCGGAGTGCAGATTGGGAATGTAGCGTGCCATCGCCGCAGCCGCTAACATGCTCAAGACGAAGGAAATGAAAATCGCTACACCACCCAAGCGTGGCAGAGGGCGCGAGTGCAAGTGCCGCTCCTGAGAAGGGATGGCGACCCACCCGCGGCGGGATGCGAAGTCCCGCACGCTCCGAGTGAGAACGAACGAGAAAAGCAGCGACAGAAAGAAAATCGCAAAAAATGCTACTGTCAACCCTTCCCCCTAGGCCGTTTATTCGCGCACTGCGGCGCGCAAGTCCTCATTCGACAGTAGAGTATTGCAGCCGTACGGTAGTAGCTGGTAGTGAGTTAACGGGTTCCGTTTGTGTCTGACTGCGTTTTGCTGTCTGCGTTTGAGAATTACAGGCAATTTAGCAGCCTTGGCCTGGGGTTTCAATTGCCATCGAGTAGAAACAGTGGAAAATCTGTGGAAAACTCGGATTGTCAGCAAACAGCGGCAACTTGAGACGATCACACCCGGGCCCGCTGTGCTAAACTTTTCAACGATCCTACTTCCATCCGAGGCCTGTAATGGAGTTTGGCAGATTCGGTTGTGCCCGCACCCTGCTAGCTTTCTCTCTGGTCTTGTTCTGCAGTTTGGAGTTCAAGGCTGGGGCGCAGCAATCGGCAGTCCCCGCGCCTGTGGAAAACACGGTGCCGGCACTTCCTGCGGCGCAGCCCATCTCGCAAGCCGCAGCCGGAACCGTTCCCAACAATGCTCCCGCTGCGAAGCAATCTGCCAACGACTCTGCGACGGCTTCGGTCTCCCCCGCCGCTGAGAATTCGTCACAGTTGAGACTGGCCGCCGGAGATTTGCTGGAGGTAGGGGTTTACAACGTTCCGGAACTCTCCACCAAAGCCCGGGTCGGCAATTCCGGAGACGTTTACCTTCCGCTGATTGACTACGTGCACGTGGCTGATCTTAGCGTGGAAGAGGCGCAGTCATTGATCCAGAAGCGGCTCGAAGATGGCGGCTTTGTTCGCAGCCCTCACGTTACGATCTTCATCGACGAATCTGCTTCCCAGGGAGTAACCGTCCTCGGGGAAGTAGCCAGACCGGGCATCTATCCCGCCCTTGGGGAACGTAAGTTGTACGATCTGATTTCGGCGGCGGGGGGATTCTCACAGGCGGCGGGACGAAAAGTCAGCATCATCCGGCAGCGCAGTCAGGCCGCGCCAATCACTGTGAACCTGCCCAGGAATCTTGCGGATGATTTGCAGGATAATATTGAGATCCTGCCGGGAGACACCATCACGATACCGCGGGCACCCGTCATCTATGTGGTAGGGGACGTTGGCCATCCCACTGGCCTGCTCGTGGACAACGGCAGCTTGACTGTGTTGCAGGCCCTTGCGCTCGCCGGCGGGACCAATCGCACGGCCAAGATGGGCGGCACCCGGATCATTCGCAAAGGTCCGACGGGAATGACGGAGACGCGAGTTCCGCTGAAGAAAATGCTGGAGGCGAAAGTTCCCGATGTCACGCTGCAGGCCGATGACATCCTTTTCGTGCCGCTTAGCGGAGCCCGGGTTGCGGCCAATCGAGGCTTTGAGGCGGCGGTTTCGGCGGCAACGGGTTTGGCTGTGATTGCCGCACGTCCGTGAGGCCCGGCAAGAACGGTTATTCTCCAAGGTCTTCCAGAACTAGGGAGCGGAACCGACGAGCCTCATCCAGTTCCGTTTCAGCAACCCTGCGAGATAGGATTCGCCAGAGCCGCCCTTCGCTGATTCGTTTATCTCGAAAAAGCGGTACCAGTCCGCATTAGCGCCCAGGAAGGCCGCAAGCGATTGAAAATGTGGTGGCCAGGGACGGAGTTGAACCGCCGACGCCAGCCTTTTCAGTGCAATCGCCTATCGGAAAGCCACGTCTGGCGAGGGTTTCCGAAAATCTGGTCAGTTTATGGTCAGCGAGAGTTGCCATTTTTTTCAGTTCACCAGGCCGTTGCCGGCGGCGCGGAGGGCCTCCCGAGCGTTAGCTATTCGCCCGGCTGCCATCTTGCTGGTCACGTCGATTGCGCGCCGCTGAGATTCGGGCACCTGTTGAGCGTACACGTCCAGGGTGGTCTGAATTTGGCTGTGCCGCATCAGGCCCTGCACGTCTTTGACGTTTGCGCCGGCCTCCACCATCCAGGTCGCCCGGGAAGTGCGGAGACAGCGCCAGTTGGCGAAGCCCAGGCCGAGCTTGCGCGCGGCCGGCTTGAGGAAGCGAGTGAGCACGTTGTTATGCCGCATGGACTGACTGGAATACGAGTTCGGGATGGGGTCCGTCCGGTTTCACAACGCGGTAGCGGCGCACGGCGCCGCGGCCGGCTTTCACTTCGACCGTGAGCAGTTTCAGGCGATGGATGCGCTCGATCACGTGGCGGTCGACGGCGATGGTGGCATTGGAGGCCCGGCTTTTGGGCTTCGACCAGTCTCCACGACAATAGCGTTGCTCGACCGCGATGGAATCGGGCCCCAGATCCTGCCAGCGCAGCGCAACGAGTTCCGAGATGCGCAGGCCCGTGTAGATCGCGACGCACACCATCGTCGCGTAGGGCTCGGGCATCGCGGTTACCAGCTCGTCGAACTGCTCCGGAGTGAGGTAGGGCATCTTGGTGCGCTTCCCGATTTTGTCGGGAGGCAGTTCGATCGCCTCCATCGGGTTGCGTTCGAGCAGGGCATATTTCCGCACCGCTCGTTTTAGGACGCTGGCGAGAACATCGCGGATCTTGTCCTTCGATTCCCATCCCAGCGTCGGGTTGGCTGCGGCCATGCCCACAGAGAAATATCCCTGCAGGACGGCCGGCGTGAGATCGCGCAGCAGGCGCGTTCCGAATTGAGGGAGCAGGTATTTTTCGAGCACTCCCCGGTATCGCTGCTGCGTGGTTTTGGCCAACAGCGGCATTTCGATCGGAATGTAGGTCTGTTGCACGAAGGTTCTGAAGTCTGTCGCCGAGCCCCAGGCGAGCATGCCCTGATTCAGCGGTTTGATGTACTCATCGCGGAGACGGAGGACCTGCCGCCACTTGGTTTCGAGCGGCGCCAGGCGAACCCGTTTCTGCCTGCGTTTCGGTTGGCCGTCCTGGAGATAGTCTTCCGTGACGATGATGGTCCAGTGTTTGCCATGCTGCTTTGGTACCGGCTTCTGGTACCGTCGACGCGCCATGTTTTCCCTTTCCTCTTGGGAAAGAGCGCTGGCAGCGTTCGCCTCGTCGCTGACACTATCACAAGTGGGATCGGGCGGCGCGATCCCATTCTGGGAATCCGACTCGTCCCACAGCAGCGGCTCCGGCAATGGCGTGGTGGGCTTCATTGCTGTTTCCTGTTGTGGAGGCAGCGGACGGCTACGCTGCGGCCGTCACGCTGCACCATCTGGAAGCCGGAGTTTCCAGCGCAGTCCGGGCAGTCCCACTTCGGCGCCGGCGCGGGCGTGGGCGCAGCTCCGTCTCCGCCCCAACGATTTTTTCCAATGGCCGCATAGCTCGCCATGTAGGCATCGCTGGCTTTGCGCATGCGCTCTGCCTTCGTCAGTTCTCGCCACTTGGCGTCCTCGAAGAAAAACCGATTGATCGTTTGGCCGTTGTTCCGGGCGACGTCGACGTGACCGGCGAGCGCCCGAACTGCTTCCAGCAGCGGGAGGCCGGCGAAACCCGACTCGGCCACTATGGCTGCAGCGATGGCTGTCCGGTTTGCATGACTGAGCGGGATTCCCCCCGCCAGGCAGAATTCTTTGGCGCGTTCGGAGGGACTTTGGGTTTTGGTTTTTCCGTTTACTTCGAGAGATGAGTGAGGGGGAGCGGGTTGAGGTTGGTGTCCCTCGCGCGCGCGGGGATCATCTATGCTCCCCCCCTCACTGAATTTTGTATTTATAGATCTTGAATCAAAAGCTTTTGAATCGTCGGCACGTGGTGCCGGGTGCTCATGCACCAAGTGCCGGGTGCTACCGGCACGTGGTGCCGGGTGCTCCGGAGCGACTTCAGCGGGTTCGCCAGGACGGGGCGGCCTCGGAATTCCCGGTATGGTCTGCTGAACTCCATCCTCGAGACGCGCGAGGATCTCGGGCTTAAGCACCAAGGCGGCTTCGTTGATGGAGTAAATCGCGGGAGGTATACCCCCCGAGCGAGATTCGTCGCCAGCAGTTCTTCTTTTGACTCGTAGTCAAGCAGCCGACTGATGCGCGTCTCCGCGTCCCGGATCGGAAACGTTCGTGTCGACAGCCAGCGCACCTCTCCGTCGGGCCGCACGATGCGAAACTCATCCTCGCGCAGCTAGGCCGGGCTCACGTAGATGACTTGCTTTGTGGCCGCATCGATCATCCAGAAAATCTCCAGGCTGTTTTCCGCTATTAGTCGAAAGTGATCCTGGTACTCGGTTTCTGCTTCACTCTGAGTGCATGAATTTCCTTCTCCCTCCATATGTTCCCCCTCCCCCATTCTTATTTTCTTTTTCCTGCGGAAAGCCTGGACCGCTTGGGATATGCAAAAACTCTTCGACCACTTCGGTTCTCGCGCAACTCTCACCCGCGCACATTAGCCCGCGATCCTGCTGGCTGCCGTTTGCGGCTCGACCAAGGGTTGCTTGTCCTGAACTTCCCAAATTCTTTTATATGCCTCGCACCTGGCCAGTAGTTCCTCGTGCCGCCCGGAATCCACCACCTGACCTTGTTCGACCACCAGAATCCGCTCTGCCCAAAGGATCGTGACGGGCCGGTGCGAGATCACCAGGAGCGTGTTGGCGCCGCGAAACAAATCCAGCCCTCGCATCACGCTGTCAGCTGTCGGCGTATCGAGCGCGGTCGTGATCTCGTCAACCATCAGCACCTTCGGACTTTGCAAAAGCGTTCGCGCCAATGCCAGCCGCTTTTTTTCCCCGCCTGACAACCTTCCTCCCTGCGGACCGAGCGGCTCATGCAACCCGCGTGGCAGCCTTCCCAGAACCGCGTCCAGTTGGGTCAACCCTGTTACCCGAGTCAGATCACAGTCCGTAGCACCGGGATTCCCGTAGAGAAGATTGTCGCGGATCGTAGCATCAAACAGCACCGGGTCTTGCGGCACCAGCGTCACCAGCGTGCGAAGATTGCGGACGCTGACGTCACGAATGTTCACCCCTCCCACCAGGATCTCGCCCGAGGTAGGCTCGAACCACCGCGTCGCCAACAGGCCGACCGTGCTCTTGCCCGAACCGTTCAGACCCACGAGTGCCACCGTCTCTCCCGCGTCGACACGAAAGCTCATGTCGCGCAGCACGGGCCGGTCATCGCTATAGGAAAACCAAACGGAGCGGAACTCCAGTGCCGGCACCGTGTCTCGCCCCAACGCCTTCGTGGCAACGGCTTCAGGCAACGATTGCTTTTGCTCGACGATTTCCAGAATCCGCCGCACGCTGGCGCTCACCCGCTGCAGACGCGATTGCAGATCAATCGCGATACTCACCGGCTCGAATAGGCGAACTACGTATCCATAGAAAGCTACCAGGCCACCCAGCGTCAGTGCACCCCGCGTAACTGCGTATCCTCCGAAACCCAAGATAAGGCTCATGCCGAGAACGATCACCGAAACGGACGCGCCGCCAAAGGTGATTTCGGTCACACGCTGACGCACCTGACACTTGGCGCCTTCGGCTGCCAGACGCGCGAATCGCCGGGCCTGGGTTCCTGTGCGATTCAGCAGTTGCAGCTGCAACATGCCTGCCAAGTGTTCCTGGAGGAAAGCGTTGATCTTCCCGGACTGCGCCTGTGCTTGATCGGCCGCCTCCTTCAACTTTCCCGTATAGCGTCGCTGCAAGAGGTAGAAAAGCGGAACCAGAGGTAAGACGAGCGCCGTGAGACGCCAGTTCAGCACCGCCATCGTCACCAGTACCATGACGCCGACCACCACCATGTGCAGACTTGCGGGCAGGATTTCCCCGCTTAATTCAGCGACCCGCTCCACATCTTGCTCCAGGCGATACAACGTCTCCCCCACCTGAGCATTGCCGTGGTATCGGCCTGAGAGCCTGTGAATATGGCGCAGTAGCGAGACCCGAATGCGGAAGACGAGCTTTTGTGCCACGACCGAGCTTACGAACGTGGCGAGGAAACTCATGCCCAGACTCGCCAGGTAAACGGCGCAGAACACCACCGTAGCGGCCAGCACGAATCCAAGATTCTTTTGCGGAAGCGCGACGTCGATCAACCACTTCACAATCAGCGGGTCGGCCAGCGTCAATGCGCTGCCGATGACAATCGCGCCCAGGTTCAGAAGCAGCAGCGGCAGCAGTGGCCGCACTTGCCGGCCAAGCCAGCCGAGTTCCGAAGAAAGTAGTTTCGAAGAAAAATGTGCCTTCTGCTGCCACATGCTAGCCTACCTATCACGACCTGCGGCGGATGGAGCATTTTTTTTATTCCCAGTCGAGAACACACCCGCAGAAAACAAGGCTGTGTCACTGTCCGAATTCATGATCTCCATGTAACTCATTGAATCGGTAACGCACTAGAGGCACGAGTCCTGATTTATGCCTCGGCTGGGAGCCACCGACTTTCGAGCGGCAGCGCCTCAGGGGTGACGGAATTCCGTCACCCCTCGCGGAGTTGATGACCCTCAGCCCACGACCGGTCTTGCCGGTCGCGAATACTGATCAACCGGACAGCACCCGACAAACCACATGAATTCAGGTTCTTAGCTCCATCAATCGACTCGCATTCGCGGCGGTGTCTCGTTCGTTCGAGTCCGACTGCCTTTCCATAGCAACCTTCGGAAAAACTTTTTTTCTCCTTGGCCCTCGAAGCGCGCTATTTTGCTCGCAGCGATTCATGCGCTCCGTCAACATTCTCAATAGTGAGGTATTCCATCATGAACGAAGCCAGCAGCCTGACCGACGTCACCGTTGCATCCGGAGTACGAGAGACAGCTTCCGAAGACGGAGCCGTCCTGCTCGATACCGAGCAAGGCATTTGCTTCAGTCTGAACCCGGTTGGTTTGACCATCTGGGAGATGCTCAAGCAACACCCGAACGTCGAGGAGGTAGTGGATGCTCTGGAACAGCAATTCCATGTACCGCACGCGCAACTGCGATCCGACGTCTTCGAGTTTGTTGGGGAACTCGAAGCCCGCCACCTGATCTTTCGCGGTGCCCAGCCTCCCGAGAAGCACAGCTGGATTGCCCGGATACTTCGCAAGAACGGGGACCCCGTGCACTAGTCATCAGGACGCATCCGCCTTCTTCGGCCCGTCCGGGGCTGCGCCAGCTTGGGGGACGTCAGCGCGAGGCAGTCGCCAAACATGGATCACCCGGCCGATGATGAGTGCGTGCTTGGGCGTCTTCAACTGCATCACCTTGCGGTCTCGGGTGGCCTGATACGGAAGGAGTGTGAGCGTGCTGCCCACTTGATAGACCCAGCGACAAACATGAGGACTTGCATCGTCCTGCCACACCAGATAGATCGGCCGGTCTGCCTCTGTCCTCCACGTCGGGGCCTCCTCAATCGTTTTCTGATCGATGTCGATCGCAACCAAAGAGCCCGCCGGCAGCAATTCCCCCATCCTGTCATCTTTCGTTCCAATCACCGCAAAGCGCACCGATTTCCCTCCCAGGCTTTCGCGCCATTTGGCGGGGATCACCAGTGCATCCTCTGCCTCGGTAAGCAGTAGCGTTTTTTCCGATCTGAATCCGCTTGCGACTGACAATAAGACTCGGCGTTCTTCTTCATCGGCGCTAACAGGGTTGGGGCCGGGACCAGACGAAGGCGGGAATGGACTGAAGAGACCCTCGCGCTCTTCCACCTCTACTCCGTAGCGCTTTAGCAGTTCTTTGGGACTCCGGCGGTACAGGGAAGCCAGAGCTTCTAGCTTGTAAAAGCCCGGCAGGCAGTTTCCGAGCTCTATGTCGCGGAGATAGGCCCGGCTGACGTGGAAGCCATGGTTGTCTCGCCGGCGCGCGATCTGATCAGTCCGGTACTCCACGTCGCTCCGGTTCAGCCCACACTGCTCCCGCAGCTCGCGCATCCAGTGTCCTTGCTCGGCCCATCGGCCCAGCGGTTTCATCCTCATTACTCCCGTCGTATCGCAGACTCGACGGTGCTTGCCCGCGTGTGAAGTCGAACGCTTCACTCTATACAAATAGAGTTTCCTTGCTGCACTCCTGATATGGTGTGCCACCCCATACGATGCCAATGGAACAACTGTTATCTTTTGCAGGCCAGATCTTCGTTTCACAACTGCTCTTATGCCACGGTCGGCTTTCTGCACTTAGACTCGCGCAGGACCTCTTACTCGCAATCTCCTCACAAATGCAGACGGTACGCAACATCCCAGTTGTACATTTGGCTCGAAGCGGATTGCAGTCTAATCGATTAGTGCAACCACTTCGTAACAAATCTCCCTCTTGTTCTGAAAACCGAAACTCAATGGACATAAGTTGTTTGCTTAGACTTGTTCCTATCCTAGTGCTGCTTCGATGTTGTCGGAGTGGTCGGTTTACCGACCAAACTGTTTGAGCTTACGAAGATTACACGGTGTTAACTTGCGTTAGTACGCTCGCTCTCGCGCCTTTTGATCAAGCCGAGACACCGCGCTGCGAGCGGCTTTTGGTTCAGTGATGTCTCTCGAATCTACTTGGAAGAGATGCATCGCTATTCCCTTTTCACGAGAACGCCGTAGGCACAAGTGACGGAATTCCGCCACCCATCCTCCTCCATCGGCTCCACGATGTAAGAAGTTCCAGTTCCTTTTCGCCTTCACTTTTCTTTCCGAAATGCTTCGCACCCAAACACTTCCCGACTCTCGACCGGTCTTGCGAAGGTGCCTTAGTAACGTTTATCCGAAGAACGCCTTCGCCTCGCTAGTCATTGGAAAATATTTTTGTCACAAATTCTGCGAGTAGATGTAAGTTGCGCTCAACGCCACTGCAGTTGTGGGAATCAAGAATTCAGTAGGACCGGGTAGAACGCCACCTTCGCCCAGCCCAGTTTCTGGAAGGTAGGCATATGCGTAGTGTAGTAGACCCTCCTCCGGCCACACCGATCGAGCCCGTCACCGAAGTTCTGCACGGTGTCGAGATCACCGATCCCTACCGCTGGCTCGAAGATCAGAATTCGCCGCGGACAAGAAAATGGCTTGAGGAACAGACCACATACGCGCGTGCGTATCTCGATGCCATCCCTGGACGGGATCGCATTCGAAAGCGCGTTGAAGATTTGCTAACTGACAAAGATGTTATTTCCGACCCGTGGAAAATCGGCACGTGCTACTTCTTTCTGAAGCGCCAGCGAAATAGCGAGCAGCATTCGATTGTCATGAGAGAAGGACTCCTCGGAGAAGAGCGTATTCTCGTTGACCCCACCCTGCGTGCTACGGGCCCTTCGACAGCCGTCAGCATTGCCGCCATCTCTCAGGATGGCCGCTTTCTAGCTTACTCCGTCCGACAAGGCGGAACCGATCACGCCGCGCTGGAGATTCTGGATGTCGAAAACAATGTTGCGCTCCCGGATCGGCTCCCCGATGGTTTCTGCACTGGATTTGTCTTTGCTCCCGACGCCTCGGGTTTCTACTACTCGCATCGCAAAATGCACGATGCACGTCCGAACTACAAGGCTGCATTTTGGCATCGATTTGGCACCGAGCGGTCTCAAGACGAAGAGTTGTTCGTTGCTGGCGAGAAGCCGGACGTGTTCCTCGGGATTCTCGACTCGCTGGAAACCAAGCTGTTGGCCTACGTCGTATTTTCCACCGGGACTTGCCCTCGAACATCCATCTATCTCCACCGAACGGAACCCGGAGCTGTGCCAAGACTCCTCCTTGAAAATATCGAAGGACATTTCGCACCCTTCTTTGTGCGAGGTCAACTGTTCGCTTACACCGACGTTGCTGCGCCGAATTTCCGGATCGTTCGCATTGGGTTGCCGAATCCCGACCCGGCTCAATGGCGCGACATAGTCCCAGAATCTCACCAGTGTATTCAACAGTTCGCCGTTGCTGGTGAGCAGATCTTTGTCACTCGCACGGATCGCTTCTCCACTCGGGTGGAAAGGTTCGACCTGAATGGCGACCGGAAGAAGGATCTTCTATGTTCCGCGCATGGAGCCGCCGATCTCCTAACTCCAACCTACTCAGGGACTGATCTCTTTTATCGATACACGTCCATGACCGAACCATCAGTGCTGTACTGCCATGACACGCGTGATGAGAAGGAATCCATTTGGGATAAGACGAAGATTCCGTTCGATCCTTCGCTGTTTTCGGTCGAAGAAGTTGTTTACCCGTCCAAGGACGGGACATTCGTTCCTCTCCTCCTCGCCCTGCGAAAGGACCTCATTCACTCCGGCCCGCTGCCCACTTTTCTGACTGGCTACGGTGGATTCGGTAGTTGTGTGACACCCCGATTCACCGCATTTGCTACGTTCCTGATCGAACAAGGGTTTTTGTTTGCCGTCCCCGCCTTGCGCGGCGGCTCCGAAGTTGGTGAACAGTGGCATGAGGCCGGCAAGCGCGAGAATCGCCAAAACTCGTTTGACGACTTTATAGCCGCCGCCGAATGGCTACTGTCAAAACGCCTGTCTGCTTGTGGTCGCATGGCCATTGGCGGCGGCTCTAATGCCGGCCTTCTGGTCGGCGCCGCGATCACCCAACGCCCCGACCTGTTCCGCGCCGCCATCTGCCTCGGACCCTTGCTCGACATGACGAGGTATCACCTCTTCGATTTCGCAGCGGGATGGGCAGAGGAATATGGGTCACCCGAGGATGAGCGGGACTTCCACTCCCTCCTCAGCTATTCACCCTACCATCGCGTCCAAGACGGTGCGGACTATCCCGCCGTCCTGCTCATCTCGGGTGACGCGGACACCCGCTGCAATCCGATGCATGCCCGGAAAATGGCAGCTCGTCTCCAGGCGGCAAATCGTTCGGAGTACCCCATCCTGCTCGACTACAAGCCGAATTGGGGCCACACACCAGTTCAGCCTCTATCGACCAAGATCGAGGCTCTGGCCGACCGACTCGCCTTCGTCTGTCACGAACTCGGGGTGCAAAGCGAGCCAAGGAGGTCATCCTGATGCTGTTCTGCAGGGCTATCTTCGTGTTGCTCGCCTACGATGTTCTAAACACCGTTTGCCGCTTCAATACCCTCTACTTGATGGTCAAACAGTGGAAGGTCGCTCTGAGGACTGCTGATTCGGCCACCATCGAAAGGGTCTGCACAGCGGTTAACTACGCCTGCATCTGGTATCCAAAACAGGCTCTTTGCCTGCAGCGCTCCTTTGTCACTACGTATTTGCTCAGGAAGAGCGGCATCGCCGCACACATGGTCCTGGGCGCGCAAAAACTTCCGTTCAAGGCCCATGCCTGGGTTGAAGTGAACGGGCAGGCAATCAACGAGAGATCGAATGTTCAGGCGACTTACGCCGTTTGGGATCGCTGCTAACTAAGGAGATTGGTATGAGTGTGCAAGCTGGCATCTGGAACTTCGATGGGAGACCGGTCGACCGCAAACTGATCGAGCATCTCAGTGAGTCCCTGACGCAGCAAGGTCCAGACGGTGAATCGCGCTATGGAGATGGTTCGGTTGCACTGCTCTATCGCCCCTTCCATACCACAGCTGAGTCACGCCGGGAAAAACAGCCGTACATCTCGTATCCGGGCTTTGTTGTCACCTGGGATGGCCGCCTCGACA
>Ga0099829_10000813_pt1 | contig 16619 bp, 16 predicted proteins | sample CZO8metaG_3_FD_79336 | JGI IMG/M metagenome (GOLD analysis project Ga0099829, IMG submission 79336) | Vadose zone soil microbial communities from the Eel River Critical Zone Observatory, Northern California, USA - CZOApr15con2H2.8 metaG | ecosystem: Environmental > Terrestrial > Soil > Vadose...
CTTTTCGTCCTAGTTGTGCCAGCGCGGTGGCGAGGTTGACGGCTGTTGTGGTCTTGCCGGTTCCTCCTTTGTTGTTTGCGAAGCTTAGGATCATGGTCGGGAACTGCTCGTAGCCTGAGGGTTTGGTATGAAATTCATGCGCAGATCGAGTTGAACCGAGCATCATTCTCCCGTAGTGATTAGGCAGGAAAATGATCGGTGGTTCTAGACTTTCGGAGATTTGTCTTCGACAGTATATTACCGGTAACGTGAAGCGAGTGAGCACGTTGTTAGATAGTGGCTGATTGATTGACGCGCCGACTGCGATACTTTCCATATCTTGAGGCAAGAAACGGGGAGCGGGACTGCCAAGATTCACATTTTTGTGTAAATCGCAAATTACCTGGAATAACTCGAAGTGGCTATCACTTCGGTACCGTCCCGCCTAACCCCCTGATCGGATCCCTCGACAGAAACCTCTGATGTAAACGAAGTCTTAATCAGCAGACAAGCCAATTTCCGATTTTATGAACCGCGAAAGCATTCCTCCCCAATTATCTTCGGCGAAGAAAGAGGCGGCTACTCGCTTCTTGACCGACAGCGCTAGGGTCGCGTATTCCACCAGAGCGGTCTCCTATCAGCTCGACCTCAACATCGTTGGCGTCGGAATTGGCAAGAGGATCAAAGGCGGTCAACCCACGGGTACGGATGCGGTTCGAGTATATGTGAATAGAAAATTTCCGAAGGCCCAGATTCCCCAGCCACAACTCGTGCCTGCGACAATACGGGGCGTCCCGACGGACGTGGTTGAAACCGGAAGGTTCAAGGCCTTCACTGTGGCACCGGCACCAATAACCCCTAGAGACCGCTGGCGGCCTATCAGACCTGGAAGCTCTATTGGTCCTCCCCCGATCGGAAACATGGTTGAGGCCGGGACCCTAGGCGCGATCGTGAAGAGTGGAGGCGCTCAATACATCCTGAGTAACAACCACGTACTCGCAAACGAAGACAAGCTCCCAGTTGGAACCGCCGTATTCCAGCCTGCCCTTCTAGACAAGGGAGTCCAAGCAACCGATAGGGTCGGATCGCTCTCCAAAGTCGTTCCTCTGTCGCCTCGAGGAAGCAACGGTGTCGATTGTGCCATCGCCGCCATCGACAAGACCGTCCCCGCGGACCCTACTATTCTGCCGAAGGTGGGCAAGCTCGCAACCACATCTCCCATCGATGCTACTGACGGGATGAAGGTGCATAAGGTCGGCCGGACAACAGGCTACACGACCGGGTCCGTTCTAGACATAAGCGCAGACGTCATCATACAATATGATATCGGAACTCTCACGTTTCAGGGGCAGATTCTGATCGCTCCAGACCAGGGTCAGATGTTCTCCGACGCGGGAGATTCTGGCTCGCTCATCGTAGACAGAGGGTTGGGCAGAGCGACTGGTCTGCTCTTCGGCGGTTCACCGAAGTCAACCATTGCCAACCACATCTCGGACGTTCTGACGGCGCTTCAGATCCAGCTTGCAGGATAGGTTCAAGTGAAAGACAACCGAACCCTCTAGATCTGAGAGAGTTGGCTCCGCCGAAGACTCCTCCTGATCCTCGCGCTCTGAAACGAAAAGTGTCCGCCCAGATACTACAGCTCCCAGGAGTCAGCGGAATAGGTGTTCCAAAGGGCCAGCTTACAGTCTACTTAGAAGCGGATTCTGACGATATCAGAAATCGAGTACGAGAAGTTCTGAAAACGGTCTCCCCGGAAACCGATGTCGTGTTTCTGGTTACCGGGAAGTTCGCCAAGCAGGACCCCGATTGAAAATATGTCCTCGGTCCCTGGTAAAGAGAAAGGAATTGCCGAGACATTTGATGATCTAGCCCATGACCGTTGTTGCAAATACAAGTCGAACGGCCTCACCGCCAGCAGCCAAGTATTACTCGATTTCATCTCACAGAAGGGGCTAGTCGGGAAGACCATCTTGGAGATCGGGTGCGGAACAGGCTTCTTCGCCTTGGAAACCCTCAGATCCGGAGCGATCTCTTGCGTAGGCGTCGACCTCTCGTCAGCCGCGATTCATGAAGCAAACGAATTCGCGAAAGAGTCCGGCTTGCAGGATCGAGCGAGATTCGAGGTCTCAAACGCAGCCTCGACTCGGCAGCCTGCGTCCGATGTTGTCGTGATGGACAAGGTCCTATGCTGTTATCCTGACGCGGATGCGCTTCTGAAGACCGCTTCCGATTCCTCAAGGGAGCTACTGGGTTTTGTTGTTCCGCGAAACGAAGGGCTGATGAAGCCAGCGATGAAGATAGGAACGGCGCTAATCAATCTGGTTGAGAAGCTGAGAAAGACTGGTTTCCGGCTGTACCTTCATCCCCTGCGCTCGATCGACCAACTTCTCTCTGAGAGGGGTTTCCAGCAGGCTAGCAAGGCCAAGTCTCGTTTCTGGCTGGTCTTCCTCTACAAGAAAACCGGATCAATCGAACCAGCGCAGGGGTAGGTTCGACTTGGAAGTCAAACTAGTCATCGATCGGTTGAGGTCTCTCGGCGATCCGAAAGGTGTCGAAGGTATGACCCGTTTCGGAATTCAATCAAGCAATTCCTTTGGGGTTTCCGTTCCCCAGCTCCGGACCCTTGCCCGCGAGGTTGGACGGGATCATATGTTGGCAATGAAGCTGTGGGAGACCGGACTTCACGACGCGAGGCTCTTGGCAACAATGGTTGACGATCCTCGCAAGGTGACGCTTGAGCAGATGGACAAGTGGGTTCGCGACTTTGACTCATGGGACGTTGTTGATGGTTCCTGCGGGAACCTGTTCGACAAGACACCTTTTGCAGTGGCGAAGGCAAAGCAATGGTGTAAGCGCGAAGAGGAGTTCGTGAAGAGAGCCGGATTCGTCATGATGGCCGAACTTGCGGTTCACGACAAAGAAGCGAAAGAGAAGGTGTTCCTAGACTTTCTTCCTCTGATTGTCGGTGGGGCGTCTGACGAAAGGAATTTCGTCAAGAAGGCGGCTAACTGGGCTCTGAGACAGATAGGCAAGCGCAACATGAAGCTGAACAAGGCCGCAGTGTCCACAGCGCGAAGGATCCGGAAAATCGACTCGGGGGCCGCGAAGTGGGTTGCCGCGGACGCCCTAAGAGAACTGAAAAGCCCTCAAGTCCTAAAAAGGCTCCGGAAAACCAAGTAACCCTGAGAACACGGAACCCTCCTCCACAACTGTTCTTCTTCTGACATTTGTTTTTCCTTAACTGTCCTTTTCCTGTAACTATTTTTTTCCGCTAACTAATATGCGACCCCCCAGGGTGGCTGATTTTCGCGAGCCCCGGCCTTCGTGGAACCATCCTCGGGATCGCGTCTCTCAGGTTAGAATCGCCCGCATCTCAGCTCTCTCGGGATAGACCCTGCCCGTTTGCCGATGAGGATCGCCAGCTGGTGTTACCCTATTGGCTTAGGGTATGGTTACGATAGGAGCATTTGAGGATACTCGCGCTCGATCATTCCTGCCAGCCTTCGTTTAGGAGAGTGAAAGCGTACGTTTCGGAAGCTAGTTAGGAACAAGAAAGCAATCGATACTATAATGGCCACTCTCCTAATGGTTGTCATCGTGGTAGCGGCTTCGGTCATGGTCTTCGTATATGCAACAGGACTATTCGGCGCTTTGACGCGGGCTCCGAGCTATCAGAAGGAAGCCCTCGGTCTGGAATTCTCAAGTTTCGGGCCGATCAACGCCAACAGTAACGCTACTCTTTATCTCAGAAACACGGGAACGGTGCCCATCACGCTAGTAAGCTACTTTGTGAAGGACGCAAGTGGAAACCAGTACGCTCGAACCCCGTGGACAAACCAGCCCACCTTGGGACCGACAACGGGGGGTTGGTCTCAGGTATTGATCTCTTCGATCTGCAGCTGCCCCTATACTGGGACCGCGTTCACGTTCCAGATAGGACAGTCCTATACGATAACCCTGACTTCCTCTCTGGGGAGCCAGTTCTCCTTCTCTGTCGTAAGGTACAGCTAATCAGAGTCCACTTATCTTTTCATAGAATTCGACCAGGCTACGAGCAGCCGGTTCTTCCTGGTTGAATGCGAAGATCTTCATTCCCTTCTCATACCTCTCAAAGAGCAGTATCTTCGATTTCACCAACGGCTCAGCTATCCTCGCAACAGTCGAGGGAGACACGTCAAGCACTCGAGCGAGCCCTGCCTGGTTGAAGACCTTCTGACGGTTCTGTAGTAGATGCTCGATCAGCCGGACCTGAGCCTTCGACTGAAACAGATCAACCAATCTCATCAATGTCACCCGTTCTACGAGTAGACGACTCTGGTCCCGATATCCTTCCCCTGGAGAGCCCCGAGAATGTTGCCCGGGTCCGCGAGGGATACAAATCTAGTGGGTATCTTCGCTCTCTGCATTATCTTGATAGCTAGCGGGTCAAGCAACTCGTACCGGCCAGCGAAAACCTCCCCTCCCATAGCCCAGCTCAACAACTTGTCCACATTGACTGAACGAATGAGCTTCGCCTTCGGATTCTTCTTAGGGTCGTCAGTATACACACCGTCAACATCAGTACCATTGACAAGTATCTCAGCTCGAGTAATCTCCGCCGCAAGCACGGCAACAGCATTAGTCGACTGGCCCGGTTGTAGTCCGCCCATGACCACTGCCTTCCCTGATCCAACGCAATGAGGCAAATCGGACAACGTTGTGGGGATCTTTGAGGATGCTATCGAGCCCATCGCCAAACGCAATAGTTCCGCGTTCGCTCGTGTGATCTGGATCCCGAGAAGATCGCACGTAGATTCTTCAGCACCCAGCTTCCTTGCAACCCCAATGTAAGTCCGAGCGTTCTCTCCACCCCCCGCAACAACTACGAGCTGGTTACCCTCTTCGACAAACCCACTGAGAACCTCGCCCATGGCCTTGAGGGCCGTCACGTTTGGCTCGCGGCGGAATAGTGCGCCTCCGAGCTTCACAACTGCGCGCATTCTCTCTCAACCCTCTGGCGGACAAGAGCTCAGTATATTAGAATGGAATGGAACCCACCGGAGCGTTCTAAGATTCTTACAAAAACTCATCGGAAAAGCTGAATAGCCGTTCTACCGAACAAAAAACGACTCTTCACCAATGCTGTCATACGCTCTCAAAAGAATCGTACGGTCCTGGAAACTCTACGCATCCCTAATACTCGGGATGATGCTAGCGGCTACCTTCTTTGGCGGGATCAACGTAGGAGCGGACACTATTGGCAAACAGGCCCTCGACGCTCAACTCGTTAACACTCCTGTTGACATCTCGCTCACGCCACTGTCGGGTGGAATATCGGTCCCCCGCTCCTCATTCGACAACATCGCCCAAAGGGTACTAGGGGTCAGCGGAGTAGTTGCAGCCGAACGCGTAGGAAGCGAAACCCAACAGTTCTATCCATACAACGAGTCGATACCGTACATCAAAGCCATTCAAGACAGTTCGCTACTTTACCAGCACCTTACACTCTTGAGTGGCCGAAAAACTCTTCATGCAAATGAATCCCTCATCAACGCGGACTCGCAGTTTGCGCAGACCTACAAGTCAGGCGAGACCGTCAAGTACAGTCTTGGACAACCTGGATGCAACTACAAGGGATGCCATTACAATGTAACGCTGACAGTCGTCGGCGAAGTACAACTGGACTCGGTAGCAACTAACACTCTTGGCGTTAACCCGATCTATTATGGACCCTCGGGATCGACCGCGAAACCGGGCAGTACGCTCATCGTAAGCTGGGATCAGACGTTCGCCCCAATAGTCGACTGGGCTTACAGCCAAACTGGGTTCAGGGATTATTCCATTGGGGCTACGGTGAACGTTTACCTAGACCGAGCCAAGCTTCTGAGCGCGTTTAACGTCGAAAGCAGCATTACACAGGTTCAACGGATCGACGATCAAGTTGCGAACGTAGCCGCGCTGAACGGGTTCACTTCCCAACCGAACCTGATAAGTCCACTCCAGCAGTTCTCCTCCAGCATATTCGCCCTCCGGCTCACATTCACAATATTCTCCATCCCAGTCTTCTTCGTGGCATGGTTCGTGGGGAGAACCGTTTCCCAAGCGTCCTTCAACCTCCGTCGGAGGGAAATCGGGTTATTGATGACAAAGGGCTTCTCCCAGAGTCAGCTATTCAGACACTTCCTAGTCGAAGCCCTACTGGTTGGATTAATCGGAGGAGGTCTGGGACTCGCCGCAGCCGTATTGCTGAACCCCTACTTTGTCCAAGTGCTCAGCGGCAGCTATCAAACCGGAGTGTTCCTCAGCCAGGACACCGCGATCGCCACGATGATCTTCACCATCGTTCTCACGATACTCGCAATCTATTCGCCGGCTCGGGCGGCTGCAAACATGGACCCCGCGAAGGCTCTACGAGAGTACGTCTATCTCGAAGACACCCGCCCATCGAAGAAGCGAGGGGCGATCATCGCCTTCTCCCTCGGCCTCTACAAGATAATCCTCCTTCTTCTCGGGATTAACTTCCAGAACATCGGCCGCTATCTTTTCGGCGTAAACTTCCTCCTCGCCATTGTTCTGATAATCTTGGCAGTCCTCGACTATGGACTGAACATCATCGGGCCATTCCTCTTCCTCTACGGAGCCACACAGCTATCAACCGGATTAGCGGCCCGTTTTCATAGGAGATTCGCATCAATCTCCAAACGCCTAGTAGGAGATATCGCGTCCCTAGCGTCCAAGAGTGTCTTCCGAAACCCTCGCCGAGTTACCGCCCTAGTCTTCCTCGTCGCTTTGATAGCGGGCTATTCTATCTGGGTGATCGGCGACATGGCCAGTTTACAAGACTACAACATTCGCCAAGCAGAGGTCCAAGTGGGCTCCGACCTGCGTGTTTCTGGCACGGGAAATTTCAACCTGACCTATGCCACTGTGGTGGCGAGTCAACTGCGAAGCTGGAACAACATTACCGGAGCCACCCCGGAATCTGACAATACCCTTAGTCTCTCCTCTCGCTCCTCAATTACGATCAAAGCCATAGATCCGGCGACATGGAAACAGGGAGCATACTACGAACCTGAATGGTTCAGCGGGAACATTAACACGGTTTTCCAAAACATGCAATCGAACAATCAAACTATCGTGCTCGATCATGGTCTTGCCTCATACTACAATATTCAACAGGGAGGGACAGTAATCGTAAGCCAGAACGTAAGTCTCACTGTCATCAGCTTCTTTGGCCCCGACTACTCCCAACAGTCCCAAGGTCAACCTTTCGGATTTTCCTATTTTCAGCCCGAAGGATGGTCATTCGTTTCACTGAAATTGATCGCTCAAAACCCCTCCATTACAGGGATAAACTCTGTACTGGTCAAAGCAGGACCTGGAATCTCGTTCACGGACCTCGCAAGCTCAATACAGAAGGCCTATCCAACCCTGACAGTTAGGACAGCACAGGACAACACACGAGGAACTGGACCCATCGCTTCCAACGGAGCCCAGGCGAGCATTCAAGGTGCCGACGCGGTAATCGCTAACGGGACGCAGAATGTCCTGCGACTCGGAACAGTTTTCGCTGGACTCGCTGCTTCTATTGGAATCGGAGCAGTAACTTACACCGGCTTCAAGGAAAGGGAAAAGGAAACTACAATGCTCGCTGTGAGAGGACTGTCCTACAAACAGTTACTTGGACTCCTAGTCACAGAAGTCCTCCCGCTGGTGATCTTCGCGTTGATACTTGCAACAACAGTCGGACTGATCACGGTCCGAGGGGACAGCCTCGCACAGAATTCCCTGACCCCGAACTACGCGAGCCTCCTTGCCCCCCGGCGAGTAGTCTTTCCGCTCTGGGCCTCAGAGAACATTCTGGCAATAATCGGTCTACTATTCCTCGGCGTTTTTCTGCCTGCAATAACCGCTGCACGGAAAGACCTTTCAAAGATGAGCAGAACAGTGAGATTCGCATGACCGCTGTCCCGGTTACAGTAGACTCTCTCGTCAAAGCCTACAAGCTCGGCCGAGTCGAAGTGCAAGCGCTACGCGGGATCAACCTCAAAGTCGAGGCGGGCGGCATGGTCTCGATCATCGGCCCCAGCGGCAGCGGAAAGACCACTTTGTTGAACATTCTGGGAGGGCTTGACAGAGCTACCGCTGGAAATGTTCACGTCGGCAATACCGTTCTGACAGATCTAGATCCGACCCGGTTGGTCTATTATCGTCGCCAAATCGTCGGTCACATATTCCAGACTCTCAACCTCATACCCACGCTCACAGCTGCGGAAAACGTCGAGCTTCCCATGATGGCCATGGGAACGCCAGGCGGGACCCGCGCGGCCAGAACCAAAGAACTTCTCGGCATTGTAGGCCTCGCCGACAGACACGACCACAAGCCCGACGAGCTTAGCGGTGGAGAACAGCAACGAGTCGCTATAGCAGCGGCGCTTGCCAACGACCCGCCTCTGCTCCTGGCGGATGAGCCAACTGGGGAATTGGACAGTGTAAACGCGAAGATGGTCACAGACTTTCTTGTCAAGATAAACCGTGAGCTGGGAAAGACGCTGATAATGGTGACACACGATCAGAACGTTGCGAAGACAGCCAAAAATATCATGAGGATAGAGGATGGAACGATCAAGTCATCACTCACGCCCAGCCAGATCGCGTCACAGGACACGTCAAGCTCGTACTTAGATCAGCTACGCTATCGCATGTCGGAGCTTGAGAAACAAATGAAACAATTGGACGATGACTTCAAGACGGGCAAGCTTTCTGGTGACGATTACGCGGATCAACGCGTCAGACTACGACAGGTTAGGGCGGGTCTCCAGGACGAGCTTCAGAGGCAGGGAGTAATCGGCTAGCTCCGGCCCTGGAAAAAGCATTTTTATACGCAAAAACCAGCTATTCCAGTGAGGACTCGCCAGTAAATGTGTAGCACGTGCGCGAAGCACAATCCGGGAAAGAAGAAAAAATCCAAGATGTGAACGAGCCGGCCTAGAACCGTAGGTCACCGTCCTTACTTTTTCTGCTCGGAGGTCGAATAGCCAGTGACGAGCTCAGTCGTAACCGCAGCGGACTCGGTCGCCCAGTTCAAGTTCCGACGAACACTAGAACAGCTCGCTCGCAAGGAAGGTCGAGGCACCGAACTCATCAGCCTATATGTTCCTCCCGACCGCAGAATACACGAAGTACTCGGCCAGCTCCGGGAGGAAGCTGGTACAGCTTCCAACATCAAATCACGCACGACACGCCAAGCCGTCCAAGACTCGATTGAACGAGTCATGCAACGCCTACGATTGTTCAAAGAACCACCCCCTACAGGGCTCGTGATCTTTGCCGGCATGATTCCCCAGAATGGTCTCGGGAGCGAACGGATGGAGATCTACGTCCTCACCCCTCCGGAGCCAATAACAGTCGGGTTCTACAGGTGCGACGCCCGCTTCCACGTCGAGCCCCTCCTAGCTCTCGTTGTCGAGAAAGATACCTACGGAATAATCGTGATCGACGGGACGGAAGCTGTGGTTGCAACTCTCAAGGGACGAAGAGTCGAGATCGTCAAGTCCTTCACCTCAGGAATACCCGGAAAGAGCCGTGCAGGCGGGCAGTCGGCTAGACGCTTCGAGCGCATTCGAGAAGGGGTCACCCACGACTACTACAAGCGCGTTGGTCAACACTTCAACGATATCATGCTTGCAATACCCGATCTCAAGGGAATTATTATTGGCGGGCCCGGACCGACAAAATACGTTTGGTCAGAAGGAGAATATCTGCAGTATACGTTGAAGAAGAAGGTGCTCTCGGTCGTCGATACTAGCTACACGAGTGAGGCGGGCGTTGAGGAGGTTGTTGAGAAGAGCAGCGAGATCCTGAAAGGGGTCCGGTACAAGGAGGAGAAGCAGATGGTTCAGAAATTCCTCTACGAGCTAGGCCACGAAACCGGCAAAGGAGTCTTTGGAGAGCTACAGGTCCAGAAATATCTGGAAAAAGGCGTTGTCGACACTTTGTTGATCTCGGAGAAACTGGAGGGTCAGAGACTCGTCCTCAAATGCAAGAACTGCGGCAATCTGGAAGAATTTCGCGGGACAAGATACGAGGCGCACGCGCTCAAGAGCGAGCTTCCCACACGACCATGCAAAAAGTGCGGCAAGCCAAACCTCGAGATCGTTGAGGATAGCGACATCATCGACAGCTTTCTAGACTTTGCAGAGAAGGGCGGAAGCAAGGTCGAGGTCATTTCAGAGGAGACCGAAGAGGGACGAATGCTCAGAGACGCGTTCGGAAAAGTCGCCGCAGTACTGCGCTACCCCGCCAACTAGTCAGGGAATCATCGATGGCGCGCGCCAAGGCAATATTCTTCGACCTCGGAGAGACCCTCGTAACACAAAACATCGAAGACAACCTAGTCACCATGAAGGCCCTAGAAAAGATCAGCGAGATCCTACCTCGCAGCAAGTCGCCATCTGAACTTTTCACAACTTACAAGCAAGGCTACAAGGTGAACGAGGCCTTTCGCACCAAGCATCACGTCGAGATTCCAATTCAGGCTTGGATGGTGCAGCTCTTGAGGCAGGCTCTTGGCCGTGAGCCTGAAGAAATCTTGGTGGAGGAGGCGATCAAGATAGTCGTCTCCGCCCGAGCGGAAAACGCGGTTGTGTTTCCGGACTCGAACCCTCTTCTCGAGAAACTTTCGAAAAAGAAAATCAAGCTGGGAATAATATCGAACGTCTCGTCTCACGATGTCGCGGTGGAGATCCTTCGCAAAGTCGGGCTACTAGACTATTTTCACACAGTCGTAACATCCGCTTTCGTCGGGATCCGTAAGCCTGATCCTGGAATCTTTCTCTACGCGCTCCTGCAATTCAAGCTGCAACCAAAGCAAGCAGTAATCGTTGGTGATTCGGAGAGACACGATGTTTGGGGAGGCGCGATAACCGGCATGAAAACGGTTCTAGTCTCGAAGAGACCGGTGACCGAAAGCCTAGCCGATTATCGGTTTGCGAGTCTCGCTGATGCTTCAGCGACTCTGGCCTCTCTATAGGTAGCTGGCGAGGAGCATACCTGCAACACCAAGCAGCAAGGAAAAGGGAAGGCCGGGAAACATCTCATACTTCGACAGCGCTTTGAAGCCCAGAAAGGTTCCGGCGAGTATTCCGATTGCGGCGGCGAAGAATGAGAGAACGCCTCCAAAGTATACAAGTGCTGTTGTCGCGACTAGCGAGTAGAAGACCATGTCTCCCATCCCAATTGTCAAATCCCCATGGGTGAAGACCGCGCCGGGAAGATCGCCCTCTTCAATCGTCTTCGCGAGGGCTCCAACAGGGCCTCGAAAAACGGCAACGATATCGTAGATCACGAGCGCTCCAATCAGAACCAGTGCAGTCAATGGGCCGATCGAGTAGCCCAAGAAAATCCCCGTGAGCGCACCTATGAGTGTCACTCCGATCAATTGATACTTTTTCGTCTTTCCAAATAACGTGATCGCGATCGCGACCGCTGTTCCGAGCGAGACTCCGAGTATGATTATGGTTGCTAGAGGGTCCGCCGGAGGGTTCGGAATCAGAAGGAGAATCGAGGATGAGTACCAGAAGGCTACCGCGAAGGATACGATAAGAACGGCTGCTTTGATCAATGAACGGATGAAATTCATCCGGCCTCTTCGAACCATGAGGAACATTGCTGTCGCGCTTCCTCCGAGCGCGATAACGAAGATGACGGCGTTAAGGCTCGCCGAGCTCAAAGAGTCACCCTGGAAGGGAGTTACTTGGGCTGGCGGAACGACCTGGTTTGAAATCGGGTACCCCAGAAGACCAGTTACAGCTAGGCTGAGAATCACTGGGTAGAGGTGGCGTGGGCGGGGCTTGAAGGCCCTTTGTTCTTCCTCTGGCATGGAGCCCTAGATCTCGACAATGTCCCCAGTCTTAGGGGCCTTCGCGTCTAATCCCTGTTCCTTGGAGGCCCATTCGGCAAGTTTCTTGCAGTTTCCTTCCGCGCCGTGCACGATGAACACTTTCGTCTTCTTGTCCAGATCGGACAGTGTCAGTTCCAATTCTCGTCTGCCGCCGTGGGATGAGAAGTCGAACCTCTCTATTCTCGCGTCCACCGGTCGGGCCTTGCCATGGATAACGAACTTCTTCCTCTCCAAGAGGATTCTGCCAGGGCTTCCGGGTACTTGGAAGCTGACCATGAACACCGCGTTCTGTTTCTTCGCAGCCACATTCTCCATGTAGAAGACGGACGCGCCGCCCTTCAACATGCCTGCTGGAGATATTATCACGCCCGCGGTCTTTGCTGCCCTGCGACGATCGTTCCACCCGTCGACCCAGTGAGCCATCTTACTAGCTCGCTCGAACACCGATGAGTCTCTTAGCGATGAGGGATATTTCAGCAACATTTCCATAGCGTCCAAGGCCATTCCATCGACGAAAACCGGATGCTCGAAATGATAAGCAGAGAGTACCGAGAGAAGCTCTTGGGATCGGCCGACACCGAAAGCGGGTACAAGGACTGTTCCGCCTCCCTCAACCACTTCGGTTACCTTTTCGACAAACTCTTTTTCCAAACCATCCCGCATCGGATGGTCTTCTGTAGCGTACGTTCCCTCGATGATGATCGCATCCAAGTCCTTGTAATTACTCGGGTCTGCGCCGTCAACAAGCCTAGTTGGCTGACGGTTGAAATCGCCAGTGTAGAGTAGCCGTTTGCCCTCGGAGTTAATTATCGCCTGAGCGCTCCCCGGTATGTGGCCTGCATTGACTAGAGTGAGAGATGCGTCGCCGACATCGATCGACTGGTGATACTGAAGCTCCCGCGTGTGCTTTAGCATCGTCTGGAGGTCCATGAACTCGTACGGCGCGTAGTATCCGCTGAGCTTGAGGAAGTCTTTGATGATCAGACTGGTAAGCGTGAAAGTTGGTTGTACTCCATAAAGTGGAACACCACCGTGAATGTAGAATATCGGAGCAGACCCAACATGGTCGAGGTGAGCGTGAGTAAGCACGATCGCCTCCACCTCTTTCGGAGGGATGTGCATCGGAAATCCTACGTGATGGTTCACCATCACGCCGTAATCCATGACGAGGTACTTGCTGCCGACGCTTACTGCGAATGCGGACCTGCCTACTTCCTGGCAGGCGCCTAAGAACCTGATTTTCATCAGTTCACCGTAACAGTATGAAACGGATTATCGCGAGGAATTCTAGTTCACTCTACGCGTGAACCGGTTTGAGAGACTACAATAAAAGCCCTACAATCGAGTCTCCGGAGAGATTTTTAGGCACGACAGGATAGACGAATCCCCTTACTCAGTTGGAATCAGAGTGCCAGTTCAGCTCCTCGTCGATTCAAAGAACCTCAAAGGCTCCACACTGATCACAGGGTTCCATGGTGTGGGACAGACTGGCTACATTGCCACCTCCTATATGATTCACGCGCTGAAAGCCGAGCGCGTGGGATTTGTCCAAGTTGCAAACCCTCCACCCTGGGTCGGGACAGCCGACGGAGGACTGGTCACACCATTCGAAGTCTACCGAAGAGGCAAGACAGTCTTAGTCAAGCTGGAATTTTCTCCCCACAGATCCGAAGAGGCGGAGTTTGCGAAGGTCCTGGCAAGCTGGGCCGTGAAGGGCAAATTCAAAGACGCGATTCTGATCGGAGGATTGGATTCGTCGTTCAGGAATAACAACGATGATTTCTGTATCGTTCCGACCGGCGCGTATCTTGACCGTGCTAAAGTGTTCAAGGCGCCAATCCTTGAGCCGGGCTTACTGGTCTATGGGCCCCTGGCGGTGATGTTGAGTGAGTTTGAAATCCACGACTTCCCTGCCATCGCTGTTCTGCCATATGCTGAGCCATCCAGGGCCGACCCTGCAGCTGCTGCGCTAGCTATCAGGAAGATTTCACAAGCGTACAATTTCAAGGTGAACTTGAAAGAACTGTTGAAGGATGCAAAACTTATCGAGCGAGAGTTTGACCACAAATCGAGGCTTACGAAATCGCACGAGAGACTGTACGCCTAGCCCAAGAGCCGAATGATCGAACCTACAATACGGTCCGGCTTCGACCCTGTCGCATGGATTCTGATGACCTTGAGCTTCATAGATCGTCCCAAGAGTTCTTCTCCAATCGCTACACCATATTCTCCCTCGGAAACCAGAAAAACCAGTTTCGGCGATAATCGTTTGACCCATTCGGCCACTTGCATGGCTCGCTGGTCGTACATTATCGGGTCGCGACTGTCGAAGCTCTCGGTCTGCGCTAGCGGAAAAGTCTCGTCCAGCTCCATTGGCGCAGGCCCAAAGGGGATCGTGTAGAAGCAGATGGACACGTTCGACCTGTTTGCAAGCTTGCTAACTATGGGGAGGTTGCGAGGGTCCTCGTGATAGGGTCTCCTCCATCTACCGGGTAAGAGAACGACCGCCTTTCCTCTTTCTACTGGGACCCGAAGCCTCCTTGCACTGTAACGGACCATCTCGGGTCTGTGATCGCTGGCCTCGCCGAAATGGGAGATTCCACGAGGCTTGACAGTGGGAGTAAACTGTTCCAGAAATGGGGAATGTTGAATGATCTTTGCCAGGAACTTCTTGAAAGCTGGGTTGGCGTAAGCACGATGCTCGAGAAGATCCCACAAATGGCCCTTTCTTATCGCTTCTCGGATCCTGCGTAGCTCTGAGCAGCAGGCGAGAAGATTGTGTTTCGACAAGAGTTGCTCTCTCTCAGTTGTGTCGAGATGTCTCATCTCTTCAGGGTTGATGTTGTCGCAGATCTTGCACATGCAGGCGAATTCCTCGATCTCGGCCAGTTCCTGGGTGCCATCAGAAGTGAGGTACCTGCCCGTCCGAGCATAAAGCGCGTAGGCAGCTGAATCGAACATGTCACAGCCGAGAGCGACTATGAATGGGAATATGGCAGGGTGGCCCGCGCCGAAAAGGTGCAAAGGGCGGGAGTGAGGGAGACCCTTCTTAGCAGCGACTATCATGTCCACTAGAACGTCGAACCGCTGCGCCTCCATCAATTCCGTAGGGCTGCCTAGCGCATAGATTGAGAATGGTCGCTTTCCCATCTCTACGGCGGACCGTCCGACCTCTTTGATGTGGACTCCGCCCTGGACCGGACCCACCCAGAGGATATCTGTCCGTTTGATTCTCTTTAGAGCCTCATCTGCCCTCCGAACCGTCTCGTCAACAGTCCATCCCGCTCGCCTTGCATCGCTGTGAAAGCCAGTGGGAAAATCAAGAATCACTCCAATATCAGTGTCAATCTTTTCCTGGTAAGCAACGATCTCTGCGGGCTTCACGCCGACATGGCCGTACTCAAGAATCTGGTAGGCCCCAGAATCTGTGGCCACCGTCTCTTTGAAACCCAGGGTCCCATGCACATCTTTCGGCAGTTGGCCCGGTCGGCCCCTCTTCAACAGGTAAGCATTGGTCATTATCGCTCTGATGCCCGACTCAAGATAGAATTTCGGATCGAGAACCGGGCGGTTCGGGTCCACGACCGGAAACATGTGGGGTGTTTGAAAGCTACCGCTCTTGGTGGTCAGTGTTCCAATTCTGGCGAGAAGATCCTTGCCGTGTACCTGAAAGGACAAAACGGGATTTAGGCCTTGACGCCTTTTTCCCTCATGAACTCGTCAAAGACTCTCTGAACCCGCTCCGCGGCAGGACCAGTGCCCTCGATAATTCCCCTCTCGTTAACCCGTATCCTATCCATGACAACTATCACGCCTGCTTCATCCATCACCCGTACCATTCTTGGGAAAACACGTTCAAGCCTCTCACCAAGGCTCTGAAGATCAAACGGTTTCTCAAAACTAGATATCTGGACAATCGTGTCCCCGTTCAGGAAGACCTTGTGAATATCTCCTGCATCCGACTTCGCATTCGTGAGACAGACACTAAGGGTTTCCGTATCAACCCCCGTCAGAGTGCCGATGAAAGTCTTCCCCTGCGTGGTCAAAACGCTGACGTGCTTTTGGAGAAGATTTGAGAGTTCCTCCATGAACTTACGACCCGCGGTCGAAGACAGTTATTCCAGCACCCTCGAACCGAGCTGACCGGGAGACCCGCTATATCACCTTTGGTTCAGACGCGGTCGTTCTCGGCATCTTCAGCTCTGCCACGATAGCCCTAGCTTCCCTCGCGTCTTTAGCAGAGGTGAGGATGGCCAGCTCGAGAATCTCAAATCGTCGCGAGCACTGAGAACACGTCTTGCTCTTGTTCCTGGAATCAGCAATCTGATAGGTCTGGCAACGCGGGCATTTGATAATCCAGAACCTCTTTCTCTCAGTCATAGCGTTCTCTCCAACTCTAACGGATCGTATCGGGCAAGCCAATTTACTACTCCAGACCTACCGGTTTTCCCTCTCGACAAAGCACGTAACGCTGCCCTGTAAACTGCCGGGGCCGATTTTCGAGTGGTGTCAATCTCATACACTCTCCGGGGTCCCAGTAGCGAGCGAGACTCATGGAGAGATACGTCTAATATCTCAGCTTCTGTGTTTTCCCATGATTTTCTTTTCGTCCACCCTCTCGCGCGCAAGCGCCTATACAGGACCATTGGGTCTAGGCGAAGTACGAAGGCTAATTTCACTGAGGATGTCGGGAGAAATCTTCCAATCAAGTGAGTTGGCAAAACTATTCCCTCAGATAATCGTGACAACGCCTCCA
>Ga0099829_10000815_pt1 | contig 16607 bp, 8 predicted proteins | sample CZO8metaG_3_FD_79336 | JGI IMG/M metagenome (GOLD analysis project Ga0099829, IMG submission 79336) | Vadose zone soil microbial communities from the Eel River Critical Zone Observatory, Northern California, USA - CZOApr15con2H2.8 metaG | ecosystem: Environmental > Terrestrial > Soil > Vadose...
GAACCTGCACAAACACCCGGTAGTGTTTCGGAACCTACCGTAAAGCAGAAACCTTTTGTCCAGACTGATAAACGGCCGTCGTGCTCCGGTGGTGTAGCCCGGTTTAGCATAGCGGCCTTAGCCCGAATGAAGCGGGTGGCCAGTCGAGCGAATAACCAGACGGCGGCGGAGAATCGCGATCTCCAGAGCCGTTGATCGCGGGTTCAAAAGCGGTCGTTTGCCGCGGAGACTCCCGCCCGGAGCACCATCACGCGGGGGTACCATAGCCAGGTCAAATGGGCAGTGGGCAACTGGAACGCGCCCGCCTGGGGCTTAGGACCCTGTGGCGAAGGCCTTCGTGGGTTCGAATCCCACCCCCCGCACCAAATGAACTTGATAACAAGGCAATGCTGCTGAGCGCTCGAAGCGCTGCCCTCTGAAGAACGCACCAGCTCGTCTAGGCAACGTATCCAGAGGGTTTTGCTCGACGGACGTATAATATGGTGGCACTTATTGCGCCCAGAATAGCAAGCGCGGAAGCAAGGTATGGAGCTAGCAATCCCACCCTGTCTACCGAAGCTGTGATACCACCGACGGACAAGTCTGGCTTGATGACAAATTTTCCAAACATGGCAGAGGGATGGAGGGAGCAGTAGTAATTCCAAGTTCCCGGCGTCAGCGTCACGAGGTAGGGATAGCTGATCGGAGTAGCGAATTGGATCGAGCATGGATCTGTGCCTGGACAATCATCCGTGTATTGACCTCCGTCTCCGTCGGCATCAATAATGAACCTGTGAGGGATTCCATCTCCGCTGCTCAGGCTCAGCGAAATCATATCGTCTCTGGTCACGGTTATCGTCGGGTTGGGATTTGAGGTTGTTCCATTCCAACCCACATTAGGGCAGGCCGCCACGCACGCTGACAAGACAATTGGCACATTCGCGGCATGAGCGTCCGGAACGATCGGTAACAAGGTTGAATTGAAGACACCAATACCGACGCTTGCCAGCAGAAGAAAACAAAGCACGGTAATGGGATTAACTAATCCCCGCATGAGAACTCACTATTCAAATAGGACGTTAATAACATTATCTGGGACCAGCGGCGTCCGAAATGTGCAGTGTCTGTTGTTTGTTGCGCCCCGCACGAGTCTCGCCGTGATCAACAGAGTGACGGATAGAAGGATCCCAAATTCGCCAAATGCTATCAGCTGATCATCGAAATGCTCGCTCGAGGGTAGAGCCGTATCGAGAAAACTCAGTTTACCACCAAATGTCGGATCTGGGCCTCCTGCACTTCCAACAGCCTCACCGACAGAGTCGCCGCGAGCCAAAGATGACACAAAGTTCTGGGTAACTCTATCTGTATAACCCGAACCAACAGAATCGTCCCAACCCACGAAGTTGCTTGCCCCCTTATTGATGAAGGCAGTTGCAATGTAGTGGTTGCCCTGAAGGGAGGAGCAGCCCATCTGAACAACTATCGCGCCTCGAAAATTACCTTGCATCGACTCCTTGAAAAAACTGGGGGTGATTGCGAAGAAAGTGTTTCCAGGCCGGACAACCGCTGGTGCGACCTGCCCCCCAAGTTGCTCGTAAACGTACCGCGACTTATCATAGATCTCGGACGTGACGATTGAAACGCTAGTTGGAACGCCATAGTATATTGCGGTATGGGAACGTAAAATCACGAGCCCATAACTCTTGGAGGGAAGGTCCCTAAATAGAGCGACCGTGACCTGGCTCGGAGGATAATAGTCGACAGTGTACCCTGCGAGGTTCAGTGTCCGAGTAACATTCCAGATGAATGAGGGGTCGTGATCCGTCAGAGATAAGGAATCCAGCAAGGCGGCTCTTCGAAAGTTCTGGCCCGTCTGAATGAGCGAATGGATCGATTGGGAAGGCCAGATGCCCATTCCGAAGCTTGAGAGAGCCATGGTCAATAGAAAAACCACCACCACTACCCTCTTTTTCAGGTGGCGAGATTGGGCGACATCTTCTCCAGGCTCAGCTCTTCTCGTCGAAAGCTGTTGCCGGTCCCTGGGAAGTTCAGCAAGGAATCTATCCAGGCAGGACCCTCTTTGGCCTCGGTGATCCGAGTGATCTTGATTATCCTCTATGCTCAATCTCCATCACCCCTCATAGGGTCTCGAGAATGTCGCGCAGGTGCCTCACAGGATAGAAGAGGTGCACGTTTCGAGTGTAATAAGCATAGTTGACGACTACACCACCGTCGAGATCGAGAATAGATGCTTGCACCTTCGACGAGCTTATGGATCGCGCGCGATTCAGAATCTCACTTCGTCGGAGCCCTATGCGATGGAATGGAGTGGAGGAAGAAGGTTTGGCCCTGTTCGTTTTAGCTGTAAAGGTGGCAAGCCACAAAGTGATCCTTCTCTACCTCTACCAGAGGAGGCTCCTCGCGTATGCACCTGTCATGAGCGTAAGGACAGCGCGTGTTAAACCTACATCCCGGAGGAGGATTCACAGGACTGGGAATCTCGCCACTGATAACCTCAGTCCGCCTGTAGCTTGGATCGGGAACTGGAACAGCGGCTATAAGCGCTTTCGTATACGGATGAAGAGGTAAGTCGATTAGATTAGTTGAGCTCGCCATCTCCATCATCTTACCCAGATACATTATAATGACACGATCACAAACATGCTTGGTCACAGCAAGGTCATGAGTGATGAATACGACAGAGGCTCCCCTCTTCTTGACCAGGTCGACCATCAGATTCAAGATCTCCGCCCTGATCGAAACGTCCAGCATTGACACCGGCTCATCGGCCACGACGAATTTTGGGTCCAGAACGAACGCACGGGCAACTGCGACTCTCTGACGCTGACCACCGCTCAGCTCGTGTGGATACCGATGCATGAACTCCTCCGGTGGAACAACTTCCACATCACGCATGATAGCCTTCACCCGCTCCTCAAGCTCGTCCTCGTTCTTGGCCACCTTCTGAACCCGCAATGGCTCAGCTATGATCTCCTTGATCGTCATCCGCGGATCCAGAGACTCAAACGGGTCCTGGAAGATAATCTGCATGTCCCGCCGCAGAGGCTTCATCTCGGAATCGTTGAGCTTCGTAATATCGATACCATTGGGCTCGGTCTTGCCACGGAGGAAGTTGGCTTCGGAATCGCTGAACCTCGAAAAGTCCATCCCGTTGAAAAAGACCGAGCCCTCTGTGGGCTCGACCAGGCGCAAGAGGAGACGCCCAGTCGTCGTCTTTCCGCTTCCGCTCTCACCTGCCAGTCCGAGAATCTCGCCCTTCTTGACAACGAATGAGACGCCATCAACGGCTTTGACTGTGATTTCTTCTCTCGTGAAGCTTGAAAGGAAGCCCTTCTTGAGCGGGAAGTGTTTTTTCAGCTTCTCCACCTCGAGGACATGTTCTTCGCTCATTTGCGACCCTCCCCGTACAGATGGCATGCTACGAGGTGGGTTCCCTTCCCGGGTGGAGCCAAGGGGGGCACCACCTTGTGGCACACGTCCATCACGAAAGGACAGCGCGGGTTGAACCTGCAACCAGAAGGTGGATCTAACAAGTCAGGAGGCGATCCGGGGATCGAGGTGAGCCGTATCCTCTCGCCCTTGATACTGGGGAAGGCCTTGACAAGACCCTGGGTATAGGGGTGAAGTGGTTCCTTGAAGATACCCTCAGCATCTCCGTATTCGACGATCCGGCCGGCGTACATGATAGCCACTTTCTCGCAAGTCTCCGCGATTATCGAGAGATCGTGGCTGATCATAACCATTGATAGGCCGAGCCTATCCTTGAGTTCGCGCATCAACTTCAGTGTTTGAGCCTGCACGATCACGTCTAGTGCAGTGCCCGGCTCATCGGCTATCAGAAGCTTAGGGTTGGCGGCAAGAGCCATAGCTATGAGGGCTCTCTGGCGCATTCCGCCGCTGAATTCGTGGGGATAATTATCAACACGGTCAGGCTCCACGCCAACCAGTTCCAAGAGGTTGCGGGCCCTGTCAAGAGCGGCCTTCTTGTCGGTCTTGGGCTCGTGGATTTGGATGGCCTCAATTATTTGGTCTCCAACCTTGAAAACAGGGTTGAATGCGTTCATCGCTCCCTGGAAAACGATCGATATTCCTTTCCACCGAATCTTCCGCATCTCTTCGTTGGAAAGCGATGCGAGGTCTGTTCCCTCGAAGAGGATCCTGCCCTTGCGGATTCGGCCACCTCTTGGAAGTATTCTGAGAAGTGAAAGAGCGACGGTACTTTTTCCGGAGCCGGACTCGCCCGCAATGCCGAGGGCTTCACCCTTTTCGACACTGAAAGAGACGTCGTCTACGGCCCGAACCCAGCCACGTAGGGTTTCGTAATGGGTTGTGAGGTTTTGAACCTCGAGTACTGGTGCCATTAGCTCTGATCCACTTTCTTGCGTGAAAGCTGAGGCAACACCGTCTCTGCCTCAATTAAGCTTTGGGGGAACGAAACCGCAGGAAACTAGTCAGGCTTTCCACCGACGGCAAGTATTTCGGAATATTGACATATCTTTCTCGGTTTCAAGTCGCGCATCTAGGCGCGCGATATGGCTGGCTTATCTGCGTCTGCGAAGTCTCGGATTGAACATTTCATCAAGAGCGTAGCCGATCAGCACGAAAGTGAGGGAGACGAAGGCTATCCCAATCCCAGGCGGGATGATCCACCACCAATCCTTTAATGCGTTAGCGGCCTGAGCGTTGCTGATTATTTGTCCCCAGGAGATGAGGGTTGGGTCGCCTAGACCGAGGAAGGACAAGGCGGCCTCGGTCAGTATGGCCGCGGGAACTGCGAGCGCCAAGTTAACGTATGTTAGGGAGACCACGTTGGGAAAGATGTGTACCTTCAAAATTCTTCCTGTTCCCGCCCCGGCTGCTCTAGCGGCTTCGATGAAGGGCCTTACCTTCAGACTCAGAACCTGTGACCTGATAACCCTGGCGAATCCCATCCAGCCGAGGAAGCCGATGAGTATGATTATGTTGAAAATGTTCTGGCCTAGGACGGTTATCAGAACGAGCAGGAGCGGTAGAGCGGGGAGCACTAGCATCATGTCGGTGAACCGCATTAGAGCTTCATCTGTGAGACCTGTCTTGTAGCCGGCAATGAGACCGACGATGAGGCCTAGCGAGATTCCTAGAAAAGCCGAGACGAGCCCCACGAATAGGGATATCCGCGCGCCATGGAGTACTTCGGCGAAGAGGTCGCTTCCCTGGGAGTCGGTTCCCAACAGCCCGAACGATGTCCCGTCTGCGACTAGGCCGAGGTTGGTGAGGTTCACCCTGCCGGGACCGCTGAAGTGGATGGAGACGCCGAGCGTGTAGTCATTGACTTGGCTGAAGATGGCCGCCGAGAGACTTAGCGGCTCGCCCGGCTGGAGACCCCCGGCTAATTTGAACTGGTCAGCATCAGAGTCGAGCAGGTAACGTGGTGAGATCCACTGGTTGCTATTTGTCACATTCGTCGACCAGAAAGTATAGGTCTTCTCCGTGCCGCGTGTGAGGAACAGTGAAACCTGAACTGGTTTATTGATTGATGCTCCTTGGGCTTCAATCTGAAAGGCTCGGAGTTGGAATTTTGACGGTGGTCCATGGTATGGGTAGTGAAATACTTTCGAGACGGTCACGCCCGAACTTGAGCTTGCATTTGAAGTGATCTGAAGGGATCCAGAAGGAGGCCCGACAGGTGTCGAGGGTGACCACGCGAAAGAGAGAAAGGCTCCTTGGGCCTGGGGGTAGTTATAGGACCACTCTTGGAGGGCAGAGGGATTGGCGAAACCGGGATCGTTTACGACAACCATGTTGTTACTTAGGTAATATCCGTCCGGAAAGTAGGCAACCCATGCGGGTTGAGCGAAATCCCCGCTGACTTTTACCAGCTGCGGGTTACCTGGGTAGAGAACCGGGGCGATCAACGCGGCGCCTATCGCGATGATGAGCATGATGACGCCGAGCGCGGCCATTCGGTTGCTCAGCAGCACTTTGAGAAATTTGTATGTCCGTCTCAGGTTAAACCTTAGATTAGTCTCGCCAGAGGCCTTCACCCGCGCTCCACCCTCCGGTTATTCGTATCGTATTCTAGGGTCGAGTATGCCGTAGATCAGGTCTGAGAGGAAGTTGGCCGCGATGACACTCAGTGCTAGAATGTAGAACATTGCCTGCATTACTGGAAAGTCTTTGTTTTGAATAGCATTAAAGAGATACAGGCCAAGTCCGTCCCAGTTGAAAACAGTCTCGGTTATTATTGCTCCTCCGAGGACGGTGCCGAAGGCGAGGGCTGAAGCGGTGACTATGGGAAGAGAAGCGTTCTTCAGGGCGTGCTTGTAGAGCACTGCCCGCTCCTTCAGTCCCTTTGCCCTCGCAGTGGTGATATAGTCCTCGCTCAAGGTCTCAAGCATTGTCGCTCTAGTCAAGAGTAAGTATCCCCCGTATTGAAATAGCGTTAGAGTCACGAGCGGCAAGGTCAGGTATTGGAGCCTCGTCAGCAAGTACTGGGGCCAAGGCGGAATCCCGTTACTGCCCCAGTCAAAGGGCACAGTGTTTCCCTGCGGAAACCAGTTCAAGACAGTCGCGAAGAAAGTGATCAGCATTATTCCCATCCAGAACGTGGGGAGGGAAAAGGTTGTTAGCGATGCTGTAACGGAGAAGCTGTCCACGCTACTGCCTCGACGCGCCGATACGACGACACCGATGACCAGCCCCAGAAGAATTGCTAAGACGGCGGACGAGCCTACGAGAAGAAGGGTGTTGAAGAGCCTACCGCTATGCGCTACGTCGCTTATTACAGGATGTTGGGTCTGATACGAATTCCCGAAGTTGAAGGTGAGCATGCTCCAGAAGTATGTTATGAAACGGTCGAGGGGGGGCTTGTTGAGACCGTAAATGTCCTGATAGAACTGGTACTGCTTTGGGGTGCTTCTAGGGTTTCCCTGCAGGGCGGCTATTGCGCCTTGGACCCCTGGCATTGCCTGGAATATAAGCCAGTTCACGATGATGACGAAGAGGACTAGAAAGATCGTGTAGGCGAATCTTTTGAGAATGTATCCGCGTAGGCCCATTTATCAGTGACCAAGATAAGAAAAAAGGGAGAAGATTATTTTAGGCTTGCGTTGGGCTTTGCTAGACCGTTACTGATATCTGAACTGTCACTGACGGTAAGTTCGCGGTTGCTACTCCGTTTATGGCGGTCGCTTGAGCTTTGACGAAGACAGTGTATGTTCCAGTTGCAGTGCCGGCTGCCACGTTGATCGTTAGAGGTGTGCTTCCGGTTGGAGTTCCAGGAGCTAGTGTAAACGATGAAGTGAACCCACTTGTCGTTAATGCCGAGGATTGGACGGTCGACAATGTTATTGCGGTTGGTGACGTGAAGCTGTTGTCAGGTACTCCTGATAGAGCGAGTCCGACCGTTACGGATCCCGAACTACCAGCAGCGATCGCGATGGTGCTAGCGCTGGATGTGATGCTGTAGCTGCCCAAGACGCTAGCGTCTTCGTAGAGCGTTGGCGGTTGGCCCTGTGTTCCAGCTAGCGAGCCGTAGTTTGGTACACCGAAGTCCCATGAGGGACCGTTGTTCCTCCAGTGACTGATCTGAATCAGTATGGGTATCGGATTGGCAGGCAGTTGTCCACGTCCGCCACCAGACACCGTGTTCGCCGTCGTGCCAGCAGTGGAAACCGATCCTAGCGCGCTTGCTAGTGTGTTGTAGTGCACGCATGCCGCGTAGTTGACGACACCGCCAACATTGGTAGCGCTAGCTTTGCAGGCGCCGATTGCGACCGTGAATGCGTTGGATGGAACCGTGCTTCCGCTTGGGAAGGCGGCCCACTGGAATTGTTCCCATTTTGCATTGCTGCGCATGTATGCGAAGTTGAAATCAAGCGATGTTGGCGAGGTGCCTTGGTCGTTGGCGAAGCGTCGAAGGAGTGCTGAGCCACCGATGGGGATCGCTTGGCCCGTGGGAGCGCCTGTGCTGTCGAAGGTGCATCCACCGCCCACGACTGTGCCCGATACTCCTAGTGGTCCGCTCGCGCATACGAAGGGACCAGAGCCAACGAGCTTGTTGGCTAAGACCGGGTCAGACTGGGAACCTGCCGTGAATGCAGGGTCGACAGTGCATGATGACGTTCCGAGAGCGGTGCAAGGCGCGAATACCCCGTTTGCGAGTTTGGGAGCAGTCTGTAGGACCCAGAGACGCTGCGGAATTATCGGCACTGTGGTGATGTCGTTGAGAGCGTATGCGTTGAGATTGTGGAGATATAGAGAGAGGGTTTCAGTTTCACCTTGACCCTTCGTCCCTCCGAGCGTGGTTGGAAGCTGGGTATTTGCGTAGACAACATCGATGACGTTCTGAGTGCCAGGAGTGATGAGGCTTCCTGTGGAGTTGAAGGCGCTGTAGCTGAACTTGACATCACTCGCCGTCACAGTGTGAGAGCCTAGACAGACGGGGTCTGTGGCTGCGCAGTTGTAGATGTCATGCCATGGAATGTCGCCTCTCAACTGTATCTGGACACATCCACCTACAGAGAACGTTCCTCGAGTGTTCGAGTAGGTAGTGGGGCATCCGGTCGCGCCTGATGTCAGCACTGTGTAGGAGCTTGCCATCCAGCCGAGAATCTGGCCTGCGGGGTTGAAGCAATTCGGTGTGAGCAGAGCATCATACATTTCGGTGATGAAGTCCGCCTCGACGACAGTGTTGAAGCTGAACACGTTGAGACTTGATGTGGCGTCCTTCTGTCCCCAGATGATTCGCCCATTACCGTCAGGTCCTTTATTAGCGGGGTTCGGGTTCCACATGTTCAACAGGCTCCAGAAGTTGCCCTGCGCTGTGCCGATACCTGGACAGTTTGTCACTCCCTGCCATCCCTTCGTGTACGCATACTGGACGGACGGGGTCCAGATGACGACGTTGAAAGTGTGGTTGCCGAAGATGTCCATGGCAACTTGGAGAGCTGCGGTTGCCGCGGCAGCAGTGGTGTCGAACTGGCTCTGCTCAACCCAAAAGTCGTGTCTGGCGTTGCAGACGAAGTCGTAGTTGCCAGGCTCCAGTCCCGGAGAACCGGAGATAGCGGGGAGCGGTGTAGTGCGATTACAAAGGTCAGCAGCGAAGCTACTGTCATATATTCCCCATTGGTTGTCGGGTGTCGGGGTTGGGAAGAAGAATCCTCCCGCGTAGATTTGCCAGCTTGTGTTGGGACCGATACTGTTGCATCCCGCCTCTGTAGCGGTCACGCATCCGGTCTTGAAGACAAGTTGGTGGGCCTGCGCCAGCGTTATGATGCTCAATGTAACCTGCGGACAGGTTGTCGCACCGAGGTTGACTAGTTCGCAGATAGCAGCGGTGTAACCGGTGCTGAGTAGTTGGCGGCCGAGAGACCGTCGACCGTAGAATAGAATGTTGCCGTTGGCTAGAGAGGCAGATTCATTTGTGAGTTCACAGGACGCGTTCTTGCTTGTCGCGAGACCTGCGGCTATGAAGTGGTCAGCAGCACGGCAGAAATCGACGGTGCCAGGCATCACGAAGCCCGCGGCGTCCGTCGCGTCGTTAGCATAGTGGAAGGCACTGATGGGCAGTGTTGGGCTACAACCAGCTATCAGGTCCCAAGAGCACACGCCTCCCAGGTTGTAGACGCCAGGTCCGGGTGGAACCTGGTCTACTAACTGGTTCGGCGTAACAGCAGTATTGACCGTGGCAGTGTAGGGACCGACTGGATTACAGGCAGTTCCACCACAGTTCGGTAGACCTGGGATGCAAGATGTTGCAGGGGCTACGGGAGCAGTACATGGATTGAAGTTTCCGATGTCATTACCAGAGTGCAACACGGCGGAGGCTGGAGTGAGCGGGTTGTCCATAGTGGCAGCGCCAGGTCCGATAGCACCCTTGTCAGCGATGGTGAAGGCAACCTTGTCGATAAGCGATGCTATACCCTGTCTGACATGAATAGCGGCTTTGCTACAGTCGCCTCCAGGAGCGTTAGGACAAGCAGCTGCAATGTTACCCGCACCGGGAGCGTCAGGACATACAACAGCCCCGGCAATAACGCCATCCTGGCCGTTGCAGAAGGTGATGCCCCAGAACGTGGCGGCGTTGTTGACGTCCAATTGTAACTGTCCGAGCTGGATTGTTGGTGCTGTGACCCAGAATCTGGGATCCTGAAGAGCACAGACATGAGTGGCAGAGGCCACACATCCTGACGCAGGAGACAAGTCGTTGCCACCGATCGGCACATCGCTTGTGTCGAGGGCAGGGACACATGTTGCTGCCTGGCCAACGCACATAGCACTGAGCTCAGCCGAATCGGAGTCGTACATCTGGTATCGGATAGAATCCGAAGCGGGACCAGCAGGAACCCATGCACAGGAAGGAGTGGCTCCGTTATTGCATTGGGCTGGGTCTGCAGAGACCCTGTTAACAGCGAGCGGAGAAGTAATTGAAAGTGTTAGCGCGAAAAGAGCTATTATTGGAAGTAGAGTCTTGTTCATAATTTTTCTTCGAAGGGCTAAGCTGGACTCATGGCTTAAAAGATTATCCCCTTAGAAGGGGTCATTTCAATCTGGGGACATTCTCAGCTACCCTGAAGTGTCTCGCACTTTCCTACGAAGGGTCGTGAAGCCTCGGAGCGGCAATATCAGTCTTCGAGTTGCAACCTCTGGGCAGACAGGCGTCGATTCCTGCGACGACGCGTCAACGAGAAGATGACGCCAATGGCGAGCAGTAAGAGCACGCTGAGGCCTCCGAACTGACCAATATCAAGTGAAAGCAGACCGTTTAGTTGGGGATAGATCAGTCGTATCGTGTAATAAGCATCGTTGTTGGGAACAGGCTCGGTCTCGTTAAACTGGCCGTTCTCGTTGAGCAGTGGGAGCAGATGCGCGTGGATTGTGTAGGAGTCAGGAGCCAATCCTTTAGTGCCCCAATAAAAGGTGAAACCTTTGATTGCTTTAGGTCCGAGGGGTTCAGGCGAGGTTCGATTGAACACCGTTGGGGTGCCTTCGATCGTAACCGTGAGGGTGAAGTTCGTCTCAGTGCTAGTGCCGAGATTGAACACATTGACCTTTATGCTGATGTTGGCGCCGGGCACAGCAAGGTCGTATGGCAAAGCGGTGATTTGCGACAGGCATATGTTTGAGAAAGCGTTGGTAGTGCATACAGCGAGATCGCGCACAGGCTTTGTGGCAACGTAGAATGGTTTGGTGACAGAAATGGAAGAAGTCCCTTGGTCGTTTGTGACAATGAGGGTCGCGGTCCAGTTTCCGGCATCGAGTACTTGTTTCGTGATCTTACTAGCGGCATGCCGTAACGCAGAACCGCTGTTAAACGGGGCAAAGTCCCAGGAGTAGGAGGCGATCGCGTGGCCGTTCGGATCTGAACTGGAACTGGCATTGAAGGTCACGACATCCCCCTGTCTAGGGTTCAAGGGAGTCCAAGCGAAATTCGCTACCGGAAGAATGGGAACATTTCCGTATTTGCCGGCACCAGGTGTAAACGATATTGAGTTACCGGATTGATCAAACAGCAGAGAATCGGCCAACGGCCTGAGAAAGGTGAGAAGAGAGTAGGGACCGGCTACCGCCTTGTAGGTTATGGTGAAGAGGGTTATATTCCCTGACACTGCATTACCCAACAGGCTAAAAGCGGAATGGACTGTACCGGGAGCCGCATCATTGGCGTTGCATGAGCTTCCGACATCATTGACGCAATGAACGCCTTCAAAGCCAGACCCCGGGGGAAAAGAGACCGTGAAGTCCACCGGGCTAATGATGCTGTTGTTATCTCTGACATAGATCTCCCAACCGGCTAGCGGTTGGCCAGGGCTAATGTTGGAGGCGTTTACATTGAATGTCACCGTGTTGCCCGGGGTCGCTAATGATTGGTTCGGAGGATCGATCAGCAGCTGCGGTGTAGATGTTGCATGCACTGGAAGTGTCGAGTGTATTCCTGCGAGACCGAGACCCATCACCGCAACTAAGAGAATTCCCAATGTGCGCAATGCGGGCATTGTTTCACCGAATGTTACTTGGGTGGAAATGTTTGGGCTCCAAAAAAGGTTATCCTTAAGGTAAATTTCTCCAATCAATATCGATATAGATGCTATCGCCGCGGATCAATCTGAGCAGATCGATAATCGCCTCAAAAGGAGAGGGAGATCGCCCCTTCTTGACGGCTGAAAATGCTGAACCATTAGCGCGAGCCTTTTCGGCCAAGATCTTGGAGAAAAAAAACCCTCGGCTCCTGACGAAATTGTTCGAGAATTAAGATTCCGATCTGAGGGCCTTAGCCGACCCATTCCAATATTGCCCGTTTCGCTCGGCAACTGCCTAGGGTTGCGACTAGAAATACGACAGAGAATTTTTTTTGGTAGGTTTTACTTGGAGAGAAGAAAAATGTAACGGGGTAGCGCTTTTCTCTAGGCTGTTACCGTAAAGGTCCCCGTATGGAAGGGTGCGTCAACTTGGTCCAGGTTTGTTGGAGATGTTCCGAACTGAACTATCGCCGTCCACTGGAACGTGAGCCCGATATCAGCGCTGGCGAAAGTGTGAGTCGCTGTAACGGTGAAGGTGTTACCGTTGTTCTTTCCGGAAACTGTGATGATTGGGGATTGCACGGTGAACTGGCGGGTTCCAGATGTTGACGTGACCGAGATTGTTACCATGGCATACTGCGTTGTATGCGAACGATTCTTGAGGCTCACCGTCCACGTCTGCACACCCCCGGAGGCTATGCTAACAGACGAGGAAGCCGAGGCTCCTGTGGGTGTGACGAAGAGAGCGTTGGAGAGAACGACGACCGTAACCGTCGTAGTATGGCTAACAGCCCCACTTGTGCCGCTGACTGTGATCTGGTATGTGCCCGTTGGTGTCTGCCCTGCTATCGCTGCAAAAGTGAAGGTGGAACTGGCCGTGGGCGCCGATGCCGTTATTGTCACGCATGTCGGGTTGAAGGATGGACTGAGCAGACTCGCGCCAGTCTGTGTAAGGCAGACTGAGCCGGCGAAGCCGAATTGGCCTGTGACAGTAATTGTCGAGGTCCCGCTGCTGCCTTGTATGTAGACCAGGTTAGGAGTTGCGCTGATCGTGAACGCAATGCAGTTGCTAGTCACCAGTACTGTCACTGTCGCCCTGTGTACAAGTAGCCCACTAGAAGCGTTAGGTACGGCGTCGATGTTTACCGTGTAGGTCCCGCAGGTAGTAGCGTTAACGGTCAGCGTGGCGGAAACCGGGTCATGGAAGATGTCGAGGAAGACGTTGGGCGAGGAGAGCGTTGCAGTCAGACCCGGCGATGCGGTCAGTTGCAGGCTTGCGGTGAAGTTTCCGTAGAGAGCGGTTTTGAAACTGTGAGGTATCAGGAACCCGTTCGGATCGCTCACTGTGTCATTCATGATTACAAGGTTAGTAAATGCGTTGGTCCCGAGGGTGATCGTCGAAGTGGCCGGTACTCCCGCGGCTAGTCCACCGATCGTCGAAGGAGCAGAGATAATTGAGTAATCTGCAGGGCCGGCCTTGTAGTGAATCTGGAAGAGCAACCCATCGCCTGTAAACGATGCTCCTGTTGCAGAGACTCCTGCTGAGTGTGCGATGCCCGGCCCGTCGAGAGTGTCGCATCCGTTGTTGCCGGGCATGCCGAGCGGGATAGCTGTTCCGTTAGCGTAGAAGCCGCCGTTGACACAGTTGATGACTTCGAATAATGATGGGATAACCGAGCTTGAGACGTCGATGCTGTCGGGGCTGAGCACGGTGGCGTTGGCTTTGACGTATATGTTGTAGCCGGAGTAGGGTGTCAGGCTGACCGTCGTTATGTTGTAGGTGATCGTCGAGCCTGCAGGCGATGATGGCGTGCTTGATGGTTGAATGAGGAGCTGTAGAGCGGGAGAGAATACGTGGATGGCCGGTGAAAGAACACGGTCGGGTAAGCCTGTGGACTTGCCGGTCACGAGGATATCGTAGGTTCCAAGAGTGCTGACGGTCACAGTTAGGGTGCTACCTAGGAATCTAGGACAACCTCTGGGATCAAGGCAGACGGTGCTGGGAGCAGGGAAGTTCAGGCTGTTCGGAAAAAGAGATGCCGTAACATGCGACGGATCAGATAATCCAAGACTGGATACTCCTGCGCCGGTAAGGGTTACGGGGCCGGCGAACATGTCGAAGACTTCGACGGTGACAGTGAAGCTAGTTCCTGAAACGCCTGGGACGACCGGGCTCGCGGCTGGAATCGGCGTAGCGAATAAGGCAAAATCGGGAACGTGAACCACGACGACAGTTGTGTGGTCAACAGTCACACGGGTGGCTCCTAGGTTGCCTTGGTTAACGGCGATCGATGTTGTGGCATGGACGGTTATGCTGTAAGGACCGTGAACGTCAGGGGATGCTACACTAATAGTTCCTCCGCAGGTAGGACTGGCCGCGGTTACAGTGCAAGATTTCGGGGTCACGCTCTGTGCAAGACCTGAAGCGTCCATTGAGACGTTGAAAGCGGCGGAGATACCGTTCATACCCGTGATCGTATAAGGAGAGGTACCTATCTGACCGAGAACAGGGGCCAGAGGACCAATAGTGGGATTTGCGACTAGACTGAAGTCGACTACTGTTATGGCGAAATTATACGATTTGGACGCGAACCCGGTAGACGAAGCGGCGACCGATGCACTATAGTTTGCCGCGGCGGTAGAACTAACGTCCAGCGTGGCATTCAGCCTTGTGAATCCACCGGCCACGAAGGTAATGGCGGTTGTGTTCAACACCCCGGTGAGACCAGCGGGAACAGTCAATGATAGCGTTACAGTCCCGGTGAAACCGTTTATGGCGGTCACTGTTATCAGCGTCTCGCCTATCAGGGGCCCTTGCGGCGTACCGTCCGCGGCTTGCCAAGCAGTGACGAGCGGACCGATATTGGACGAGGACGAAGTTAGGACAAAATCAGGACCAAGAACTACAGTAACGGAGACAGGCTTTGTCCTCGACAACGTGTTAGGACTCGTACCAGTGGTACCGGTTATGGTCAAGGTGAAAGTCGATGGACTGGGAACGCTAGTACAGCTGACGGTCAATGTGGTGCCTGAGACAGTAGCAGTGCAGCCCGTCGGGGCAACGCTAGTGGAGAACGTTACGGTGCCAGTGAAACCATTGATCGCAACAGACGATAACGTCGAAGAATTAGTCCCTGTACCACCGGTGGGAATTGAAACTTTGAGCGAACCTGGATTGGCTGACACGCTGAAATCCCGGACGGTGACACTGACACTCGTTCCTCTGGACAGCGTGTTAGGCGCGGTACCGGTCGTACCGGTTATGGGAACGCTGAACGGAGCGACGCCGGTTGCGCATGTAACTGATAGAACCGTGCCAGTGATTGACCCACTGCAGCCTGTCGGGAATGTGAAACCCGAACTAACAGCAAGGGTCACGGTGCCAGAAAATCCGTTGAGAGAAGTAACAACAACAGTCGAAGAACCCGAAACGGTGGCAAGAGTAGTAATCGCGGGGCCAGCAATAGAAAAGTCCACCACGTGGAAAGTAACAGAGTTGGATAGAATGCTTAGTGGTGTACCTGTAACGGTTGCCGAATAGTCGGCACAAACTGCTGCACTGCATGTCAGTGTGGAAGTGGCGGTTGAGCCCGAGGTCAGAGTGACCGAAGCTACCGGTTGGCACGTGAGCCCAGTGGAAGGATTGGCCGCAAGCGTGACCGTGCCAGAGAAACCATTCAGGGAATGAACAGTGACAGTAGACGAGGCAGAGTTGGTGGCGAGGATAATCGAGGGAGAAACAGCGGCAAGCGAAATAGTGTAAGTGGGATTCGCGACTGAGACAGATAGAGTCCTTGTCCTTGACAAGGTATTGGGAGCGGTCCCTGTAGTTCCTGTAATTGTGAGACTGAACGGATTCGGAGTCGGAGTTGCAGTGCAGCTGACAGTTAGGGTGGTGCCTGAGACAGTAGCAGTGCAGCCCGTCGGGGCAGCGCTAGTGGAGAAAGTTACGGTGCCAGTGAAACCGTTGATCGCGGCAGAAGATAACGTCGAAGTACTGGGAGTGCCAATCGTGACGCTCAACGAGGATGGATTGGCGTTTACGCTGAAGTCGACCACGTGGAACGTGACAGAGTTCGAGACTATGCTCTGTGGCGAACCTGTAACTGTCGCGGTGTAGTCAGCACCGGTGGATGCCTGGCATGTCAGCGTTGAGGTGGCCGTTGAGCCCGCAGTCAGAGTTACTAAGGCTGGAGTACTGCAGGAGAGTCCGGTTGAAGGATTGGCCGCAAGCGTGACTGTTCCAGCGAACGCGTTCAGGGAGTGAACCGTGATGGTGGACGATCCAGAATTGGTGGCGAGAATGTTGGTTGGAGAGACAGCACCTAGGGAGATTGTGTAAGTAGGCGGCGCGACCGTGACAGATACAGTCGTGGCCCTTGACAACGTGTTCGGACTGGTACCAGTCGTACCGGTCATGGTGAGAGTGAAGCTAGCAGGAGTGGGAACTGCGGTACAATTGACAGTTAGTGTGGTGCCTGAGACACTAGCAGTGCAGCCCGTCGGGGCAGCGCTGGTGGAGAAGGTTACGGTGCCAGTGAAACCGTTGATCGCGGCAGACGATAGCGTCGAGGTACTGGGAGTGCCAATAATGACAGTCAGTGAGGA
>Ga0099829_10000822_pt1 | contig 16553 bp, 13 predicted proteins | sample CZO8metaG_3_FD_79336 | JGI IMG/M metagenome (GOLD analysis project Ga0099829, IMG submission 79336) | Vadose zone soil microbial communities from the Eel River Critical Zone Observatory, Northern California, USA - CZOApr15con2H2.8 metaG | ecosystem: Environmental > Terrestrial > Soil > Vadose...
GCGGTTACGCCGTTCCATCGGCCGGGCAGCAGGTCCAGCGGCAGGCCCGGGTCGAGGTAAGGCAGCCGGCGCCAGGATGTCAGCATCGGGATGTACTCCACGAACGCATCTCTAGCCGGCATCGGCTTTCTCGCCCAACGTTTGGCCAGCGGCCGGAAATGACCTATGAACTGCGCGTACTGCGCGGAGAGCTCGTCGAGGTCCCACCACTGGCCGACCTTGCCGCGCAGGTCAGCGAAGGCCAGGTGGGCGCCGCGGAACATGTCGGCGTAGGTGTCCAAGCCCCGCCTGGTCAGCACCTCCCACGTCTCGTCCGCCACGATGCCCGGAGCCACCCAGACACCCGGGGCAGCCGTGCCGAATCCGAGCCTGGTCAGCCAGGTGCGCAGCTCGTGACGCTTGTCCCGCTCCCGCTCCGGAACCGAGAACACCACCAGCACCCAGCCATCCTCCCGGGTGGCACGCCGCCGGTCGAAGATGCGGGCATCACCCTCGCGGAGAACCTCCAGTGACGACGGCGACAGGGCATACCCGGCGGCGCCGTCGAGCCGCAGGCTGCGCAGCGTGTCACGGCGCTTGAGACGTGATACCGAGGAACGCACGGCCGGTCCGTCAACCCCGAGGTCGGCCATCAGCCGGACCAGCGACGCCACCGACAGCCAGTTGTGCTCGGCGCGGGCGTACAGGCCGTAGATGGTGACGATCAGCTCTCTCGGCTGGGCATCGCCGGGGCCGGTCTGCGCGGCAGTCGGTGTGGACACGCCGTCACCATCGTTTCTCATCGCCGACCGGACGCTCTATGTTGCTACCTTGACTGTCGTCACTCGGAGGGCATACTAGCGTCAACATGTGCCGCCCACCGGTAGAAGGTCCGTGATGCAGCTGTCACCGTCCGCCCATGCCGACACGTTCTGCCGCGACAACCTGCCTCCCGTGCAGCAGTGGCCTCAGCTGTGCTTCGATCTGCCCGAGCTGAACTACCCGGACCGGCTCAACTGCGCGACCGCCCTGCTCGACGACGTGGTGGCGCAGCGAGGGGCGGACCGGCCCTGCCTGCGCTCGCCGGCCGCGGTCTGGAGCTACGGAGAGCTTCTCGCCCGGTCCAGCCAGGTCGCCCGCGTGCTCAGCGAGGATCTCGGCCTGGTTCCCGGCCAACGGGTGCTGCTGCGCGGCCCGAACAACCCCTGGCTGGTGGCCTGCTGGTTCGGCGTGCTGAAGGCCGGAGGGGTGGCCGTGACAACGATGCCGCTGCTGCGAAGCGCGGAGCTGGCCGATCTCGTCGGGCTCACCCGGTCGACCATCCTGCTCTGCGATCACCGTTTCGCCGCCGAGCTGACCGACGCAGCGCCGGAACTGCCGCTCGTGACCTTCGGGGACGACGGCCCATCGGACCTCATCGCCCGATGCGCCGGCAAGAGCGCCTCGTTCACCGATGTCGAGACGGCCGCCGACGACGTCGCCGTGCTGGCCACCACCTCAGGCACAACCGGCAAGCCCAAGGCCACCATGCACTTCCACCGCGACGTCCTGGCCATCGCCGACACGTTCTCCAAGCACGTTGTCCAGCCCCGCCCGACCGATATCTTCACCGGCACGCCGCCGCTGGCGTTCACGTTCGGGCTCGGAGGCCTGCTGGTGTTCCCGCTGCGGGCTGGCGCATCGGTGCTGTTGCTCGAGAAGGCGACGCCGGCCGAACTGGCCGAGGCCATTCATGCTCACGGTGCGACCATAGTGTTCACCGCGCCGACCGCGTACCGAGCGATGCTGCGCGCCGGGATGGCGGGCAGGCTGCTCGGGCTACGGCGGGCGGTGTCCGCCGGCGAGCACCTGCCCAAGGCCGTCTGGGAGGAGTTCCACCGGGCCACGGGCGTGCGGCTGATCGACGGCATCGGCACCACTGAGATGCTGCACATCTTTGTCTCCGCCGCCGATGGCGGCATCAGGCCGGGCGCCACCGGACGCGCTGTGCCCGGCTACCGGATCGCGGTCCTCGGCCCGGATGGCACTCCCGTTCCCGACGGAGCGCCGGGACGGCTCGCCGTCATGGGGCCCACCGGCTGCCGCTACCTGAATGACGCCCGCCAGGCGGCATACGTCCAGAACGGCTGGAACATTACCGGTGACACCTTCATCCGCGACGCCGACGGCTATTTCTGGTACCAGGCCCGCAGCGACGACATGATCGTCTCATCGGGGTACAACATCGGGGCGCCCGAGGTCGAGCGGGCCCTTGAAGCGCACCCGGACGTAGTCGAGTGCGCGGTCGTAGGCCGACCCGATGACGAGCGCGGGATGATCGTGCACGCGCTCGTGGTGCTGCGCGACGGCGTCACGGGTGACGCGGCGAAGGTCGCGGAGCTTCAGGCCTTCACCAGGACGCTGATCGCGCCGTACAAGTACCCGCGCTCGATGGAGTTCATCGCCGCCCTCCCGCGGACTGCTACCGGGAAAGTGCAGCGCTTCGCCCTTCGATCAACGGCCGAAACCCAGCCGCGAGATCTCGGCATCCGGGACGACTTATCGTTAAGTAATATAACGGGTTTTTAACGTACATTTAAAAAACGATATATACATAACGATAGCCAAGAGGTGTTCAAGAAAGTGCGCATCGCGGTAGTCGGCGGCGGGCCAGGGGGGCTGTATTTCTCGGCGCTGATGAAGTCCCTGGACCCGGCCCACGATGTGATCGTCTGGGAGCGCGACGCCCCGGACGACACATTCGGCTTCGGGGTAGTGCTGAGCGACGAGACCCTGGGCGGCATCGAGCACGCCGATACCGTGATCTACGCCAAGATGGCCGAGCGATTCGCCCGCTGGGACGATATCGACGTGCACTTCCGCGGCACGGTCACCACCACCGGCGGCCAGGGGTTCGCCGCGATGAGCCGTCAGGGGCTGCTGCAGATCCTGCGGGAGCGCTGCGCAGAACTCGGCGTGCAGCTCAGGTACCGCACCGTCGCGCCGGACGCCGACGAACTCCGCCGGGGCCACGACCTGGTCGTCGCCGCCGACGGGGCCAACTCGGCCACGCGCACCAAGTTCGCCGACGTCTTCCAGCCGAGCCTCGAGCCGCGGCACAGCAAGTACATGTGGCTCGGTACCGACCTTGTGTTCGAGGCCTTCAAGTTCTATATCCGTGAGACGCCACACGGGGTAATGCAGATCCACGGCTATCCGTACAGCCAGGATCGCAGCACGTTCATCGTCGAGATGCACGGTGATGTGTGGCACCAGGCCGGCTTCGCAGCCCTCGCCGCAACGCCCTTGCCCCCCGGCATCAGCGATGAGAAGTCGATCGACCGTGTCCGCGAACTGTTCGCCGACGTCCTGGACGGACACCAGATCCTGGCCAACAACTCCAAGTGGCAGAACTTCACGACCGTGCGCAACGAGACGTGGCGGCACGGCAACCTGGTGCTGCTCGGGGACGCCGCGCACACTGCGCACTTCTCGATCGGATCCGGTACCAAGCTCGCGATGGAGGATGCGCTGGCGCTGGCCGCCTGCCTGCACGAGAACGATTCGGCGGCCGACGCCCTCGCCGCGTACGAGCTGGAGCGCCGGCCGGTCGTGCTGTCCACCCAGCGCGCGGCCCAGGCCAGCCTGGAGTGGTTCGAGAACATCGGCCACTATGTGAACCAGGAGCCACAGCAGTTCGCATTCAACATCATGACCCGCAGCCGCCGGATCACCTACGGCAACCTGTGTCTGCGCGACCCGGAATTCGTCTCCGGCATGGACGACTGGTTCGCCGCCCACGAGGCCCGCCGCGGCCTGATTCCGGCGGCCGCCCCCGGGCCGCCGATGTTCCAGCCATTCAGGCTCCGCGGGGTGCAGCTGAAGAACCGCGTCATCGTCTCGCCGATGGACATGTACTCCGCCGCGGAAGGTGATCCCGGCGAATTCCACCTGGTCCACCTCGGCGCCCGCGCACTGGGCGGTGCCGGGCTGGTGATGACAGAGATGGTCTGCGTGTCGCCCACCGGCCGGATCACGCCCGGCTGCGCTGGCCTGTACACCGCCCAGCACGAAGCGTCATGGAAACGGGTGGTCGACTTCGTGCATGACCGGAGCACAGCCAAGATCGGCATCCAGCTGGGCCACTCAGGCCGCAAGGGCTCCACCAAGCTCATGTGGGAGGGAATCGACGAACCGCTGCCCGAAGCCAACTGGGCGGTGGTGGCGCCGTCGCCGGTGGCCTACTCCCAGGGCAACCAGGTCCCCCGCGAGCTGACTCTCATCGAGATGGAGCAGATCAAGGATCAGTTCGTCACTTCCGCCCAGGCGGCCGCGCGGGCCGGCTTCGACCTGCTGGAACTCCACTGCGCGCACGGCTACCTGCTGTCGTCTTTCCTGTCCCCGCTGTCGAACCTGCGCACTGACGCCTACGGAGGGCTGATGGCCGGCCGGCTGCGCTATCCGCTAGAGGTGTTCGATGCCATCCGTGCGGTCTGGCCGCCGGAACGTGCGATCAGCGTGCGGATCTCGGCTACCGACTGGTACGAAGGCGGCAATGACGTCGAGGACGCGGTCGAGATAGCCCAGGCGTTCGCCCGGCACGGCGCCGACGCGATCAACGTGTCCACTGGGCAGGTGGTGAAGGCCGAGCAGCCCGCCTACGGGCGCAGCTACCAGACGCCCTACGCAGACCGGATCCGCAACGAGATCGGCGGCCAGCACGGCGTCGCCGTGATCGCTGTCGGCGCGATCTCGTCTTACGATGACGTCAACTCGCTGCTGCTCGCCGGACGTGCCGACTTGGTCGCGATCGGACGGCCGCACCTGTATGACCCGAACTGGACGCTGCACGCCCCGCCGATCAGGACTACGCCGGACCGGGCGCCGACTGGGCCGACCAGTACCAGGCTGGCCGCCGGAGGCCGTTCGCCGGACGCACCGACGGCCCGCGCCCACGGCTAGACCTCATCCGGGTGGGCGAGGTCGGCACCCAGCACAGTCGCTGGCGCCCCCAGCCAGCCCTCACCGGCCGCGAGGCCGGAGAACCAGTGACTAGCCACGTGAGTGCCGAGGGCTCGTCATTGCGCCCGGTCCCGGGCCAGGTTGGGTAGAGGCTAGCCGTCTGCCCATCGGCCGGTGCCTGGAAGCCCGAGGGCAGCCCAGACGGCCTTCTCCCGGGTGCTGAGCGTCGTCCACCCCCATGTATCGGCGAGGGCGTGCACGATCTGCAGGCCGCGGCCGGACTCGGCGTGCAGGTCGGCTGGTGCCAGGACGGGCGGCTTGGTGCTCCGGTCGGTGACCACGCAGATCAGGCCGCTGGGCTGGCACCACCAGGTCAGTTCGACCCGCGGCCGCTCTTCGTTATCCACGGCCAAGGGGGTTCCGTGGCGTATCGCGTTGGTAACTAGTTCGGATGCGACCATCACAGCGTCCTGGATCAGCGCGTTCAGGTGCCAGCCGCGCAGCGTTGCCGTGGTGAAATCCCGCGCTGTCTTGGTTGACTCCGGCGCGGGGGCCAGGGTGATGCGGCAACCCCCCGCCCCCGCTGGCGGCACTGAGTGAGGTGGCCGCGGCTCGTCGTGACGGTAGCGCCAGTCCGGGGCTTGCACGGAAGTCACCTGATGTCCCTGGTGCATGGGTCAACCACCGAGCCTGATGCTGGTCGCGTTCACTGGCGTCCGTGCATCCGTTACGATGCCATCCACGATGTGCATCTGCAAGTGCTGTTGCACAGAAGCATTGGGCCTGCCGCCATCAGCTGCTCAGGGCACTGGAGAAATGCCTGTCCAGGCTGACCGGGGGCGGCGGAAGGGACGGAAGGTGGATCTGGCTCACGACGGCATGCAAGCCTCACAGTTGCGCCGGGCAGCCTGGCGGAAGAGCCGCTACAGCAACCCGAGCGGCAACTGCGTGGAGATGGCCGAACTGCCGGCAGGGAGGGTGGCGATCCGCAACTCCCGGGATCCCGAGGGCCCGGCCCTGATCTTCACGCGAGCCGAGTGGGAGGCGTTCCTTCGTGGTGCCCGGGATGGCGGCTTCGGCTGACCAGCCCGGAAAAGCTCCTGCGGGCAGGCGGGCTGCCGGTGTCCGCCGCTAGGGGAAATTACGATTGATTATCACCTGGCCCCTTTTGTGGCGCAGCCGTAGCAGTGCGTGGGACACTGCCGTGGTCCGGGTGTTTGGGGGGGGCCCATGATTGCAGCAGCCGTGCCTGAAGGCGGCCCGGCCCGCAGCCTGATCGCGCCGCCCGGCGGCGGTGGCCCCACAGTGCTTCGCATACTGCTGGGTGCCCAGCTTCGCCGGCTGCGGGAAGCGAACCGGATCTCCCTGGAGGAAGCGGGGAACGTGATCCGCGCGTCCCATTCGAAGATGAGCCGGCTGGAAACCGGCCGGGTGGGCTTCAAGGACCGCGACATCGCCGACCTGCTCACGTTCTACGGCGTGACCGATGAGCAGGAACTCGACGCATTGCGGGCGCTCGCCCGCCGCGCCAACGCCCCGGGCTGGTGGCACGACTATTCCGATATCCTGCCGAGCTGGTTCGAGGCGTACGTCGGGCTGGAGGAAGCCGCTACCCAGATACGCGCATGCGAGGTCCAGTTCGTGCCCGGGCTGCTGCAGACGAAGGACTACGCCCGCGCCGTCACGCTCCTGGGCCACGCTGCCGCCTCCGCCAGGGAGATCGAGCGGCGGGTCAGCCTGCGGATGGCCCGTCAGGTAATGCTCACCAGGCCGGACCGGCCGAATGTGTGGGCGGTGCTGGACGAAGCCGTGCTGCGCCGGCCAGTCGGCGGCGCAGACGTCATGCGGGCGCAGCTGAAGCACCTGCTCGAGATGGCCAGGCAGCCGAATGTGACCATCCAGATCATCCCGTTCCAGGCCGGCGGCCATGCCGCGGCCGGGGGGCCGTTCAGCATCTTGCGCTTTGCCGAGCGTGACCTGCCCGATGTGGTCTACCTCGAGCAGCTGACCAGCGCGATCTACCTGGACAAGCCAGAGATCGTCGATAACTACCTGATGGTGATGGAGCGCCTCTGCATGGAGGCCGCGACACCGGCCGACAGCGCCAAGGCCATCAGGGCTATGCTCCGGGAGCAGTGACCGAGCCTGGCCAGTGCCGTGGGGACCGAAGGCCGTGGCGCTGTCAGGCTGACGCTAGCCCTCAACGGTGGGCGGTACCGGGAGGTAATGGCGACCGCTCAGGCTCAACCTCGCTTGCGGCCGATACCAGCCAGCATGCTGGCCTTCATCGGTGCGGGTGATACCGGCCGAATCAGCGGTCGCTGCCCTGCGTCCGGCTCGTCCAGCGGCCACTCAGCGACCGGCACAACGCCGGGTGGCACCAGGTCGAAACCGTTGAAGTAGGCGGCGATCTCGGTCGCCGAACGGCCTGTCAGGACAGTCGTGGCACCATAGGCGGCCTGAACCTGTTCCCGTACCCGTACCCGGTAATTCTCCTTGTGCCCCGCCGAGATCACCAGGTAACTTCCTGGAGCCATCCGCTCCCGGAAAGCCGCAACGATGGTGTCCGCGTCGTCAGCGGTCAAGAAATGCAGCATGCTGACGAACAGAACGCACGCCGGCTCGGAGAGATCAATCAGCGCGCCCAGCTGCGGGTCGGTAAGAATCGCTTCATATTTGCGCGCGTCCCCGTTGATCACGATCACGGAGTCATCGGTGGCGAGCAGCGCGCGCGCATGTGTCACCGCGACCCGATCATTGTCGACGTACGCTACCCGCGCAGCCGGGACGACTGCCCGCGCGGACTCATGCACGTTCGGCGACGTTGGCAGGCCGGCTCCGATGTCGACATACTGACTGATGCCACGGCGTGCCACGTACCGTACCGCAGCGGTTAGGAAGACACGGTTCGCTCTGGCGGCCATCGCCGCGTCTGGAAGCGCGGATAGCAGCTTCTCCGCGGCGTGCCGGTCGGCGGCGAAGTGGTCCTTCCCGCCGAGCAGATAGTCATATATCCGCGCCGCATTTGGCTTGCTGGGATCGAAGTCGCACGACCCAGCGATCTCGCCAGGTCCCGCTGGGTCACCAATCACCGCGGTCGCTCCGGATTTGGGTTGAGGTATGCGCTCGCGCCTTGTGTCATGGGCTTCGAGTGCAAAACATACCCTAAGGCACTGGGCGATGGTCAGGTCGAGGACAGTCCGGGGCGGTGCGCTGCCCGGCGATCAGGACGGCGCTCGGCGTGGCACGCGACGGTGGCGTGGTCAGCCGGGTCGGCGCTCCGTGCCGCCCGGCACGACCATCAACCCCGCCGACGCCGGGTGGGTCAGCCCGGCCCTGCAGGCGGCAGCACGACGCCGGTAGGCCGTCACAGGTCAGGCTGGTCATGCCAGCGGAAGCTCCCGGCTGAATTGTTTGCGGCGGGCGAGTGCGGCTGCACCTTGCAGTTCTGCCTGATTCCCTAGCATCCCCACCACGACCCGCAGTTGTGCCCCAACCGCAGGTGGGGCAGATAGGTTCAGCATTTCCTTGACGCCGTCGATTACCGGGGCGCCCGCGTTTTGCAGAATCCCGTCGAGAACAATACCGTCGGGCGCCACGTAGACGCAGAAATCGGCGAGGGAGCGCCCGATGGTTCGGCCCAGGTCCCGCAGCAATCGCAACACGCCCGCGTCCCCGTCGGCGGCCAGTGACAGCACGTCCGCCATCGTGGCGGCGCCGGGACGCACGGCCCGGATCAACGGTCACCCGGGCGCAGCGGAGGCGGGTCTCCCATACCTATAACGTAACGAACCCCAAGCGCCTTATGCCGGAAACCGGCTAAATGTTGGCGAGTATTGACGCCTTAGGCCGGATCTGGCTTCACTATCAGTGATAGTACCTACTAACCACAATGGTGTTCTGCCGGAAATCGGCAATACATGACTTGCTGATCAGCCAACGGCATGTCCGGCTCACCGTCGGGCTCGCCAGTCCGGACGCGGGCCTCGTCCGAGGCGGGAGCCGGTGATGAGCAGAGCCGGACGCGGCGCCAGATGGCCAGAACGGAGCGGGCAATGATCACAGTGATCGGTGAGGCACTCATCGGCCTGATGGGTTCGCCAGCCTGAACGGAAGGATGCCCATGCGTAGTCACCTGCACACTCACCGTCAATGTCGAAGGCTTGGGCGTCTTCTGCTAAGGATGCCGGTGATGGCGGCTGCGGCTGCCGTGGCCATTGTGCTGCCTGCGGCCTCCGCGTCGCCAGCTGGGGCGGCCCTCGCCGGCCCGGCGAGCGTGGCCCGGGCGGCTGGCCAGGATTCAGGATCTGGCCAGCCGAATAACAATGACCTCTACAGCCTGCCGGTGAGGCTTCCGCGCGGGATTGTGGCCTCGCCCGCGGTTGACCCGGCGGCGCCGTATACGCCGGTGGTGAAGAGCCTGATTGCGCAGCTCCTGCCGGACAACCCGCCCACCGCGGCCGAGCTGGCCAACGCGTCGAAGATCATGGTCTACGGGCGAGGGATTAACGGCTGCTGGGGGACAGGCCCGGTGGAGGCCCCGGTGGGGACCACGCCGAGTATCGAGCAGCTGTGCTGGGCCGATGCCCAGGGGGTGCTGTTGACCAGTGGCGCTATCCGGGCGGGCACGACCGCGCCGATGACGCTGATGGGCCTGGGGTCGTCGTTCGACACCTCGCTCGGCAACGTGTGGGGGCAGACCGCTGGCAAGGAAGCCCGCTGGTACATGGTGACGGGCATCTACGGGCCGCAGGGTGACATCAACGTGCTGCCTAACTGGGGCCGTAACCTGACGACCACTGGCGAGGATCCTTTCCTCAGCCAGAACATGGTGGCGTCGCAGGTCAACGGCATGCAGGGCGTCGGCGCGATGTCGCAGATGAAGCATTTCGCCATCTACAACGGCCAGAACGGCAACACGACCTACCAGGACCAGGCGCTCCATGAGGTGCTGCTCGGGCCGTATGAGGGTGGCTACGTCCAGGGCAAGGCCGCAGCGGCGATGTGCTCCTACCAGGCGTCCCAGGACCTCTCGCCCTACCTGCCGTCCTCGGTCCCGTCGCTGTGGCCGGCCAGCCCCTACGCGACGGGGACCGGGCCCCAGACCTGGCCACTCGGCGAGATGCACTTCTCGTGTGAGCAGCCGCAGCTGATCGGCAACGTGCTACGCCAGCAGTGGCACTCGCTGGCCATGGTCGCGACCGACTACGGCGCGATGCACAGCACGAGCGCCATCTTCCAGGGCACCGACCAGGAGATGCCGACCAGGAACTTCTACTACACCACCAACCCGTACGGCGCTAACGGCTCGCCTTTCAGCGCGCCGGCCAGCGGATTCGACGCGACCGGCAGCACGTGCGCCGACCCGGCCACGGGCAACCAGGTCAGCTGCAGCGCGGCGGGCGCGATCCATGTCTCGGGTATCCCGTCCGGATCGGCGTGCCCGCTGGATGCCACCAACGGCGGCGGCTGCAGCCTGGTCAACGCGGTGCTCGCTGGTACGGTGCCGCTGCCGGTGTTCAAGCAGTCGCTGGCGCGGATCCTCTACCAGGAGCAGCGTTTCGGCCTGCTGGGGTGCTCGTCCACGCCGGTCTCACCGCTGTGCACCAACCCCGGCGGCAACGGCACCCAGGGTGGCGACGCCCCGGGGACGGGCACGCGGACCGGTCAGGTCCTGCTGCCCGACGGCCCCACCAGCGGGCCCCCGGTGCTGGGAACCAAGAACGGCGACGCCGCGGTCGTGGAGAAGTACTCCGAAGAGGGCGCCGTGCTGCTCAAGAACGACAGCCAGGCGCTGCCGATCACGCGCTCGGACCTGGGCGGCGGCATCCTCGTGACCGGCGCGAACGCGAACCACACGGTCGCCGATCCGACCCGTGAGGCGTCGACCGGTTTCGTCGACCGCAACGCGATCAATCCGCTGCAGCAGCTCAAGGCGTTCAGCGGGAAGCCGGACGCGTTCACCTACGTTCCCGCCGGCGACCCGACGGGACAGCCTGTGCCGTCCTCCGCCTTCTCGACGTCGGGCGCGTCGGTGACTGGGAGCCTGGCCCGCACGACGGGTCCCGGCGCACCGTCCACCGATCCGGCCATCGACTTCACCAACGTCTCGGGACACGGTCAGCTGACCCCCGGGAGCTACACCTGGAGCGGTTACGTCTACGTCCCGGCCACCGACACCTACACGTTTGATTTCCAGCAGAGCAGCGCCGTCCCGAACGCGAACGTGACCTTCACCTTCGACGGGACGCCTCAGAATCTCTCGACGGCGTCCAACGTCTATGGCAACACGGTGCCCGGAAGCCCGACGAACGCCGGCTATACCGAGGGCCTGCTGGTCAACCGCCAGTTCGTCGCGGGCAGCCTGCCGGGTGGCTCGTACCACCCGGTCACGATCACCTTCAACAACACCACCTCCGGCCCCGCGAGCTTCCGCTTCGCCTATTCGCGGACGAACGGCGACATCACCGACGCGGCGGCCGCGGCGGTGGGCAAGAAGCTGGCGCTGGTCTTCGTCAACGACGGCGTCGGCGCAACCTCGAGCATTCCCAACCCGTACGGGACCGGCACCATCTCGGCACCGATCTCACTGTCCGCGGACAGCACCAACCTCATCAACGCCGTCGCCGCGGCCAACCCGAACACCGTGGTCGTGCTCAACACGGCGAACCCGGTGCTCACCCCCTGGCGCAACAACGTCAAGAGCGTGCTCGAGATGTGGTTCGCCGGCCAGGAGGGCGGTACGTCGACGGCACGCCTTCTGCTCGGTCTGGCCAATCCCAGCGGGCACACCTCGCTGACCTGGCCGGCCAACGCCACCGACACCATCTGGGGCTACAACCAGACAACCCCGCTCTACCCCGGCGACACCGCTGGCCCCATCCTGAGCGCATCGGCTCCGGAGGAGGAGGACCCGCAGGTGGCGGCTCGGCCAGCTTCACCCAGGGAATCTACTCCGGCTACCGATTCTTCGACCAGGAAGGCATCACCCCGGCGTTCGCATTCGGGACCGGCCTGTCCTACTCCAGGTTCCGATGGTCGGACCTCCACCTGAAGCCCACCGACGACGGGGGGATCAACGTCAGCTTCGACGTGACGAACACCGGCCAGGTCACGGGTACCGTGGTGCCGCAGGTATACGTCGGGGCGGCGGCGGACGTGCCCGCCAGCGTCCAGCAGGCGGTCCGCTCGCTTCGCGGCTTCCAGCGGGTCAGCCTGGAGGCGGGTCAGACCCGGCACGTGACGATCACACTTGACGCCCGATCCTTCCAGTACTGGGACCAGGTCCATCAGCAGTGGACGACCGCGACCGGCACCCGGACGATCTGGGTGGGCGATGGCGACGCGCTTTCCCATCTCCCACTGTCCGGAGTTGGCGCACCGAACGCTGACCACGGCCGATGAGATTGAGCCCACCCCGGTTATCGCTGATTACGATAACCGGGGTGGGCCGGGCCGTGACCGTCAGCCGAGCGGGACCTTGAATACGCGCGTCCCCCAGTTGCGCGCCCCGGTCGTGGTCTGGCTCGACCTGGGCGGGATGTATTCGGTGGCGAACCACGCGGAGTCCGACGTGCCGTCCGGAACCGCGAAGGAGTAGTCACCCCAACGCGTCGCCTTCGGGTCGTACGGCCCGGTCCCGGACGCGGCCACGACCGGCGGCCCGAAGTTGCTGCCGCCGGCCTTCAGGGTGGCGTAGGCGGCGCTTGGGAACTGCGTGGTGCTGGTCTGGGTGAAGACGACCGCCGCGTTCCCGGCCGCGTCCGGCTGCACCGCTGGATACAGCTCATACCGGCCGGCGGAGTCGATGTAGCCCTGGCGGACGATCGACGCACCGCTGATCCCGGCCGCGCCGAGCTTCGGCTTCACCTGGAACCAGGCGCCGCCTGCGCGTACCGAGCTGTCTCCGGCAGGTTGCACCGCCGTCGTCAGCTCACCCCAGACCGTGCCGCCGACGAATTCCGTCTGCTGCATCCGGTCGTCGCCGGAGTCCAGCTTGCTCGTGGCGCCCTTCTGCGGAGCCGGAGGCGGGATGGCGTACGCCTCGGAACTGATGACGGTGCTGGACAGCACCGGGGTACCGCCCGCGCCGACCTGGTCCCGGTTGGTCATGGCCCACACACCGATGCGGTTGTCTCCGGTGCCGGTGAAGTCCAGCGAGCTGAGGAAGTACTCGGCGTTCGGCTTCCCCGTGGACAGGGCGGGCTGCGGCGCCAGCGTGAGCTGGCCGTCGATCTGCAGGTTGGCGAAGTGCACGAAGTGCGGGGTCGTGACGCCGGCGACCAGGTCGGACTTGTCGATGGCAAACATCTCCGCACCGTTGAACTGCGGCCCGAGGATCGAGAACTCGTCAGCGGTGACGTACAGATTGGTCTGGTCGATCCCCAGCCTCGGCTGGTCAGCGAAGCACGGGCAGCCGTTCCCGCCCAGGTTCGTCGTGTCAATCGAGTACTCGTTCCACAGCCCGCGCGGGTCCGGGTCGTGCCGGACGGCGATGAGCAGGGATGACGCGGTGGACGAGTCGTTCAGGAACAGGATGGTCGCGAACCAGGTCTGGGTTGCGGGATCGAACCAGCAGCGCGGGTCGCTGGTGAACTCCTTGCCGCCCACGTTGAACAGGTCGTTGATATTGAAGGGCCCGCGCAGCGAATTCCCGGTCGTGCTGTAGATGCTGTACGCGGAGTTGACCGCCTCGAGCACGAAGCCGTTGCCTTTGCACAGCCCCTGGTCCGGCGGTTCGAACTTTTGCTCGTAGTTGGTGAACTGGCTGTCCCGGCTGCTGACGCCATTGAAATTGACCAGAGGAGAGCTCGTGGTCGTCGCCGCCGAAGCCGCCACCGAAGCTGGCGCGGCCGCTGGCGCCGACGCGCCGGGCACCCCCTCGGTCGGCGAGAAGTGGCCGGACGGCAGTCGGCGGGCCCCTCTCGGGAACACTCGTGGCGTCGCGGCGGCCGGCGCGCTCCCGGCCATCATCCGGGCCACCCCCGGTGTGCCGGTGTAGTGCGTCACCGCGGGAGGCGCGCTGCCCCCCGGAGCAGTTGCTTGCGCCACCGCCGGCGCCAGCCCTGTTGCGACCGTTGCCAGGCTTGCGGCCACAGCCACGCCCAGCCCACCTATGCGAGTCAGGTTCACCCGATCCCCTTCGCCGAACATCGTTCCCACCCCTGCCCCGTCCGGGCCTTCTGCACCTGCACTCGAGCCTGCACCCGGACTCGTCCGGTGCCACGGCTCCGTCGTGTTTGCCCGCCCTGACGGACAGGCTGATAACTTGGTCAGGCTATCTTTTTGATCTTGTTGTGGCGGTTGTTTCCGGATTCGGCGGGGCTGCAGTAACGAGAGCACTGTGCAGCCGAGTGGCGTAGTGCCATCCGATCTGTCCACGATCGCCCGGCTGGGCCCGCGCCCGGCTGCGCGTCAGGCCAGCGCGCCTCGATAGCGGCGACTGCTCGTGACCGGCGGTGAACCCGTCAGCTCAGCCGGATGTGCCGGCGGCGGAGCCGGTCGCGCCGAACGCCTCTGCCAGGCTGGTGAGGTCGGTGGGGCGCCGTGCCTGCGCGGGCACATGGTCTAGGAGCGGACGCATGGCTTCGAGGGCGGTGAGGATTTCGCGCCCGACCTGATGCGCGGAGCGCATCGCGTCCACGGACACCAGGATTCCGCGGTCGCGGTACCACGAGAGGATGGGGGATGTCACCTCGTGGTAGAGGGCAAGGCGCTGGGCAATGATGTCTGTGGTGTCGTCGGAGCGATGCTCGATCGCAGCTCGCGCGAGCAACCGGCGCATGAGTTCCTCATCGTCAGCCTGCAGGTGCAGCGCCACATCCGCGGTCATCCCGAGCTCGCGGCCTATCAGGTAGGCCGCGCGGGCTTGGTGCATGTTCCGCGGGATTCCGTCGAGGACATAGCCGCCTCCGGCCGCCTTGGCGGCGACCATCGCCTCCCGCACCATGTCGAGCACGACCTCGTCGGGCACGAGCTCACCGCGGTCGAGATACTTCTGAACGGCTAGGCCGAGCGCGGTCCGCCGCGCGACGTGATCGCGCAGCAGTTCACCGGTCGCGATGTGGGGGATGTCGAAGTGCGCTGCGATCAGCGCGCCCTGAGTCCCCTTGCCCGCGCCCGGGGGCGCGATCATCAGTACCCGCATACTCATCTCCTCACGTCATCATCGCGCCCGGCGGCCGCCCGGTCGATAGCCCCGCTCACCGCAGCCGGAGCGGGCACGGTGGCGCCCGCGGCACGGCAGGCGACGCGCCAGTGCGCAGGGCTGACGGGTTCCTCGGGATCCTGGGTAGCCGTGGGTGGCCGGTCAGCGGGCCTGGAGCCGGTGCTCCAGCCGGCTGATGGGGCGCAGGGCAAGCTTCCTGACGGCCGGGCGGAGCACCGGGCCGAGCAGCCGCATCCCCGGGAGGCGGAGACCGCCGAGGAAGGCGAACCGGGTGCCGCCGGCCTCGGGGACGGCGGCCATGCCACCGATGAGGAACCGGCTCTGCATCACGCACCACCCCGGCCGCAGCACCACGTCGAACCTGGCCCGCTGGCCGAGCCTGCCGCTGGCGTGGGCGGTCATCCGCTCGCCCCGGGCGCTGGTGATCTCGAATGACCGCAGGTCGGTGATCATGCGGGGGAGTTCGCGTTCCAGGTCGCTGGCGGCTGCCCACACGGCGCTAAACGGCGCCGGGATGAGTTTCTCCGCGTAGGCCACGCCGGGGGTGGCTGCGGCGATGACCCGCATCCGGCGGACCGGGTCGAGCTCGGCCACGGGCCATTCCTGGTTCACGGCGCCCACGCCTTCCGGAAGCTCCGCCTGGCCCTGAACAACCGCGAGCGCACGGTCCCGGCGGGCACGTTGAGCAGATCCCCGGCCGCCTGCTCGTCCAGTCCCTCCAGGTCACGGAGGACAAGGACCGCGCGGTGGCCGGGGGAGAGCCGCGCCAGCACGTCGCGGACGTCGGCGGCTAGCTCCGGATCCCCCTGCGCGGGGACATCCGTGAGTTCCGCCGGGACAGCCTGGGCGGCCTTGCGGGCCACCCGGACGGCCTCCCGCACGGCGATCGCGCGCGCCCAGCCGTAGATGGCGCCGGGGTCGCGCAGGCTGCGAAGATTCTTCAAGATCGCGATCAGTGCCTCCTGGGCGGCGTCCGGGCCGTCGTGCAGCGCGATCGGGCCGCACACCCGGCCCACATACGGGGCCAGCGCGTCCATCAGGTCGGCCACGGCGATCCGGTCGCCGCGCTGCGCCGCGCGGACCAGCACCGGGTCGATCTCGGGTGGCCCTGTCATCAACACCATTGTGTCGTGGCGGTCATCTCCGCCGGAACAGCTCGCGGGCCGCTTCTGCCACCATCGCGGGCCGCTCGGCGGGGAGGAAATGCCCCGCCCCCGCAACGACCCGCAACTGCAGGCTGTCGGCGTGGGGCTCGCCACCGCCCAGCATTCTCGGCGGCAGCATCCAGTCCTCGGCACCCGCGAGGATCACCGTGGGCACCGCGAGCCTCAGGCTGCGGTGCCGACGGAGGATGATCGCCGGGATGTCATGCAGTACGAACTGCCAGTGCAGCGCCTCGCCGGCCCGGGCGCTGCCCGGCTGGCGGCTGGCCGCGACGAATTCCCCGACCTCGCCGGGCTGCCAC
>Ga0099829_10000824_pt1 | contig 16530 bp, 13 predicted proteins | sample CZO8metaG_3_FD_79336 | JGI IMG/M metagenome (GOLD analysis project Ga0099829, IMG submission 79336) | Vadose zone soil microbial communities from the Eel River Critical Zone Observatory, Northern California, USA - CZOApr15con2H2.8 metaG | ecosystem: Environmental > Terrestrial > Soil > Vadose...
CCTGGCGCATTAGGTCTACGCCACGGTCTTCGTGCTCTACGTAATCTATCGCTATGGCTGGAACCAACGGACCATCGGCATCTCGCTGGCCGTCGTCGGTATCGCCTCGATGATCATTATGGCGGCGGTAATTGGCCCGGTGGTAAAGCGCTTCGGAGAACGGCGCGCACTCTTTGCCGGCTTGCTGCTGGGTGCGTTAGGATTTGCGCTCTTCGGCTGGGCACCCACAGGATGGCTCTTCCTCATCGCCATCCCGATTAACTGTCTGTGGGCGCTTGCCGGGCCGCCTTCCACGTCAATGATGACGCAGCGCGTCTCCGCCTCAGAACAAGGACAGCTTCAAGGCGCGATTGGTTCAGTGCGCAGCATCGCCATGATTGTCGGGCCAAGCATCTTTTCCCTGACCTTTGCATTCTTTATCGCGCCGGGGCGGCCGTTGCATCTCCCAGGAGCGCCTTGGTACCTGGCCGCGTTCATGTTACTCGTGGCGCTGGCAGTAGCCCTCGTGGTCGCGCCAAAGACCGCTCCCGCTGCAAACAAGGAATCGGAAGTCGCGGAAGCCCAGCCGGTTTGACGCATTTAAGTCCGCAGTGATGGGACGCGTTGCATCCAGCGCTGTGCAGTGGTTACACATTGCTCGAGTGACCGCTTGGCCTTCCAGTTGAGGATTTTCTCTGCCTTTGTGGGATCAGCAACCAGCACAGGGGGATCTCCGGGGCGGCGTGGCGCAATACGCTTGGGAACCGGGCCACTTACCTTTTCAACCGCATCCAATATTTCTTTAACGGAATAGCCGCGCCCCGTACCCAGGTTGAGGAAGATCGAGTTTCCTTGATTCACCAGATACTCCAGCGCCAGTGCATGGGCCTCACCCAGGTCATTGACGTGGATATAGTCGCGAATGCAAGTGCCATCGGGCGTAGGATAATCGTCGCCAAAGATCTGCAATTCCGGCCGCATGCCTGCGGCAGCTTCGAGTGCAACCGGAATCAAATGGGTCTCCGGGTCATGCAATTCGCCGATCTCACCGCTCTCATCGGCGCCCGCAGCATTGAAATAACGCAAGGAAGCAAAACGCAACCAGTAAGCCGCATCGTAGGCCTTCAATGCATATTCAAAAAAGGCCTTGGAAGAGCCGTAAGGATTTACCGGTTCCCGCGGCGTATCTTCCGTAATGGGAATTTTGGCAGGGGTGCCATAGACCGCGCAGGTTGAAGAAAAAACCAGATACTTGATTCTTGAATCCACCAGGGCATTGAGGAATGTGAGCCCTCCACTGACATTATTGTCAAAGTACTTGCGCGGATTTTGCACCGACTCGCCGGCCTGGCTGTTGGCGGCAAAATGCATTACGACGTCAACCCGCGCCAGGGCTGGAACTAAATGACCGAGGTCCGCAATATCCGCCCGGATCAACTCAAAACCGCTCGCAAGAAAAGCGTGCCCGGTGGTTAAGTTGTCGTAAATCAGGACCTCGTGCCCGCGATTTCGAAGAATCCGGGCAGTGTGGCTTCCAATGTAGCCCGCTCCGCCGGTTACAAGTACACGCATTGCGTCTCCTGAGAAATCTATCTTAGTCCTTGGCTTTAATTTTGAGCTGACTCTGCAGGCGTATATCACGTGAGGATGAACCCACCAAAATCTTGTAATCACCGGGTGCGATTACCCAGTCGTGGCCCTTCACGTTCCAGTAGGAGAGCGAGCGCGCGTCCAGTGTCAGATGAATGTGCGCCTTCTCGCGCGGGGCCAGGCTCACTTTTTCAAAGCCCTTCAACTGCTTGGGAGGTTGTGGAACGGCGCTGGTGGAAGGCATACCCAGGTAAAGCTGCACCACCTCGGCGCCGGCCACGCTGCCGGTGTTGGTTACGTCAAGATCTACACTCACGGTGGGCTGATGTTTGCCGTCGAAAGAAACGTCTTTGGGCGAGATTTTCAAATCTTTGTAGGAAAAAGTTGTGTACGAGAGTCCGTGGCCGAAGGGGAAAAGAGGCGTAATTCCCTTGGCGTCGTAGTGGCGGTAGCCGACAAAGACGCCTTCCGAATAGTGCGCAACCTTATCTACGCCGGGGTATTGCTCGGGCGTGTTGGCAGGAACATCTGCCAGATTTTTTGGGAAAGTAATAGGAAGTTTGCCAGATGGATTCTGGTATCCAAAAAGTACGGCCCCTACTGCATTACCATCTTCCTCACCGGGATACCAGGCCTCCAGAATAGCGGGCACCTGGTCCGCCCACGGCATAAGAACTGCCGATCCGCTCTTGACCACTACTACTGTGTGAGGGTTGGCGGCGGCAACTTTCTGCACCAATTCATCCTGATTCCCTTCCAGAGAAATAAGGTGGTCACGGCCTTCCCTCTCATTGTCCCCAACCATGACTACAGCCACATCTGCATCGTGGGCCAACGAAACGGCTTTGGAGATATCGCTCCCATCACTAAAGTTTACGGTCACCTTGTCGCCTGCGCGGCCGCGTATGCCATCCACAGGGTCAATCGTGTACAACGGAGCCACATGTGAACTGCCTCCGCCGCCAGTGACGGCCTTGACCGCAGCGGGTCCGATTACTGCAATGGACTTGAGATGAGATTCATTGAGCGGAAGCACCCCGCGGTCATTCTTGAGCAGCACCATGCTTTCCTCAGCAAGACGCCGCGCCGTGGTTCCGTTGGGTTGCGCTGGCAGGGGCTTGGGTGACGGCGGATTATCGAAGATGCCAAAGCTCATCATGGTTCGGAAGCGGCGGATTAGTTTGTCGTCAATTACAGACATCGGTACTTTTCCTGATTCCACCGCAGTCTTCAGGTCATCCCCGAAATATTTTCCGGTGGGCATTTCCAGATCGAGTCCGGCCATTGCCGAAGGAATGGTGCTGTGAACAGCACCGAAATCAGAGGTAATGAAACCATCAAATCCCCACTCTTTTTTGAGGATCTGGTTCATGATGAGATCGTTCTCGCAGCAAAAAGTGCCGTTGATCTTGTTGTAGGCACACATCACAGAGGCCGAGTGCCCCTGCTTGATGGAAACCTCAAAAGCAGGCAGATAAATTTCACGCAATGCGCGCTCGTCAATCTCTTCATTGATGACGAACCTATCTGTTTCCTGGTTGTTGGCGGCGTAGTGCTTGACGTTGGCAATCTCGCCCTGGCTTTGGATACCGATAATGTTGTTGATCGACATCTGCCCGGCAAGATAAGGGTCTTCGCCGTAGCCTTCAAAAGTGCGTCCGTTCTGGGGCACGCGCACGATGTTGATGGTGGGCGCTTCCACTAAGCCGTTGCCCAAGCCTTTTGATTCTCCACCTACGATGGTGCCGTAAAGATTCGCCAGCTTGATATCCCAGGTCGCCGCCAGCGCGATCGGCGCAGGCAGCGCCGTGGCCGGGGCTTGAGTCTGGGGAGTCAGATTGCCTCCCGGGCCTGCACCCGCGGGCCCATTGGTGATGTGGAAGTCAGGAATGCCCAGGCGCGGAACGCCCGGCACAACCCGATAGTGTTCCGAATCCTTGATGCCATGCAACTCCTGGATCTTTTCGTCCAGGGTCATCTTGTTGACAAGCTCCCGGGCGCGCTCATCGGGAGTTTGAGATTGGGCCCAGAGTGTGGCAGTGCTCACGATCAGCGCGGCCATCAGGGCGTACATTGTTCTGCGTGTGGACATCGGCGTCCTCCAAAGAAATTAGATATGGTTCATGAATAGTTTTGAAAGGGCACGGCTTCAGCCGTGCCGTAAACAACAGTAAATGAAAACTGATCCAATTACTTATGCAATCTGGTTGACCAGGGTCCCCACCCGCTCGATCTCAACCTCAACCTTGTCGCCCGATTTCATAAAAACAGGCGGCTTGCGCGCAAAACCCACGCCGGGAGGAGTGCCGGTCGAGATCACATCGCCGGGGTTCATCGTAATGCTGCGAGAGATGTATTCGATCAAAGTAGGAACATCGAAGATCAAGTTTGCCGTAGTAGAATCCTGCATCACGTTGCCATTCAGGCGCAGTTGGATACGCAAACCGCTGCCATCACCGATCTCGCGCTGGGTAACGAGCCACGGGCCGATGGGGCCAAACCCGTCAGCACTTTTTCCGCGATACCACTGGTTATCGGCAAACTGAAAGTCGCGGGCGCTTATGTCATTCGCGCAGGTGTAGCCTGCAACATACTTGAGGGCATCTGCCGCTTTCACGCGGCGGCAGGTTTTGCCGATCACAACGGCAAGCTCTGCTTCATAGTCTACCTGGGTGCTGTCAGGCGGGAGCGGGACCGGCAAGTTGTGAGCATGAATGGCATTGGAGGTTTTGGCAAACAGGAGCGGAGCTTGTGGCAGTTTCATATCAGATTCCTTGGCGTGATCACGATAATTCAAACCGACACAGATAAAAGTCTGCGGCCGCACGGGCGGCTGGAATTCAAGTGATGAACCGAGTGGTGTAGCCTCTCGCAAAAATTGAGCGTCGCGTGCCATAAATTCTTCTACCACGGGAAGCGCCGAGCAAAACGCTGCATCGCTCGTCCCCTTAATGACGTTGGCTACAGCCTCGCGGACCGGTTGTGGCGTTGCGGGACGATCAAGAACGCCCCAATCGAACAAACGCTGATCGTTGCCGACCAGGAACAAACCGGCCTTCCCATTTAAAACGTACCTACCTGCCTTCATGTATTCCTCTTCCCTTCCATGAATAATTTTGAATGAATAAAATGTTCAGCGTAATACCGACTCAGTTTTCACTTGCTGCTGTTCGGCGCTTGCTTTTGTTGTCTCTCGCAGCCTGCCGGCGGCAATTTCAGGCGTGATATCGCGCTGCGGTGTACCCAGCATCTCGTATCCAACCATGAATTTCTGCACCGTGGCAGAGCGCAGCAGAGGCGGATAGTAATGCGCGTGCAGGTGCCACTCCGGATGCTCTTTCTTATCCGTGGGGCGTTGATGGAAGCCCATCGAATACGGAAAAGACACATCGAAAAGCTTGTCGTAGCCTGATGTGATCTGCTTGAGAATGTCACTGAGCGCATCCCGTTCTTTTTCAGCAAGCCCATCCATCGCTCCCAGATGCCGCGTACTCATGACTAAAATTTCAAACGGCCACACCGCCCAGAATGGCACGAGCGCAACGAACGCCTCGTTTTCAACCACGATTCGCTCTTTGGCCTTTTGCTCCAGCTTCAAATACTCGCACAGCATGCAGGCGCCTTGCGTCTTGGCATACTGCTCCATGGATTCCTGTTCACGAGATGGCTGGTTGGGCAGGTTCGCATTGGCCCAGATTTGGCAGTGCGGATGCGGATTACTGGCCCCCATCATGGAACCGCGGTTCTCGAATATTTGTACGTGATTGATCCAGGGAATGCTGCCCAGCTCGTTGTACTGCTGTATCCAGACGTCCACCACGCGCCGGACCTGTTGCAGGTTCATGCTGGCAATCGTAAGATCGTGACGGGGATCGAAACAAACCACGCGGCAGATGCCCTGCTCGGGATGCGCTACGATTAATCCGCCGAGGTCCAGGTGTGTGTCAGGAACAGAAGGCAGCAGCGCTGGAAAATCATTATCGAACACCAGCGTGGTGTTGTAAGACGGATTGCGCACGCCGGCTGCCCGCGCATTCCCCGGACACAAATAGCAATTGGGATCGTAGGCCGGTTGAACTTCCCGCGGCGTTTCATGAACCTTTCCCTGCCAAGGCCGCTCGGTGCGATGAGGAGATACCAGTACCCACTCGCGTGTAAGCGGGTTGTAGCGGCGATGAGGTGTATCTCGCAACTCCATCATTGTCTTTTTATCTAAGGGCTCCGCTCACCCTGTGGATTCGTTGTCTTTCGTTTTGCAGCGTCCGGCGCCTTCGGCAGAAGTACACGCGTAAATCTCGGGGCGACGGCCGGTCTTTTCTTCGTAGGCATCTGCAATCGTCCGCTGCAGGTGCACCGTGGCCTCTTCCTTGACCAGGCTGATGGTGCAGCCACCAAAACCTCCACCGGTCATGCGGGAGCCGTAGACGCCCTCCTGCTTTGTGGCAATTTCTACCATGATGTCGAGTTCAGGACAACTGACTTCGTAGTCATCGCGCAAACTACGATGTGACTCGGCCATAAGACCACCAAAAGAGCTTAGATCATTACGTTGCAGAGCCAGGGCCGCTTCCGTAACGCGCTGGTTTTCTGTAACCACGTGGCGGCAACGGCGGTAGAGGACTTCGGTAAGCTGGCCGCGGTAGCGGTCGAGCTCAGCCAAGGTAACGTCACGCAAAGATTGAACTCCGGGTATCGCCGTAGCAAGCAGCCGGACACCTTCTTCGCATTCAGACCGGCGGACGTTGTATTCCCCTCCGGCCAGGTGGTGGTTCACCATAGTGTTGCAAATCAGCAGGCGGATATCTCCATTCAGTGGCAGCAGCCGGTAATTGAGAGAGCGGCAATCGAGCACCAGCGCGTTGCCCGTCTGTCCGAAGCAGGCAATAAACTGGTCCATGATTCCGCAGCGTGCGCCTACGAATTCGTTCTCGGCTTTCTGGCAAAGTTTGGCCAGCTCCTTGCGGTCAATCTGCAATCCTGATGCATCCAGCAAAGCATAACCGGTAGCAACCTCGATGGCCGCAGAAGAACTCAGACCCGCACCGATGGGAATATTGCTCAAAACCGCCAAGTCCGCGCCGCGAAGCCTATAGCCTGCGTTCTGCAACACCCAAGCCACACCGCGGATATAGTCGCTCCAGTGCTGCGTGGCAGCGCTATTGTCGTCGAGCGACAATTCGATGGTTTCACTGTAGTTGGCAGAATGCACAACCAATCGGCGGTCGTCGCGTGGAGCAATCGCAACACAGCAAGAGAGATCAATGGCGGCGGGCATAACAAATCCGTCGTTGTAATCCGTATGCTCACCAATAAGGTTTACCCGCCCAGGGGCGCGGTAGAGCGTGGGGGAAACGCCAAAAATACTGCTAAACTGGGCTTTGAGCGCAGTCCACGGGTCTATGCGTTGAGCTAGCGAGGATGTTGTCATGCGAGTTTAGGGATGTGCCGCATCCTTTTTCTGATTTCTGAGGTGAAGGCAAGTTGGCGGTTTCTTCCAAGTCCAGCGGCACAGCACGCCGCCGACCGAGCAGAAGCATTCCCAGCCCAAATACCAACAAAACCACCCTCCAAAGCAGATTGATATTGATGCCCAAAGATCGCTCGTAATCCAATAGAAATGGCTGGTAGCGATACCGTATTTCGCACCCGAGGCCGCCATGCCCATGACCTCTTGCGCCCCCAGATTGGCGGACAATAAAGCCAAACCGCACACCCAGGCGGGAATTGCCCGGCCAGCCAGAAAGAAATCTGTGCTGGTGCGAGTGTAGCGTTTTAGCACAGCTCCAATGCCTAACACGAACACGAAATATACCGCCATGATCAGCAATCAACGCTGGTCAATTGCATGTATGGATTCTCCGTTGAACCAATCTTTCAATTATAAAACGCAGCTTTAACCTCGCTGCTTCTTCATTACTTCTACAATTACTTTTCCAATCACTTCTACAATCCGGCATAGCCCAGACGGGTGGAGATTACATGAGCGCCTTTTTTGACCGCCGCGGCGAAAACCCGCGCCTTCTCGGCTGTAACCCTCGTAATCGGACCACTGGTACTGATGGCTGCTGTGACCTTACCGCCCTCGTCAAAAATAGGGGCGGCCACGCAGCGGGCACCCAAAACTGCCTCTTCATCATCCATGGCATAACCACACTGGCGGATCTTCGCGAACTCTTTCTTAAGACGCGCAGGATGCGTGATGGTATGTGGTGTGAAACGCTCCATGGTACGGGAATCGAACATCTCTTCGATTTCTTCCGCAGGCAAATAAGCAGCGATGGCCTTGCCCAAAGACGTGCAATAAATAGGACGCCGGGAGCCAATCTGCGAAGCCAGACGGAAGGTGTGCGAACTCTCAATCACATCCAGGTAAAGAAGCTCGTGACCGTCAAGAATTCCCAGGTTCGTGGTTTCGCCGGTGATCTGCCAAAGCTTTTGCAATACCGGACGGCTGATCTTGCGGAGCGTTTCCTCGTAATTGATTCCCGATCCCAGGCGTGCGAGCTTGGGACCAATGACGTAAGCACCCGCATCATCCCGGAAAAGATAACCTTCACTCTCCAGATGTGCGAGGAAGCGATAGGCCGTGCTCTTGTTAATGGTCGTAAGCCGGGCAATCTCTTTCAACTGCAACCCGGTGGGGGCGGCGTGCAGAGTGTCTAGAATTCTCAGCACTTTCACCACAACCCCTACGGGCGCGGATTTCGATTCTCTCTGACGAAGCATCGGATGACCTCCTAAGGTGCGGGCTTGAGTCATAAAATTCAGTCTCTTTCGCCCCATGCGTCCAGGTCCGCAATGCGAACCTTCGGCGGTGCACATTTTACTTCATAAAACGTTTTATTAAATGAAATAAGCGTTTTCAAGGTTGGATTCTACCCGAAAATCGGCCTGGTGTCGCGCCTGAATAGCAAAAATTAATAAATATTCTCCCTGGGGGAAGTAAACGTTTTATCTTAGTAAGTAAACGTTTTCAGCGTGCATTCTATCCCAAAATTTGCTATAAGTCTCCGCCGAATTGACTGAGACCGCATTTCATCAAGAAATACGGCATTCCGCCGCATCTCGCCGGGCCAGGGCCCGCAAGACTGCTTCCCTGCTCTGTTAAGATAACTACGCTTTGAATATCTCGCTCTTCATTGCCTTTTATAACGACACTTTATTTCCTGAAACTGGCATAGCCGTGGTGCACGTGCTTGAGCGTCTTGGGCAAACCGTTGATTTTTCCAGGGCACAGACCTGCTGCGGACAGATGCACTATAACAGCGGTTACCAGAGTGAAGCGCTCCCGCTGATGCGAAAGTTCATCGAAACCTTCCGCAATGCGGAAGCTGTTTGTATCCCTTCGGGTTCATGCGTAGCAATGATTCGCGAGCAGTATCCCCGCATTGCCGCTGAGACCGGAGACCGCAAGCTGGCTGCCGAGGTTAATGCATTACTACCCAGGGTCTACGAATTTACAGAATTGCTGGTGAACAAGCTGGGCATTGAAGATGTGGGCGCGTTCTATCCTCACCGTGTTACCTACCATGCTTCTTGCCATTCGCTGCGCGGCCTACACATTGGTGACATTCCACTGCGGCTTCTGCGCAACGTTCGCGGGCTGGAGCTGGTAGAGCTGCCAGAGTGGGACCAGTGCTGCGGCTTCGGAGGCACCTTCGCGATAAAAAATGCGCAGACATCGGCCGCCATGCTCGCCGACAAAATGAAAAACATAATCAGTACGGGGGCGCAGGTATGCACGGCTGGCGATAATTCATGCCTGATGCACATTTTCGGAGGCCTGCATCGTGAGCAGGCCAACGTAAAGACCATACACATTGCTGAAATACTGGCTTCTACGGAAAACGCCTCGATAGAAAATGCTTCGACTGAAGAAACCTCTGCCCAGAAAGTTTCCACCAGGAAAGGCAGCCGAGCATGACGGTTCGCATAGGATGGTCGGCAACCGCACCTGATTTCCAGGACGCAGCCAAGGTCTCACTCGGCAATACGCAACTGCGCCACAACGTGAAGTATGCGACGGATGTCATCCGCGCCAAGCGGGCCAAGGTTGTGGGTGAGATGCCCGATTGGGAGCAACTTCGCCAAGCGAGCGGCGACATTAAGGCCCACACCATGCGCCATCTCGACCGCTATCTGCTGCAGTTTGAAGAAAACATGACGCGCGCCGGCGGGCAGGTGCATTGGGCGCGTGATGCTGACGAGGCCAACCAGATTGTCCGCAGCCTTATTGCGCAGTACGGTGGAAAAGAGATCATCAAGGTCAAAACCATGACCTCTGACGAAGTTCAACTGAACCGCGATCTTGAAGCGCACGGGATCACTCCCTATGAAACCGATCTCGCCGACATGATCCTGCAGCTTTCGCAGGATAAGCCCTCTCACATCGTTGTGCCGGCGCTTCATAAGAACCGCTTCGAGGTGCGCGAGATCTTTAAAGAGAAAATGCATCTTCCCGAATTGGGAGATCAGCCGACTGACCTGACCGACGCAGCGCGTCACTATTTACGGCAAAAGTTTTTGACGGTGAAGATTGGATTCAGCGGAGCAAATTTTGCCGTCGCAGAGACCGGCTCTTTGGTCGTTGTGGAATCGGAAGGCAACGGGCGCATGTGTCTTACCTTGCCCGATGTGCTTATCAGCCTGGTTGGAATTGAAAAGATCGTACCCACTTTTCAGGACCTGGAAGTATTTCTGCAAACCCTTCCGCGCTCAGCAACTGGCGAGCGCATGAACCCCTACACTTCCATATGGACGGGCGTCACGCCCGGCGACGGTCCACACGCAGTGCACGTAGTTCTGCTCGACAACGGGCGCACCGAGGTCCACGCCGACCCCATCGGTCGGCAGACGTTACATTGCATCCGTTGCGCCGCATGTCTGAATGCCTGTCCTGTGTATCGCCAGACCGGAGGTCATGCCTACGGCTCGGTGTATCAGGGCCCGATCGGCGCCATTCTGACGCCGCAACTTCAATCCATGGAGCACTCTCAGTCGCTGCCCTATGCTTCTTCCTTGTGCGGCGCTTGTTATGAGGTGTGCCCGGTCAAGATCAATATCCCGGAGGTGCTGATCCACCTTCGCGGTAAGGTCGTGCGTGAAAAGCGCAGGCACCTAAGCGGCAAGCTTGATCCTGAAAACCTTGGCATGCAGGCCATGACTTATATCTTTGCCGATGCCAAACGTCTGGAAGCAGCACAACGCATGGCCCGCACTGCGCAGTGGCCATTTGTGCACAAAGATATGATCACTAAATTGCCGGGAATGCTGGCGGGATGGACAGCGGCGCGCGACCTGCGTCCTATCCCCAAGCAAAGTTTCCGGCAGTGGTGGCGTAAACGCGAGAGGAAACCCAATGCCTGAAGCCAACTCGGCAAGAGAAGAGATTCTGGCGCACATTCGCAGCTCGAACCCGCCGGATAACGACGATACTCGGCTCATCCAGGAATGGATGGCCATACGCCGTCCCTTCCGCCGCAAAGGCCAGCTCGATCCTGAAGATCGCCTGCAGTTGTTCGAAGACCGGCTCAATGACTACGGCGCAGGCGTACACCACGCCATCTCTCAGACCGAATTGCCGCCAGTGATTGCGGCAGCGATACAAGCCCGTGGAAAGCGCAAGATGCTGGTGCCGCCTGAGTTCCCGCAAGCATGGCTTCCCCAAACCATCGAAGTCATTCGAGATAACCAGTTGAGCCATGACGCTCTTGATCAATGCGATGGTGTAATCACCGGCTGTACGCTTGCCATCGCCCTGACCGGCACCATCGTGCTGCAAAGCGGACCTATGGAAGGACGCCGTGCCCTCACCCTGATTCCTGACTATCAGGTATGTGTTGTGCGTGCCAACCAAATCGTTGAGTTTGTGCCCGAAGCCCTGGAGGAGTTGCACGCGATGGGCACACGGCCTATAACTTTTTTCTCCGGCCCCTCCGCTACTTCTGATATTGAGATGACTCGCATCAAAGGCGTGCATGGCCCGCGCGTGCTCGACGCAATCATCTTCACTTAAACAAGATTGCTTAAACAAGATTTCCCGCGCATATTTCTCACCCATTGCATCTAAGAATAAATAAAGGCCATTTCTATGAGACAGGCAATCTCTGTTTTGATTCTGCTGTTGGCTCCGGTCGCTCTGTTCTCGCAAAGCCAAACATTACAAGCTGAGAAGTTCCAGACCGGCAAAGTTTAGCTGTAGTCGAGCACCCCGAAGGCCGTGTCTTCGACTGGGTAAACCACGGCACTGCTCCAATTTACGACGGCTATCCTTTCTATGACATCAATGTCCAGATGGATAACAAGTGTTACGTAGTGCGGTACGAATCTCAGACGGGGTACCACCCCTCTGCTTGGCAGCCTGGGAATGAAGTTAAAGCCCGTATCGAGAGCGGACGGATCTATCTTCAGCGTTATGACGGCGCCGAAGTACCAACCAGTATCTTGAAGCGCTGCCCCGACCAGCACTGAATTTTCCAACTCGTGAGCTGCTGGCGTTTCTCCGACAGAAAGTGCTAAGCAGGAGCGTCGACGCTTTTATCTCCAGCCCAAGGCTGGGCCGATTTGCCCAGCCTCGAACCGGGAACAGTTCTAATGTGCCTGGCAGCGGATTACCCGCCGACTATCATTCCTCGTTTAATCATGGTTTTCCGATTCCTCGTCGGAGTCGTGGTGCTTGGTGGTTGCAGCGTCCGCATTGACCAACCCGTTGCCGGTGAACTTGTTAATGCGCCGCTTGGGAGCGACGAAGAAGGAACCGGTCTTGGTTGTTCCATTGTCCAGAGTTACGCTCACTGTCCCTCCTTCAATCCTGTCCGCATCCACTTCGGAGACAAACGGAAAGACGGTCGGGAATGCGAAGCTCTTGAACGTGACAGAATCACCGCCGGCGAATTTGCCCGGAGCGAAGGTCAGGATCAGCGTGGTGTGGTCGGCGCTGCGGGAGGCTGTGACATCAGCAGGATTAATTCCGCGGGTGCTGCCCACTGCGAAACCAAATACTCCTGCCGGGTTTGAGAAGTTCATTCCTGGTGTCGTCAGGTTGATTGCGACTTGACTGATTGTGTGCGAGGTAAAGGGCTCTACGGCAAGGGTCCAATAGCTGGTCAGGTTCGGAAGATCACCCTGGGCAGCGGCGACCACGGGCTCTGCCTCAGTTAATGCGCGCGTTCGATTAATGGACAGGGGCACTCTTGTTGCCGAGTCCTGGATGCGGTCATAGATCTGTTCAGGGCGAAGGCTTCCCGGACCGCCCGCCGATTGCACCACAAGGGCGGCGACTGCGGCGACATCAGGAGCCGCGGCGCTGGTCCCGAAGAAATTCCCGAAGAACGTGGTGCTCACACCGTCGATGCCAGTGACCTGCGGAACCCTGCGAACCTCGGGATCGTCAAGCCGATTGCCGGCCTTGTCCAAGAAGATTGTGACCGGGCCAGGAGAGCTGAAGTCTTCTGGAAAAGTCAGCTTGGCCCAGTTCATTGCGGCGACTGCCTGCCCGTGCCGCGCGGCCGCGTGTCCGAAGATCGAAGGCGCATTCTCACGTTGGCTCTCGCCCAGGCCGTTGACGTTCACGTATTTGATGTGGCGCGCAGGTCCATCGTTTACATTGGCAATTACGATTTGATATGTGCCGGGGTTCACCTGCAGAAACTCAAACGCTTCGTCTGTGACGAGGTTGTCGTCAGTGGTATAGAAAACGTTCGGGTCCGTGTTGGGATTGAGAAAGTGGCCGGCTGCATCGAAGACATAGATATTGAAGTTAGTCTTCACCTTGCCGAGAAGGAACGGTTCATCCCATTGGAAGGCAACGGAGTCCCCGAACCCGGAGGTATATTTCTGGGTGACACTGACGCTGCCATCCGCGTTACGGAAGTTGTGAAAGCTGCTGGCCGGAAAACCTGCCGCCGCCAGCCCTGGCAGATCCACATTTTCCTTGCCGGATGTTACGAGTTCCTGGGCTTCGGCGGGCGAAACAGGACGGTAGACAGATTCATAGGCCTCAAGACCGTTGTTGCCTGCTGAAGAATAGTATGCAGCTCCCTCAGAGACTACCTTATCCACGGTCTGCGCCAGCAAACCATCGGAGTACATGGGTTCGTCAAGATAAACGACATCATCCACAATGACGTCGGCGTGAAATGTGCGTCGAAGATTCAGAATGTTGTTGGAGAAAGCAACCTGTCCTTTGAATGCGGTCGCGAATCCGAGCTGCGCTCCCGGCGCGATCTTGTGAGCGAGCTGGCACATGGCGCGGCCTTCATCGGCGCCCTGGCCGGCCGCCAGATCGTCGAGCACGGTCACCGTCGGAGGAAGATCACCTGTAGCCTCGTCGTCGGCCGCGTTTGGGTGGGCGGCCACCGAGTTGAAACTGTCGGAAAGAACACCAACGCGAGTTCCGGTTCCATCAATACCGCGCGCCTGGGCTATGTCTGCCTTTTCGGCTGGAACTGCCTGACTTGGCACAGATCCTACAAATGACATGGGACGCTGGACCGCGAGAATGCTACGCACTCCAGCCACTCTGGCAGTGGTTCGGGCGGCTGAGAGCGGCAGGTAACCTTCCAGCAGACTCGGATCAAGCTCGCTGATCGCTTGTAACTTGAAGCCGGTTGTTGAAAGCAGCTTCACCGCCTGGTCAGCGGAAACACCGGGCTGAAGACGAATATGCACCAGGACGTCGCCATTCGGCGCAGTAACGTGAAGTTGAAGCACCCGATTAAGATTGGGACTGGCGGTTTCGTAAAGGGTAACCAGTTGCTGCATTCCACGACCGAGAGCGGCAGACTGGGCCGACACTGGCATCGCCGCTACGCAAAGTAACAGCAGCACTATGCAAGGGAGAATCGCGAACCTTTGAATCGCACGCATGAATAGCCTCCTTAATTTTTTAGTTTCTGGGTTAAAGTTGATGTTGGTTAGAACTTACCTGTCTATTGAGAGCGCGGTGAGAGCGCTCACGGCATCAATTTCTCGGAGTAAGCAGGCGCTGAAGGAATTTTCTTCAGCGCCTGTATATCCGCAAAAAAATTATAAAATGTTCCGTTATTCGTCATCCTCGGCTTCGTGCGCACGCGTAAGCCGCAGAGCATTGACCGCGTCAATGAGACCGAAGCCATCATAGATCTGGTATCCCCTATCGAGATCGTTCAGGAATACTCCAATCAATATATCGGCGTCCTTGTCACGATCTCCCTTGGAGGAAAGTGTTGCTGTCAGCGTTGCGCCCCCAACCATGTCACCGGAATTACCGCTGAACTCGACTGGTTTGCCGCTCACGTTGGCGAAGTCACGGTCAACTCCGAACGTCAGCGACTGGCCCGAGGTAAATCCGCTGAAGTTCAGCGTTACCTTTCCCGAGGGGGTGGCTGGTGTGGAAGAACTGATGACTGGACCGGTCGTGGTTCCAATATGCACCGGATGCGCCACGGGATCGAACAACAGTCCCGTTCCAGTCAGGTCAATGGTGAGAGAGTCGAGAGTCTGACCCGACCTTCTGGAGTGGAAGGTTACCTTGAAGAAGTTATCACTCAATCCAACAGCCCTTAGATCTTCGCCCGTCGCCGTCACAGTTACGGTCGCGTCATTGTTGGCTGCAACAGCTTCACTGAAGAAGAGGTCGCTGTCGCGTGGCGGCGCCGAATCTTTCAGAATGCGGCCCACGCGCTTGGGCGAGATAGATCCCGGGCCTCCGGCCTTCTGAATGACCAGCGCCGCAACTCCGGCAGCATGGGGAGCAGCCGCACTGGTTCCGAAGAAGTTGGGGAAACCATCCGGCAAACCCACGATGGCTTCAAAGTCGTTCCCTGGCCCTTCCGGGAAGAATGTTGTGTTAACGCCATCCACCGCCGCGATGTCCGGCTTCTTGCGGACTTCGGGAGTTGCCAGCCGGTTTCCGTTCTTGTCGAATACGATTGTGACCGGCCCGGGTGAGCTGAAGCCTTCGTACAGAGGAGTGAACACAGGCAGCGCCGGATCGGTAGTATAGACATCTGCGGCGACGCCATTAGCTCCACGCGCGGCAGGATGTCCAAACGTAACAGGCGTCTGTGCCGTAATCAGACCATTGAAATCCGCTATGCCGCCAAAAGCCACATACTTGATGCGCTTGGCCAGGTGGGCACCCTTGCCGGTTCTGGCGACAACCATAAGGATTTCTGCAGACGTGCCTGGTCCGCCTCCCGTGTTCAACGCAAAGAGCTCCAGGGGCTGGTTGGTGGCCAAGTTATCGTCAGCGACTGCAAACAGGAAGTTCCCTGTGGCTGGGTTAAAAAACAGCAGATTCAGGTCGGTCGTAATTCCAGAGGGGCTCAAATCAAAAGGATCATCCCACTGGAAAGAAATAGCAGTACCGTCGGCGAAAGAGAAATCTTGCGCAATGTTGACACCGCCGGTGGCATCAAAGTTGTGGAACCCGCCGGTCGTATCAATGGCCGCAGGAATCGTGCTCAGGTTCACGCCCAAGGCTGCTGGTGACATCGTGCGCGCGGTTGCATCAGGAATAATGCGAAGGTCCGAGGCATATCCTTGTTTGGCCTCATTGCCGGCCGATGAAAAGTACGCAACCTTGTGTCCGGGCAGAGTGTCGCTGGTAGCAACGTCATCCACCGCCCGCGCCAGGATGCCATCAGAGAAAAACGGCTCATCAAAATACGCCACATCATCTACGATTACATCGGCATTGCAAGCCGGATTCGTACGAAGTGTGCGAATGTTGTTGGCGAAATCTACCTCGCTGCTGAACGCGGTGGCGAAGCAGAGCGAGGCATTCGGCGCCATGTCGTGCACGATTTGCGCCATACCACGGCCTTCATCTGTGCCCGGCCCAAACACCGCGGGATCGAGTTCGATAAGGAACTTGAGGCCCTCGCCGCCCGGAATCGCGGTTGTATTCGGGAGGTCGCCAGTACCTACGTCGGTCAGGGCCGTATCGGCGACGCCGCTGGTGTTAAAACTGTCGGAGAG
>Ga0099829_10000830_pt1 | contig 16488 bp, 16 predicted proteins | sample CZO8metaG_3_FD_79336 | JGI IMG/M metagenome (GOLD analysis project Ga0099829, IMG submission 79336) | Vadose zone soil microbial communities from the Eel River Critical Zone Observatory, Northern California, USA - CZOApr15con2H2.8 metaG | ecosystem: Environmental > Terrestrial > Soil > Vadose...
GAACGATACGCTGCACTACTTCGAGCTCGATCCCCTCCACCGCCAATATCATCACAACACACTCACGTTTTCGATGATCTACGCGTTCACGGAAAACTTTATTTTGCCGCTTTCACACGATGAGGTTGTCCACGGCAAGCGTTCGCTGCTCGAAAAAATGCCCGGGGACAACTGGCAGAAGTTCGCCAACCTCCGCCTCCTATTCGGATATATGTACGCGCATCCGGGCAAGAAGCTTCTCTTCATGGGCGCTGAGCTCGCGCAGCGAAATGAATTTTCGGAGGTGGGAAGCCTGGACTGGGCGCTCGAAAATTCACCGCCGCACCGGGGCGTACAGCAGCTCGTCGCCGACCTGAATCTCCTGCACACCGGCGAGCCCGCACTACACGAAGTGGACTTCGAATGGCCCGGCTTCGAATGGATCGAACCCAACGACGCAGCCGCCAGTGTTCTGGCGTTCATACGTCGCGGAAGAAATCCCGAGGATTTCGTTGTCGCGGTCTGCAATTTCACGCCGGTGGTCCGCGAAAATTACCGCGTCGGCGTCCCCGATCCCGGCTTTTATCGCGAAATCCTCAATACCGATTCCCGCCACTATGAAGGCACCGGCACAGGCAACTCCGGCGGCGTCCGCGCCGAGCTTGTGCCGTGGAACAACCGCCCGTACTCGTTGAAACTCAAGCTGCCCCCTCTGGCCGCCGTCTACCTTAAGCTCCAGCGCGATTGACGAACGAATTTCGAGTATCAACGGAACATTTCCCAACGACTCTCCGTAACTACACGCAGGAAGAGCCGAGGAGGCTTCCCATCTATGCCAAAAGGAATGAGAAATCTGGCGCTGCTTTGCGCGCTTGCACTGGCCCTCAGCACTGTAGTCACGGCCGCGCAGAAGGATCACTACCTGCACATCAAGGTGGATGACCCAGCGAAAGGTGAGAGTGTGAACTTGAACTTGCCACTCTCGATGGCGGAAAAAATACTCCCCACAGTCAACAGGGGAAACCTGCATCAGGGCCGCATAACCATTTCCAACCAAGACCTGGACGGCGTGGACTTGCGCGCCATCCTTGATGCCATCCGCATCGCCCCGGACAACGAATTCGTCACCGTGAAGCACCACGGTCAGAACGTCCGCGTGGCGAAATCGAACGGGAACCTGGTGGTGCACGTGCACGAAGCCGGCGAAGGTGGCCATAACGTGGACATCACCGTCCCCATGAAAGTTGTCGACGCGCTGTTTTCTACAGCGAAAAAAGATGAACTTGATGTTGCCGCAGCCATTCGTGCGCTCGCCGATGCTGGCGATACCCTTCTCGTAAGCGTCCAGGAAGCCACGCAACATGTGCGCATCTGGGTGGACTCGCGCAGCTCACAGGAATAGACGGAATCGGACTTCGAAGAGGTGAGAAATGGTACTGCTCGGAAAGTTCGCACTGGGAATAGCTGGAACGGCCGTTGCAGGAATGGGCCTGCTCTGCAGCGAAGGCATGATTCAGGTTAAGGTTGTCGAGAAGAGGCCGGAGGGTCACCAAATCCACGTGATAGCCCCGGCGCTGCTCCTCCCCATCGGAATGCACTTCGCTCCCAAGGACGGCATCAGCGAAGCCTCCTCGGAAATTCAACCATGGCTTCCAACGATCCGCGCCGCGCTCGCCCATCTGCGCGAATGCGACGACTTCGCCTTCGTGGAAGTCAATGAACCCGGCCGGCAAGTCCGCCTGGCCAAGTCCGGCGGCTCACTCGTGGTGGATGTAAACGACGAAGAAGAATCCGTGCACGTCTCGGCTCCCATCCGAGCCATGGCGACCGCTGTCGAAGAGTTGGCTGCCGCGGCCCCTGCTACAGAACGCTAAGGTTCGGCAGCTTTTCTTTCGTGCGGGCGTCGCAAGCCCCTTGCAGGCGCCCGCCGGAGGAACAATCAGGACGCGGCGCCCTTCGCTGGAATCCAATACACCTCTTGCTTCAAAGCCTCTTTGGCGAATCCGCGCCGCTGCAGAATTCCCATTCCATGCTCGATCATCTCCGGATGCCCGCACAGATAACCGGTCGTGTCCGCTCCCGTCAGTCCCCACTGGTCCGAGTATTTCCGGATAATATCTTCCACGCGGCCTGTCTCGCCCTTCCACTGCGGGTCCTCCCACGGACGGCTGATTGTGGGCACGTACGTAAGCCAGGGAACCTCTGCCGCGATGCGCTCCAGTTCCTCGCGGTAGCCGAATTCCCACGATCGGCTGGCACCGTTGATCATGTACAAGTGGATGTCCGCCGGAAAGCGATTTTCCTTCCAATCCTTGTGGAGGGTGCGCGCGTAAGAGACAAAAGGCGCCACACCAGTGACAGTGCAGAGCAGCAGATGATTCTTGTGCCCGCTCTTCAAATCCAGCATGAAACGGCCCTTGGCGATCTTGCGCAAGGTGACTTCGCCGCCTACTTGCACTTTGTGAAGTTGCGGCGTTAGCTCACCTTGTGGGACAAGCTCGATGAATATCTCCAACTCCTTTTCGTAAGGGGAAGAGACAATCGAGTAAGCTCGCTCGATTAGCTTATCCGAGGTCCGCACTCCTAGTGTGGCATATTGCCCGGCGACAAATTGGAATTCGCCGCCCGGATCAATCCGGATTTTCCATAGATCGGAGGAGAATTCCTCGCGGTTCGTGATGTGCGCGCGATAGAACTTTTCATCTGACGAGCTCATTTGTCACCGGCCTCCCAAATGGCCGAATCGAGCACTCTGGCCCAGATTTCCCTACGAAAAAGAAGAGGCGCTACCGCATAGCGGAGCGCCTCGAATTCCCGCACTAAACTGCTGGCATCATTGTTGCGGCGGCTGCCCCATCATCATCGGGTTGAACGGCTGCGGCGTACCCACAATCTTGTCCTTCGCGTCCTTGATTACCTTCACCAGCACCATCGTCGATTCCTTGCCCTGGTGTTTCACCAAACCCCACGGCGGCACATCCTTGGCCAACCAACTCTCAGAGTCGTCCTTCGCACGGTAATGCTCGCACGTGAAGGTGCCCGCCGGGACCGTGATGGACTCGCTCCCCAGGCCCTGCGCATCGGTCCGAATGTCCGCAGATTGATTCGCGTGTTCATGGTGCGACATCTGCGCGGGCATCTCCATCGGTGGACGTCCTGGCAATTGCATAATCGTCTTCACCGAGTGCGTCTCCTGGCCATCCAACACCAAGAGGTGCTTCATCACCATCTGGCCGCCCATCTCGGAATTGCTCATGGCCATCTGCAACCAGTAGCCGTCTTTTCCGTTCACCGTCTCTTTGCCGACAACGGTGATCTCCATTTCCATCTTCTTCCCCGACTCCGCGGTAACTTCATAGCTCGCGCCCTTGCCAACCACCGGGTTCCACACCCCATTGATTTGCGGCGGTCCGCCGCGCATCCCCATGCCCATCTGCGCGCTTGCTGCCGTTCCCGTAGCTAGCACTACGATTGCACCAACAATCATTCGCTTTGCCGCTCTCATGCGCACCTCTCCCCCCCAAAATCCACTGCGATCCACATTACAAATCTCGCCCTTGCTTGTCTTCCATCTTCGACACGTCAAAGGCTGCCTGAATCTTAGCTCCGCCAACCAAACATGAAAAATCCACGGCCTTTTCATCTGCGGCGATCGATGTTTCGCCGCTGGCGGTCTTCATTGGAAATGAAAACACCGCGGCCAGCACTTTCTTGCCATCCGGCGCTTTCTGAAGCTCCACGCTACCCGCGGGAATTTTCTGCTTCGTCTTCTTCGTGAGCAGGAAGGCCCCTTCCTTCAGTGCTTTTTGGTCCGCACCCACAAAGGGCAACATGTCCGGCCCTGCAATCAGCACCTGGTACACTCCCGGCGCCTCCGTTGCTTGCCTTTCCGCATCCTCTTGCTTCATCTGACCTGCAAGTACCGCCCCGCGCAGCGCCGCTTCTCGCACGGTTCGCGCCGAGAACCAACGGACAATAAAAGCAGCTAGCGGAATTTGCTGCGCTGGATCGATCACGGGTCCCGCCTTAGCACCACCGCCGAGCGTGCCCATCGGCTTCTCCTGATTGGCGTTCGCTGATTGTCCTAAACTTGCCGTGGAATCGTCCATCTTCCAGGGCGCGTGCACCTGGACAGGTCGCGACCACGGCGAATCACTCAAAATCCTCCGAACATCTTTCTCGTCCCATTGCCCGAAGGGTTTTGACTTCCAGGGGTCGCCCCCGGCCGTGGCCAACGCTGCGAGGCAAACTATTGCCATAATTCCAAGAATCAATTTGCGCATTGTGTTTTCTTCCCGATGCAGATTGCACTGTATATCTTTGCTAAAAGGAAGACTTCTCCCGTCTGGATTGAAAGTCTGGCTGCTTACCGCAAGCTACCTGACGGCGCGCTTTGCAGCAAGCGGATTTTCATGGGGATCAGTGGCGGCACTCCTCGCGTCCGGGGCGTCAGCCACGCGCTCGATGCGATATAGTGGATTCGTGCGCGATTCAAAATGCGTGCGCGTCAGCAGCTCGCCCACCAAACCCACCGCGAGCAATTGCACGCCGAAAAGGCACAGCATCATTCCCAGGATCAAAAGCGGGCCATGCTCCAGGAATATATTGGTGTGCCAGAAGACCTTCTGAATCAGCAGCGCAATTAGAATCGCAGCTCCGCCAACCATTCCCGCAAGACCGGCTGGGCCGAAAAAATGCAGGGGCCGGGTCATGTACCGCACCAGGAAGCGGATGGTGATGATATCGAACAGCACCCGCAGCGTGCGTGAGAGCCCATAGTGAGACTTGCCTCCAGGGCGCACCACATTGCGGATCGGCACCTCCACAATCTTCGCGCCGTTCCACGCCGCTAGCGCAGGAATGAACCGGTGCATCTCGCCATATAGCGGAATATCTTTGATGGCTTCCCGCCGGTAAACCTTAAATGTGGTTCCGAAATCGTGGATGTCCACGCCTGAAAGCTTCGCCATGATCCAGTTGGCCACGCGCGACGGCAGCCGGCGCAACAGAAAATTGTCCACGCGCTTCTGACGCCAGCCGCTCACGATGTCGCAGCCCGTCGCTTCAAATGCTTCAAGCATTACCGGAATATCGCCCGGATCATGCTGCAGGTCACCGTCCATCGAGATAATGATTTCACCGGAGGCGGCGTCGAACCCCGCTGCAAGCGCCGTCGTTTGCCCGTAATTACGCTTGAGCCGCAGGATTGTGACGCGCGGATCCTTCGCAGCGATTTCGTTCAGGATCTGCGCCGTCGCATCCGTGCTCTGATCATCCACGTACACAAATTCCACCGGCTCATAGCGCCCGCTCATTATCTCGCTCAGGCGCCGGTGCAATTCGCGGACGCTCTCCTGCTCATCATGGAATGGCACGACCACGGAATACCGGGGCGTCACGCGATCATGTTCCCGCATGCTGCTAGTTTACCTCCCGAAAGCTGATTAGACGAATGCCTCGTTCCTCGATGGCACTCCTCACGCCCGCGTCGAGCAATCCTTCGAGTTCCGTCTCTCGCTGCTGCTGAAGTCTCGAACCCGACTTTCGAAGTTCGGCATCGCACACTCCCGGATGCAGCATGATTTCCGTCTGCCCTTCCGCCAGTGCTTCAATCATGCAGCGCAACATGGTTGGCCCGAGCTGCCCCGTGGTTGCGAGCCCAAGAAACTGGTCGGGCGAATGCAATCCGTATTTTCTCGAAACAACATCAAATCGTGGCGCCATGGCGCGCACCGCCGCTGCCGCTACAAGTTGTTTCGACAAACGCGCCCCGTCGCCGCGCGACGTCTCCCACGAATCCCGAAAATTCTCAACCGGCTTCCGAACCCGCGTGATCCCTGTTGCCTGCGCCACCCGTCCCAATGCTTCCATCACAGTCGGATGCGCATGCGTATGCTTGTGCGTGTCAAGGTGAGTGATCTCGATGCATGCCGCTCGTATCTTCTCTATCTGCGCGCGCATCTCTCGTTCGATTTCCTCCGCCCGAATCCTTCCCACACTCACGCGCGCGATGAAGCCAGGCAGTGTTTCCGGCAGCACGCCCGCCTGGTCCACAAGGGAGGAAATTTCCTCGCGCGGAGCAATCGCACGGCCGCCGACGAGCACCAGATGACATCCAACCGCCAATCCCGGATTCACCATCGCCCGCTCGACAGCATCTTCCAACGCCGCTCCGCAAGCCATCAACGTCGCCGACGTCAACACTCCTTCGCGATGCGCGCGAATGATCCCCTCATTCACTCCGCGCGTCATACCAAAATCGTCGGCGTTGAGGATTAATTCCTTCATATTTTCAGCGGGGATATCTCCGTGCAGATGCTAATGATATCACGCGGGCGAATCATCCCGTGAGTACTCATCCCATCGCAATGATTGGTGCCGGCAGACTACTAGCAAAGGTCAACCGCACAAAGATCGTAAAGAAATCTTCGCAATCTCGTGACTCGCAAGCTAGGCATTCACTTTGCCTTCTGCAAAATGTTAACGCTCCGCAAAAGTTTTCAACAGTTCTGTTGAAATCTTTGTGGAAAAGGGGGCCGCTCAATTCCAAATGGCCCGCGATTGCAAAGGCTTACTCCTGATTGCACAAACCTAGTGCGGCAGCTTCGGCAAGAAATTCACAGTGTTGATTCGACAGTGCTTGCAGTTTCATATCAGGAAAAAACGAGTGTTAGTGAAATTATTTCACTGCTGCAGGAAATTATCCGATCACCAACTAGTACCAGCGCGGCGGAGGCTCCAGCTTGATCTGGATGGTTTCGCTCTCCGTTTCGACTTCGTACCATTTCCCGTAAGTGTGCCATCCCTTCGCAATCACTTGAATCAAAATTTTCCCCCGGGGGATCTCCGGAACCTTCACGGAGCCGTCCAAATTTGTTTTGAAATTCATTTCCGCAAGCTTCTCGCGGTGAAACAACCCTCCGGGTTCGTTATACTTGACGTAGACACTGGCGTTGCTTACCGGCTTGTCATTTCCGGTCACCACGATCCGCAGCTTGGTTGTCGTCGCATCAGCCGACTTGGTTTCCTTTTTGTCTTGCGTGCCGGATTTTTCCGGCGACGCCGTCCTGTCCGTGATCCCGGTTTGCGCAAGAGCCGGCCCCACCCCGAGCAAAATCATTGCCAGACTACACAGAACCATCCCGCCGCAAACGATTCGCCCGACCTGTCGTTCCACTTGCATCCCGCTCCTCTTGTACCCCAATCCGCGACTCCCCTCAAGTATTGTGAATTGGGATGCGTTCCGCTTACTTGCGGGTGTTCGTTCGCGAGTCTAATCTCTCCCCATATATTTCAGTGCTCCACAGCCGCGCACCATGATCGACCAGCCATTTTGGCGGCACACCTCCTCGCCCGCCTTTTCGGGCTTCGATTCTTCGGGCGTATGATGAACTCTCGCGCTGGTAAACTACGAACAAGGCGGGAGTTGTTTGGTCGATTCTTCGCCCGCGAGGTTCCCGCAATCGCTGGCAACGCCTCGATCATCGTACAAGCTGCGATTCAGGTACACTCTACCTTCAACTTTCGGGAGGCACGCCATGGGTTTTTCAACCGACGCGATTCACGTGGGCCAGGAACCGGATCCCCTCACCGGCTCCATCGTCGCGCCCATCTACCAGACCTCGACCTACGTCCTCGAGGAAATGGGAAAAGACAAAGGCTACGACTATGCGCGGACGAATCACCCCAATCGCAAAGCCCTCGAGCGCACCATCGCTAAACTGGAAGGCGGAAAGGCCGCTTTTGTTTTCACTTCAGGAATGGCCGGTATCGATTCAGTCTTCCGGCTGCTTCGCCCCGGCGACCACGCCATCCTCTCCCAAGCTGTTTACGGCGGAGTCTTTCGCCTCACCACCAAACTGCTCGCAGATTTCGGCCTTGAGTTTAGTTACGTGGACACTTCCTGCCTCGACAAAGTGAAGGAAGCTATCAAAAAAAATACACGCATGATTTACGTGGAGACCCCCACGAACCCGACGATGATCGTCACCGACATCGCCGCCGTTTCAAAATCTTCCCGCGACCGGAATCTGACACTTGTAGTGGACAACACATTCCTCAGTCCCTATCTGCAACAGCCCATCGCGCTCGGCGCTGACATTGTCGTCCATTCCATGACCAAGTACCTGAACGGCCATAGCGATTGCACCGGCGGTGCTGTGGTGCTCACGCGCCCCGAGGATGCGGAGAAAATTTATTTCATCCAGCGCTCAGCGGGCGCAGGCCTTGCACCGATGGACTGCTTCCTGGTCTCCCGAGGCATCAAGACCCTGGCTGTACGCATGGACCGCCACAATTCAAACGGGATGGCCGTCGCAAATTTCCTGGAAAAGCATCCGAAGGTGAAACGCGTGATCTATCCCGGACTTAAATCCCACGCTCAGTATGAAATCGCGAAACGCCAGCAGCGCGGCTTCGGCGCCATGATCTCGTTCGATCTTGGTTCGCTCGAAGCCGCCCGCAAGTTATTGAACCACGTGCACCTCTGTTCCCTCGCGGAAAGCCTCGGCGGCGTCGAGACCCTGATTTCGCACCCGGGCCTCATGACCCACGCCTCTGTCCCGGTCGAGCTGCAGCAGCAAATCGGAATCACCCAGGGCCTCGTGCGCCTCTCCGTCGGCATCGAGGATGTAGAAGACCTCATAGCCGACCTAGATCAGGCCCTCGCGCGGGTGTGATGGAACGGAAGCTGCAGGTCAAGGTCATCTTCAGAGAACTGATTGCGATGTGTCAGTGTCGGCTACCGGCTCTGGTGTCGGAATGAAGTGCTGGAGTTTAATTCTCGGGCTGATTTTGAGTTTCTGCGCTCTGGCCCAAGAGGCGTCACCCGTCCTGACTGGTTCGTGGACAGCGACAGTGAGTCCGGCCCAGGTTTTCCGTGGCACATGGTCCGCACAGTCCTCATCGCCGAATCCGAATGCGGCCCGAGGATCATGGACCCTTCTCAGCGATGCCGGTGACATTCTTCTGGCAGGGACGTGGTCGGCACGGAAAACCGGCCAGGGCTGGGAGGGCACATGGACAGCTCGGCCGGCGAAGGGCCAGTTGCTTTCCGGGACATGGACTGCTGATCCGACAAATCTGAATGCCAAATCGTTCGCAGAGATGCTGAAAGGAACTGCAACGAAGGAGGTTGCCGGCTGGTGGCGAAGCGGCCGCTACGAGGGCAATTGGTGGCTGAAGGGATCACCAAAACAAGACCATCGATAGTGAGGGCGTAGGCATGGGACGTTGACCGGGACTCCTTAAAATCATCCTTTATAACTGCTTTCTCGATTTACAGGTCACCTTCGCGTGGCGGAGAACTCCAGCCATCGGGGCATTGGGCCCGCCCAACCGCGTTCAGGGTGCCGTTCAGTCATGTTTAAGGTTTTTTTCATCCCGGCAAACAATTCACGGCTCGGCATTTATGTAGTCGAGAATTGCCTCCGCCACCGGATTTGCTTGCATGGCATGGTAATCTGATAAAGAGAGCTATGAAGCTCGAGTCTGTCGGCGGAAAGCAAGCCCCCACGGTTCATCGAAGTCTAATCCAGATTTCTAATCGCGAATGGGAGATTAGAATGCCGTCTAACCCATTGCAAGCAAAGGACGGCAACCATCTCTAATCGCGAAAAAAACGTGCCTCGAAGACCGGTCGCTCTCAACTGGCTTGGAGTTGGCCATGTCTGACCACTCTGATGTCCTGGCTCTAATCGGCGCCGGACCCGTCGGCCTCGCCATCGCCAAGGCGCTCCTCCAGCACGGAGTGCCCTACGAGCAACTCGATGCTGACGACGACCTCGGCGGCAATTGGTACCACGGCGTTTACACGACCGCCCACATCATCTCCTCCAGAAAAACCACCGAGTACGCCGACTACCCTATGCCGGCGCATTACCCCGACTTTCCGAGCGCCCAGCAGATGCTCGACTACCTCCGCGACTACGCTGATCACTTTCATCTGCGGCCGCACATTCAGTTCAACACCAAGGTTTTGATGGCTCTGCCCTTGCCCGACGGCCGCTGGGAACTCGAACTCGCAAGCGGCGAAAAAAGAATTTACAAGGGGCTTATGGTTTGCAATGGCCACCACTGGGACAAAAAATATCCCGCCTACCCGGGAAATTTTTCCGGAGAGCTTCTGCACTCAAAGGATTACAAGAGCCCGGGACAGCTCACCGGAAAACGCGTCCTCGTGATCGGTGGCGGAAACTCTGCTTGTGATCTGGCCTCTGAAGCCGCTCGCGTGGGCCGCTCGTGCAGCCTGAGCATCCGCCACGGTTACTGGTTCCTGCCAAAAACGATGTTTGGCATCCCGCTGCCGGAGTTGATGCAGCCTTGGTTTCCCGTCTGGGCCCAAAGATTCTTCATCGCCGCGATGCTGCGCATCGTCGTCGGCAAATACGAGGACTACGGTCTTCCCCGCCCCAATCACAAAATTTTTGAGACTCATCCAACGCTCAATAGCGAGTTACTTCATTACGTGAAGCACGGCCGCATCCGCCCGCGCCCCGACGTTGCTCACTATGATGGGAAATTCGTTCATTTCACCGACGGTAGCAAAGATGAATTCGACGTCATCGTCTGCGCCACCGGCTTCCATGTCAGCTTTCCGTTTCTGCCGCCGGGACTTGTCCCTGTGAAAGGCGGCATCGCTTATCTCTACGGCGGCATGCTCCTGCCTGACTGTAAGAATCTCTACATCATCGGAACATCGCAGCTCCGCTATGGATTCGGGCCTGTCGTCACGCCCGGCGCGGATTTGATTGCGCGAATGGTGAAGATGCAGGACCAGATGGCGTTGCCGCTGGGCCTCGTGCTCAAAGAATCCGGCGCAAAGCTTCCCACAACTCATCTGGTTGACCCCATGGCAGCCTTGCGCAATATTCGGCGCAGCAAACGCCTGCTTCCGCTGCTGTTATTAAAAGAAAAGCGCCTGCGTAAAAAATTGGCCGGAGAATTCAAACCCCGGACTGTGCCGCGCGAAGGACTCATGATCTCGCGCGACGTGGAGGTATATTGAGCTGGAACTTGAAAGGCGGAGTTGCCGTTGTCACCGGTGCAGCCTCAGGGATCGGCCGCGCCCTCGCGCATCGCCTAGCCACAGAAAAAATGTCGCTGGCACTCGCGGATGTGGATGACGCAGGGTTGCAGAAGACTGCGCGTGAAATCGCTGAGCGAACGGGCGAAACAAAATTTCACGTCACCACTCATCTGGTGGACGTGTCTGACGCGAGACGGATGGAGCAGTTCGCTTCCGAGGTCGCACAGCAACACGAGCGCGTGACACTCCTCATCAACAACGCCGGCGTGGCCCTCTACGGATTTTTTGAGGAAGTCACCATGGACGATTTCGAGTGGGTGATGAGCATCAATTTTTGGGGAGTCGTGCACGGCGTCCGAAATTTCCTCCCGATGCTGCGCCACCAGCCCCGCGCGCACATTGTGAATGTCTCCAGCATCTACGGCATCATTGCTCCCTCGGGGCAATCGGCGTATTGCGCTGCCAAATTTGCAGTCCGGGGATTCACAGAAGTTCTTAGTCACGAACTTGAAGGGACTTCTGTTGGCGTCTCTTGTGTGCACCCGGGAGGGATCCGCACACCCATCGCGAAAAATGCCCGCATTGGACCTGGCGTTCATCCTTCCATCCGCGAATTGAATCTGGCTCGATTCGACCGCCACGCAATCACGTCGCCGGAGTCAGCCGCGGATCGCATCGTGTGGGGTGTGAAGCGCAACGAACAGCGCATCTTGGTCGGGCAGGACGCCGTCCGCCTCGACAGATTGCAGCGGCTGCTCCCCATTCGCTATTGGAAAATCCTTCTGAAGCAAGGTGAGAAGGAAAGAAAAGAAATGGCCAAGGCCGGCGCGAGCTAAGTATCGATTTTTCTCGACAAGCGAGAGGGACGAATGGATTCGGCGAGCCACGCAAGGTAATCGCGCGAGCCCAGCTCGATCGGCAGCGCAATAATTTCCGGCACATCGTAACTGTGGAGCTTCTTGATCGCGTTCTGCAATGCCGCAAATCGCTTGCGCGAAGATTTTATGATCAGCAGCGATTCCTTGGCAGACTCGACTTTCCGCTTCCAGCGATAAATCGAACGCACAGGAACCTCAAGAATATTCACGCACGCCGCCAACCTCTGCCCCACGAGCGAACGGGCGATTCGCCGCGCCTCCTTTGCCGATCCACAGGTCACCAGTGCGACAATCTTATCCGTCATAATTCACCTCTGCTCAACCGCCTTTACTCTTGCGACTCTACTGCGCGCGATTCCACTGTGCTGCCTGTGCGCGCGCCAAGATACAATAGCCGCCCATGACCAGCCAAGCCATCCATTTCGGAACTTCCGGCTGGCGCGGCGTGATCGCCGACGATTTTAATTTCTCCGGCGTCCGCCGTGCCGCCGCGGCGATCGCCGGTCATGTTCGCGCCCAAAAAAAATCTCCCACGCTGATCGTGGCGCACGACACGCGCTTCTTCGCGGAGGAGTTCGCTCTCACGGCCGCAAGCGCGCTGAAAGAGCTTGGTTGCCACGTCCTCCTGTGCAGCGAAGCGACGCCGACTCCGGCGGTGGCTCACGCCATTATTCATCGCAAGCTCGATGGTGGAATCAACATGACCGCCAGCCACAATCCAGCCGAATACAACGGCCTGAAATTTTCTGGCCCCGAAGGCGGCCCTGCCCTGCCCGATGTGACGAAGGACATCGAAAGACGCGCTGCTGCCATGAAAGATCATCCGAGCCCGCTCGACGAAATCGCGGATGATTTCGAGCGCATTGACCCGCGGGAGCCGTATTTCGCACAACTCAGCCAACTTGTTCGCTTCGACGTTCTAAAAAAGGCCAAAGGATCTTTCGTCTGCGATGCGGTCCACGGCTGCGGCGCAGGCTGGCTCGACCGGATTCTCGCGGTCAACGACATCCCCTCGACTACAATCCGCGCGAACCGCGATGTTCTCTTCGACGGCAGCGGCCCCGACTCATCGGAAGAAAATCTTGCGCCCCTGAAAAAAGAGGTGCTCGAGAAAAAAGCTCTCGCCGGTCTGGCAACCGATGGTGACGCCGACCGCTTCGGCATCCTCGACCGCGACGGCTCGTTCATATCGCCAAATCACATTCTGGGACTGCTCTTCGACTATCTGTTCGAAACCCGTGGAATCATGCTGGGCGCGTCGCGCAGCGTAGCCACTTCGCATCTTTTGGACGCGGTTGCGCGCCTCCATAGTGTGAAGGTCTATGAAACACCGGTCGGCTTTAAGTATGTCGGTCCCCTGCTGCGAGAGAGTAAAATCCTGATTGGGGGCGAGGAGAGCGCCGGCTTGACGATTCGCGGACACGTGCCGGAGAAAGACGGCATTCTTGCCTGCCTGTTGGTCGCGGAAATGATTGCAGCGCGCCAGGCTTCGCTCGCGGAACAACTGCGCGAACTCTTCCGGCGCGTCGGTGGAGAATTCTGGCCCATCCGCGTCAATCTGCATCTTGCCGACGAGATGCAGGTGCGGCTGGCAAAGCGTTTGCGCCGGGATTTCAAAGAATTCGCGGGGCGTCGCGTTGCGCACACGGATCGCACCGACGGATTGAAACTCAATTTTCACGACGGCTCGTGGGTGCTCATGCGACCTTCCGGAACCGAGCCGGTCGTGCGCGTGTACGCCGAATCGGCTTCGCCCGCAGCGTCTCAAAAACTCGCCGAGGATGCGCGCCGCTGGGTGACCGGATGATGGATCAACAATCGAGCGGCCCGCGCATGAACTTGGCAGAGCAAATGCGCCAGTTTCTTCGCCGTAACCTGAACTGGTTTCTAACAGGCGGGCTGGCCTTGCTACTGCTTCAGGATATTTTCGGGACGCACGGCGTGCTCGCCATGCGCCGCACCCAACAGCAAGCCGCGGAAATCCGCAAGGAAATCGATCAGCTCGACGCTGAAAACAAAAAACTACTGGACCGCGTGAAAGCTCTCAAGACCGATTCCTCAACAATCGAACGAATCGCGCGCGAAGAGAATGGCCTCGCGCGGCCCGGAGAATTTATTTTCAAGAATCAGCCCAGACACGGCGAAGGAGCCGGCACAGCGCCAGCCGGTGATCCGCCGGCAAAGCGCTAGGTTTCCGTCGCCGGGCGCGTCGTTCGGTGCAGCCACGCGAGAATTACCGCTCCTTTCCCCTTCATGCGCTCCCGCGCCAGTGAAAGCAAGACCATCGCAACAAAAATAATCACCAGCCCGAAAGTGGCCATTGGGATGGATTGCCCGCGTTTTGTCAAAATTGAAAAGCGCCCGTACACAAATTCAATGTGCACCCAGTAAACCAACAACGATGTCGTGCCAATTTGAATCAGCGGACTGAAACCGACTTGCCCGAGACCCCATTGGCACCACGCATGGCTGGCAAATAGGATTAGCAGTAGGATGCCCACACGCGCGAGGAAGAAGTTCGGGCTGGTGTGCCAGTAATCGTAAACGGCGTAGAGTTGGACGGGCCGCGCGTCCGACCACGAAGAAAAGTAAAATAGCGCGACTCCCGCAGCGCCGAACCGCCCGGCCGCCTTCGCCAGATTCTTCGTGGCCCACTCGCTGAACAGCAGAAACCCAACTGCAAGGCCCGCGAAGGCGAACGCCGTCCACGGAAAAATTGGGAAGAGCCACGGCTGCGGTTTGTCATATGTGTGGACGCCGTTGATGTAGGTTTCGAGATACCACGGCAGCCAGCGTGGCCTCAATGTGGTCCACAGCGGTGGCGTGGCAAGTGCGATGCCGAGCGCGAGCAAGGCAGCAACAATAGCATTTGTGACGGGAGTTCTTGTCAGACGGCAGGCAAGGCCCATGAGTATCATCGACAATCCGATTACGTTAAGGACATCTACGCGGAGAAGGTCCGGCCAGGGCGCCCAAGGTTGGCCGAGAAGAAATTCCTGAACACGAAAGAGCAAGCCAAGGCCGAATATCTCCCCTCCCCGGCGAATTGTGGTTGCCGCGATTTCATTTGGCGACGCCCCCTTGCGGCGCATCTTGTCCGTGACCAGCGCAAACGAAATGCCGGCGAGAAACAGGAACAGGGGAGCTGGGAGTGTGCCGCCAAGCTGCGACCAGCGGATGAACGAAGTGTCGCGCGCGGCGCCACCAAGCCAGGAATCATAGCAATGCGTCTGGAACATCAGCAGACAGGCGAGCCCGCGCATCCAATCAATGTATGCGAGACGGTGCTTCCCGGTTTCGATCGCCGCCGTCAAGTGGGACAAGAATCGCCGAGCCGCAAGCGCAAATCAAGTCTTTCTGGGCAGTATTGCGCGAGAACAAAATCCTTTGCTGCGAGAATGAACTCGTGGTCTGAACGAAAGAATCTCCCGCGTGCCACTTATGCGGAGAAAAATCAGGGACTAACGAACCACTCCCGAAAGCGGGCTCGAGGCTGTCGCGTAGAGTTTTTTCTCGATGCGGCCCGCCAGGAATGCTTTGCGGCCGGCCTCCACTCCAGCGCGCATTGCCTCGGCCATCAGGACTGTGTCCTGCGCGCCGGCGATGGCCGTGTTCATCAGCACACCATCCGCGCCAAGCTCCATCGCAACAGTTGCATCCGAAGCTGTGCCCACGCCCGCATCAACGATCAACGGCACTTCGGTAATGCGCTCGCGCAGGATGCGAAGGTTGGCGACATTTTGAATTCCCATCCCGGAACCAATCGGCGCGCCGAGTGGCATCACCGCGGAAGCGCCCGCGTCAATCAGCTTGCGGGCGACAATGAGGTCGTCGTTTGTGTAGGGCAAAACAATGAAGCCTTCTTTCACCAGAACTTTCGTAGCGCGAATAAGCTCCTCGGTCTCGGGGAAAAGGGTTTTCTCGTCGCCAATCACTTCGAGCTTCACCCACTCGGACAAACCAACTTCTCGTCCCAGGCGCGCGGTGCGGATGGCGTCGTCCGCCGAGTAGCATCCGGCGGTATTCGGAAGGATGAATAGTTTCGTGCGGTCAATGTAATCGAGCAGCGATTCCTTCGTGCGGTCGGTCAAATTCACGCGGCGCACGGCCACTGTCACCATGTCAGCGCCGGAAGCTTCATGAGCACGCGCCATCTCTTGAAAGCTTCGATATTTTCCCGTCCCCACAATGAGGCGGGAGTGGAAAGCGCGTCCGGCGATCACCAGTTGGTCGGTCATGAGAATTTCTCCGCGGTTATTGTACATCGTCAGGGAGCTCGGAACATATCAGAGGAATGAAAGAGGCTGGAGCGTTCTTTCACGAGCAGGAGTGCAGAATCACGCGAGATGCTGCGGGCGTGGCTCTTCGACGTCGGCGTAGAGACGGGCGATGACGTCCTGGTAGCGCTCCTCGATGACGCGGCGTTTCATCTTCAGCGTGTAGGTGAGCTGACCGTTGGCGTACGTGAAGTCCTGATCCAGCAGGGCAAAGCGCTTGGGCTTCTCATACTGCGCAAGAGGCGCGGTGAGCCGCTCGATTTCCCGCGAGAGCAGTTCGCGCACCCACGGATCATTGATCATCTGGGCGGGTGTGGAAAATTCCTGC
>Ga0099829_10000838_pt1 | contig 16436 bp, 5 predicted proteins | sample CZO8metaG_3_FD_79336 | JGI IMG/M metagenome (GOLD analysis project Ga0099829, IMG submission 79336) | Vadose zone soil microbial communities from the Eel River Critical Zone Observatory, Northern California, USA - CZOApr15con2H2.8 metaG | ecosystem: Environmental > Terrestrial > Soil > Vadose...
CCCAGAAGCAACTCGCTTTGAAAGCTTCCCTGCCGATACAACACATAAGCGGCGATGCCCGGCAGCACGACGATCACGGGCATTAGCAATTTCAGGAAGGCGGCGAACAGGAGACCGGCGCGCGCCGTGGGAAGGCTGGCCCCGAGCGCGCGCTGGGTGATGTATTGATTGCAGCCCCAGTAACTCAGATGCGAGATCCACATTCCCCCGATCAAGACCGTCAAGCCCGGCAGATCCAAGTAGTTGGGATCGCCCCTTTTCAGGATCATGTGAAAATGATCGCCCGCGTGCTCCCTCAACAGGATGAATCCATTCACGACTCCGGTTGTGCCGAATTTCTCCGAAACCAAATTCAGGGCGAGGTAGGTCGTCACTAGGCCGCCGAGCACGAGAAAGAATACCTGAATCACATCGGTGTAACCGATGACCTTCATTCCGCCGAGGGTGATGATCACAGCGAAAATCGCTAGCGCATACATGCAAATTCCAGGATCGATTCCGGAGATCCCGTGGACCGCGAGCCCGCCGAGGTAAAGAATGGAGGTGAGGTTCACCACCACGTAGAGCAATAACCAAAAGACCGCCATGGTCATCGCCACTGTGCCGTTGTAGCGCTGCCGCAAAAACTGCGGCATGGTGTAGATCTTATTTTTCAGATACACCGGCATGAAGAACAAGGCCACGATGAGGAGCGTGGCCGCTGCGAGCCATTCGTAGGTTGCGATGCCCAACCCCATCTTGAAACCGGAACCGCTCATGCCAATCATCTGCTCGGCGGAGATGTTCGAAGCGATGAGAGAGGCGCCGATGGCCCACCAAGTCAGGGCGCCCTCGGCCAGAAAATAGTCCGTCGAGGAAACCGTGGCGGCCCTTTTTCGCGTGTAGATCCAATACCCGTAGCCGGCGACGGTTAGGAAATAGATGAGAAAGACGACGTAATCAAGGGAGCGGAGTGTATTCATCCAGAATTTTCCTTTTTGACTTCGAAAACAGCAACGATTGTACACCGGGTGTCCCTCCTGGACACCCTTTGAACAATAACTGTCATCTCACTCTCTCCCGAATTTCTGCAAACCGGCAACCCGTGTGGACTATGACATTTACCGCCCGCTGATTAGCATATGCACGTCAAAATGATTTTCCATGCCAAAGCATTGGCCAATGAGTGGGCTTGGAAAGGACTAACATCAACGCAATTGCGCCCGGGTTATGTTGGAAATGCTCTCACGAGATTTTTGTCGCTACGAGCGGCGCGTTGCAGAATGGATCGCAGATTACCTGGGAAAAATCTAGGCGGTACCCGGTTGCGGCTCAGATCCACCCATGCGCATGCGTGTGGTTCCTCTCCTCTGCTCCGACAGCTACGCCGACTCTCAGCCGGCGTCAATCCTCCAGACCTTGTCAAGTTGGATTTCGTTAACTTAACTGTTTTGTCGGCCAATCTAACAATTTCAAAAATGTCATGCCTTGAAGGGGGGGAACACCTCATGCATCCGGAGCCCTCCCAGTTCAACATCCAATGAAATGATTCATGAAGATCGGAATGAGAGGAAGTCCCTCCAGATTGGCGAAGCCGAGCCAGACGTTCCCCAAAGAACTTTCATGAAACAGTTAATTTAACCCCATGAAACTTGACTCTCAGCTCAAAAGCCAATCGAAATACGTGTCTGCGCACAAGTTCAGTTGGATTGTTTCAGTGGACGAGACGTGACTAATTCAATTGAAGTAAGAAGAGTCCCGCTCAAAGCGAAAGCAAGCTGGAAGCGAAAAAAACATAAAATACAGGTCGCGGGACGGGCTATTCCTCAGTAACCTCTATGGCGGTCACCACGGCGTAATTCTTCGTAGGAACAAATTCAAGATTGATTTTGCCCTGTGCGGAAGCAGGAATGTTGTGGAAGACCTTTACAACGGCCCGGTTGCCCACTCCTCCGGTTTCTTTGAGAATGTCGAAATCCTTCAATAGAGTTCTACCATTGCAATAGACATCAAAAACGCGGCTGCCTACGCCGTCGAGCGACTCAGGCGGAGTAAACCAAGTCTCTGCAAAATGCAATGTGACTGTATATCGGCTGCCTTCCGCGACAGGAATGGAATACGTGAAGTTACCGAACCGATGCGTAATATACAACGCTGGATCTTCGGTGCCTTCGATAGGCGCTTTGCGGGTCGATCTGCGGCCGCTTAGAAAGTACTGGTCAGGCATCCAGATTTGACCGAGGTGGTCGCGATAAGTGGTGTCCTGCATTGTTAATCGAATTGGGAGCATCTTACCCGGAGTACCAGGCAAAATCTCCAAGGCGTTGAGGAAGGCAGCTGGGCCTGACCCTTGAAAAGCCAGATGCAGGAGGCCGTCTTTCGCTGGCGAAATATTTCTAAATACCTTCACTGTAGCTGTGTTCGTTCCGCCGGCATCGGAAGCAACGTCCAGAGTTGAAGTCGGCACCCCATTAATAGAAAGGCTGACGCTGCGTATGCCTTCGCCGTTCACCACTGTTTCGCCAAAGTAGAGGTGAAGTTCGTAGGTGCCAGGATTCAGCGGAATTTCATAAACGAACTGTCCCTCCCGGCCATTTCGAAAGATATCGGGATCTTCCGTGCGAACTATCTCTCGCGAACTGTGGTTAAAGGTTGTACCGCCGGCAAAGTAACGGTCAGAGAGCCAAACCCGCCCCGCCTTATCGACATAGTTTTCGTTGCGCTGCCCGGCTAAAATGCGTATCGCCCCGGATTCTGAGTACAAGGGAACAGGAGGAACATCTGTGGTTCGCACCGCATGTACTGCGTGTGAAGCGACGGCTCCAATCGTTCCATTTTGAACCCTATTTTCAGTTTTCGCAGAGCGCTGCCATGGGCGTGCAATCGTCATCCAGAGCAAACTACCTATAGTAACCGCACCCAATCCAAGGACAAGCCAGCGCCAATTTGACACGTGGACTGCCGGATGTTCCCGCTCGTGCTCCCTTGCTATCATCAGGCTCTCAAGCGTTGTTTCTTCATCATCCTCCTCCTGCGGCTGTGCTTCTGCGGATAACCCAGATTTAGCACGCAACAAGAATTGGGGCACGTAGCGCCCCTTAGGAATCACGATCTCCACTCTGTGATCACGCGCCTCCTTGGCGTAGTAATCCTTTAGCCGTTTTCTCAGGTAGTGGGTATCCACACGTACCGCGGCGTCCAACTGTGGATCAAATTCGGAATCGCGCCCCAGTACGTCCACCGCGATGCTGTATTCCTTCAGCTCGTCCTCTTCGCCAGCAAAATATTTATCGCAAATATAACTCAACAGGCGGGAGAGTTTCGGCGAACGCCTGAATATCTCCGTTGCAAGCACTGCTGCAAGTTCGGCTCTTTCTTCCTCGTTGGTTACCCGATCGGACGTTTCCGCATTCGAAGACATCATCGCGTTCTCGGCGTGAATGGCCTTGCTGTTTGTCAGATAACTGGTAACCCCTTTAGGTTGCTGATCAAGTCTACTGGTCGCGCTTGGATCTGAACTCGCGTGGTCAGTTTTGTCCTGGTAACTCTCCTCCAGGTGATTACCTAGCTGGCTATTATCCTTATACATAATGCATAATCGACTCTGTCGCAGAGCATATCACAGCTCGGTATTCGCATTACGGCCGGTTTATTGGCGCGGCAGATTCGCCATCCATCCTATCTCATCATTTAAGATTCTTCAGCCTCTGGGGGGCCCCCCGGAAGACGGCGTTTGCGGGCAATCATCATGCAGTTCTCCCAGAAGCCATGTCGTTATCTCTTTCTCATATGAGATTCCCCATATCTCCCCGCTGCCGCCCGACTTGAACACCTCAGGCCAACCGAAGCATAAATGAAAGCCGGCATAAAACAACAGATGCCAGAGTGGCTGGACAATTCTCTCCGTTCAAAATGATTGTTTGGGAACAATGCCTACTTTTGCGGATACGGATGGACATGGGATCCCAACAGGATTCCTCTCCTTATTTCTTTACTAACTAACTTACGCAAAAATCGTGGAGGATTATAGTAAACTCGGTTTTCTTGTAATCAAGTTTTCATACAGCTAGATTTTCTGCACGTTGTGTTCGGTTTCGATGAAGGCAGCGCAACTATGATCGCGATACTGAAACAGATTGTGCTTAGTTCGTGCGTGTTGTTATTGGCAGGGTGTGCCGCGCAACGGTATCAGCCGGCCCCGCTTATTCCTGCCAAAACGGCTTCGGGGCTTGAATCGCGCAACCTTGCTGATCCCGGCCTGCGGGCGTATGAAGAAAAGAATGCAGGTCACGCAATCGCCTCATGGCCGCAAAAGACGTGGAGCCTTGGAGAGCTGTCGCTTGCCGCTTTCTACTTCCGTCCGACACTCGATGCGGCGCGGGCACATGTTGCCGAAGCGGAAGCGGCCGTTACGACGGCTGGGGCACGGCCTAACCCGACTCTTAGCGTTGCTCCAGGAGTTCCAAGCCCTTATCTTATGAACGTGGATTTTTCCATACCAATCGAAACGGCCGGGAAACGGCGACACCGTGTGCAGATTGCTCGGAGCCTGGAACAAGCTGCTCAATTTGATCTTGCAGATTCTGCCTGGAAAATCCGTAGCGAAGTCCGCGTTGCTATGTTGAATTATTTGCTTGCGTCGCGGAACCTGGAATTGTTGTGCTCTGAAGAGAAGCTTCGCGAGGAGCAGGTAACCATTTTGGAACAACGCCTGGGTGTTGGGGAGATACCAAGACCGGAACTGGACCTTGCGCGGATCGAGCTTTCAAAAACACATTTGGCCATCAACGCGGCCGAGGGCCAATTAGGTGAAAGCAGGGCGGCGTTGGCAGGTGCGATTGGCGTTCCGGTATCCGGGCTTGAGGGGTGCGATTTCGCCTGGCTTGACCTTGATTTCCCACCCAGCGCCGAATCCTTATCTCCAAAGGAAATTCAACGAGATGCAGTTCTCAATCGCCTGGATGTTCGACGGGCTCTGTCGGAATATGCTGGGGCCGAAGCGGGGTTGCAGCTCGAAATTTCCAGGCAGTATCCCGATATTGAAATTGGGCCAGGCTACGTTTATGAGGAACGCAATAACTTCTTTACCCTGGGGCTTTCCGCGATTCTTCCTCTGTTCAACAGGAACCAAGGTCCCATCGCCGAAGCCGAGGCGAGACGCAAGCAAGCGGCGGACGCATTCCTCACTAGGCAAGCGCAAGTTATTGCCGATAGCGAACGCGCGCTAGCCGTCTATACCGCTGCGCTCAAGGAACTGAACGAAGCAGACCAGTCCCTGCACAAACTTCAGGACTCGCAAGTGCAGATGATGCAGCAGGCGGTCAGCCTTGGGGAGGAAGATCGTCTGGCGCTCAATGGCGTGCGGATCGAGAGCTCAATCCTGGCTCGAACACGGCTTGATACGCTTGCGCGCGCGCAGAGTGCGCTGGGCCAACTGGAGGATGCTGTGCAGCGTCCTCTTGATCCCGGTGACATGTTTGCCATTGCTCCCGAATCGCCTGCGTTGAACAACCCTGTCGGGAAGCCAAAACCATGAAGCTGCGTACCAGGCTCACTACCATCGGACCCGTTGTCGTTTTTGTCATTCTATTGACGACACTGCTGCTCCTGGAAGCGTGCAAGGATCGCTTCCACAAAGACGAAGCCCAGCAGCGGTCTGAGGCTAACAAGGAACCGGCACAGGTTTCTGTAGAGAACGGAGAACCGGTTCTCACTCTCGACGTGGCATCGCAAGACCATTTGGGCCTTGAAATTACAACACTTTCCTTCACTGCCGCACGCGCGCAGTTTACGTCTCCGGCCCTCGTCCTTTCTGTCCGGGACCTTGCCGCTTTTCGCGCTGACTATGTTGCGGCCCGGGCACAACTTGAGAAATCCCGCTCCCAGGTGGACGTTGCCCGCCGGGAGTACACACGCCTGAAAACCCTGTTTGAACAAAACCAGAACATTTCTGAAAAATCGTTGCAATCGGCAGAGGGAACCCTGGAGACCAATGAAGCAGATGCACGTGCCGCAGAACAGCAGGTGAATCTGCAAGAAGCGGTTGCGATGCAGGATTGGGGCAGCGTTGCGGCGAAATGGGCAATCGAAGGCACACCCGAGTTTCAGCGGATTCTTGACCAACATGACGTGTTGGTGCAAATCACGCTGCCGTCCAACGCTGACTTTGAAGCGCCAAAGAACATCTTGCTGGAGCTTGCCGGAAAAGCAGACGCGAGAGCAAGTTTAATCTCTGTCTTTCCAAGAGTTGATCCGCGAATTCAGGGGAGAAGTTTCCTGTACCGGGCGCCAGCTCAGCCCGGCCTCGCTCCCGGCATTAACCTGGTCGCTCATCTGGCAGTTGGCAATCTGACACGGGGCGTAATCGTGCCGCTCTCAGCCGTTGTCTGGGCCGAAGGAAGGACGTGGGTCTATCAGCAAATGGCCCCAAATCGTTTTGTCCGTCGTGCCGTGGCCACCGATATTCCGATGGATCAGGGTTTTTTTGTTGGGCAAGGATTGTCTTCAGGAGACAAAGTGGTCACCCGCGGAGCCCAGGCTCTGCTTTCAGAAGAGGTGTTCGTACATGGCCAAGCCGGGAGTGCGGCGGATCAGGATTAGAACCGGAAACAACGAATGCTGAATGCCATTGTCCGTTTTTCAATCCGCTTTCGCGGCGTTGCCATCTCGCTCGCATGCGCGCTCTTGATCTACGGGGTTTTGTCTCTTTCTCGCGTGCCCTATGATGTTTTCCCCGAGTTTGCACCTCCCGAGGTTTCCATTCAAACTGAGACCCCAGGCCTTTCCCCAGAGCAAGTTGAAGTTCTAGTGACTCAGCCCATTGAGAATGTGATCAACGGTGTTCCCGGTGTCGAGTCTCTACGCTCACGGTCCATTCAGGGCTTGTCCGTCATCACAGTCATCTTCCGTCCCGATACCGAGATCTACCGTGATCGTCAAGCGGTAGCAGAGCGCTTGTCAACCGTTGCCAGCGAGCTCCCGACGGGAGTGCCGTCTCCATTGATGACTCCGTTTACCTCTACTACAGCATGGGTCATGGAAATCGGTCTGACTTCAGACAAACAATCGCTGATGGCACTGCGGACTATTGCAGACTGGACCGTTAAGCCACGAATCCTCGCGGTGGGCGGCGTCGCCGGAGTCGAAGTCGTTGGCGGCGAGGTCCGGCAGTTACAAGTTCAGTTTGAGCCGCAGAAGCTCATTCAATATGGGGTCAGTGTAGAGGAAGTCATCGCAGCAGCGCGACAGGCTACCGGCGTCCGGGGGGCTGGTTTTGTAGAAACGCCCAACCAGCGGATTGTTTTGCAAACGGAAGCGCAATCACTCACCCCCGCGGAATTGGCCAGCACGGTCGTGCTCCATCACAACGGGGCAAATGTGACGTTGGGAGATGTCGCTCGCGTGACAGATGCCCCGGCGCCGTCCATCGGCGCCGCAACGGTCAGAGGAAAACCGGCAGTACTTCTAATCATTGATGCTACCTACGGTTCGAATACTCTCGAAGTGACCCGAGGCATAGACGGGGCGATTGCAGATCTGCGTTCTGGGATGGCAGAGCAAGGAATTTCTCTCCATCCGGAAGTGCTTCGCGCCGCCGACTTCATTGATATCGCGTTGCATAATGTGCGGGACTCTTTGCTTATCGGGGCGGCGCTGGTAGTCGTGGTTTTATTCCTGTTTCTTTGGAACCTTCGTTCCGCCGCAATTTCCTGTGTTGCTATTCCGCTTTCGTTGCTGGTTGCTGTCATTGCGATTGAGAAGATGGGCCTGACCATGAACACGATGACAATTGGAGGACTGTTGATCGCAATCGGCGAGGTTGTAGACGATGCCGTAATTGATGTGGAAAACATCTACCGCCGGCTGCGGGAGAATCGCTTGTCCCCCAATCCACGACCGGCGTCTCAGGTTGTGCTTGATGCTTCTATCGAAGTACGCAGTGCCGTGGTTTATGCAACTTTCGCGATCGTCCTGGTTTTCTTCCCGGTTCTAAGCATGTCCGGGTTGGCGGGAAGGATCTTTGGGCCTCTTGGTATTGCTTATATCTGGGCAATCCTGGCATCGCTCGTCGTTGCACTGACCGTTAGCCCGGCGCTTTGCATGCTTCTGTTGAGCAAAAGTGACCTGCCGCCACAAGAGCCACCCACTGTTCATTGGTTGAAGAAGAGGTATCACGAACTCTTGCTTCTTATTGAGAAAGCGCCCCGGCTTCTGATGACATCTGTGGCCCTCCTGCTTGTGCTTGGGACTGCAACCCTGTTTTTGCTGCGTGAGTCATTCCTGCCTGACCTGCGCGAGGGAAACCTTACCCTGCACATGACTGCGCTTCCTGGAACCTCTCTTCAGGAATCCGTGCGGTTGGGAAATCGCATTACGCAATCTTTGCTGAAGATTCCCTCATTGCAATCAGTCGCACAACGGGCGGGAAGAGCAGAACTAGGGACCGATCCCATAGGAACGCACGAAAGCGAGATTGATATAAATCTGAAGGCGCTCAATGGCAAGCAAGTGGAGCAGGCGCAGGCGGGTATCCAGCAGGTCATCGCACAGTTCCCCGGCCCAATTTTGACCGTCAACAGCTTTCTAACCGAACGGATTAATGAGACATTATCTGGTTACCGAACGCCGGTTGTAATTAATGTTGTTGGCAATGATCTCAATCAACTGGATCACGAGGCCACGGAAATTGCTCGCGTGCTGGGCAATATCCGTGGTGCAGCTCAAGTTGAACTGCAATCCCCACCCGGTATGCCGCAGATCGTAGTGCAATTGCGCAAGAATGACCTTGTCCGCTGGGGTTTTGATCCGGTAACAGTCCTTGATGTCATACGGACGGCCTACGGAGGCGAGATTGTCGGGCAAATTTACGAAGGGAATCGCGTTTTCGACGTTTCCGTTTTACTTGCTCCAAGCAACGGGCCTGGAGTAAGCGAAATAGGCGCGCTGCCACTGAGAAGTCCTGATGGTAACTACGTCAGCCTGAACCAGCTCGCCGATATTTACCAATCATCCGCCCGCTACGTGATCCTGCATCGGGGTGCTCGCCGCGTGCAGACCATTACTTGTAATGTGCAGGGTCGGACAGTGGAGTCGTTTGTTGGTGACGCTCGCAAACGTATCTCCCAGCTGTCGCTTCCTGCCAATACGTATGTGGAGTTTTCCGGCACAGCTGAGGCGCAAGCCCAATCCCGCCGTGATCTCCTCCTTGACTCATTGTTGGCGGCATTGGGAATCATTCTGCTTCTCTCGGTAGTCATGGGCAATAACCGCAATTTGCTGCTTATTGTTTTGAATCTGCCATTTGCTTTGGTGGGAGGAGCACTGGCTGTATTGGTTACGGGAGGCAATCTTTCATTAGGGTCGCTCGTCGGCTTTGTCACTCTGTTTGGCATCACGCTGCGCAACTCCATCATGTTGATTTCCCACTATGAACACTTGGTCGAAGTGGAAAGCATGAGCTGGGGATTGGATACTGCGCTTCGCGGCGCCTCCGAACGCCTCGCACCCATTTTGATGACAGCCCTCGTCACCGGTCTTGGGCTTCTGCCCCTGGCAGTTGGAAGCGGTGACCCAGGCCGTGAGATCGAAGGTCCAATGGCGGTCGTAATTCTTGGAGGGCTGGCAACCTCAACCATTCTTAATTTATTGGTTTTGCCAACGCTGACGCTACGATATGGCAGATTCAAGCCCGGAAGTCTCGAATAGCCGCGGGGAAAGTCGCTGGCGAGTGAAAACTGAAAAAGACACACACCATTCTCGGTATGTGGGACACAATTCGCTGGTTGTCCGTTTGGGGAGCTAGCTAACTTACGCAAAAATCGTGGGGATTATAGTAAACTCGGTTTTCTTCGAATCACGTTTCACACAGCTAGATTTTCCGATTAAACAGTTGAGTTAACATGGCCTCAGATGAAGGGGGTTTTTGCCTTCTAACAGTGGCTAACGGTTAACTATCAGTATTTAACTTGACTCCTCTTGGTCCCAGAAGGAGAATCTCTTAAGCTCAAAACGGAGAGCGTGGTGGCGTTAGCCTCTGTCTGATATTTCCAACTCAAATCTAAATATCTCCAATTCAAAGGAGTCACTATGCCCCAAAGGTCGAAATCGCACACCGAATCTGTTTCGGCAGTCGCAAGAATACTATATCGTGCATCAAACATGATGACCCGTTTGTTTTACATTTTGTGCATAGTCACTCAGCTCTTGTTTCTGAAAAACGCCGCCTGGGGCGTAGGAGCGAAGACGCCCTTTGTAAGTTATGAAGCCGAAGCTGGAACGCTTGGTGGGGGAGCTACGATTGTCTCCCTTTCTGCGCCTCCCACGACGCAGTTTTCAAGTCCGGCGCTCGAGGCCTCGGGGCATGCCTACGTGCAGCTTACTCAACCCGGTCAGTTTGTGCAGTGGACGAACAATACTGGCCAGCCTATCACGTTCATCAATGTGCGCGAGTCGATTCCTGATTCTCCAACAGGCGGTGGAATCAGCGCCACGCTCGATCTGTATGTGAATGGCGTCTTCCGGCAGGCGATCAACCTCAACTCAAAACAGACGTGGATCTACGAGGGCAACAACAACTATCAGGGAAATGACCAGAACCCGGCCGATGGACATCCTCACGTTTTTTTCGACGAGGCGCATGCGTTCATCACAGGAGCGCCGATTGCTCCCGGCGGCACTTTCGCGCTCAAGAAGGACGCCTCAAACACAGCAGCTTTCTACTACATCGATGTGGTCGATGTCGAGAATCCCCCGCCGCCCCTGGTGCAGCCCGCCAACTCAATTTCGATCACCAGTTGCGGAGCTGTAGCCGATCCCAATCCGACGAACGGTTCGGCGAATCCCGGTGCCCTGGACAGCACGGCGGCGATACAGAACTGCATCAATCAGGCTGAAGCGCAAGGAAAGATCCTATGGATACCGGAAGGAACGTTCTATCTGCTGGGGGCAACCGGGCTTCACGCACAAGGAATCACGATTGAAGGTGCAGGAATGTGGTACAGCACGATTTATCGGAATGTTCCGCTTCCCAATAGCCTGGGTTTAGCAGCGGTATTCTCTGTTACCTCGTGCACAGTCAAAAACTTCCACATCGACTCAAATGCTCTAAGCCGGGGGACAAACGACGGCGACGGTGGCGCGATGGACACCACAGGCACGAATTGGCTGGCCGATGGGATGTGGAATCAGCATACAGAATCAGGCTTTTGGGCATCGGGAACAGGGGGGACGATTCAGAATAGCCGCGTGACGCAGGAGTGGGCAGACGGAATCAACATCAATAATGTTTCGTTGAATGGCACTGTAGGCAACAATCTGACTGTAACCAATAACTTCATTCGCGGCACGGGCGATGATGCCTTGGCGATCAACTCGGTGAACTTCAACGACACGCCGAGCGGCAGGGTGTTTTACACCCCGATGTCGAATGCAACGGTCACAAACAACACTTCCGTAGCGCCATGGCAGGGCAAGGGCGTGGGAATTTACGGAGGCAGCGGTCACCTCGTGCAAAACAACTATGTTGCCGATACGGGAAGATACCTGGGGTTAGGCATTGGCAAATTTGGGGTGAATGGCAGCGACCTCTTATCTGCAACCGTAACGGGAAACGTAATCGTAAGATCGGGTGGCAACGGTTTTAATCAGGGACAACCTGCCATGCACATCGGCAATGGCGGAGACGGCCAGGGTGTCGGAACCGTGACCAATGTCACCGTTTCCGGCAACACCATCATGCATTCGTTGTATGACAGTATTGGTTTCTCGACGGCCACAAACATCAAGCTGCAAGACAATACGATTATTGATCCCAGTCGCAATGGTATTGTCATCTCGCCTCCTTTCTATCCTGCGCCAACCGGATCCGCCACTATTACTGGCAATAGTGTTACCGGGCTCCTATCGGGAAACTCTCCCTTTATCAATAACTCAAATGGCTTCACGGCAACCGTCAACAACAATAGTTGGCAGCTATCTGCGCAAGAGGCGCCATTCGGGGGAACCCCTGCACCGATTCCTGGAACGTTGCAGGCGGAGGACTACGACCTAGGGGGCCAGGCGATGGCCTACAACGTGACTTCGATCAATGGAACAGGCAACTCTTATCGTCCCGACGGCGTGGATCTGGAAACGACGTCCGACACAGGCGGGGGCTTCGATCTAGGCTGGACAACCAGCGGTCAGTGGTTCCGATACACGGTGAATGTGGAGTCGGCAGGTGTGTATACAGTCAGTTTCCGTGTAGCAGCTCCGAATGCCGTGTTCGATGCCTTCTATCTGTCGGATTCTTCGGGAGCCAACCTGAGCGGCGCGGTCAGCATTCCGGCAACGGGAGGCTTGCAAACGTGGACCACGATGACTGCCAGCGTCAATCTATCCGCCGGCCAGCAAGTGCTTACGTTGAGTGAGGATAACAGCGGCTGGAACATCAATTACACGACATTCGCCTTGTCGGCATCGTCCGAAGGGCCCTTCGGCGGAGTGCCGGCTGCGATACCAGGCACAGTCCAGGCAGAGAACTACGACGTTGGCGGACAGGGCACAGCTTACAATGTGAACTCCATTAACGGTACAGGGAACAGCTATCGTCCAGATGGTGTAGACCTGGAATCCACTTCGGATACAGGCGGCGGCCTAAATCTGGGTTGGACCGGTGCTGGGCAGTGGTTCCGTTATACCGTCAACGTGGCTTCCGCGGGAGTGTACACCGTCAGCTTCCGGGTAGCCGCGCCGACTGCTGTAACAGGCGCATTTCATCTTTCGAGTTCTTCAGGAGCCAATCTCAGCGGATCTATCAATGTTCCTGCGACAGGAGGCTGGCAAACCTGGACGACAGTGACAGCGAACGTCACGCTGCCAGCAGGCCAGCAGGTGCTGACCCTGAATGAAGACAATGGCGGCTGGAATATCAATTACGCCACATTCGCGAATTTCACGGGGAGACCCTTCGGCGGAGTGCCGGCGGCGATACCAGGCACAGTCCAGGCAGAGAATTACGACCTCGGCGGACAGGGCACGGGCTACAGTGTGAACTCCATCAACGGTACAGGGAACAGCTATCGTCCAGATGGTGTGGACCTGGAGGCCACTTCCGATACTGGCGGCGGCCTGAATCTGGGTTGGACCGGTACCGGACAGTGGTTCCGTTATACCGTTAACGTGGCTTCTGCGGGAGTGTACACCGTCAGCTTCCGGGTGGCAGCGCCGACTACGGTAACGGGCGCATTTCATCTGTCGAGTTCTTCAGGAGCCAATCTCAGCGGGTCTATCAACGTTCCGGCGACGGGAGGTTGGCAGAAATGGACCACGGTAACGGCTACAGTCACTCTGCCGGCAGGCCAACAGGTCTTGACTCTCAATGAAGATACAGGTGGCTGGAACATTAACTACAGCGTCTTTAAATGATTCTTCATCAAAAAAAATCTCCATAGATTGCCGCAACGGAGAACATGAGGTGCGCAAATGAGCTGGAAGCATGCATTGACTATCGTTCTGCTGCTCCTGCCGGTTGCAGGGATCACTGCATTCGGCCAGTCCTCCACCGAGTCCTTCAACCCAAGCACGGGTATGACGGATGTCGACTACAGCGGTTATCTATCCAAGCACGACATCATCTACAACAAGCCCATCACGACGCCCGTATGGGGAGCAACGGTCGGCAATGGTCGCGTGGGCGCAATGGTTTGGAGCGCCAACGGCCTGACCATGCAAGTAGGTGGCGTTGACATCTCCCAGCAAACCGCATTTTCCGGGGGCATGTTGAATCTTTACACGAATCCTGCGATGGATTCGGGCTTTTCCCAATATCAGCAAAGACTCTCGCTGTACAACGGAACTCTTACCACAACCTACGACGCGAACAGAACCGTGACCATCATGGGTTCGCCCAACTCCGAGGTCATGGGCATCCACGTCAGTGACTCCCGAGCGAACGTCACCAGTGTCACCCTCGATTTGAGCATCTGGGACGTAAGCCAAGTGACGGGAGGCAGTGTTTCCAACATAACCACATGGCGAACCGTGTCCACCTATGCTGATTCCACCGGAATCGGCTTGAGCCGCGGACAGGTTGATCCTGACAACTTCGGCTATACTCTGGCTGCCACCGTCAGCGGAACACCTTTCACAACACAGAAGGTCAACTCGAATACAGTACGGCTGGTCATCACGCCCGCATCGAGCTATACGATTTGGTTTGTGTGTGCCAGCAGGTTGAATGCGCCGAATCACGATTCTGTGACTGAGGCTCACAACCTCCTCGCGAACGCCGTCAGCACGGGATACGATACAACGCTGGTTAATTTTCAGGACTGGTGGCATGCTTTTTGGGCCAAGTTTTTTGTCCAGTATTCGAATTCCTCAGGCGATGCGGACTACATGGAAAACATGTATTACCTGTACAACTACATCATTGCCTGCGGTGCCTATGCGAATTATCCGTTCCACTTCATTAACGGAGATTTCAGCGCGGTGCAGGATCAGCATGCGCAGAAATGGGGGTACGGTTATTGGTACTGGAACGAGAGAGACATCTATAACTCGTTTTTAGCCTCGAACCATCCGGAGATTATCGAAGGGCTCAATAATCTCTATTTTCGAAATTTGAGCACACTAGAGTCATTCACGAAGACGCGCTATGGATTCAACGGCGTTTGGGTGCCGGAAACGATCGGGTGGGATGGAAATGCAAATGGAACTATCAACAGCAGCTTTACGAAAGACATTTTGTCCTCTGGCACCGAGGCCGCCCAAAACATGTATCTTGTGTACAAATACACAGGAGACAGTACATACCTCGCGAACGTCGCTTATCCGTTCATGCGACAGATCGCGATTTTTTATACAAACAAGCTCTCGCTGAATGCGTCGGGCAAATACTTCATGGCTGTCTCCAACTCGCATGAGACTTACTGGGAGGTTCAGGATGCCATCACCGACTTGGCGGCAATTCGCTCCCTCTTTCCCGAAGTGATCTCCGCGGCCAATCAATTGGGAGTGGATTCGTCGCTGGTTCCACAGTGGCAAAACGTGCTGAATAACCTGGTGCCATATCCGTCGAATGGAACAAGTTACTTGCCGAATGATCCACCGGCTGCGCCTACGCATAACGACGAGAATGTTGTTTCAGAACTGCTCTGGCCATATAGCGTCACGGGAATTGGATATCCGGACTATTCTTTGATCGATAACGCGTGGGTCAATCGGCCTTTTCCCTATAACAATGTCTGGGCGCCCGACGCGATACAGGCAGCTCGTCTCGGTCTAGGAGACGCCTCCTATACGGGGATGAGGGCGATGCTGGAAATCTATCAGAACTATCCGAACGGCCGCACCAATAACACCAATGGAGAGTTCGAGTACACCGGCGTGCATTTGAGCGCGATGAACGAACAGTTGCTGCAAAGCTATAACGATGTCATTCGGGTCTTTCCGGCGAAACCGAGCGATTCTTCATTTGTCAGCAGTTTCACCCTGGCGGCAAAAGACGGATTTCTCGTCAGCTCAGAAAGAGACAGCGGTGGAATAAAGTATGTCGGGATCAAGAGTCTGTTGGGCAATACCGCCAATGTCTTTAACCCCTGGGGCACGCAACAGGTCGAAGTGCGGAATATGTCAAGTGGTCAGGTTGTGCTGACGACCTCCAACGCGCAGTTCAGTTTTGCGACCACTGCCGGTACGGTATATGTCGTCGAACGCGTATCCGTGCCTTTCAGTAGCTATTCCCATGTGCAGTTGACAGGTTTGCTCAACGATGACGCCAAGATATTTGATGGCGGGGCCAACCAGTTGGGATTGTTCGCTGGAGCACCTCCAGACACCGGCAAATATCAGGCCGAGAAAGCGGTGCTGAACAATTGCATCGTGAGCAGAGACTTTGCGGCTTCTGGCGGAGCTGAAGTGACGAATATCTCTCCTGGTTCTTCTGTAACATTCAACAACGTCCGTGCAGGAAAACAGTTGGTCATTGGATATTCCACCATGTCAAATCCCGGGAAGCTCGGGCTCTATATTGATGGGTCGCTGAATCAGGTAGTGACCTTTCCGACGACAAATAGCTGGTCAGGCGTTTATTCAGCAGTTACGCTCAACGTTAATATCCCGCCAGGGGCGTCCATCAAGTTGCAGAACGATCCAGGCGATGCTGGTACCAACCTGGATTACATACAAGTGCTTGGAGGAGGAGGTTCAACATCCGAAGGTCCGTTCGGTGGTGCACCTGCCGCGATACCGGGCACAATCCAGGCAGAGAATTACGATGTAGGTGGTCAGGGAGTTGCCTACAATGTGAACTCCATCAACGGTACAGGGAACAGCTATCGCGCCGATGGTGTTGATCTGGAAACAACGTCCGACACAGGCGGCGGCCTGGATCTGGGCTGGACGGGCGCGGGGCAGTGGTTCCGTTATACCGTCAACGTGGCTTCCGCGGGAGTGTACACCGTCAGCTTCCGGGTAGC
>Ga0099829_10000842_pt1 | contig 16378 bp, 16 predicted proteins | sample CZO8metaG_3_FD_79336 | JGI IMG/M metagenome (GOLD analysis project Ga0099829, IMG submission 79336) | Vadose zone soil microbial communities from the Eel River Critical Zone Observatory, Northern California, USA - CZOApr15con2H2.8 metaG | ecosystem: Environmental > Terrestrial > Soil > Vadose...
CGCTGGTCAGGACCGTCCGATTGTGCGTTCTGACACAGGAGGTCGCGCCGCAGCTGAGCCGGCTTTCTCCTGCTTACCTGGATCCTCGCGTCACGAGGCCGTCGGGCATACCGCCGAGGCCCCGCGAAGCCGCACCCTGACTCAGGAGCGGCACGCTCCTTGCGGCTACCGGACGTTCATCCCGGGGGCGGCGCTGCATAGACATGCAGTCGGGCCGATCGTGCGTCGGGCTATGACCGGGCCGCAGCGAGGCGAGGTCCGCTGCTAACCGCGCGCCGGGCCGCCGTTCTGGCGCCAGTTCGAGCGTGCGACGGTGTTGTTCAGGGCAACGTAAGAACAGATGATCGGTGCGGCGTCGGCCGGGCTGTCTTGCTCCCAGGCGAGCCGCATGTCCGGGGGCTTGGGCATTGGTCAGCGAGACGCGCTTATTCGCCGAGCCGTGATCCGCACCACCGGAGTGTGACCGCTGCTGCCCTGGCGCCGGGCAGCTGGCCAAAGCCATCCACGTCCTTCAAGCCCGCGAGATCGCCGGATGAAAGGCTCACTGACCCGGCACGGGCACATTCAGGCTCGGGCGCGAGCCGGGCGCGCATAGCCCTTTCGATCGGCGCTATGCGGCTGTTGACGGCGGCGTGCCCGGCGCAGGCCTGGCCCCATAGCCGGCATCAGCGGGAAGCAACGGTATGCCGTGGCCGATGTTGATGACCAGGTGGAGGTCAATCTTTCGCTGCTGGTTGACGAGTCGATGTCACCGCCGGGCATCTCCAGGGCGAGCGTGCAGGTGACTGCGCCGTCCCCGGCCTTCAGCGCCGTGAGCAGGCCGTCCCGGATGACGAGGGCGGCTACGTCGATGTCGAAGATCACGGTCAGCTGGAAACGGAAGGTGTGCATCTTAACGCCGTCGACCAGCAACTCGACGGTGGGATTGTGGGTCGAGGTGATCCGGTGCGTACCGAGCTGGACAACGTCCTGTCGGCCGGGTATCTGCCGGGTCTCCCGGGCCGCCTTGACCAGCCGTTCACGCGTGCGCCAGCCGTAGATGAGCAGGTCGCCTAGGTCCAGGTCGAGCAAGCCTGCGGTGACCGACGCGAGTTGCTCCTCGGCTGCTTCGCGGCCCTGCTGTGTCAGTCGCGTCAGATCGCTGCCGCATCTGCCGACGACGTCGTTTTCGGACAGCAACTGCCGGATCCTGGTTGTGTCGTCTTCGGGCCCGCTGCCGAGCAGGAAGGTTCGGACAGTCAGGCCGGTCTGCGTGGTTGCCGATGTCATTGGGCCGTCACCTCCTCATAATGCTGGTGCCCGAGATGGTCGAAGTGCGGTTCCAGCCCTACCGATACCGACACCGCGCCAGGCCGGTGCTCAACGTCGGCCGACAGCGGCCCGGCTGAACCGGCCACGACCCTGAGATGCTTGTTAACCCAACCCCGGCCTCGCTTCCCATGAACCATTGACAGCGCCCTGACCAGGAACAGCGCCGCCAAGGCGAGGCCAGCACCTGTGCCGCCGACCAGCGCCACCGGTGCCCACAGGCCACCGGTGTGCCGGGAGGACTGCGGTGACGGTGAGCCGGGCGAGCTTGGGGACGTCGTCGTTCCCGAGTGCGCCGGGCTCGGCGATGTTGAGCTGTTCGGTGTTGAGCTCGGAGTCGGCGACGTTGAGCTGGCCGGGGACGTGACCGCGAACGGCTCGATGGCGATGGCTGCGGAGGTGCCGGCGGCCGAGTAGCACCCGGCGTCCACCTGGTAGTCAGTCCCGAGGGCGGCGCTGGACGGCACGGTCACCTCGGCGGTGAAGCTGCCGCTGACCGGCACCAACGGACTGCTCGTCGCCACGACGTGTGTCGTGTCTCGCAGCAGCTGTAGCTGCACCTCATGGCACTGGGTGTAACCGGCACCTGCGACGCTGATCGTCGTACCCGGGATTCCCGAACTCGGCGACAGCGCCAGGGTTACCACGTACTCGTTGGTCGAGGTGAGATCGCTGCCCGGCTGAGCCGGGCACTGGGCGGTCACGGGATAGGGACCGGCCGGAGTACCGGACGGAATCGTGATCGCCTGCTTGAAAGCGCCATTCGATCCGCTGGCCGTCACCAGTGGTGTCCCGTTCGCGGATAGCTCGACGGTCGTGCTCCCGGCGGGGTCCGTGCACTGGGTGAAGCCGCTGCCGGTCATGGTGACCGTTCCGCCCGCCTGAACGCTCTGCGGGGAAGGTGCCAAGGCCAGTGCCGCTGCGACAACCTTCACGGGAACCCGCTGCTGCAGCGCATTTCCGTTTACCGTGGGGCACCCGGCGGCTATCAGGTGGGAACCAACCGGACTGGATGGCACGACGAAGTCGACCGTGAAGTCGTTAGCCGTGAGCGACCCGGCGACGAGCTTATACGACAGCGGATTCTGGTCCCAGAGCACCGCCGGGCTCTCCAGGGCGGGGCAGGGTTTGAAGCCTGTAACGGAGAGGCCGATCGTTTCACCAACCTGAACGGTCTGCGCGGAAGGCGTCAGTACCGACCCCGCGGCCAGGGCAGGTGACGCGGAAAGGGCGACTGCCACGAGGGCCGCTGACAAGGCGGCGCGACCGCCCGCTACTGAAATATCTGAGCGAGTCCATCACTATCACCGCAGAGGATCACACTTATACGGAGCACGCATCCGCGGCACAGATACACGACCTGCCTCCGCCCCCGGGGATAGGACGCTGCCCGCCGAGCTGCCGGTTCCGGCGGAAGCGTGAGTCAAGGGCCCGTTACTCAGCGCTTGCCGCTCACGGCAGGCGCGATCGGCGGACGCTGGTGCCCGGTAGTTCGTCCCCGTGGACGACGTGGCGCAGTCTTCTTCCTGGCCCGGCAGGCGCGACGCCCGGGCTGGCCGCGCCGCTGCTTGAAGTGGCCTACGGGTACGCCACGCGGCCCGGTGCCGCCTTCGCCGAGGCCCAACCCTGCGCTGATCACGGAGCCACGCATGGATATGCGCAACCGAGCATGGTCATCCGGGAGAACAACGCACTACTTTCGGCAGATCCGGTTGTTGGCGCGGGGGGGGCCTGATCTGCGACACCTTGGCTGGTGATCGTGGGGGAGTCATCGCTACGCGGGCTAGCCGGGCGTTCTCCACTTCAGGTGTGGGCCGGCGGAGCCATGACTGTGAAACTGCAGGTCAGGCTGCTTCTACGGACGCTGTCCGTGCCCGTCCGTGGTGTCGGCCGTTTCGCGTCACTGTCGGCACGGACATATAGCGGACAGGGCACGTTATTCACATGATCCATCTGGGAGTCTGAGCAGGTCAGCAGCCATCCAGATGGGTCTGGGGAAACGGTCTGTAAAACCGTCGGCTTAGCCTACGTTGGTTCGAACCCAACACCTGCCACCATGTAAAACTGCAGGTCAGAGCTGGTACGTGCCTCGTTTCGCTAACTAAAGAGGGAGCGGTCCGCAAGATCGTCAGCGTCCGACGCCTTGTTCGGTTTCTGCAGGTCAACGTGCCGGGAAATCGCGTGCCCGGGGCGAGACGGCGGCGCTATGGAGAATATGCGGAGAAGTTCCGGGCTGGAGCACGTCCTCGAGGGCACTGAGCGCAACGGCCGCGGCCAGGCACGGCCCATGCGGCAAGCTCCCGGCGAACGCGGCCCTGGCGAGCGTCCTGGCACACGCCTGCTCTGCCCAGTTACTGGCTCGCTCCCGCGGCTGCATTGCTCGTTTGCGGGTGGCCACCGGCAAGTGCCCGCTGCCAGTCATCAAGCCGGGGACAAACGCTGTCACGCATGGTGACAATTCGGCGGGCGCCAGCGTGGTGCTTCTTCCTGCCGAATGTGAGCGGGGTAGCGCAGTCTCCTGTTCGTCACAGGAGTGATAGGCGAACAGGCTCACCTGCCCATCGATGCCGCGGCGGCGAAGTGCCGGGCGCCGGATACGCAGCGGCGGAGACCTTGTTTCAAGGCATTACTGCGCGTTTCCAACGCGCTACTGCGTACCTTGCGCGGGTTCGCGGTTCTCAGGTCTGCTGGCCGGGCCAGTTTGCAGCGGCGTGGTCGCGGGGTCCGGCGACGCTGCCGCCAATGGTGTCTGCACAGTGTTGTTCGTCTGTGCGGCCGGCCGGGCGGCTGCCTGCCAGATCCGGGCCGCCAGCAAGACCATCGCCACCGCAAATAGCAGCGTGTACGCCAGGACGACGACGATCCCTTTGGATTGCACCTGCTGAGCGGCTTCCAGGCCGACGACGAACAGGACCGCCAGCCAGCGCGGTACGCTCCGGCTCCGCCACAGGGCAAAACCCATCAGGACCGGCGCGGCGAAGATGCCGGTAAAGTAGGCGTAAAGGAACGCATGGCCGAACCCGGAATTGAAGGCCGTCACCAGGAACCGCGCGGCCGCGTCTTGTGACAGGTGCGCCGTCGCTACGGCGGCGAGGCTGGGATAGACCAGGACGTTGACGAGGGCTCCGCAAAAGGCACCGATTCCCCCGATCAGCGCGGCGACGGTGGCCACAGCCGAACCGCGGTCTCTGACCAGCGCGGCGATCGCCGCATACGAGACAGCCAGAGCCCCCAAAGCGAGAAGTGCGAGCGAGCCCGCGAGGTAGAGCTGAGCCGGGTGCTTCGCCGCAATAGGCAGCACCTTGAACGCGGTGGCCCTGGTCTGTACCACCTGGTCGAGCCCTTTGGGGGTCAGCCCCTCGGCGCCTAGATACAGCACGGCAGTAAGAGGAAGGAAAAGGGCTAGTATCCGCTGGCGTACCCGGGCAGCATTATCCATTGACTTCTCCATTCAGACCGAGAACGATGCCGGGATGGGCGACGAAGTCCCGGCCATCGACCGCCAGTTTCTCTCCGTATCGCTTGCTGAGGTTCTCTGCCTCGGTCATTTGCCTGTTCCTCCATCGGTGATGCCGGTAGTTCCGAGCTGATGTTCCTCTCCGCCAGTCTTTAGAGCCTTACCTGTTCCGGCGGGTCTGCGGGGATGGTTTCGGTCCGGGTGGTGTCCGGGATCGTGAGGGCGAAGCCGGCGCCGAATGCCGCGGCGGGGCTGAACGCTGCGCGCAGGGATCGGGTGAGAGTTTCCGCTACGGCGCGGAGGCTGGCGGCGGCGGTGGAGGCGCAGGCATCACCGGTTTGCAGCCACGCCTGGGTGGTGGCGCCGTCCGGGCCGAAGGCTCGTGCCTGCCCGGATGGACGATCGATCCTGCCTGGTTCCGTCTGAGGCGGAGCAATTGCGGTTCGGTTCAGTCCGGGCCCTGGCATCATCGTGTTTCTCGCTGTCCCAGGACGGTGAGCGCGCTCATGGAGGCAGGTTTCTTGCCGGCCGGGCGTCATATGTAGTCTCGCTTTTGCAGGATCCGCAGGGAGATCCATCCGGGTAGGACGGGCAGCCAGTAGGTGGCGAGCCGGTAGGCGAGGACTGCTGATACGGCGGGCCCGGGGGCGATGCCGATGCCGGTGAGGCCGGCGACGAGGGCGGCTTCGATGGCGCCGAGGCCGCCGGGGGTGGGGGAGGCGGCGGCGATGAGTGCGGCGCCGAGGTAGACGGCGCCGCACTCGGTGATCCCGGCTCCGCCGCCGAATGCCTGTACCGAGGCGGCGAGGCCGCCGATGTAGGCCAGGGTGATCAGCGCGGAGCCGCCGGCCAGCAGGGTCAGCTTGACCGGGCTGGCGGCCACGGTCCGCAGGCTGGCGGCGGCGGATCGCAGGCCAGGCACCAGCCGGGTCGTGGCGAATCGCCTGCCCTGGCGGGTGGCCAGGACGATTCCGGTGAGCGCGGCCGCGATGGCGAGGAGGAGCAGCAGTTTGCTGGCGGGCGGCAGCTTGAAGGCCTGGCCCAGCTGGTGGCCGGCCAGGGTGAAGAAGATGACGAGCAGGATCAGGTGCGCGACGGCTCCCATCAGGGCATTGACTCCGACGGCGGCGACGCCGGCGCTGGGGGGGACGCCGTTTTTCTGCAGGAACCTGGCGTTCAGTGCCATGCCGCCGACGTTGGCGGGGGAGACCCGGTTGACGAATGATGAGGCGGCCTGGGTCAAGGTGGCGGGCCAGAACGGTACCGGGCCGGGCACCGCGCCGATCAGCGCGGCGGCGCTGGCCAGGTAGGTCAGGGCCGAGGCGGCGATGATGACCGGCAGCCAGGCCCAGTGCGCGGATTGCAGGGCGTGCCAGCTGCTGCTCACCTGCGCGAGCTGCGGCAGGATGAAGTAGAAGGCGCCGGCCGCGGCGGCGATGGCCAGCAGGGTGCGGGGCCGGACCCGCTGGAGACGGGCCAGCGGCTGCCCGCTCAGCCCGCTGGCCGCGGCGGCGGCGGACCTGGTTGCCGCGAGCAGGCCATCGTGGCGGGCGATGGCGCGCCGGGTGGCGGCCGACAGCGCCAGCGGCTGCAGCAACGGCACCGCGGCCGCCAGTGCCTGGGCGCCGATGACCGCGGCGGCGCTGGACACGGCCCGGTCCGGGCCGGCCAGGATGGCCAGCGAGGCCAGGAGTTCGGCGAGGTCAAGGTCTTTTTGCCGCTGGGTGGCGGCCAGCTCGGAGAAGCTGAAGTCGGTCAGCCGGGGCAGCATGTCGTCGTCGACCATCACGTTGGCCGCTCGCAGGGACCGGTGGGCGATCCCGGCGCGGTGCAGCCGGTCGACTTCAGCCCACAGCCGCCGGAGGAGGTCATCGCTGATCTGCTGCGCCGGGAGGTGGCCGCGTGAGCTGCCGTCCACCCGGTCCATGACCAGCAGCGCGGTCCCGCCGCCGGACTTGATCACCCGGTCGACACGGGGGACGCGGACGCCGGCCCGCTCGGCCATCACCGTGATGAGGGCCTGGTGCTCGACCGCCCGGATAACCGAGGCCGCGGGCCAGGTGTCGCCGACGTTGCGCAGCCGGGCGTACCGGTAGGTCCGGTAGAGCAGGTCGGCGTCCCGCTGATCTGCGCCGAGGGCCTTGATGAACAGCCGCTGCCCGTCATCGGTGGCCGCCGCGAACGGCCGGGAGCCCTTCGCCTCGACGCCGGCCGGGTCGACGGAGGTGACCTGCAGCCCCGCGGAGCGCAGCGCTGCCGCGATCCCGCCGGGTCCGATCCGCCGGTCGGGCACGCCGAAGGTCACCAGGACGTCGGCGCCGACGGTCACCCCGGCGGAGAACGCGAGTATCAGTTCGGCTGGCAGGACGGTGCCGGTGATCAGCCGGGCCGCGGCCGCGGCGCCCAGCGTGATCCATGCTGTCCGGCGCCAGGGACGGCTCAGCCACGGAGCCGCGGCCACGGTGACCGCTGCCGCGGCGGCGAGCAGGGCCGGGCACGGGAACGCCGCGCTGGCCAGCCACGAGCCGTGCCCGGTAGCGGCGGTTACCGCATGCGGGTGCTGGTCGCCGGCCAGGTACAAGATGCCTGCCAGCGTGGCGCCGGCCGCCGCGGCGGCTGCCGTCAGGCCGGCCAGCAGCCGGAACCGGCGGTGGCGCAGCGCGGCGGCGGCGATCCCGGCGGCCGCGACGACGAAGGCTACCTGCACCAGGCCGGTCAGCAGCCGTCCGGCCGGGCCGGATCCGGGCCAGGTCACGGCCGGCGCGCCGGGACTGAGCAGCCGGCTGTGCGCCACCGCGACTGCTGCGAGCGTCCCGGTCAGCACCACCGCGCTGACGATAAGGCGGATGACGTCGCCCGGATGACGGTACCGAGAGGCCGGCAGGAACCGCCCTGTATGCGGCGTGACCGGTTCCGCGCCGCCGGGCAGCTCATCGACGGCCGCCAGATTGCCGCCTGGATGGGTCTTTCCGAGCTGATGGGCCTGGTTCGGATTCATGCCGGTCTCCGTCCCCTTTCCGCGTGTTCCGGCGGGGGGACGCCCGCCGGGCGCTGCGTTCCGGCAGGCTGCTGCTGCCGGCGCTGCCGCTGCTGCAGCAGCCCGGCGGCCAGGGCGGCCAGCAGGGCGCAGGATGTGCCGAGGAGGATCCCGGCCGTGGCGTCGGACAGCCAGTGGGCACCTAGGTAGGCGCGGGAGAGGCCCATCAGGATCGAGAACGCCACCGCGGCCGCGCCCCACATGACGCGCCGCCGCCCGGCGGGAACCAGGGCGGTGACCGACGCCGCGACGGTGACCGACGCCGCGACGGCGTGTCCTGACGGGAACGACGCGCCGCTCGTCGCGACCAGCGACCCGGGTGGCCTGGCCCGGTCGTAGAGCCCTTTCAGCAAGCCGATCAGGACTCCGACATCACCACTGCCGCGAGGAAGGCGGCCAGATGCCACCACTGGCGCCGCAACGCCAGGAATCCCGCCACGGCGATCCGTACCGGCAGCGTGACGTACACCAGCCCGAGGACGTTGAAGACCTTGGCGACCGCGGTGAGCGCCGGTGCCCGGCCGGAGATCATCAGCCGCAGCCACGCATCGTCCAGCCGCTGGATGCCGGCCAGCGTGCCGTGGTCGGCGACCAGGGCGAACACCACAGCCGTCAGCGCCGCCACCCCGGCGGTGAGGATGCCGGCACGCCGGGGGCTGGCCAGAAGCGCATCCTCCCCCAGGGCCGTGGCAGGCCGGGTCAGCCCGGGCATGCGGCACCCCGCCCGCACAGCGCCAGGCCCGCGGTGCGCCGGACGTAGCCGACCAGCACCGACCGCGGCACGAACGCCAGCGCGCTGCCTGCAGCGGTGGCCAGGACCGGGGACGCACCTCGGGTGAAGCGGAACTGGTAGGTCGCGCAGCCGCCAGGGAAGGTGTAGTAGCGAACGTCGGAGAACTGCGGGACCAGGGTTGCCGGGCGCTCGAACCGGCGCATGCCGGGATGGCCGGAGGGGATCTGCCGGGCGCCCGAGGTGTCGCAGGCGGCGGTCAGGGTGATCGTCACTGCCTGTGCCCCGGCTTGATCGGAGTCCAGCCAGAAGGTGGCCTTTCCGCTGGCGATCTCGGCGCCGGCCGGGGTCCAGCCCGACGGGAGCGCCGCGATGCAGGGCAGGAAGGCCGCCGAGGGAACCGCCTGGGCCGCCAGGATCATCGCATGGCCGGTGCCGCACTCGGGCGCGTGCACACTCGGGTTGCTGGCCGGCAGCAGCAAGCCGATGCCGAAGACGGTGGGCACGGCGAAGATGACCAGCATTCCCGCCGCCAGGCCCACCCGCCGGGCGCTCCAGCGCTGCAGCACGATCGGCCGCCGCTGCGGGGCGAGCCTGCGGAACTCGGCGAGCACGTCGCGGGGATCCCGTTTCATGAAGGCGCGCAGCTGCGTCGGGCTGGCCACCCCGCGGGTGGCGGCGAACGCCTCGGCGAGCTCGGCCTCGGTGAAATGGCGTAGTGCCCGCTGGTACACGCGGCCGGGGTCGGTGCGGACCGCCAGCACCAGCATCATGTTGCCCAGGTCGACCGCCTGCCGCCACGGTGACGGGCGCACCTGGACGAACATCACGTCGATCAGCAGCAGCTGCCCGCTGCGGACCATCAGGTTACCCGGCTTGATGTCGCGGTGGGCGATCCCCGCATCCCACAGGCTGCGGATCAGCAGCAGCCCCTGATCGATCAGCTGATCGTCGACGTCGGCGTCGCCGATCTCCACGGCGCCGTCGAAGAACTCGGTGACCAGCAGGTACTCCCGCTCAGGGGTGATCTCCACGATCCCGTAGGGCCTGGCCACCCCGATCCCGACATCCTGCAGCAGGCGCAGCGCGTAGTCCTCATACTCGGCCAGGCGGCGGACGGTCTGGAACGGGTGCTCGTCCTCCAGCGAGCCGTACAGGATCGTCCGCCACAGCTTGTACCAGCGGTCGGCACGGACATGTCCCTTGGTGTAGAGCTTGCCGAACAGGTACTCCTGCGGGTTACCGTCGATCCGCAGCCGCAGCGGCGTGGACCCCCCTGAAGACTCCAGACCGACCGGCGTGATCTCGGTCACGGTGAGCCCGAGCTGGTCGCGCACGCCGTGGCGGATCGCCTCGCCGCGCGCGCCGGTCACATCGACGTGCGCGGTGCGGCCCCGTCGGTAGGCGACCGGGAACACCTCGTTCGGGGTGAAGAAACGGAACGCGGTGACCGGGATCGCGACGCCGAGCGCCACACCCAGGAGCACGTCGTCCACGTGATAGACCGCCAGGTACAGGCAGGCCAGGCAGAACACGGTCACGATGCAGGCGCTGGCCGCCTTCGCGTAAGAGCGGGGCCGCCCCGGCACGAACAGGCAGTAGGCGATGCCCATCAGGAAGAACGTCAGGATCGCGGCCGAGAGGGCCGGCGCTGAGTACCCTGACCAGCTTCCGATGATCGGCACGCCGTACGGGCGCGGCCGCTGCACCCCATTGTTGACCAGCAGCATGGCGATCTCGAGGACGAACAGGCTGCACAAGAACACCAGCAGGTGCCGCCAGCGCCGGAACGCCATCGTCGCCGCGACCGCCGACAGCCCGACCACCGTGGCCCCCCAGCTGGAGCCGGCCACCACGATCCCGTTGGCGATGCTGGTCAGCCACGGCGTCCGGGCCCGCGCGAAAAACCGGAGCACCGCCGCGTTGGCCTGATCATCGAACCGCAGCGACGGCGCGCGCACCGAGACCACGATCGCGCCGGCCAGGACGACAACGACGGCGATCAGCCATGCCGTGGTGGTGAAGGAGACCGGGTGCGGCAGCGGCGGCGGGGCGCCGGTCGGGCGGCGTCGGCGCGCCGCCGGCCGCACGGCGGGACCCGGCGCAAGGCCGGCCACGCCGTCCTGCGAGGTCACCGCCTCTGCTTTCTCGGTCACTGCGCCGCACCTCCCATCGATGTCAGCCCCCCGCGCGCGGGAAGCTCCCGGCCGCCGCTGCCTGCAGGGCCTGCAGCGTCCGCGGCCGGCTGGCCTGTCTCAGGTCAGCGTGGTGGAGACTGATCCGTCGCAGCTCAGGCTGTGTCATGCGGCGGGGGGCGGGAACGGCGGGAGGTTCTGGCGGCAGATGGTTCCCTTCGGCGGGAGGGCACCGGTGCGGAAGTAGGCGGTCATGTAGTTGCTGGCGCAGGTGCTCGGGTTGAGGAGGGCGGTGTGGCCGTAGCCCCGGACGACCAGCAGCCGCGCGCTGGCGAGCTGGCGGGTCATGGCGATGGCGTCCTGGAGCGGAAGGAACTCGTAGGCCATCTCGGCCAGCGCCCGCATCACGGGGACTGACCGTTCCGATAGCGCGCACAAGAGCGGCCGGATGGCCGACCTCGGCGGCGACGGGGCCGGGGATCTGCCGGGAGGTGACGGCCTGCGCGCCGGGCAGATGCCAGGCCTCCTCGACGGCGCCGCCGACCGGGCCGTAGCCGTAGACGTTCTCCAGGCGCACCGGCAACGCGCCGGCGCGTTCAGCCGCCGTCAGTACACCGCTCTGGAGCGGCGGGAAGAGTTCAGGCGACTGCGTATATGGCGCGTTCAGGTACTGGTACACCAGCGCGGCGCCCTGGCGAGGAACTTCGGCCAAGGTCACGTCAGCGGGCCCTCAGGCATAGCGGGAACCCGTGAGAATCAGGCCACGCCCGGCTCGATACGGCTGCGCGGGCACCCCACAAGCTCCGGTGGCCTCGGTGCTGCCCGGCGCCATCGGCCTCAGGACGTCCTGCGCGTCGCTGACGAGCAGGACCTGATAGTCGCTGACTAAGAGCGCGACCCGATGAAGGGCAGCTGCTGCCATATACCACCTCGGCTTCGCTGCGCGCTAAGCGCCACCGAGGTCCAGAGCAGCCGGGAGGAATCTCAAATCTCGTCTACACGCAGATAAACGAGCACACCTTCCGAGTCCCGACGCTACGCCCCATCCGCCGGGGAGACAAGGGAGCCAGGAGACGAAGCAGCGGCGAAGCCCCGGTCACTTTGACCGACTTATGCGGTCGGTCTCCCGTCCGACGCGATGGCCAGCGCCGTGCCAACAGCGCGCACCCTTACAGAGGCGACACCCTGCAGAAACGCATAATCCGGGCCGCCCAGGAAGGCCACACCACTCCGCGCTCGGCTGGCAGCCTGCGGGCTGTCGTGATCGTGGGCGTTGCTGCAGGTTCTGCTGACGGCCGATGGCAGGGCAGCAGGCCTCCTGCCGCCCTGACCAGGCAGGCTCTCGCACTGCGGCATCGCGCGGAGAATATACGGGAAACCTGCGCGGCACGTACATTTCTTGCAGCTCAGGGGCATGTCGGCGGATATCTGTAAAACCGTCGGCTTAGCCTACGTTGGTTCGAACCCAACACCTGCCACTATCAAACTCGCAGGTCAGACCCGGTCCAGTGGGCGGGACTCGTGCGTTGCGGGAGCGGTCTGGATCACCGCTCCCCGTGCGGGACTTCTCGGTTCCTGACCTTGTTTGGCCAGGTCAGGATGCTGTTGGGCGCGGGGAGCGGTTAGCGGCACTCGTCGCCTTGCTGTTGCGCGCGGTTGAGCAGTGGTTGGGTTCGAGGGCGCGGAGCACGGCACAGGGTTGTGGTGAGCCGTCCAGGTGGGCGGTCCGTTGGGTGGGCCTCGTTCACCGCCTGGTTTAGTGCATTCCGCGAGCCCGGCGGCAGCAGCCAGTCGGCAGCAGCCAGTCGGCGGCGGACGCGGCTCCGATCACGATGAGGCACCAGCAGGCCGTGCTCGGCGGCCAACAGCCCCTTCCGGCTGCCATATCTACCTGCGGGCGGTCTTTCTCAAGCGAGTGGACAGCTGTAATGGGCGGGCAGGATTGACTCGTGACTTTCGCTGACAATGCCCAGCGGAAAAAGCACGGCCACTACGCTTAGGGCTATGGCGGAGCTGAGCAAGGCGGACCTGGACGAGCTGGTCGAAGAGGCCATCGTGGATGCCTATGGCAAGGATGAGCAGCTGACCGGCTTCTACACGATGATTGAGGAAAATCTGGCCCTCCCATTCACGACAATGGTCTTGGGTGTTGAGGTGACCGTGGAAGGTATTGACCTCACGGATTGCGGAATCGCCGCCATCTGCGTCCGCGGGGTACACCGGCAGTCGATCGCGATCCTCGACCTCCCGCTGCCAGCGCCCTCTCCACCGGGTTCGGAGTGGATCAGGGCCTACGGGCATTGGGCGGGCCGGCGATGAGCGAGTACCAGTACTACGAGTTCCTCGCGGTAGATCGTCCGCTGACCACTGCTGAGCAAGCGGAAGTCCGCCAGCTTTCAACGCGGGCCAGGATCACCGCCACCAGCTTCACTAACGAATACCACTGGGGTGACTTCAAAGGCAGCCCGGACCAACTGATGGAGCATTACTACGACGCGCATCTGTACTTTGCGAACTGGGGCACTCACCGGATCATGCTCCGGCTGCCGCGCACGCTCCTGGACCCGAAGATCGCCGGACAGCACTGCGTCGATGGCCAGGTGCGCATGTCGACCACGCGCGAGCACGTGATCCTCGACTTGACCAGTGAGGACGAGGCGGGTGAATGGGGGGAGGATACCGAGGAATCCCTGTCCGCGATCGTCGGTGTCCGCTCCGAACTGGCCGCCGGGGACCTGCGTCCGCTGTATCTGGCATGGCTGTCGGGCTACGGCGTGTGGGAACGCGATGAGGACGCCTTCGGCGAAGAGGACGAGGACGAGATGGAGCCACCGGTCCCGGCCGGCCTGGGATCACTCACTGCTCCGCAACGTGCTCTGGCCGACTTTCTCCGCCTCGACTCTGACCTTCTGGAGGTCGCGGCCGAGACCAGCGCGGCGCTCCCCACGGTGACCGGCGATGCACGTGCGCTGGCCAGGCATATCGCGAAGCTGCCCGTCAGTGACAAGAACAGACTTCTGACGCTGGTCGCAGAAGACCAGGCGGCAAGGGCCCGGATGGAGCTGCTGCGGGGCTTCCGCACAGATCCTGATAAACAGCGCGACTCCCGTCCCCGGCGGACCGTCGCCGAACTCCTGGACACCGCCGGGGGACGTCGCCTGCAGCGCGGGCGGTGAGCGGGTGTCACGGCTGCCGCGCAGCACGTCCTCCGGGAACAACAGCGGGCTGCAGTCCGGCAAGGCGCCTGGACGAACCGGCCCACGACCCTGAGACCGCCTTGGCCGGCGCCGAAAGGCTGATCGACGCCCAAGCTGTCACCTCAATTACGAGCGGCGGTCACCCTGCTCAGGAACCCGGAACGCATCTGCGGCTGGTCCGCGCGCTCGGCGGCCGTTCCCGGCGGTTACTCCGGTATCTTCGACAGTTCCGGAGAATCAGCGACTTGCCGGGTTGAGGAGCCAGTCCTCGGTGAGTGGTGCCTCGGGTGGTCCATTGAGCATCCAGGCATGGATTGCCTGAATCAGGGGCCCAGGGTTCTTCCTTGAGCGCGGGAAAGCGCGGCTGCTGGTGTAGAGGATTCCCGTGGTGGCCGTGTCGGCCTGGAGTGCCCGTAGCAGGATGGGCCGGAAGTCTTTGACGTTCTCGGTGAGCAGCCAGCGACGTTGAGAGATTGCCCAGGCGAAGACGTCGTCATCGCTCATTGCCCGCAGCTCGCCGCGCTCAGCCACAGCGATCACGTCCTGGCCCAGGTCGCGCAGTGCGGCAGCGATGGCGGGGGAGAACATCTCGTCAAGCAGCAGGCGGGCGCTGGCTGGGTGGCTCATGCGATGAGCTGCCGTTGTACCCGCCATGCTTCCTCGGCGCGGGCCGATGCATCATCAGCGTCGCTGATCTCGGTATCGATCTCGTCCCGGTAGTTCCCGTAGTAGCTGACAGCTGTGGCGATCCGGCTGGCGTCGACGGCAAACACCTCGGCTGCGGCGTCTAGCGCGGCTGGGCCGCGCTCGTCTACTTCACGCAGGAACTTGATGATTTCCCAGATGTCTGGCCCGTAGGCGAGGGCAGCCCGGCGGCCGGACGGCCCGTCTTTGAAGATCACCCCTGGGTGGTCAGCCATCCGCAGTCCTTCGTCGATGAGCCGCTGCGCTAGCGCGGAGGTCGTTGAGCCGGCCGTTGCGCCCGCACGGCGCCGCAACCGCGCCAGCAGAACGGCGTCGAAGCGGATAGAAAGAGGCGTGGTCATGTACTACATTGTAACCTATGCGCTACAAGGATTCGAGGCTGGGTGGAGGGCACGGGATGGCCTCTCGTTCACGTGCCTTTACTGCGGGGTCGCAGCCGGCTGAGAGTGGTTGAGCCCACGGACACGCCTGCTCTGACGGCGGATGTGAGAAAACTGGCGCCGGACGGGCCGTGCTGCCGATCAGCCGCCCGGCGGTCAGGTGCCAGCACTTCCTGGTCATGGCCGCCAGCCATTATCCTTTGGCCCTATCGCTGCCGCCCACCTGCTGGCCGGGCGGCGGGCGGTCACGGATCTCCGCCCTCATCACCGTCGCTTCCCTCCGACCCATGGCGCCTGAATCATGGGACGTGTGCATCAGGGGCTGGACTACTGAGAAGATGGCGGGCGTGGCAGACATGCGACGCCGGAGCCCAGAGCCGGCCCCAGGACCACCCGAGGTCCAGATGAGGCCAGGCATGGCCAGTGAGTTGCTCCGCGAGCTGGCGCCGTTGCTCGCCGAGGAAGGCATCGACGTCGACAACATCGACGTTCCCGACCTGGATACCCTGCAGCAGGCCATGAACCGCGCCATCGAGCGGCAGAACATGGTCCGGTTCACCCCGGTCGGGCAAGCACGCGAACTCGCCGCCGTCACCCTGCGGCTAGCGGCCGAGGCAATCGCTGACGGTGACACCCGGCTGGCCGCCGCAATCTTGGACCAGGCCCAGCCGGAGTCCCCCGACGGTTCCGCCGCCACCGTCGCCGGCTGCATCGGCGTGGCCCTCGGCTTGCTTGACCAGTGGCTGACGGGACACGATCGCGGCGCCCCCGCTGATCTCGGGAAGCTGACCCGGCTGCCCGCCGGGCACTGGACCGGCGAGCGCGCCGCCGCCGACATCGTGACCCTTGCCCGCAAGAGCCGCGCCTTCGCCTCCCTGGATGCGCTGATCGCCAGGCAGGGCGGCCAGCACGTACTCTACGGCAGCGCCCTTGCCCTCGCTGCCGCCCTCCAAGCCTGGTCACGACACGCCGGTACCCCGCTGCCCGATCTGGCGCGCATGACCATCCGCTGAAGCCGTTACGATCTCAACCATGCCGGGGCTTTACGGCAAATAGCCTCAATCCGCTGGATTGGTTGAGGAGTGGTTGAGCGTGGTAGCTCAGCAAAGCGAAAGCGCCATTTGTGCAGGTCACAATAGAAATGCGATCTTGTGTGGGAGCCCCCTGTAAAACCGTCGGCTTAGCCTACGTTGGTTCGAACCCAACACCTGCCACCACCAGCGAAAACGGCCCGTGAGCTGGGTGTTCCCGGCCTCGCGGGCCCTCTTGTCGCTGTCCCGCCGTGTGTCATGATGTGCCGCCGTGAGCCTGTCCCGCTCGAAAATAGAGTTCTGCAGCTGACCTGCAGGTATTCCGGGCGTTAGGCGGCGCGCACATATTCGTTGATCAGGCCGTTGAGGACGGGTTTTCGGCGGATCTGCCGCGGGTC